>Ga0335084_10007761_pt1 | contig 10659 bp, 9 predicted proteins | sample Lox_Sample_44_FD_206721 | JGI IMG/M metagenome (GOLD analysis project Ga0335084, IMG submission 206721) | Soil microbial communities from Loxahatchee National Wildlife Refuge, Florida, United States - Lox_Sample_4.4 | ecosystem: Environmental > Terrestrial > Soil > Wetlands | place: USA: Florida...
GCGCAGCACGGGCGAGAAGACCTCCGCCTGGATCCGGGTGCGCTCCTCGCCAAGAAGCGCGCGGGTGGCCGGGTGGGTCGAGACGCCGCCCGTCGCCACCTCGGCCACCTCGACCGCCACCCGACGAGTGGTCGCGCCGTGGTTCACGAGCGCGTCGAGGAAGAAGCGGTAGTCCGCGGCGATGCGGAGCGACGTGTCGTAGCGGCCGACCGCGTCGAAGACGGTGCGGCGGATGGCGGTGCACGGATGCGGGAGCGACGAGCGCAAGAGCCAGCGCAACGTGATCGGGTCGGGAACCCGCCACGGCCAGCGCGCGCCGGACGGCTTCTCCAGGAGAGCATCGCCGTAGACGAGGTCCTCGGTGGGCGGCCCGGCCATGAGCCGCGACAGGACATCCGATCCGAGCAGGAAATCGCCCGAGTTGAGGAAGAGGCAATACGTGCCGCGCGCCAGCGCCAGCCCCTTGTTCTGGGCGTCGTAGATGCCGGCGTCGGCCTCGGAGACGAAGGTGGTCACGAGGCCTGGTCGGGCCGCGCGGACGACGTCCTGGCTGCCGTCGGTGGAGGCGCCGTCGATCACGATGAACTCGCGGTCGTCGAACCGCTGGGCGTCCACGCTGGCGAGCGTTCGCGCGAGCCCATCCCGGTTGTTTCGGTTGATGGTGACGATCGAAAGCAACGGAACGCTCACGCAGGGAGGATACCAGAAGAGGTCAGATCACCCGGTGATCCAGTGCCACAGCGTCCGCGGAGATGGCGCCACCCGGAACACCGCCCAGCGCACCCGGCGGCGCGCCCTTCCGCCGAGGGCGCTCTCGAGCGGCCGCAGGAGGGCGAGCGCCCCGGCGCGGTCGCCCCCGCGCGCCATCACCGGCGCGAGGGCGAGCACGGCCTCGAGGTGCGACGGCTCGATCTCGAGCGCCTTCCTGAGCAGCGACACCCCGGCCTGCTCGCGTCGCGCGCGGAGCAGGGCGCGCCCGCCGTCGGCGAGGGCGTGGGCGGCGTCGCGCCTGCGCCCGCGGAGGATCTCCAGACGCGCCAGCTCGAGGCGGAAGCCCGCGTCGAGGGGCAGCACGCCCGCGGCGGTGGCGTTCACGGCCACTGCGCGGTCGGTGAACCCGGCGTCGAGGTGCTTCTGGGCCGCGGCGCGGAAGGATCGGGCCGCGCCCTCGGGGTCGCCGAGGCGCGCGAGCACCGGCGCGAGCTTCACGTGCACCGAGGCGTCGGCGGGGTCGCTCTCCAGGGCCCTGCGGTATCCCGCCACGGCGGCGTCGAGTTTGCCCCGGACGCGGGCGCGGTCGGCCTCGGCGACGAGCTCGGAGCGCGTCTTCGGCTTCCGGCGGAAGAAGGCCATCCTCCGGATCCTACGCGGATATCGACCGGCCCCGATGGGTTTCGCGGCCCCGGCGGCGAAAGATCCGGGCGGCCGCCGCGTAGTGCCCCTCGAACGGCGCCGGAGAGCGCCATCACACGAAGGAGCGAAGGCCATGCTGCAGGGAATCCTGGTTCGAATGAACGGTCGGTCGAAGGAGCTGTTCGTCACCCTCGTCGCCGTCTCGCTCGTCAACGCCTATGCCGTCGCGCAGCTCCTCATGGCGATGTGATCCCGCCGGGGCCTGTATGATGCGGCGGCTTGGCGGACGAGATCCTCATCGTGGCGGGAGAGGCGAGCGCGGACCTTCACGCCGCGCGAGCGCTCCAGGAGCTGCGCGTCCTCCGCCCGGGCGTGCACGCGTTCGGCGTGGGCGGCCCACGGCTGCGGGAGGCGGGTCTCGAGGTGCTGGCCCCCGCCGAGGAGATCTCGGTCATGGGGCTCGGCGAGGTCCTGCCCCGGCTGCCTCGGATCCTCGGCATCCTCCGCTCGCTGCGTCGCGCCGCCGAGGAGCGCCGGCCCAGGGCCGCGCTGCTGGTGGACCTCCCCGACTTCAACCTTCGCCTCGCCAAGAAGCTGAAGGCGCTCGGCATCCCGGTCGTGTACTACGTCTCGCCGCAGGTCTGGGCCTGGCGACAGGGACGGGCCCGGAAGATCGCGAAGCTCGTGGACCGGATGCTCTGCATCCTCCCCTTCGAGCCGCGCTGCTACGAGGGCACCGGGCTCGCCGCGCGCTTCGTGGGACATCCCTTCGCCGAGCGTCCGCCGCCCGGCCCCAAGGAGCGCTACCGCGCGGCCCTGGGCATCCCCGCCTCGCGCACCACGGTCGCGCTCGTGCCGGGCAGCCGGCCGAGCGAGCTGCGCCGCATCTTCCCGCCCATGCTGGAGGCCGCCGAGCGGCTCCACGCCTCCCACCCCGACGCGCAGTTCGTGGTGCCCGTGGCGCCGACCCTGCCGCGGGCCGCGCTCGAGCCCTACGTGGCGGCGCACCCGTCGATCGAGGTCCGGCTCGTGGACGGTGGGCACACCGAGGACGTGGTGGGGGCGAGCGACGCGGCCATCGTGAAGAGCGGCACCTCCACGCTCGAGTCGGCGCTCATGCTGCGGCCGATGATCGTGGTGTACCGGGTCTCCTGGCTGACCTACTGGGTGGGTAGGCTCCTCGTGAAGATCGCGAACTTCGCGCTCGTGAACATCCTCGCGGGGAGGACGATCGTGCCCGAGCTCATGCAGGGCGACGCCAGCTCCGAGCGCATGGCCTCCGAGATCGAGCGGTTGCTCTCGGACGGCGCCGCGCGCGAGGCCCAGCTGTCCGGGCTGCGCGAGGTTCGGGCGGCGCTCGGCGAGCCCGGGGCGCCGCGCCGTGTGGCCGAGGAGATCTCGGGGGTCATGTCGTGAGCGAACGTCCGGCACTGGTGTGCCTGCCGACGTACGACGAGCGGGAGAACCTGGAGCCCATCGTGAGCGCCATCCTCTCGGCGACGCCCGAGGTGGACGTCCTCGTCGTGGACGACAACTCGCCGGACGGTACGGGCCGCCTCGCGGACGACATCTCGGCGCGCGAGCCGCGGGTCCACGTCCTGCACCGGGCCGGCAAGGAGGGGCTCGGCAGGGCGTACCTCGCCGCGTTCGCCTGGGCGCTCGCCCGGCCGTACCGGCTGGTGCTGGAGATGGACGCCGACTTCTCCCACGAGCCGAGGTACCTGCCGGAGATGCTCGCCCGGATCGGCGGAGGGGCCGACCTCGTGCTGGGCTCGCGCTACGTCGCCGGCGGCGGCACCGTGAACTGGGGCCTCGGCCGGAAGATCGTCTCGCGCGGCGGATCGCTCTACGCGCGCACCGTGCTCGGCCTCCCGGTGCGAGACCTCACCGGCGGGTTCAAGTGCTTCCGGCGCGAGGTCCTCGAGGGCATCGACCTCGGGAGCGTGGAGTGCTCGGGCTACGCGTTCCAGATCGAGCTCACCTACCGGGCGGTGCGTGCGGGCTTCCGGGTCGAGGAGCTGCCCATCGTGTTCGCCGACCGGCGGGTGGGGCGGTCGAAGATGTCGCGGCGGATCGTGCTCGAGGCCATCCGCAAGGTGTGGTCGATGCGAGGGTCCGCATTCGTCCGCGGCCTCCGGCGGACCGCACGCGACGCACCGCAGGCGTGACGCGGACGAGGGCGGTGCGGCGCCTTCCGCGCACCGCGGTCCCGGGTTAGTCTTCGCGCGCCATGCTGGGCGAGATCGCCACCCTGTCGCTCGTCTCGCTCCCGGCCGTCTTCTTCGTGGTCGATCCGGTCGCGGCGGTGCCGTTCTTCCTCGCCATGACCCGGAGCGACTCCGCGGAGAAGCGCCGGGAGACGGCCCTCCGCGCCGCGGTGGCGAGCGGGGCCATCCTGGCCGGCTTCGGGCTCGTGGGCAGCCTGGTGTTCCGCTGGCTCGGCATCAGCCTCCCGGCGTTCAAGATCGCGGGCGGCGTGGTGCTGCTCCTCCTCGCGCTCGACATGATCCGCACCCAGCCGTCGCGCACCCGCATCACCGAGGGTGAGGTGGCGGCCGGGGCCGACAAGGAGGACGTGGCCATCGTGCCCCTGGCGATGCCGCTCCTCGCCGGGCCGGGCTCGATCGCCACCGTGATCGTGCTCATGGCCCGGGCCCGGCACGGCCCGTGGTGGCACACCCTGCCCGTGCTGGGGGCGGTGCTGGTCACCGCCGTGGCGAGCTACCTCGTCCTGGCCGGCGCCTCGACCACCGAGCGCGTGCTGGGCCGCACCGGCCTCGCCATCCTGGAGCGCGCCGCCGGCCTCCTGCTCGTGGCCATCGCGGTGCAGTTCATGCTGGACGGCCTGGGCGAGGCGCTGCCGCCGTTCGTGGGCTTCGGGCGGTGATCGGGTCCGCTGGCCCGGGGACGCATCGCGAATTCGCCGTGGCGCTCCGGGGGCGGTTCGGTGCATCCTTCGGCCGCCTTCGAACTCGGCCCGCCAGGCCCGGAGAGACCGTCCATGAGCTCGACCCAGGTGATCCGCACCCTCTCGATGGTCGGCGCCGACGGCGCCGGCAAGACAGCCCTCGTGGAGGCGCTGCTCCGCATCGCCGACGCCAAGAAGGCCACGCCCGACGGCTCCACCACCCGACTCGACGCCGAGCCCGAGGAGAAGAAGCGCAACTTCACCCTGTCGCTGCACCCCGAGAGCTTCGAGGAGGGCGGCCGCTCCTTCCACGTGCTCGACTGCCCCGGCTTCGCCGCCTTCCTCACCGAGGTCGAGTGGGCCCTCCAGGTCACCGACGGCGCCTTCCTGGCGGTCTCCGCAGCGGACGGCGCCCACAACCGCACCGAGCGCACGTACGACGTGCTCGCCGAGTCGGGCCGCCCGGCCATCTGCGTCGTCACCCGACTCGATCACGAGCAGGCCGACTGGCAGAAGGCGCTCGCCGACGTCGAGAGCTCGCTCAAGGTGAAGCCGATCGCCATCCAGCTGCCGATCGGCCCGGCCGGCTCGCCGAAGGGCCTCGTCGACCTCGTGGCCATGAAGGCGCACACGCCGGATCCGAAGGCCTGGGGCAAGTTCGTCGAGGGCGACGTCCCGGCGGATCTGCAGGCGGAGGCCGACCGCCTCCGCACGGCGCTCCTGGAGGCCGCGGCCGAGTCGGACGACGAGCTGCTCGGCAAGTACCTGGAGGGGACGCCGCTCACGTCGGCGGAGATCGATCGCGGCCTCGCCGCGGGAGCCGCCGCGCAGAAGTTCCTGCCCGTCGCCTTCGCCTGCACGAAGACGGGCATCGGCGTGCGCGAGCTGCTCGAGCTCGCCGTGCGTGTGCTGCCGGGCCCCGAAACCCGCAAGCTCGCTGGCAAGGACCTCGGCGGCCACGACGTCGAGCGGCCGGTCGCCGCAGGGGCCCCGTTCTGCGGCCAGGTCTTCAAGACCAGCATCGACCACTTCGCGGGCCGCATCGACTACGTGCGGGTGCTCTCCGGAACGCTCAGACCCGAGTCGGTGGTGATGAACCCGCGAACGCGCACCGAGGAGCGCATCGCGCATTTCCACCGGACCGACGGCGCCCAGACGGTGGAGGTGAAGGAGGCCAGCCCCGGCGATTTCGTCGTCCTCATGAAGCTGAAGGACGCCCACACCGGCGACACGCTGTGCGACCCTGCGAGCCCCGTCCTCCTGCCGCCCTTCGCGCAGCACACCCGCCCGGTGTCGTACGCCGTCCACGCGAAGTCCGGGGACGACAAGGCCGCGGCGGCGCTCCACAAGCTCATCGAGGAGGACCCCTCGCTCGAGCTGGCCCGCTCGCCCGAGACCGGCGAGATGCTCCTGCAGGGCATGGGGCAGGCCCACATCGACGTGACCGTCGAGCGGATGAAGCGCAAGCACGGCGTGGAGATCACGCTCGCCCAGCCGACGCCCGCCTACCTCGAGACCATCACCACCCCGTCGAAGGCCCAGGGCAAGTTCAAGCGCCAGACCGGCGGCCACGGGCAGTACGGCGACTGCCACGTCGAGCTCGAGCCGAAGGCCCGCGGCGAGGGCTTCGAGTTCGAGGACGCCATCGTCGGCGGCGTCATCCCGCGCCAGTTCATCCCCTCCGTCGAGAAGGGCATCCGCGGCGCGCTCGGCTCGGGCCCGCTGGCCGGCTACCCGGTGGTGGACTTCAGGGCCCGCCTGGTGTTCGGCACCTACCACGACGTGGACAGCTCGGACATGGCGTTCCAGGTGGCGGGATCGATGGCCTTCAAGAAGGCGGTGCTGGAGGCACGTCCGATCCTGCTCGAGCCGGTCATGAAGCTCGAGGTGCGGGTGCCCGAGGAGTACGTCGGCGCGGTGATGGGCGACCTCAACAGCCGGCGCGCGAAGGTGCAGGGCATGGAGCCGCTCGCCCGCGGCGTGCTCGTGCGGGCGCTCTGCCCGCACGCCGAGGCGATGACCTACGACGCCGACCTCCGCTCGCTCACCCAGGGTGTGGGCTACTTCACCATGGAAGCGTCGCACTACGATCCCATCCCGCCCCACATCGCGCAGAAGATCATCGAGAAGCGGCGCGCCGATGGGAAGGTGAAGGGCGTCGAGGAGTAGCGACCGGCCGCGAGCGCCCGGACCGGAGGCCTGCGCCGCCGCCCGTCTTGGCATAGGATGTCCGGCGGCTTGCGAACCTACCTCCGGCTGCTTCGCTTCGCGATCCCGTACCGCTGGCAGATCGCCTCGGCGATCGCCTGCATGGCGGTCCTGTCGGCCACCACCGCGGCCTACGTGTACCTGCTCGGCCCGGTGCTCGAGTTCCTGTTCACCGGCAAGCCCGACGCGGTGGGGAAGCTGGCGAGGGTCGCGCCGCGCGGATTGGACGCCGCGTCCTACCTGCAGGGGCTGGATCGCAACCAGATCCTGACGCTGGTGCCGTTCGTCATTCTCGCGGTTTCGCTGCTCAAGGGCCTCGCGTACTTCGGCCAGTTCTACCTCATCGGCATGGCCGGCCAGCGGATGATCGCCGACGTGCGCCGCACGCTCTTCGATCACCTGCTCGGCCTCTCCCCCGGGTTCTACACCCGCCGCCACTCCGGCGACCTCCTCGTCCGCTTCAACACCGACGTGGGGGCGGTGGACCTCGCCGTCACCGCGGCGCTCCCCAGCTACGTGCGCGACGGGCTCACCGTCGTGGTGATGCTGGTGAGCTGCTTCCTCCTCGACTGGCGGATGTCGCTCGTGGCGTTCGGGGCTGTCCCCATCACCCTCGTGCCCGTGATCCGCCTCACCCGGCGGCTGCGCAAGGTCACCGGCGACGCACAGTCCACCGTGGGCTCCATGGGCGAGGTGGTGCAGGAGACGCTCTCGGGCATGCGGGTGGTCCAGGCCTACGGGATGGAGGCGTGGGAGTCCTCCCGGTTCGCTCAGGCCAACGGCCGCCTGCTCCGCTTCATGCGGCGGAGCCTCCGGGTCCGCGCCTTCTCCTCCCCGCTCATGGAGTTCATGGGCGCGGCCGGGATGGCGGCCGCGGTCTGGTGGGTGGGCGGGCAGATCCTGGCCGGCAAGCTCGAGCCCGGGAAGTTCTTCTCCTTCGTGGGCGCCGTCCTGCTCCTCTACACTCCGGTGAAGTCGCTGGGGCGGGTCGGGCAGCTCGTCATCCAGGGCGCGGCCTCGGGCGACCGGATCTTCGAGATCCTCGACACGCCCACCCCGGTGCCGGACCGGGGCACTGCCACGCTGGCTCCCTTCCGGGAGGCGGTTCGCTACGAGCGGGTCACGTTCGCCTACGGTGAACGAGTCGTGCTGCAGGACTTCACGCTGGAGGTGCGGAAGGGCGAGGTGGTGGCGCTGGTGGGCGCGTCGGGTGGCGGGAAGACCACCGTGGCGAACCTGCTGCCCCGCTTCTGGGACCCGGTGGGCGGGCGCATCACCCTCGACGGCGTGGACCTCCGGGACGTGACGCTGAGGAGCCTGCGCTCCCAGCTGGCGCTCGTCACCCAGGAGACCGTTCTCTTCAACGACAGCGTGCGCGCCAACATCGCCTACGGCCGGCCGGAGATCCCCCTGGCCGAGGTCGAGCGCGCCGCGCGCCTCGCCCAGGCGCACGAGTTCATCCTGGCGCTGCCCGAGGGGTACGACACGCGGGTGGGCGAGCGCGGCGTGCTGCTCTCCGGCGGCCAGCGTCAGCGGCTGGCCATCGCCCGCGCGTTCCTGAAGGACGCGCCCATCCTCATCCTCGACGAGGCGACGAGCGCCCTCGACGCCGAGAGCGAGCGCGAGGTACAGCGTGCGCTCGACTCGCTCATGGGGCTCGCCGGCGACCAGCACCGCACCACCCTGGTCATCGCCCATCGGCTCTCCACCATCCGCAACGCCGATCGCATCGTGGTGATCTCCGGCGGGCGGGTCGTGGAGGTGGGAACGCACGACGCGCTGGTGGCGCGCGGCGGCGAGTACGCCCGCCTTTACCGCATCGCCGAGGGCGAGCGGCGCGAGGAGGCGATGGCGGCGGGCTGAGGCCCGGCCCGCGCGTCCGGAGGCCGCCTGCACCTCGTCTACGCCATCGCGAGCTACCTGCTCTTCCTGCTCGGGCTGCCGCTCCTGCTCGGCCACCCCAAGATCCGCCACGGGGTGCGGCTGCGGCTGGGGGTCTACCCGCGCTCGTTCGACCGCGGCAGGGGCTCGCCGCGCATCCTCCTGCACGGGGCCAGCGCCGGCGACCTCCTGTCGCTCGAGCCCATGATCCGCGAGATCCGCCGGCGGCTGCCGGGCGCCTGCATCGTCGTCTCCACGATCACCAACAGCGGCCTCCAGATCGCCCGCAGGAAACTGAGCGACGTGGCCGACGTGGTCACCTACGCGCCCTACGACCTGCCCGGCGCTACCCGCCGGGCCATGGCCGCGCTCCGCCCCGACCTGCTCGTGCTCGAGTACACCGAGATCTGGCCCAACCTCATCCGCTCGGCCCGCAAGGCCGGCGTGCGCATCGCCCTCACCAACGGCCGGTTCAACCCAGAGAAGCTCTCCCGCTACCGGGCGCTGTTCGGCGCCATCGGGAACCCGCTCCGGCGCATCGACTGCTTCCTCATGCGCAGCGACGAGGAGGCCGAACGGGTGCTCTCGCTCGGGGCGGCGCCGGACCGGGTCTGGGTCACCGGCAACACCAAGTTCGACGCGCTGGTGCTGGAGGGGCTCGAGGGAAAGGAGCAGGCCCTGCGCGAGGAGATGTGCCTCGACCCTGCGAGGCCCGTGCTCATGGCCGGCTCCACGCACGAGGGCGAGGAGGAGCACGTCATCGCGGTGTTCCGCAGGCTCCGGGAGCGTCATCCCGGCCTGCAGCTCGTGGTGGCGCCGCGCTATCTCGAGCGCTGCGGTCGCATCATGGCGCTCGCCGCCGAGACCGGGCTCTCGGTGCGCCTGCGCAGCGGAGGCGCGCGCGCCGGCCACGCCGACGTGACCGTGCTCGACACCATCGGCGAGCTGTCGGTGGCCTACCGCCTGGCCACGCTGGTGTTCGTGGGCGGCAGCTTCGTCACGCGCGGCGGCCAGAACGTGCTCGAGCCTGCCGCCCAGGGGAAGCCGGTGCTGTTCGGTCCGCACATGGAGAACTTCAAGGACTCGGTGCAGGTGCTGCAGGGGAGGGGAGGCCTCCAGGTCGGCTCGCCCGACCAGCTGTTCAAGGTCGCCGACGAGCTCCTGGGCCGGCCCGACCAGATCGCCGAGCTGGGATCGCTGGCCCGCCTGGCGGTCACGTCCATCCGCGGCGCGAGCGCGCGAAACGTGGAGCACCTGCTGGCGGTGCTGCCGCGCGGCAAGGCGGCGGCATGAGCGATCCGTCGAGCATCCTCGTCGTCCGCTACAGCGCGCTCGGCGACGTGGTGCTCGCCACGAGCCTCCTCGAGCCCCTGCGGCGCCGCTATCCGAAGGCCCGCATCGAGTGGGTGACCGACGCGCCCTACGCCCCGCTCCTCGAGGGCCTGCCCGAGCTCGCCGCCGTGCACGTGCTGTCGCGCGACGGCTGGGGCAGCACGATCGCGCTCGCCTCGCGGCTGCTGGGCCGCTTCGACCTCACCATCGACCTGCAGAACAAGCTGCGCAGCGGCGCGCTCGCCCTCGCCGCCTCGCGCGCGCGCATCGTGTTCCGCCGGCGCACGGCGCTGCAGGCGCTCCGGGCGCTGTTCGGCTCGGACCCGCCGCTCAAGAAGGCCCACCAGACGCGGCTCTACGCCTCGCCGCTCGCGTCGCTGGGCGTGCCCGGGCCGGGGCGGGTGAAGGTGAGCCTCTCCCCGCAGGCACGCGCGCTCGCCGAGGACGCGCTCCGCGGCGTGGAGGGCGCGGTGGCGATCGCCCCGGGGGCCCGATGGGCCACGAAGCGCTGGCCGGCGGAGCGCTTCGCCGAGGTCGCCGACGCGCTCGCCCGGGACGGCCACCCGATCGTGCTCTGCGGCGGGCCCGGGGATCGCGACGCCTTTGCGGTGTTCCGCTCGGTGTACCGCGGCCCCGTGGCCGCCGACCTCTCCCCGCTGCCCATCGACGCGCTGGCGGCCGCCGTCGCCCGGGTCCGACTGCTCGTCGCGTGCGACTCCGGCCCGGTCCACCTGGCGACGGCGGTGGGGACGCCCGCGCTGGCCCTCTTCGGCCCGACCTCGGCCGTGCGCTGGGGTCCGGAGGCGCCGGGCCGATCGCTCTCGCTGGGCCTGCCGTGCTCGCCCTGCTCCAACCACGGCGGGAACTTCTGCCCGGTGGGGCACCACCGCTGCCTCGCCGACATGGCCCCGCAGGCCGTGCTCGCGGCAGCGCGGGAGATGCTCCGGTCATGAACGCCCTGGAACGCGCCTGGTGGC
>Ga0335084_10007763_pt1 | contig 10657 bp, 8 predicted proteins | sample Lox_Sample_44_FD_206721 | JGI IMG/M metagenome (GOLD analysis project Ga0335084, IMG submission 206721) | Soil microbial communities from Loxahatchee National Wildlife Refuge, Florida, United States - Lox_Sample_4.4 | ecosystem: Environmental > Terrestrial > Soil > Wetlands | place: USA: Florida...
CTTGGACTAGATGTTTTGTCCGTGCCACCTTGTTATAACTTCGTTCGATCGCAACCGCAACGGACTCTTTTAGCCGGCGCAGATTCTCTTGAGCTTGCGCCAATTGCGCTTCGCGCTCGCGCACGGCGGCCCGGCGTTTGCCGAAGTTAAAGACGTCCCAATCGAGATAGACCCCGAAGGTGCCAAAGTTTCGGACTAAGAAGGGAACGCCATCCTGGTAGCTGTGGCGCGCGTAGACCGTTACATCCGGAATGTAGGCCGATTTCGCAGCAGCCACACCCGCCTCCGCTTTGCGGATAGTCTCCTCTGCCGCCAGAAGTTCGGGGTTCTCAGACCATGCAATATGGACGTACTCCTCGCGCGGGCGCTCCTCGAAAGCGGTGGGGACCGACGGATCGAGCTGCAGTTGGGTATCAAGCGGCATCCCGAGCAGGTCGTTCAGTTCCGTTGTCAAATCGGAGAGCTGAAGATCCGCCGTCAACACGGACTGTTCGCTTTCAAGGAGCCCTGCGCGGCCCTCAATCGCCGCCACCTGTAGAGCGCTGCCATTGCGTACATCTTCCTCGCTCTCGCGCAGATGTTCGTCCGCAAACGCGGCCTGCTGTTCCGCCGCTTTCTTCTGCAGCCGGGCGATCAGGATCCCGAAATAGAGCGAGTGCACCTGAAGCGCAATCTGGTTTTCGGCGGTCTTCAGATCGGCGCGGGACGCGGCGGTCTCCGCCGCGGCTATCCGGTTGGCGGCGTGGACGCGAATCAATTGGGTGAGAGGCTGGGAGATCTGTGTGCCACTGGAGAATAGGGTTTTCTGGCCCTGCGGAAGGCCAACGCTCTGGGCCGGGATGAGCGTTCCAGCCGCCGCACCAAGTGCGCCGGCCGGTATCACGATGTTCTGCAGTTCAGTAATGTGGAGGGCATTTGATTGATTGGTGACTTTTGGGAAATACGCGGAATGTTCGCCAGCTTTCTTCTGCTCGTTCTCGGCCACCTTCAGCCGCGCGATCTTCAGGGCGCGATTCTGGCTGATTGCCAAATGGACGGCCTCCGTGAGTGTGAGGCGCAGGGCGTCGGCGGCATCCAGCCGGGCAGCCACGAAGACAGCAATTCCGGCAATTGCCAGGGTTCGAACCATAGTTGTGAGCCTCATTTCATTGTCCTCAAGTCCTGGTAGCTGAACCTCGCTGGACGCAGCCACAACATCAGGAATATATATGCAACTACCATCCAGCCGACCACGATGAATCCATCGGAGGTTGCCAAGGTAAAAGCTTGTGCGCGCACTTGCTGCGCCAGGATACCGATCCCGCGATATCGCGCCTGCTCGAGCCCTGTGGAGCTGGGGGCCAAACCTCCGCTGAGCATCCGAAGCCGTTCCTCGGTAAGCCAACTGCCAATCTCGATGTGGAGTCCAAGCATGTTGGAATGAAAATGCTCCCGTACAGAAACGACTCGGGTCATAACCGCTACTCCGACCTGCCCTCCGAAGATGCGGATGAAGTGCATGAGTCCCGAGAACGTGGCCGCATTGCTAGCGCTAGCCAAGGCGCCTGCCTCAAGGCCCTCCAAAACGATGCTGCTAACCAATCCGACGTAACTGCAGGCGAATCCGCACACCAAAAGGAGCTCGACTGCCTCGAAGCTGGTTCCCGCCCAGGATGTGTCCAGGTGGGCACAGGCCCAGGCGGCTGCCGCTGCCGCCGTTAGACCGAACGCCAGAGTCAGTCGTGAGTTCGTCCGGATAACCAGCAAAGCAACAACCCAGACGACCACGAACATCGGCACTGCTACCCACGCGAGTGCGTGGCCGGTCTGCAAAGGCCGATACCGTTGAACGTTACCCAGGAACGATGGGATGAGCACGATCGTGGCAAGGTGAGTGAATTTGAAGACGAAAATCGATATGGCGAGGATGATCGTGTTGCGCCTCCATAAGAAGGCGAGGTTTAATGTGGGATTCGGCTGGATCATTCGTCTCGCCAACGCCGCGGCGAGGAGGAAAATGCCTGCAGCAAGCATCGCGACGATCACGCCTGAGTTCAACCAGTCCAGCCGCTCACCTTGATCCAGAGCCCCATAAAGAAGGGCAATGCCACAACTAAAGTATGCGAACCCGTGCCAGCTTGGCTTCGACTCTCCGACAGGCCGCTGCGGAATGCCGAAATAGATACAGATCATCATCAGCGGCGTCGTGACCGCGGCAGTCCAGAAGATCCAGTGCCAGGACAGATACTCCATATACCAACCTTCGAGTATCGATGCGATGTTGCTGACGAAGACTATGTCCGCCGCGTACGCTGCTATTCCGAAGATGATGAGCCGTTTGGGAAGAGCAGTGAGAACGAAGGTCATGGTCAGAGAGTAGAACGTGCCCGCCGTGAGGCCTGCGATCACCAGCAGAGCCAGCATTCCCCAGTAATGCGGCACAAACGGCAGCAGAGCGGAAACTACTAAGAAGATCGCCGCGCAGCGTAACAAAATCCTTCGCGGGCCGAACAAGACGCTGAAGAAGCAGACGAATACGCCGCTGAACATCGTCGCCATGTTGAGCGCCGTTGGAATCCATGACGCCTCATCGAAACCGAGGCCCAGGGCACCGCGAAGATCGGGCAGGCCGACACTGATCAATCGCGAGTTCAAAGTGGCTATACCTGCCCCGAGAAAGACTCCGAGGATCCCAAGCCAGGGATTAGTAGCCGGTTGGGGCCGAACTGATGGCAGAGGAGGTGCGGCCTGCGCTACTGATGCAGTCATCTCCGTCACTCTCCAGGGCCATCGGTGCGAACGGTTGCGACTACCGACAAGCCAGGCCGCAATCGCGCTGTGCCGGCCTGCCCGGGATCCAGCAGAATCTTAACGGGCACTCTCTGGACAACTTTGGTGAAGTTTCCAGTGGCATTGTCCGGCGGGAGTAATGCGAACTGCGATCCGCTGGCGGGAGAGACCTGATCGACTTTACCGCGCAGAACGATCCCAGGAAGCGCGTCCACACGGATTTCGGCTGGGGCGTTAGCACGAATGCGGCGGAGTTGTGTCTCTCTGTAGTTGGCTTCCACCCACACATCCGCCTGAACGAGGGATATTACCTGGGTTCCAGGGCTCACCAGTTGTCCGCGGCGAACTTTGCGCTCACTTACGATGCCGTTTTCCGGAGCCAGGATTCGCGTATACCCCAAGTTTGTGTTGGCTAGCACGAGGGAGGCTCTTTTTGCCTGGAGATCGGCGGCAAGCATGTGTTCCTGCGAATCGAGCACGGCCCGCTGGCGCTTTTGTGCTTCGAGCTCGGCCTTCGTACTCTCCAGCCGCGCCTGGGCACGTGCCAGATCGGCTCGCCGGCTCGCCAGTTGCGCCGTAGCGGTGCTCAGGTCAGCTTCGCGGCTGGCGAGTTGGGCACGAAAGCGTTCTTCGTCAGCAACCACTTGTTCCAGTCTTTGGCGCGTCGCGGCCTCCGCCGCTATCAGCGCCTCCTGCCGTCGGCGCTCCAAGGTTGTCCGCTGAACATCCGCCTTGGCTCCCTCAATCGCGCTTTTTGAATTGAGAATTGCGGATTCCGCAGTTGCTATTCCGGCCTCGGCCGACGCGATATCGGCTTGCGCTGCGCCAATTCCATACTGGGCTTGCACAACGCGGGCATCCTGCAATTCCTTCTGCCTCTGATTGTTCACCAGGGCCGCGTCCCCGGCGGTGACGGCCGCTTCGGCTTGCTGCACTTGGGCCCGAAAGTCCTCATCCTGCAATTGCACGAGAAGGTCCCCAGCCTTCACCGGTTGATAATCGGAAACGGCGACGGAGGCCACTAATCCAGCGACCTTGGTGCTCAACGGCGTAAGGTCCGCGCGCACGTAGGCGTCGTCGGTTTTTTGGGAGGGCCGATCACTGGCCCAGGTGTTCCAGTTGCCCGCAGTTAGGAGCAAGATCCCCCCTGCCATGATCAGGATCAGTACCGGAACCAACAGGCTTTTCAGGCGTTGTGTCAAGCCCGGTCTATCTTTGATGGAAACGGTTTGTGACTCGGCCATTCGTTCCTCCTTCGTCCTCGAAGCCCTTAATTGGCAAATGGGATTCCAAACGACGCACACCCTGAAATACGCAGAAACATCAGGGACTGCCGAACGTGGCTAGGGCGGTAGCAACACTCGCGCATCGTGGTTTGCGACGTTGTGTCGAGAATTCGACTGTCTGTATTCTGCGGATCACTGCATAGCAGAAGCTCGCGACGCGTCCTGCGCCGGGGCTTGGCTTGAAGGGTGCAGCGTCTCGAGAAACCCTACCAGAGCGGCCGTTTCCGCAGGACTCAAATTCTTTCCATACGCCGGCATATTGCCCCCCCCTTGCAGAACCTGCCTCACTAGTTGATCGCTAGTCAATCTCACGGCGACATCCTTAAGATCCGGCCCACGCTTTCCGCCATCGTCGCCGACCGAGTGGCAGTTATGGCATTGCTTCGATTGGAAGACGAGCGCTCCTTGAACCTGTAGCGGCGTTCGCCCACTCACAAACTTGGGCGGTATCGGCGCTCCGGTCCCAGCGTCCATAACCGGGCTCCAGGGCGCGTGGCTTGCCAGGTTCGTAAAGGTGCCCAGCCCAACTGCCACCAACAATATCGTTAAGACCGCAATCGGGCGTCGCTTCCAGCTCTTCTCTCCTTCGCCCGAAAAAAACGGTAGCGCCAGTAAGACGATCAACGCAATCACTGGTCCGATCAGCAGGACCGGAGTCTCCATCGACGGTGGAAGCAGCGATAGAAGCGCATACAACCAGAGGAAGAAGAAATCCGGGCGTGGAGCCGTCTGGATGATTCGGGGATCGGGTTGGCCGCTCGGGCCGAAGGGGCCGAAATACAGTGCACAGGCGGCAATACAAAGGAGAATCAATCCGGAAAAGACCACGTCTTTCCACACGCCATATGGCATGAACGGCACTCCGTCCGTACGCGTCATGGCATGGTACTTCTCCAGATAATCGGAGCGGCGGACCAGGCGGCCCGGCATAGGCCATTCGTTGATGCCGAGCTTGAGCACGAGCAATACATGCAACCCGATGAAAAGCAGCAGTGAACCGGGGATCACAAACACATGCAGCGCGAAGAAGCGGGAGAGCGTGTGGCCGGCAATGATCGGACCGCCCAACATGAGCTTCACCAGCGGTGCCCCCAATAACGGTACGCGGCTGCAAATCGAGGCTCCGATCCCCAGTCCCCAGTAAGCGTCCTGGTCGAATCGCAGCACCTGGCCGGTGAAGGCCATTCCCAGCGTCATCAGCAGCAGGAGCACGCCGAGAATCCAAGTCAGTTCTCTGGGGAATTTGTAGGCCCCGAAGAGGAAGACCTGAACCATGTGAATCAGCACAATGGCCAGCATGAAATTCGATCCCCAACCGTGCAGCGCGCGAATAAACCATCCCAAGCTTACCTGGTGGTTCAGAATCTGCAAGCTGTTCCAGGCTTCGCCGGCGGAGGGCACATAGATCAGGGCGAGCAGGATGCCGGTAGCAAGCTGCAGCCCGAAGGCGGTCATCGCGGCGCTACCAAAGACGTAGTACCAGCTCGCGCTATCTCGCGGAATCGGATGCTCCATCGTCTCGCGGATCGGCGCCCCGAGCTGAAGCCGTTGGTCGAGCCAGTTGCCAACTTCACGCATCAGCCGCATATCGGCCTCCTGGTCGGGGTCGTAATGTTATAGAGCTTGGCGGAAGGGCCAGGCGTGGGCAGCTCTCCTGCTTGGATTTGCAGTTTCCCGTCCACGATCTTGAACGGGTATTCGAACAGTCCTCGCTCCGGCGGGCCCGAAGCGCGCGCGCCGTCCGCATAGTAGGCGCCTCCGTGGCAGGGGCACATGAAAAGGCCCGACTGCGGGAACCAGCGCACCGGGCAGCCCAAGTGCGCGCAATTGATGGCGAATACCTGGAAGTTCTCGCCGTCCGTGTGGCGCACCCAGCAGGGAATCTCGGCGGTTTCCCCATCCGAACCTTGCGCGACCGGGTTGCGATACGTCGCCAGACGCGTTTCGCCTGAGGGAAACTGATCGAGCGGGCCAAGCGAAATCCAGCTTTCGAAGGCGCCTTTTTGGCCGCCGGTGACGGGGGAAAAGAGATACCGCACAATCGGTATGCCAAGGACCACGCCCACGATACCGTTGAACAGCAGCGAGATCTTCAGCAACATCTGACGTCTGGAAAGTCCGTCGGGTATACTCATTCCGAACCTCCTGGATGATTCAATTGAGACAAAAAAGTCATACGCTGTGACACCAGCCAGGCCACCACATCCGTAACGTCGGCATCGGACAGCGGCTCGCCGTGGTGACGCCAGTCAGGCATACCCAAGTGCGGCATGCCGGTAATCACCACCGTGCGCAGATGCTGATCGCTGACAAGTCTTAGATACGAACCGTCGGCGATAGCCCTTCCGCTGCGGCCATCTGAGCTATGGCAGGAAGAACATGAGGCACTGAATACGTTGTGACCGCGAGCGGCGTCGCCTGCCTGTGACGCTGCATAAGCCGGGGGCCTGTCCTTCTTGAAAGCGTCGGGCTTGGTCCAACGAGCTCGAATCCCGCGGACGAGTATGTCGATTTGGGCGTTTGTCAACATGCCGCCAGATGCCTGCGCAAAGGCCGGCATGGCGGTTCGAGGCACGCCTTCAGCAGTGATCCGGCGGATGGTGGAATCGTCGGCGATGGCGAGGTATACCGGGTCGCCCACGGGTACGCTCAGTCCACCTTGGCCGTCGACTCCATGGCATCCCGAGCAGTTCTGGCCGTAGAGCAGGCGGAAATCGGCGACATCGCTGGGTCTAAGGACGGGGGCTTCCCCTGCATGCGGCGCCGGCGTTCCGCAGGACGTAATCCCAAGCAGGGCTGAGAGAGCGAGAGCAGCATATTTCATCGAGTCAGATCCTCCTGGTGTTCCGGTACCAGGCCCGGAGCCTCTATACCCATACGAACCGCCAACGGTACGTTCTGTCTGGTCGGAATTCGCTCCTGAACCGCAACCACGATCCCCGCTACAATTCCGAATCCGATCTGGGAGAGAACAAACCACACCCAATCGATACGCTGGTTCATCACCGGATTGATGAACGCGAGAACGCCATAAATCAGACCTGACCACATCAGCGGGGCCACGAGCCCGCCCAATAAGATCGGCCGCCGCGGAGTCATGGGGAGCATGGCCCCATAGAGCAGCCCAACCATCATCGACATAAGCAAGTGCAGGGGAACAGCGAGCAGGAAATTTTGGAGATGAAATGTCCCCATTTGCTTGGCCGTCTCCATCGCCATTGAGGGAGACGATCCGGCGACCAGGAGAGTCATCGGATACCATACTCCATTGCCGCTCAAGAGCCCATATAGCGATGCGAGAATCGCCATAGCCGCACCACCAGCGAGACCGCCCTTAAGGCCGGCGGAAATCGGATAGATCTCCAGCGGGAGCCATGCACGCGGGGGCGTCCGAACGGGCGTGAGCCTCTCCACTGCGTCTCGAGACGTCTCGACGACGACCGCCTCCTCAACCACTGGAACCCACTCTTGGCTTTCCACCGGTAGCACTTGCCTAAACCAACCCGCGGCGCCGGCAATCGCCAGCACGGCTCCCAGGATGCTCACGGAAGCCGCCGTCACCATTCCAGCGCATACCAACATCAGTCCAAACGCCAGGACGATGGGCCACGCGGTTGGGGCGGGCACTTCGATCTTGTTGGGGATGTTCATCGCTCCTCCTCTACATTCCAATGACATAAACGACCAAGAAGACCACGACCCAGACCGCATCGACGAAGTGCCAGTACATCGATAGAATTTCCAGCCGCTCAGTATGTTCGCGCCGCAATCGGGCCGTAAAACAGAACAGCGCGACCATAATCAGGGCGAGCAGGCCCATGGTGACGTGAAACGCATGTAGCCCAACCAATGAGTAATAAGTGGTGCCGAAGAGATTCGTACTCACCGTAAGGCCATCATGGAAGATCAGCTGAGCCCACTCCCGCGCCGTTCCGAACAGGAAAAGCACGCCGAGAAGAATTGTCAGAAGCCAGAAACGCACAAAGGCCCTGATGTTTCCGGCCGCCAGCCTGCGTACCGCAGCATGCACTGTGAAGCTGCTGGAAAGCAGACAGATAGTGTAGAAAATCGGTACGTGCAGGACGTCCTTTGGCTGCGGACCGCTGACGCTCTTGCCGACGTAGAACAGATATGCAACGACAAAGATAGTGAATATGGCGGCCTCGGCGCCAATCAGACAGTACATTCCCACGCGTCCTCGCGAAGGAAGCTGCCAGCTCGGGTTGTATTCGCGAAGGGTCTCAGGCCACGCACTCATGGCTATTCGTACCTCCAGTCGGGATCTTCGGGGTGCTTGAGGTCCCACAGCGGCCGACGGCTGCGGACCGTTGGGACAACAGCAAAGTTGTACTCGGGCGGCGGAGAACTGGTGGACCATTCCAGAGTCCAGGCATCCCATGGATCGTTTCCGGCGGTCCTGCCGCGGAAGTAAGAAAGGAGCAGATTGGCCGCCAAAATCAGAACGCCGGCTGCCTGGAAGAAAACCCCGATCGTGACGATCACGTTCCAGACGTCCCACCCACGGCCGGGCTCATAGGTGTAGATGCGGCGCGGCATTCCCAGCAGTCCAGGAATGTGCATGAAATCGAACGTCAGGTGGAAGCCGAGGAAGAACAGCCAAAAGTGGAGCTTGGCAAGCGCTTCGTTGTACATCTTTCCGGCCACTTTCGGGAACCAATAGTAGAAGCCGCCGAAGATGGCGAATAGAATGGCCCCGACGATGACGTAGTGAAAGTGAGCCACCAGATAATACGAGTTCCCAAGCTGCCAATCGAACGGTGCAGCGGCCAGCGTGACTCCTGTCAATCCCGCGACCAGGAACTGGAATAGAAACGCGATGCAGAACATCATGGGGGCCGCAAAGCGGATTTTGCCTCCCCACATCGTCGCAAGCCAGTTGAAGATTTTGATCCCGGTAGGCACTGCAATGGCCATGGTGGAGAGCACGAAAAACGTGTTCGCGCCTGATGTCATTCCTATCGTGAACATGTGGTGAGCCCATACGCTCATACTGACGAATCCAATCGCCACGGTCGCCAGCACCATCACTGGGTAACCGAAAATCGCCTTGCGTGAAAACACCGGAATAATCTCGGAAGCGATTGCAAAGGCAGGAATCGCAAGGACATATACTTCCGGGTGGCCGAAAACCCAGAAGAAATGCATCCAAACTACGGCCGACCCGCCGGCTTGGGCGTCGAAGAAGTGACCTCCCAAGTATCGATCGACCAACAGCATGAGTTGTGCGGCGGTAAGGGGACTAACAGCAAGAACTACCAATCCCCCCATCGTGAGGTTCAGCCAAGCTAACAGGGGCATTTTTCCGAGCGTCATGCCCGGGCAGCGCATGCACAGAATGGTGGTGATGATATTGATTGCGGTTCCAACGCTGCCAATGCCCGAAACGAGAAGAGACAATGTCCAGAAGTCGGTGCTGTGTCCGACCGAGAAGGTTCTTGACGTCAGGGGAGCATAGGCGAACCAGCCCACATCAGGGGCGCCTCCGCCGCCGTACAGCCCATCGCCCCCAAGGAAACTGAAATAGAGCAGAAGACCACCCAGGGCGGTCATCCAGAAGCTGAAGGCGTTGAGTCGCGGGAATGCCATGTCGCGCGCGCCGATCATTAGCGGCACCAGGTAGTTCGCGAACCCGAACACCAGGGGCATCGCCACGAAGAAGATCATGGTCGTGCCGTGCATGGTGAACATGCGGTTGAAGGCTTGTGGAGAAACGAGATCGTTGTGCGGGCGGATGAGCTGCAGGCGCATTACCGTCGCCTCGATGCCGCCGGCAGTCAAGAAGACGAGGGCGAAGAGGACATAAAGCAGTCCCAGGCGTTTGTGATCCACCGTGGTCACCCACCCGTGGAGGCGGAGAGTGAGCGGTCGAGAGACCGGAAACTCGGTCAATTGGATGGTATTTGTAGACATCAGCGAAGCGTCTCCAGGTAGGCAGTCACTTTATCGAGGTCCCCGTCGCTCAATCCCATAGGCGGCATCTTCGACCCGGGCTTAAGGGCGTCGGGATGCTGGATCCACAAGCGCAGCTTTTCGTGCGTGTTAGGCGCAGCCCCCGATGCGATGGTGTCGCGGCTCATTAGGTGCGTCAGATCGGGGCCAAAAAGCCCCTTCGCAGGCGTGCCCGCCACCGTGTGGCAATTAACGCACGCCGTAGATTGAAAGACTCGCTCACCGGCCGATGCTGCAGATTGCGAAACTTGCTGCTGCTCCCGAACCCACCGGTCAAACTCCGCGCGAGGTTGCACGTAAACGCGCAGCAGCATCTTGGCGTGCTGCGTCCCGCAATATTGCGCGCATTGCCCCAGAAACAGTCCCGTTTCATGCGGATCAATCCACATGCTATTCGGGTGATTCGGAATGAGGTCAGTCTTGCCCGCCAGACGTGGTACCCAGAAACTATGGTCGGTATCTGCCGAAAGCAAGGTCATGAATGTGGGAGTCGGATGTGCTGGATCGCTGACAGGCACGTGGAGTTCGTTGGCCGTAACGATATTCAATTTCGGATAGCGGTACTCCCACCAATACTGGTGGCCCGTCACGATCACCTCCAATGCACTGAACGGCTTCGGCGCATCCTGAAC
>Ga0335084_10007765_pt1 | contig 10656 bp, 7 predicted proteins | sample Lox_Sample_44_FD_206721 | JGI IMG/M metagenome (GOLD analysis project Ga0335084, IMG submission 206721) | Soil microbial communities from Loxahatchee National Wildlife Refuge, Florida, United States - Lox_Sample_4.4 | ecosystem: Environmental > Terrestrial > Soil > Wetlands | place: USA: Florida...
GGGCCGAGATTACCGCCGTCGCCAGCCGCCTGGCGGCCGCTTATCCCGATAGCAATCGCGGTTATTCCGCCACTCTCTACACGGAATCGGAATCGCACGCCGGCGTCCGAAGTCTCCTCTCCGGCCCGCTGCGCATATTGATGGCCATGTGCCTGGTCGTCCTCCTGATCGCGTGCGTCAACGTCGCCAACCTGTTGCTGGCACGCGCCACGGTTCGACAAAAAGAGTTCAGCATCCGGCTGGCCCTCGGAGCCGGCCGCGGCCGGCTCGCCCGCCAGTTACTCACTGAGTCTCTGCTCATCGCCGCGATCGGCGCGCTGTTCGGCATCCCCCTAGCCCTGTGGATGCAGCAGTCACTCGGTTACCTTGCACCGGCTTCCAGCGGATTCCCCATCGGACTTGACATTCAGATGAACCCGGCAGCGCTTGTGTTCACCCTCGTCCTCTGTGTTGCTGCCGCGCTTTTCTCTGGACTCTCCCCCGCCCTTCACGCGGTCCGTCACGATGTGAACGAATCGCTGAAGGAAGGCGGCCGTAGCGGCACGGCGGCCGCAAAGTCGCACCGCCTTCGCGGTCTGTTTGTGATCTCCGAAGTTGCGCTGGCGCTTGTCGCCATTGTCGGGGCCGGTCTGTTCATCCGCAGTTTCACCGCCGCGAGGGCGATCAACCCCGGTTTTGACTCGTCCAACGTGCTTGTCGCACGCTGCTACGTATCCACGGCCGGCTACTCCGGCGATCAACGGAAACAGTTCGCGCTCGACCTCCGCAACCGCCTCGCCACGGCACCCGGCGTTGTTGCGGCCAGTGATGCAGACACGATACCTCTCGGCTTCGGACTCGGAGCCGGGACGGAAGTCCAAGTCGAAGGCTACGTCCCAGACCAAAACGAGAACATGACCTTCGGCCGCACATTGGTCGGCCCGGGCTACTTCTCGCTGCTTCGCATGCCTCTGCTCGATGGCCGCGATTTCACTGCGCAGGACGATGCGGCAGCCCCGCCGGTCATTATTGTGAACGAAGCGTTCGCCCGGCGTTTTTTTGCCGGTGCAAATCCGGTCGGACGACGGGTGCGCGCCCTCGGCCGATGGTCCACGGTCGTCGGCCTGGTAAAGGACACCAAGTATTACACGCTCGTCGAGCCACGCCGCCCCTATCTGTTCGCCCCCTTGCAGCAGGGCGCGGGAAACCTCAGCATCGCAATGTTTGTCCGTACGGCCGGCGACTCCGCGGCTGTTATCCCCATCCTGCGCCGGGAGTCTTCGGTCGCCATTGACGTGACGCCGCTCTCCGAATACATTGCCGCGCCGCTGTTCCCATACAAAACCGCGGCCAGCCTCCTGAGCGTTCTCGGGTTGATCGCGCTGATTCTCGCCGCTGTCGGCCTGTACAGCGTGATGGCCTATGCGGTCACAGAGCGCACACGCGAGATCGGCATCCGCATGGCCCTCGGCGCCCACACGCGCGACATACTCACCATGGTGCTGCGCAAAGGCATGGCCCTCACCGGAGCGGGACTCCTGATAGGCCTCGCAGCCGCACTCGGGGGTGCACGTCTCATTGCCGGCATGCTCACGAACATCAGCACCTCGGACCCGGTCATCTTCACGGCCGCAGCCCTGTTTCTCGCGGCCGTGGCGCTGCTGGCGAGCCTTCTGCCTGCGGTTCGCGCGGCGTGCATCGAACCCATGAAAGCGGTGCACGAGGCCTGATCGCCAGATAAACACGCCTGATACGCTGAACTATTCGTTTTACGCGGTCACTGGCGCCAGTTTCCTCGCGCCGGCCCCATCGCCCGGCAGAACTGGCAGCAGACCCTCGTTGGACCGGTCAATACGGGCGAAATCATTCACGTGTTCGCTATCGGCTTCGGCCCCGTCTCACCGGAGGTCCCCGACGGCGCCGCAGCGCCTTCCGCTGAGCCTCTGTCACGAATTACGCGCACCTTCACTTGTTCCAATGCCGAGATCCTCTACGCCGGTCTCGCTCCGTACTACGTCGAACGGGTCTATCAGATCGACATGCGCATCGGCCCAACCCCCGGCTACCAGAAATTCATCTGCAGCTTAGGCGACTCCGGCCCGTTCACCTTCCTTACGCTCAACGTTGTGCCGTAAATTGGAATCAGGATGGAGGCCGCCCAGTTCCACCGCATCAGCCGTGCGCTCGCCGATCCGCGGCGCATGGAGATTCTCGAGCGCATCGCATCGCAAAAGGAGATTGCGTGCGCGATCCTTGCCCAGGACGCAAACGTTTCGCAACCAACCATCTCCCACCACCTCAAGGAACTTTCCACTGCCGGCCTCATCCAGCCTCGCCGTGAAGCCAAGTTCTGTTTCTTCCGTCTCGATCGTAAGATCTGGAAAGAATATCTGGCGGAAATGCGGCGCCGTGTTCCCGCCGGCCGCTGAAATTCTCTGAATCCTCCTAAACCCTCTCGCCATCATATAGACACTTGTCTATATATCAAACCGAGAGGAGCAAGCCACCATGGCAAATCTGAAAGGTAAGGTCGCAATTGTTACAGGCGCATCCAAAGGGATTGGCGCGGCTATCGCCGGAGAGCTGGCCCGAGAGGGCGCCTCAGTGATCGTCAACTATGCTTCCAGTGCCGGACCGGCGTCGGAAGTCGTGAAACAAATCAAGGCCGCGGGCGGCACAGCAAAAGCCGTTCGCGCTGACGTCAGCAAGCCAATGGAAGCCCGCCAGCTCGTCGACGCCACCATCGCCGAATTCGGCCGTCTCGACATTCTCGTCAACAACGCGGGCGTCTACGAATTTCTGCCGCTTCCCCATCTCACCGAGGAACACTACAACCGAATCTTCAACATCAACGTGAAAGGCCTGTTGTTCACCACTCAGGCAGCCGTGAACGCGTTCGGCGAGAAAGGCGGCTCGATTATCAACATCAGTTCCGTAGCGTCGCTCTCCGCCCTCCCGAACAGTTCCGTTTACAGCGCCACGAAAGCCGCTGTCGATTCCTTCACCAGAACACTGGCGTCGGAGCTCGGCCCGCGCAAAATTCTGGTCAACTCGGTTCTGCCGGGCCCCGTTGAAACCGAAGGCACCCATGCCATGGCCAACTGGGACCAGTTCCAGGCGCAGGCCGTGCCTCAGACGCCACTCGGCCGCGTGGGCCAGCCCGACGATATTGCCAACGTGGTCTCGTTCCTGGCTTCCGACAAAGCCGGCTGGATCACCGGACAGATCATCCCCGTTGCCGGCGGCCTGCGGGGTTGACAGCCTATAGCGAACGCAGCGCTTCCTTCGGATCGATTCGCGTTGCCCGGCGCACGGGCAGATAGTTGGCGGCTACCGCTACGGCGGTGAGAAACGCCGGCGCCGCGATAAAGACGAGAGGATCTGTGGCGCTTACTCGTACCAACTGACTGGAAACCAGGCGGGCGAGCACCATTGCCGCAGCCAGCCCGATCGCCACACCGACGAAGGTCAGGACCATGCCCTGGCGCAGCACGAGTCCAAACACGTCCGAAGGTTGCGCGCCCAACGCCATGCGAACGCCAATCTCCTGGGTTCGTTGCGCCACCGAATAGGACATGACGCTGTAGAGTCCGGTGGTCGCCAGCGCCAGAGCGAACACTCCCAGTCCCGCAAGCATCACGGCCGCCATCCGCTGTCCGAACAGCCCGGCGCTGATGGACTCCGTCATGGGCAAGGCGTCGAAGACAGTGACGGCGGGGTCCATCGCGTTCACCTCGCGCCGCAACATCGCCGCGGCAGCCTCCGGCTCCCCGGCTGTGCGCAGATGGGCAATGACCATCTGGACATCGAAAGCCTGCCGGACCGGGACATAGAAATACGGTTGGGCGTTCTCAGTTGGCTTGATGTATTTGCCGTCCCGGGCCACTCCAACAACGGTGTACCATTCGCCCATTGCGCGCACGCGGCGGCCCAAAGCCTGCCGTCCGGGGAAGAACCGGCTCGCAAAGGTCTGGTTGATGATCATCACCCGTTGCGAGTCCTCTTTATCCTGCCCGTTGAAGTCGCGACCTTCCAGCAGCGGAATGCGAAGAAGATCGAAATACCCGGGCGCAACCACGTTTCGGGCGATCTTCATGCTTTCGTTTAAAGCAGGAACGTAGCCTTCCACTTCGACCCCCTCCACGGGATTGCCGGTGAAATACAGCGGGACCACGTCGGCCCAACTCACCCGTACTATGCCCGGCTGGGACGCGATTCTGCTGCCCAAACGCTCGCAGAAGAGCCTCTTCTCGATGGTTCCATAATCTGCGGCGGACAGGTCGATGTGCGCCACCAGCACGTTGCGAGGATCCATGCCGGGGTCGATGCGGGTCGCCATCTGAAAGCTTCTGGCAAACAGGCCCGCGCCGATAACTGCCACCAGAGCCATGGCCACTTCCGCCGCGACCAACGCACCACGCAACCGCTGCGACCGGGCACCCTCGCTGCCGCTCCTGCCGCCTTCCTTGAGCACCTCGTTCAGATCCGCGCGCGCACTGTGAAGCGCGGGCGCGATTCCCGACGCCACGCAGGCCACCAGGCAAATGACCAAGTTAAAGAGCAGAATGTCCGCGTTCAACGGGATCTCCAGATTGATCGGAACCCTGGCCCCGCGCGGCATGAGATATCCCAGCGACTGGCTCATCCACATCGCCAAAGGCACACCGAACAACATACCCAGTGATGCCAGCACCAGACTCTCGGCAAGCAGGTGCCGCGCCAGGCGCGCCCTGCCCGCGCCCATTGCCAGGCGGAGGCTGAACTCCCTGCGCCGGGTTGTGGCTCGTGCCAGCAGCAGATTGGCCACGTTCGCGCACACAATCAGAAAGACAACTCCACAAGCGGCCATCAGGATGCGCAGGGGGCCGTCCATCATAGCTTGGCCGCCGAAGTGGCTCTGCCGGATGGGCAAGAAGGTGGCGCCGATGCCGCCATTCGTGCGCGGCTCCGACTCCGCGAGGCGGCGCGCAATCAGAGAACCTTCCGCCCGCGCCTGCTCGACCGTCACGTCTTGACGCAGACGCGCAACCGAAACTACCATTCGCACGCTGCGGTCGTGCAGGGCGGCTTCCGGCATCATGCGGATCTGCGGTCCCATTGTGAGCGGAACCCACAGCTCAAAGAACACACCCGGCATGCTTCCATGGAATTCCGGCGGCGCGACGCCGACGATCGTCAATGGCTGCCGGTTCACAATGAGGGTCGTTCCGATCACATGCGGGTCGCCGTTGAAGCGCCGCACCCAGAGACCGTGGCCAAGCACCACCACGGGATGGGCGCCTGATTGGTCGCCATGCTCTTCTTTCGAGAAGAGCCTTCCCAGGGCCGGGCGCACACCCAAAACATCGAAGTAGTTGCCCGAAACCAACTCTCCCCAGGCCCTGTCGGCTTGATCGTCCACGCCGATGCTCAAAGTAGCGGGAACGATGGCGGTCAGGCCGGAAACCAGCGTGAGCTGGTCTCGATAGTCGCGATAGTCGGCGTAGGAAGTAGCAAGGGGTCCCCCATCCGCCGCGACGGATTCGAAGGACACGAGTTGCGATCCCTTGCTGGCGCCCGGAACAGGACGCAACAGCATCATGTCCAGCCAGCTGAACACGGTGGTATTCGCCGCGATGCCAATCGCCAGGGTAAATACGGCAACCAGTGTGAAGCCCGGACTTCGCAGGGACATGCGAGCGCCGTAGCGAAGATCCTGAATGACAGTCCACATCGGAGAGGTATACGGCAATTCAAGTGCCAGCACCGACTCTAAGCAGTTGAGAGATATAGGCCAACCTCTCCGTCCGCGGGATGTTCGCTATTGGGACTGCTATGTCCTAAATATGAAAACGTGTTCAGCCGATAGACTCAGGTTTCTCCTGGACTTGCCGGCGACCAGGATTTATCATTAATGCAAATCAATCTGGGACGAAACTGGGCCTTTTATCGCATTAGAGAGATGGAGGCGGCAGACCGCAACGACGTTCCGGCTCGCCGGTCGACGATCTGCGTGGGTGGCGGTAGATGGGAAGCGGGACACGCTCTCCCGCGAGTATCGGAAGGAGGGAAACCATGTCCGAGTTGTTCTGGCTGATTTCTTTGGCGCTGGTAGTCCTGTTGTGGCTGAAAACGGGGCGCTCTCCGTTTATCTGGGTGGCTTGGCTCATGCTGCATTGCGAAGCCGCGCGGGCGCAGTTCTTCCAAACACTGCGTTTCGCCTGGCTGCACTTCAGTCAAAACTGGCGCAAAGCCGTCATTGAAACGCGGGCCGAGGTCGGCTGGTAGTTCCTGCCCCGCGCCAGCTCCGGAACGAGCGGGGGAAAGTGTGCGCGCAAACGGAACACTGCCGCTCGTAATCCGTATTGGCTTTTATGGGTCAGGACACCCGCTATGCCATTCGCACGCTTCTGAAGAACCCCGCCTTCACCCTGATCGCGGTGCTCGCGCTCGCGCTCGGAATCGGCGCCAACACGGCCATCTTCACGGTTGTGGACCGCGTGCTGCTTCGCCCGCTGCCCTATAGCAACCCGGATCGCCTGGTCAACGTCGTGCGGAAATTCGCAAGCGGCACGAGCCCGTCCACGTCCATCCCCAAGTTCGCCGCCATCCGTCAGGCCGATCTACTCGATGCGGTGGCCGTATACGACTTCATGGGGCCGGGCATGAACCTCAGCGCCGGCGGGACGCCCGAGCAGGTGCGGGGTGTCCACGTTTCAGAAGCGTACTTCCGCCTGTTCGGTGTCTCCGCGATGCTGGGTCGCACCTTCACGCCCGGGGAGGACGTTCCCGGCGGGCCGCGCCTGGTAGTCCTCACGCACGGCCTCTGGAAACGAAGCTTCGGCAGCGACTCGGGCATCATCGGCCGCGCCATCAGGCTCAACGCCGAGCCCTTCACGGTCATCGGGGTCATGGGCCCCGACTTCACCGGCGAGCCCGAAACGGACCTCTTCCTCGCTGAGCAGGCCGATCTCAACAGCACGAATCAGGGTCATTTCCTGATCCTGGGCGCGCGCCTCAAACCCGGCGTCACTATCGAGCAGGCAAACGCCCAACTCAACGTCACCGCCGACCGCTTCCGCAAGCAATATCCGGGCGTCATCTCCAAGGATGAGACCTTTGCCGCCCAGCCTCTGGGGCCGCTGATGGCGGGCGACCTTCGCACGCCGCTCTTCATCCTTCTCGGAGCGGTTGCCTTCGTCCTGCTGATCGCCTGCGCCAACGTGGCCAACCTTCTTCTGGCGCGCTCCGCTGGACGCAGCAAGGAAATCGCCATCCGCATCGCCATTGGCGCCGGCCGCACCGCCATCCTGCGGCAGTTGTTTACGGAAAGCCTGCTTCTTTCCATCGCCGGCGGCGTTGCCGGCATCGTTTTGGGCGCTATCGGCCTTCGCGCTCTTCTGGCTATCGCGCCGGCCGAACTGCCTCGCCTCCCGGCGGCGGGAGACCTCAGTTTCTTTGCTTTGCTGGACGCTCGAATTCTTGCGTTCGCGTTTGGCTTGTCCATTCTGACCGCCGTCCTGTTCGGGCTTGTGCCCGCGCTGCAAATCTCACGCCCCGATTTGACCTCGTCGCTGCGGGAAGGCGGCTCCCGCACAACCGCCGGTTTGGCCCGGCAGCGCACGCGCAGCATTCTCGTTGTGGCGGAAATCGCTCTCTCCCTCGTGCTGCTGGTCGGCGCCGCCCTCATGATCAGGACCTTCGTCGCCCTTCGCAACGTTCAACCGGGATTTCAGACGGCGTCCGTGCTCACCATGAGCACCTCTCTCGCCGATCGAAAATACGAGACAGCCGCCGGCGTCGAGCAGCTCGCCACCGAACTCACGCGCCGGCTCGAGATGCTGCCCGGCGTAGAGGGCGCAACGTACGCCCTGACACTACCGCTACAGCTCGGCCCCGACCTTCCGTTTACGATCTCCGGCAAGCCTCCGCGTGACGGAGGGCCCTACAACGGGGACGAGTTTTATCGCCCCGTTGGCCGGCACTACTTCCAGACGCTCGGCATTCCGCTCCGCCGCGGGCGCCTGTTTGACGAGCGCGACAGCAGCACCGGCCCCTGGACGCTCATCATCAATGAGGCGATGGCGAAGAAGTATTGGCCCAACGAGAATCCCGTGGGCGCGACCGTCATGATCGGCAAAGGATTGGCTCCGGAAATGGAGGACCGTCTCCGCGAGGTCGTTGGCGTCGTCGCCGACGTGCACGAGCAGGGTATCGACCAGGAATCGCCGCCAGTGTTGTACGTGCCCATCGGCCAGGAACCGAATGGCATGGTCGCGATGGGGAACCGTGTACTGCCCTCCTCCTGGGCTGTCCGGACCACTGGTGACCCGGCCTTGCTGGCGCGGGCCGTGCAGCAGGAAGTACTGAGTATCGATCCCGACCTGCCACTCGCCCGCGTGTTGACGATGGATCGCATTCTCGCCAAATCCATCGCGGGCCGGAATTTCAACATGATCCTGCTGGGCATCTTCGGAGGGATTGCGATGCTGCTCGCGGCCATCGGAATCTACGGCGTCATGTCGTATACGGTGGAGCAGCGGACAAACGAAATGGGCATCCGCATTGCTCTCGGCGCGAGCACAGCCCGGTTGCTGCGCCTGGTGATGGGCCACGCTCTGACGCTGGCTGCCATCGGCGTGGCTATCGGTCTCGCGGCATCGTTCGGTCTTACCCGCCTCATGTCCAGCCTGCTGTACGGTGTGAAGCCCACTGACGTAGCGACATACGCCGCCGGCACGGCCGTCCTTTGCGCGGTTGCGGCTCTGGCCTGCTACATCCCGTCGCGGCGCGCCACTCGCGTCGACCCCATCATCGCCTTGCGGTGCGAGTAGCCCACGGCAATACCGGCGTACAATAGCGGGCGATTATGCTCTCCCGCCGAAGCTTCATCGCTTCATCGACTGTGACGGCCGCGACCGGCACAGCTCTATCCCAGGTTCGCGCTACCAACCGGCCGGCGGCGCCTCAACGCGCGTTCGTGAGCGACGCCGTGGAAGCTGCCATTGTCTCCGTGAAACGCGATATCTCAGACCCCGAATTGGGCTGGCTGTTCGAGAACTGCTTCCCGAACACGCTCGATACTACGGTCCGTTATCGCGAAGTCGACGGCCAGCCAGACACGTTCGTCATCACCGGGGACATCCCTGCCATGTGGCTGCGCGATTCGACGGCGCAGGTGTGGCCGTATCTGCCCCTGGCCAAAGACGACGCGCGCCTGAAACGCCTGCTGGCCGGGGTGGTGCGCCGCCAGACGAAGTGCATCCTCATCGATCCCTACGCCAACGCATTCAACAACGGTCCTTCCGGCAGCCCCTGGGCCAAGGACCTCACCGCGATGAAGCCCGAGCTACACGAGCGGAAGTGGGAGATCGATTCCTTATGCTTTCCGGTGCGCCTGGCGCACGGTTACTGGAAGACGACCGGCGACGCGTCTTGCTTCGATGCGGCGTGGCGCCGCGCGGCAAAGCTCATTGTCACCACATTCCGCGAACAGCAGCGCCGTGACGGCCCGGGCCCGTACAAGTTCCAGCGCGTTTCCGCGGTGGCGTCGGACTCACTGCCAAACAACGGCTACGGCAACCCGGCGCGCCCCTGCGGGCTGATCCGTTCCGGGTTCCGGCCATCCGATGACGCCTGCGTCTTTCCGTACCTCGTGCCGTCCAACCACTTCGCGCAGCGCGCGCTCGAACAACTTGCGGAAATCCATTCGAGCGTTCTCGGCGACTCCGGCTTCGCGAAGGCATGCACGGCGTTCGCGCTCGAGCTGAAAGAAGCCATCGCCGCCAACATGCTCGCCGATCACCCAACGCACGGACGAATCTACGCCTACGAGGTGGATGGCTACGGCGGCCGGCTCCTGATGGATGACGCCAATGTGCCGAGTCTCATGTCGCTCGCCTACCTGGGATGCTGTGCGCCCAACGATGCCCTCTACCGCAACACCCGCCAGTTCGTCCTCAGCGACGACAACATGTTCTATTACAGCGGCCGCGCCGGGAAGGGCCTCGGCGGTCCCCACAGCGGGCTGGACATGATCTGGCCTCTGGGACTCATCATCCAGGCCATCACAAGCGACGACGACCGGGAAATCGCCGGCTGCCTGGCCGTCCTCAAGGCGACGCACGCGGGAACAGGCTTCATGCACGAGTCGTTTCACAAGGACGACCCGATTCGCTTCACCCGCAAATGGTTCGCCTGGGCCAATACAATGTTCGGCGAGCTGATTCTGAAGTTGCACGCCAGCAGACCGGCCCTGCTTCGCGTTTAACGAACCTTCCGAAGGCGTGCGACCGCCGCTAGCGCCCCGAGGCCACTTAACATTAGCGCCCACGAAAGCGGCTCCGGGGTCACCAACGTCAGCCGCAAGATGTCACCTTCCAGGCCCACTCCACCGCTATCCGCACCCAGCGGCCCGGAAACCGAAGCGACTCCTCCGCCCGGTGGATTGAACGTCACTCGATCGAAGCTGCCGCTGATTCCATTAAAACCCGTAAGGTGGAAGTCAAGGAGCAGGGTTCCCTTGGAACGGTCATATAAGAATGGAGTGCTAAAAGGAACCACGATGTCAAACGGGCAAGGCGTCGGACCGGCATCACAGCCCGGGCTACTGAACGCGGCTGGGCCGGAGTAGACCAGCGTGTTATCGGGGCCAACGTTGTCCGCGAACGTCGATGAGATCAGGGGTGCACCGCCGTT
>Ga0335084_10007766_pt1 | contig 10655 bp, 9 predicted proteins | sample Lox_Sample_44_FD_206721 | JGI IMG/M metagenome (GOLD analysis project Ga0335084, IMG submission 206721) | Soil microbial communities from Loxahatchee National Wildlife Refuge, Florida, United States - Lox_Sample_4.4 | ecosystem: Environmental > Terrestrial > Soil > Wetlands | place: USA: Florida...
AGGGAACCGCGGGCGATGGGTGGATGTGGGCGGCAGTCTGCCAGAAGCGGCGAACGGAGGGGCCGGGTTACCGGCGCCGTGACGCGGGCGTGACATCTCGCGTCCACGGTGAAAGGCACATGTCCACGACCACTCCGCGAGCTCGCTTCGCGCCCGACGGCGGGTTCTACGCCGACCTCAAGTCCCGCGCCGACGCGTACCTCGCCACGAGCGGCCTCCCCGCCGGGGGCGGCGTTCGCATGCACCGGAAGACGGCGCTGATCCTGGCCTGGCTCGCGGGGTCGTACGGGCTCCTCCTCGCCTTCGGGGCCGTGTCCCCCGTGCTGGCGGCGGCCCTCACGCTCTCGGCCGCGCTGGCCACGGCCGGCGTCGGCTTCGCGGTGATGCACGACGCCAACCACGGCGCCTGGTCTCCGTCACCCCGGGTCAACCGTGCGATGGCGCTGACCGCCGATCTCATCGGGGGCAGCTCCTACGTGTGGCGCCAGAAGCACAACGTCCGCCACCACACTTACTCGAACATCGACGGCCTCGATGCGGACATCGACGCGGGGGCCTTCCTGCGGCTGGCTCCCACGCAGCGGCGCCTTCCGTTCCATCGCTTCCAGCACGCCTACGCCTGGTTCCTGTACGGCTTCCTCGCGCTCAAGTGGTGGGTGGTGGACGACGTCGTCGATCTCGTCCGCGGCACCATCGGCGGGGTGCGCTTCCCGCGGCCGGGCCGAGGCCAGCTCGCCCTGGCGATCGCCGGGAAGGTCCTGTTCTTCGGCTGGGCGCTGGTCATCCCCGTGATCCGCTTCGGCTCGGCCTGGCCGATCCTCTACTTCGTGGCGGGCTCGTGGGTTGTGGGCTTCGTCCTGTCGGTGGTCTTCCAGCTCGCGCACGTCGTGCCGCAGGCGGAGTTCCACGACGCGCGCGGCGCCGACCGCCGGATGGCGAGCGGCTTCGCCGAGCACCAGGTGCGCACCACCGTGGACTTCGCACCGGGTCACCGGCTCTTGACCTGGTACCTGGGCGGCCTGAACTACCAGGTGGAGCACCACCTCTTCCCCTCGTTCTGCCACCTGCACTACCCGGCCCTCTCGCGCATCGTCGAGGTGACCTGCCGCGACCACGGCATCCCGTACCGATGCGAGCCGAGGCTCGGGGGCGCGATCGCGGGTCACCACCACCTGCTGCGTCGCCTGGGCGAGGCGGTCCCCGTGGCCGCCGTCCCCGCGGCCGCCTGAGGCGTCACCTGTCTTCTCCTTCTTGCGCCCGGGATCGGGCGACGCGAGGAGATGTAGGGTCCGCGATCCGGACCAGGCGGTACGCGGGTGGTGTTGCGGGCGAGCTGCCCGTTCGCGCCCAGGACGAGCACGTTCGTCATCGTGGGCACCTCGACGTCCAGATCACGGCGCCGTCCCCTCGTTGACGACCCGGATCGCGTTCAGGGTGCGGGGATAGCCGATGAACGGCATCAGCTGCGTGATCGTCCCGACCAGCACCCGGCGGTCGTTGCCGACCCTGAGGTTCGCGGCGACGTGACCCGCGAGCTGCGGCTCGCATCCTCCCAGCGCCGCGAGCATCGAGAAGGTCAGGAGCTCGCGCGTCCGGAGGTCGAGGCCGGTGCGCGTCTGGTGGTCGCCGAAGCAGTTGGCGGAGAGGTGCCTCTGGACGTGGACCTGGTCCCGCGGGGACTGCGCGTACAGCTCGTCGATCCGCTCGCCGAGGATGCGCCGCTGGACCTCCAGGCCCCGATCGAACCGGGTATCGGGGGTGGTGGTCGATTGTCCCGCGAGCGGCAGCTCGACGCCCCGGTTCCGCAGCACGTCGTTCGTGGCGTGGAGGAAGTCGAAGACCCTCGCCATACCGAGGTAGGGGACCGCCTGGTAGACGATCTCCTTCGCCTCGACCGGCGTGACGCCGACGTGAAGCGCACCGCCCAGCATGACCCGGAACTCGTTCACGGCCTGGCACGCGATGATCGCGGCGAGCTGGACCATGAGCCGGGTCCTCGTGTCGAGGACGCCGTCCTTCAGCACCTCGTCGAAGGCCCAGTTGTCGAAGATCTCGACGAGCTCGGGATCGGTGACCTTCAGCGTCGAGACGTGGTTCGGAAACAGCGCGTCGTGGTTGCGCTGCGCGACCTCGGTGATGGCCATGTCGAAGCTCCTTCCGGCCGATCTAGAGCCCCGTCCTCTTCTCGAGCTCGTCCGGGTAGCGCGCGCCCTCCACCTTGATCTTCGAGGCGGCGCCGTCGATGGCGCGGAGGTCGTCGGGCGTGAGCTCGACGCTCGCCGCTCCGAGGTTCTCGTCGAGCCGGCTCTGCTTGGTGGTCCCCGGGATGGGCACGATCCAGGGCTTCTGCGCGAGGAGCCAGGCGAGCGCGATCTGGGCCGGCGTCGCGTTCTTTCGCTTCGCGACCTCGGCGAGCAGATCGACGAGAGCCCGGTTGGCCTTGCGGGCCTCAGCGGAGAAGCGCGGGACGACGTTCCGGAAGTCGTTCTTCTCGAAGGTGGTCTTCTCGTCGATCTTCCCGGTCAGGAAACCCTTCCCGAGCGGGCTGAAGGGCACGAACCCGATCCCGAGCTCCTCGAGCGCCGGGAGCAGCTCCTCCTCGGGCCTGCGCCACCAGAGCGAGTACTCGCTCTGGACCGCGGTGACCGGCTGCACGGCGTGAGCCCGGCGGATCGTCTTCACGCCCGCCTCCGACATGCCGAAGTGCCTCACCTTCCCGGCGTGGATGAGCTCCTTCACCACGCCCGCGACGTCCTCGATGGGAACGTTGGGGTCGACGCGGTGCTGGTAGAGGAGGTCGATGGTGTCGACCCGGAGCCGCTTGAGGGAAGCCTCGACGACCTCCCGGACGTGCTCGGGCCGGCTGTCCATGGCGCTCGTCCCGAGCTTCATGCCGAACTTCGTCGCGATGACGACCTTGCTGCGGAAGGGCGCGAGCGCCTCGCCGACCAGCTCCTCGTTCGTGAACGGGCCGTACGCCTCGGCCGTGTCGAAGAGGGTGACGCCCCGCTCGACCGCGGACCGGAGGAGCGCGATCATCGCGCTCCGGTCCGGCGGCGTCCCGTAGGCGAAGCTCATCCCCATGCACCCGAGCCCGATGGCCGAGACCTCGAGACCGCTCCGTCCAAGCTTGCGCTTCTGCATCGTGTCCTCCTCGTGGTTTCCGACCACGCACCGTGAATCGTGAAAGCCGGCCCGGCTCAGGGCCGCAGCAACGCCTTGATCGCCCGGCGCTCGTCCATCGCGCGATAGCCCTCGGCCACCCGGTCGAGGGGCAGGGTCAGGTCGAAGACCTTCCCGGGCTTGATCCGCTCCTTCAGCACGAGCTCGATGAGCTCCGGCAGGTACCGGCGCACCGGGGCCGGGCCGCCGAAGAGGCGGACGTGCGCGAAGAAGAGCGCCTGGACGTCGAGCTCGACGCCATGCGGTACGCCGACGTAGCCGACCGTACCGCCCGGCCGGGTGGAGCGGATCGCCTGCTGCATGGACTCCTGCGTCCCGACGCACTCGAGGACGGCATCGGCGCCGACCCCGCGGGTCAGCTCCCGGATACGTGCCACGCCCTCGTCGCCGCGCTCCGCCACGATGTCGGTGGCGCCGAACTCGCGGGCGAGCTCTTGCCGGGCCGAATGACGGCTCATCGCGATGATGCGCTCGGCGCCCTTCTGCCGGGCGGAGAGCACGGCGAGGAGGCCGACCGCTCCGTCACCGACGACGGCGACCGTCATGCCGGCCTTCACGCTGGCGGCCTCGGCGGCGAACCAGCCGGTGCCCATCACGTCCGATAGCGTGAGCAGGCTCGGGACCAGCGATTCCGGGGGAAGGTCCCGCATGGCGACGAGCGTGCCGTCCGCGAGCGGGACGCGCAGGAAGGGCGCCTGTGCGCCGCCGACCAGCTCGCGGTGCTGGCAGGACGAGTGGTAGCCCGCCCGGCAGTGCGGGCAGGTGTCGTCGGAGGCGAAGAAGGAGCCAATCACGAACTGGCCCGGCTCGACCTTCGTGACGGCGCGACCGACCTCCTCGACGATGCCGCAGTACTCGTGTCCCATCGGCGTCGGCTGCTCGATCTTGTTGGCGCCGCGGTAGGGCCACAGGTCGGACCCGCACACGCACGCCGCGGAGATCCGGATGATCGCGTCGGTCGGCTGCTCGATCCGCGGGGTGGGGCGCTCCTCGAAGCGCACGTCCCGCGGCCCGTGGATGACGGCTCCCTTCATGGCTTCCTCTCCTCGTGTCGTGGCGGCGCGCCGTACTGCTCGTCGCCGACCTTCTCCATCCACTCGACGGCCTTGCCGTCGAGCTGCTCCTGGATCGCGATGTGCGACATCGCCGTGGTCGGCGCCGCGCCGTGCCAGTGCTTCACGCCGGGCGGGGTCCACACCACGTCTCCCGCCCGGATCTCCTCGACCGGGCCGCCCCACTGCTGCACCCGTCCCACGCCCGACGTGACGATCAGGGTCTGGCCCAGCGGATGGGTGTGCCAGGCGGAGCGCGCGCACGGCTCGAACGTCACGAGGGCGCCTGCGACCCGTGCCGGGGCGCTCGCCTGGAACAGCGGGTCGATGCGGACCGGGCCGGTGAACCATTCGGCCGGTCCCTTCTGCGATGGCTGCGTGCCCGAGCGTGTGATGCGCATGTCCTCGTCCTCCGTCGACGCCCGGGAACCTACGCTCCGGGCGCTTGATCCACTAGGTGCGACGAGCCCTATGGCCTGGTAAGCCACGCTGGACAATGAGCCGCTCCGGGCGAGGGCCCCACGTCCATCACCGGAGGCGCGCTCGGTCCAGCCGCATCACGCGCTCACCTCTCCGCCCGCAGAACCCCCGTCGCGCGAAGCGCCTCGACCACCTCTTCCTCGGTCGGGCCGGCGACGCCCCGCGCGGCGGACTGGGCCAGGAGGTCCACGATCTCGTTGGCCGGGTGGCCGTCGTGGCCCCGCACCCAGCTCCAGGAGACCACGAGCTCGCTCACCCGGGCGTCGGCCGCCTCGATGAGGTCCCTGTTCAGCACCGGCTCGCCAGCGGAGGTCCTCCAGCCCTTCCTCCGCCAGCCGTGGATCCACTTCGAGAGCGCGTCGATGGTGTAGCGCGAGTCGGAGATCACGTGGACGGTCTCGCCGGCGGGCACGCCCTCGAGCGCCTCCAGCACCGCCCGGAGCTCCATGCGGTTGTTGGTGACGGCGTGGAGGCCGTCGACGGTGTAGCGGGTTCCGCCGAAGCGCAGGGCGGGACGGCTGCGGTCGAGAACCACGAAGCCGGTGCCGCCCGGTCCACCCGGGTTCACGAGCGACGAGCCGTCCACGAAAACGAGAAAGCGTGCGCTCTGGGGCATGCGGGAGAGCACCCTAGCCCGGACGTCCGACGGGCGTCGTGGCCCGGGCGCCGGCTTTCCTTGCGGTCGGCGCCGCGCGCCTGTAACGGTGCACTCATGAAGCGCGACAACCAGGACCAGCGAATCGCCCTCTTCATCGACTTCGAGAACCTCGTCACCCGGACCGGGATCGAGGCGGACGCGTTCGACCTGCGCCCCACGCTCGACAACCTGCTCGAGAAGGGCAAGGTCGTGTTCCGGCGCGCCTATGCCGACTGGACCCGCTACGCGACGGCCACCCAGCGCCTCCACGACCACGGCGTCGAGCTCATCGACGTGCCGCCGTCCACCCGCGCCGGGAAGAACGGCGCGGACGTTCGCCTGGTCATCGACGCGCTCGAGCTCTGCTACCTGCGGGAGCACATCGACACCTTCGTGATCGCGTCGGGGGATTCCGACTTCTGCCCGCTCGCCTACAAGCTCCGCGAGAACGACCGCACCGTCATCGGCATGGCGGTCAAGGAGGCCACGAGCCAGCTCTTCGTGAAGGCCTGCGACGAGTTCGTGTACCTGCGCGCCGGCAGCTCGAGGAAGCGCGGGTCCGAGCCCGCCCGAGAGCGGGAGAAGAAGGAGAAGACCATCCCCGACATCGCCCGCGAGGCGGCCTCGTCCATCCTGTCGCGGGCCACGGCGCCGGTGAACCCCTCGGCCATCAAGGCCGCCATCGTGCGGCGCGAGCCCGACTTCGACGAGCACGAGTTCGGCTTCTCCTCGTTCTCGCGGATGCTCGAGCACATGGAGAAGGAGGGGCTGCTCCGTCGCGAGCAGGGCGCGAAGGGGCAGTGGTACGTGGTGCCCGCCTAGAAGTACCCGAGCACCCCCGCCGAGAGCTCGCCGTCGGTGGGCGAGCGTCGCCCCTCCAGCGCGAACGACACGTTCCGTCCGGCGTGCAGGCGGAGCGTGCCCGAGAGCGACCAGGTGGTTTCGGGCTGGGCGAGCGGCAGCCAGCGCCAGCGCGCCTCCGCGAGGAACGTGAGCACCTTGCCCGCCCGGAGGCGGAGTACGCCCGAGGGGCCGACGCCCAGGCGCACGGGGGAACCGTCGATGCCGTTCAGGGGACCGGAGGCGAGCAGCTCCGAGTCGGCGAAGAGGAGCAGATCCGCGAAGCCGAGCACGCCGGTCACGCCGGGCCCGGCGCCCAGCTCGAGCGAGGCGGCGAGGCATTCGTGGCAGCCGCCGTCGCGCACGGTCGTGGCGCCGGCCCGCATCCGCCACGAGGGCCTGAGGTCGAATCGACCGAGGGGGTTCACGGCGTACACGCGCACGAGCGAGGCGTCGTCGAGCTGGAGCCGGCGATCGCCGGGGTAATAGCGGAGGCGCGCCGGCAGGAACTCGATGAGCGCGTTCGCCGGGTAGCCGTCGGGCGGGTCGAGCAGGTCGTGGAGCGCGAGCCGCAGGTCGAGCGAGGCGAAACCGCCGCCCTCGCGCGAGGCGCCGCCCCCCACTCCGAGGCGCAGCGAGCCGTGCCCGGCCTCGGGGCGCCGGTCGCCGCCCTCCGGGAGGACGAGCGGCGGGCTGGGAACGAGCAGCTGGGCGCGCCGGGCGAGCAGCAGCTGGCGCAGCTCGATCGCCTCCCGGTCGGTGCCGAGGAGGAGCCCGTGTGCATGCCGGAGGTCGAGCAGGTCCGCCGCGGCATCCAGCACGGCCGCGCGGCGCGCCTCGGGAAGCCCGGCGGGCAAGGGCGTCCTCGGGTCCCCCGCGAGCGCCTCGACGAGCGAGGCCTCGCCCGGGAGCAGGCCCGCCGCGCGCGCTTCGAACTGCGTCCGGATCGAGGGACGCTCGTGCACCCGGGTCACGAGCCCGGGGTTCATGAAGAGCGCCTGCACGGTGTCGGAGGGCAGCACCACGACGTGTCCCACGTGCGAGGTGAGCTGGAGCCGGGGCGCCGCGGCCTCGATGGCGGCGAGCAGGTAGTACGCGCAGTTCTCGTCGAGGTACCAGTAGCGGATCCAGGTTCCGCCCAGCTCCCAGACGTGCCGGGCGAGGAGCGCCACCTCGGCGGGCTCGAGCGCCAGCTCGTACTCGAAGAGATCGCGCGACTCGAAGTCGCCGTACTGGCGGACCTTGTAGTAGTACGCGTAGTACTTGAACTCGCCCCGGAAGAGGCCGAAGAGCCCCTTCACCGCGTAGAGGATCGCGTTGGAGGTGTCCACGGTCGCCGAGTAGTCCACACCGTAGTCGAGGAGCTCGGCGTCCTTGCCGGCGCGGGCCGTGCCCGTCTTGTCGAAGCGGATCAGCGTGTGGCCGAACGCGGACCCGGGGTTGTTGAGGTAGAAGGACGAGAAGACGTAGGTCACCGCGCGCGGGCTCACCTCGGCGAGGAACCGGTCGCGGCGCGGGCAGTCGTGTGCGGGCAGCCGCGCCTCGTCGAGGCCGAGGCGCGCCGAGAGGAAGGCGAGGCGGGCCGGGAATCGGCAGCGTGCGTCGTCCAGCTCCTCCTCGTGCGGCGAATCGTCGAGCAACCCTGCGAGCGTCGCCTCCAGCTCGGCGGCGGGGTCGTGCTTGCCGTCCGGCGCGAGGAAGAACTCCCGGCCGTCGACCTGGCTCTCCCAGCCCCCGAGGAGCCTCGGTTGCCAGTGCCCGAGCAGGAGCCAGCCCCGGTCCTCGGCGAGGCGCGCGGCGCGCGCGCGTGCGACGAGGTCGGCGAGGAGGGCCGGGTCGGAGGGCGCCGCCGCGGTGGTGGAGGGGACGACGGCCGCCAGGAACACGAGGAGCGCGGCGACCCGGGAGGCCATCCGCGCTCCTCGTACCACGAGATGGAGTCGAGACGAGGCTAGACCTTGCCGCAGCCGACCGACGGGTCGGAGTGGAGCGCCTGGAGGATCGCCTCGGTCACCTGCTCGTTGGAGACCTGGGCGCTCGGGAAGATGGTCTGGAACTCCTTCTGGAGCACCTGGCCGACCTTGGCCGAGTCCTCGCAGGCGTTGATGACGGTGAGCGCGCCGATGGCCTCTCCCTGGCCGCGGGAGATGTCCTTCGCGAGCGCCTCGCGGTTGCCCTCGACGAAGTTCCGCGTCCCGGTCTTCATCATGCCGGTGCCGCAGTTCGAGGTGCCGGAGGTGATGCCGAACGTCTGGGTGCCGAAGAGGGAGTTCGTCGTGGCGGCGAGGATCTGGACCATGCCCTGCTGGTCCCCGAACGCGAGCGAGCCGAGACCACAACCGGCGGTGCCGTACTTCCCCGTGCCCTTCACTCCCTGTCCGAAGGCGGGGACGGCGAACAGCGCTACCACGGCGACGAGGGTGAGCCTGCGCATCGACGTTCTCCTTGGGTGGAAGGTGAGACGAGTACCGATAGCCCATCGCACGCTCGAATGCCTGCTGCCCACCTGAACCCCATTGGGTTCCCGCAGGTTGGGCGATTCATTTCCCCCCAGTCCCCGAATGGAACGCTCGACGCGGACCCTGCACGGGAGACCCAGGGACGGGGGGCCGCGACCGGCGCCTCGAGCGCCGCCTACCCCCGCCGCCGGCCCCCGCCGGACCGGGTCGCGTTGTGAGCCGCCGCGCGCCGGCGGTTGCGATTCATGCCGGCCGGCCGCGCGCCGGGGCCGGGACTGGCCTGCGCGGCGGCGGCCCGCGACAGCTCGGCCACGAAGGCCGGCCGGTCGCGCGGGAGCTCGGCGCGCCGGAGAGGCGATCGGGTGAGTCGCTCGATCCCGCGCAGCAGGTCGGCCTCCTCTGGCGAGGCGAAGGTGGACGCTCGCCCGCTCGCCGCCATCCGCGCCGTGCGGCCGACGCGGTGCACGTAGTCCTCGGGTACGTACGGGAGGTCGAAGTTGACGACGTGGCCGATCTCGGCCACGTCGATGCCCCGGGCGGCGATGTCGGTCGCCACCAGCACGCGGTAGCGGCCCTCACGGAAGCCCTCGAGCGCCATGCGGCGCTGGGCCTGCGAGCGGTCGGCGTGGATGCGCGCGACCTTGTGGCCGGCTCGCTCCAGCACCTTCGCCACCTTGTCGGCACGGCGCTTGGTGCGCGTGAAGACCAGCGTCGAGAGGTCGTCGTCCTCGAGGAGGGCGAGGAGGAGCGGCAGCTTCTCGTGCTGGCCGGGGAGGAACACCCACTGATCGGCCCGCTCGGCCGTGGTGCCGCTCCGGTTCACCTCGATCTCGACCGGCGTCTGGCAGTGCGTCCTCGCGAACTCCCCGACCTCGCCGGCCATCGTGGCCGAGAAGAGGAGGGTCTGCCGTTGCCGGGGGAGGCGCTGCAGGATGCGGGTGAGCTGGGGCTTGAAGCCCATGTCGAGCATGCGGTCGGCCTCGTCGAGCACCAGGATCTCGACCCGGTCCAGCTTCGCGCTCCCCTGGGCGAGGTGGTCCACGAGGCGGCCGGGCGTGGCGATGACCACCTCGCGGTGCCGGAGCTCGTCCGCCTGCCGAGCCATGCCCACGCCGCCGATCACGACCGCGCCGCCCACCCGCTGACCCCGCGCGAAGCGCTCGAGCTGATCGGCGATCTGCAGCGCCAGCTCGCGGGTGGGGGCGAGCACGAGCGCCCGGGGTCCTGCGTGATGCGAGGGGTGAGACGCGAGCCGTTCGATGATGGGGACCAGGAACGCGGCGGTCTTGCCGGTGCCGGTGGCGGCGATGCCGATGACGTCGTGGCCGGAGAGCGTGGGAGGGATGGCCTGCGCCTGGATGGGCGTGGGGTGCTCGAAGCCGGCCTTGTCGAGCGCGTCGAGGGACTTCGGGGAGATGCCGAGGGCTGCGAACGTGGTCACGCGCCCACGCTAGTCCACGGGCGAGCGGAATGCACCCGCGGGCCAGCCTGGCGACACTCCGCGAAACGCGCGCTTCAAGCTTCTTCACGTTCCGGAGGGTAACGTGACGTCGAGGAGGAGCTCGACGATGGCGTCCATGCCCGCCTGGATCGTCTCGCAGTTCGGGAAGCCGACCGGTCCGCTGGGACATCTGGCGGGGCTGATCATGAGCGCGAGGGCCTCCAATCGCCTCCGCAGCCTCGCCACCGTCGATCTCCTTGACGTCAGGCACGGCCAGCGCGTCCTGGAGATCGGGTTCGGGCCGGGCCTCGCCGTGGAGCTGCTCGCGGAGCGGGTGGGGGGAGGCCAGGTGGTGGGGGTCGATCACTCGGAGGCGATGCTGGGGCAGGCGACCCGGCGGAACGCTCGGGCCATCCGCGACGGCCGGGTCCGCCTCATCCTCGGTTCGGCCGAGGCGCTCCCGGCCTCGGAGGCGCCGTTCGACCGTATCGTGGCGGTGAACGTTTTCATGTTCTGGGAGGCCCCGGCCGCCGTGCTGGCGCGGATTCGCTCCCACCTCGCGC
>Ga0335084_10007767_pt1 | contig 10655 bp, 11 predicted proteins | sample Lox_Sample_44_FD_206721 | JGI IMG/M metagenome (GOLD analysis project Ga0335084, IMG submission 206721) | Soil microbial communities from Loxahatchee National Wildlife Refuge, Florida, United States - Lox_Sample_4.4 | ecosystem: Environmental > Terrestrial > Soil > Wetlands | place: USA...
GCAGAACGCGGCGTCCACGCTCTTCCGCCTCCAGCGTCTCGGCGTCGATGTCGGCAACCGTTGGGAGGAACTGGCCGACAAGGCCGAGGCGCGGATCGGCGATTGCCTCTCCGCATTCACGCTGCCGCATTGGCTGATGGCGCTGACCGCTACCGGCCGCACCGCCGCTGCGGAGCGCATGATCGAGGCGATGCGCGCCTTCGCCAACGGCCGCGGCACCGTTCCCCGCATTGTGCGCGACTACGCGCTGCCGATCGCCGAGGCCCAGCTTGCTCACGCCGCCGGACGCCATGGCGAAGCAGTCGCCCTGATGCGTCCGGCCATCGGCGGCATGTATCGACTCGGCGGCAGCCACGCCCAGCAGGACGTGCTCGAGCAGCTTTTCGTGGACGCCGCCCTCAAGGCCGGCAGCACCGCGGATATCCGCCTCGTCCTCGAGCGTGTCGCTGGTCGCCGGGCGATTCCGCCCGAGCGCTTAATCGGCTGGCGCGAAGCCGCTAACCGGGTGGCGGTGGGGGCGTTATAGGCGCGATGGGCGCCGAGCGGCTTCACTACTCCGCCTCGAGCGGCACCTTGAGCGTCGTCCCGGGCACCACGATGCCGCCGCGCTCGCCGGGGACGACGCTGCCGTAGCGCGGCGCGAACACTTCGGGCAGCGACCGGGCGCCGGGAGGCGCGACCCAGAGGCGCAGGAGGTGCCGGTGGCGTTCCGGCTCCGGCCAGTTCTCGAAGTCGTTCCGCGAGTGCAGGATCTGGTGGTTGTGCAGGAACTGCATGTCCCCGGGCCGGAACGCCATCGCGAGGTGCACCGCCGGGTCGTTCGCGATCTCGTCCATCAGGTCCATCGCCGCGAACTGCTCTTCGGTCAGCCGCTTCGCCGACGGAAAGTTGCGCTGCGCCGACTCGATGTACTGCCGCACGTAGATGCAGGTCAGCCGCCCGGCGTGCCAGTGGTACACCGGAATGTCGAACCACGGCTTCATCCCCTCCGGCACCTCGCCGCGGCGGTCGGTCGCGAACGGTTCGAAGAGCGATGCCAGGAGATCCGGCCGGCGCGCCAGGATCTCGTTGTAGATCGTCACCGAGGAGACGATGAAGCTCTCGCCGCCGGCGCGCGCGGTCTTGAGGCACAGGAGCCCGACCACGTCGATCGAGTCGGTGTGGTACTCCAGCCGCCGGCTGGTCTGGTAGTACCGCACGTTCGGATCGCGGATGTCGAGCCCGAGGTCCTTCACGTGGCCGAGGAGGTGCCCCTTCGCGTTCTGCGAGCGCGGCCGGCCGAAATACGAGCCGAGCCCCATGTACGCGATCGCCTGCTCCTCCCGCGTGTAGTCGTCCACCGGAAATCCGCGCAGCATGAAGAACCCGCGACCCTCGAGCAGCTCCGCGCCGAGCTGCCGCAGCGCGGCGTCGAGGGAAGGCAGGGGAAAATCCTCCGGCGAGATCGCGGCGAGCGGCCGGTCCGAAGCCTTGAAAATCCGCACCGCCGCGTCGATCTCCGCCAGCTCGGCGGGCGAGAGGCGATAGATCCATTCGTGCTCGCGCAGCGCGAGGTCGCGGCCGTACCAGACGGCGGGTCCGCTGACCGGACCGGAGGGCATCGGCGAGGTCTTCATCGGCGCGAGCATATCGAACCACGACGGCCTGCGGTAGACTGCCGCGCGGCCAGGAGGGAGACGGATGGGACGATTCGCTCTGATTGCGGCGCTTGCGCTGACAGCCGCGCAGGCGCTCGCGCAAGGCGCGTATCCGTCCAAGCCGATCACCTTCGTCATTCCCTTCGCGGCCGGCGGCGATTCCGACCTCTCGGGCCGCAACGTCGGCCTGCACGCTTCGAAGTACCTCAACAACCAGCCGATCATCCCGGTGAACCGCGTCGGCGCCTCCGGCGTGATCGGCGCGATGGCGGTGCGGAACGCTCCCCCCGACGGCTACACGCTGCTCGTCGCGCGCATCGCGACGCACGCCGTCGTGCCCGCCCTCGACTCGAAGGTGCCGTACCGGTGGGACGACTGGACGATGCTGTCGCTGATCGAGCTCAACCCGTACATCTGCTTCGTCAAAGGCGACTCGCCGTATCGCACCGCGGCCGAGCTGATCGCGGCGATCCGCGCGAATCCGGGCAAGCTCAACTTCTCCACCGCCGGCGTCGGCACGAGCCAGAACATGGCGGTGCAGTACCTGCTGACGCTCGCCGGGCTGACGAAGGACCACGCGGTCGGCATCCACTACAAGGGCGGGAACGAGGTGACCACCGCGGTGCTCGGCGGACAGGTGCAGTTCGCGTGCAACAACGCCCCGACCGTGATTCCGCAGGTGAAGGCGGGCGCCCTGCGTGCCCTGTTCGTGACGCCCGAGCGCCTGCCGGAGATCCCCGACGTGCCGAGCGCGCGCGAGGCGGGCTATCCGGACATGGAGAAGATCGTCGGCTGGACGGCGCTGATGGGACCGCCCGGCATGCCGAAGGACGCCGTCGACAGGTGGGTCGAAGTCTTCGCGAAGCTCGCGAAGGACCCCGACTGGCAGTCCGGGAACGCGAAGCTCGGTGGCATCGCGGCGATCCGCTCGCCGGCCGACACCGAGCGGTTCGTGCGCGAGCAGTTCGAGCTCTACGACCGGCTGGTCACTGCACTCGGCATCAGGCAGTGACGGCCGGCGTCACGCGCCGAGCGGTCACGTGCCGTAACGCACCGGCGAGCCGAGCGCCTTGATCGCCGCGAGCGCGCTGTAGCAGGCGAGCAGCGCCGTCTTCGGGTTGTCGGGCGCGGGCACCGACTCGAACTTGAGGCTGATGGTCCCGGTCCGCCCGCGGATCGTGATGTAGTGCGTGTTGAATTCCAGCGCCGGATCGGCCACGACCTTCAGCCGCGTCCGGTCGAAGCCTACTCCCGCCATCGACAGCACCGCGGCGATGTTCACGTTGGCCGGGAAGTGCGGCACGCCGTCGCGCGCCGTCCCGTCGAAGAGCGTCGTCGGGCCGGCGAGCCGGTCGAGGTCGATCCCGAGGCGTTCGACGTACGGGATCTCCTGCCAGGCGGCGGGCGGCTTCGTCACCGCGATCTCGACCTCGTCGACGCCCGCCGCGCAGGCGGCCTTCAACGCGTCGAGTCCCCCGATGCCGCCGGACGGCACGTAGAGCAGCGCCCGCTTCTCGGCCGCCAGCCGCTCGAGCCTGCCGCGCAGCGCGTCGTCGCACAGCGCACCGCCCGAGAGCACGATCACCGGGATCCCGGCCTCGAGCAACGGCGCCGCATATTGCCGGACCGCGTCGTGGGAGGCCGCCTCGATCACCGCGTCGGGTTGCAGGGCGACGAGCGCGCCGAGCGAGGTCACGAACGGAACGCCGAAGCTCGCCGCAAGGGTTTTCCCCCGGGAGGTCTCGCTGCGGCCGAGGATGCCCGCGACCTCGACGCCGCCGAGCCCGGCGCGATGCTCCAGAACGAGCCGCGCGATGACGCCGCCGCCGATGATGCCGATGCGCATGCCGGCGATTCTGCCATGCGGCGCAAGATGTCCTTCGCGCACCGCCAGTGTAGACTCACCCGCGCTTCGACCAGTCGTCCACAAGGAGGAGAACCGTGAGGAAAATCGTCGTCATGCTCGGCGCGGCCGCGGCGGTCGCCGCCTCGGCGTCGTTCGCGGCGTACCCCGACCGTCCCGTCAAGCTGATCGTGCCGTGGGCGGCCGGCGGTGACACCGACAACATCTTCCGGCCGTTCGCGCCGCTGCTGCAGAAGCAGCTCGGCCAGCCGGTGGTGATCGCGAACGTCGGCGGCGCGTCGGGCACCAAGGGCGCCAAGGAGGCGAAGGATTCACCCGCCGACGGCTATACGCTGTACGCCGTCCACGACTACATCCATTCGACGTACTGGGCCGGCGTCGCCGACGTCCAGTACACCGACTTCGAGCCGATCTGCATGATCAGCTCGACCCCGTCGGTGCTCACCGCGAGCCCGAAGACGTCGTGGAAGACGATGAAGGATATGCTTGCCGATGCGAAGGCGCGCCCGGGTCAGATCACCGTCGGCGCGACGCTCGCCTCGACCAGCCATTTCTTCCCGGCGCTGATCGAGAAGTCGGCCGGGGTCAAGTTCAAGTACGTATCGTACGAGGGCCTCGCGCCGCGGATGAACGCGATCCTCGGCGGGCACGTCGACCTCACCGACTCCAACCTGACGCAGAAGGGCAAGGTCGAGGCGGGCGAGCTCAAGTTCCTCGCCATCGCGACCGAGAAGCGCAGCCCGGAGATGCCGAGCGTGCCGACGCTCAAGGAACTGGGGGTGAACGTCGTATACGACGTGAACCGCGGGATCATGGCGCCCAAGGGCACGCCGGCCGACGTGCTCGCGAAGCTCGAGTCGGCCTGCGCGGCCGCGGCGAAGGAACCGGCGTTCGCGGACGCGATGAAGAAGCAGGGTACCGACGTCCGTTACATGGATCGCAAGACGTACGCGGCGTGGCTCAAGCAGAACGACGAGCTCAACAAGACGCTGGCGAAGGACCTCGGGCTGCTGAAGCGTTGACGCCCCCTGGGGGAGGAAACGGGGGAATGAAGTGCGCGTGATGGGCCGCGACGGCTGGTCGGGCCTTTTCATCCTCGGGTTCTGCGCCATCCTCTGGTGGATGACGCTCGACCTGAAGGAGAACCCGCTCGTCCCGATCGGCCCCGGCTTCTATCCGCGCATCGTGATCGGCATCACTGCGCTCTTCGCCGTGCTGGTCGTGATCGGCGACGTGCTCGCGCGGCGGCGCGCGGGCGCTGCGGGGCCGGCCGAGCGCGCGAGCGGGGCGAGGGCGAACTACCCGCTGGTGGTGGCGAGCTTTGCCGCGTTCGGCGCCTACGTGGTCGCCTTGCCCGGCCTCGGGTTCCGGCTCGCGACGTTCCTCTACGTGGCGGCGGCGGCGGCGATGCTCGCGCGGCCGGGCGACGCCAAGAGCTGGCTCAAGATCCTGGTCCTCGCGCTGCTGACGGCGGCGATCACCTACGTCATGTTCGAGCGCTACCTGCTCGTGCTGCTGCCGCGCGGGCGCTGGACCGGGTTCTAGCGCCGTGTACGAGCTCCTCGCCGCCGGCATCGTGAACGTCCTGCAGTGGAAGTACCTGCTGCCGCTCTCCCTCGGCTGCCTGATCGGCGTCGTGGGCGGCGCGCTGCCGGGGATCACGATCACGCTCACCGTCATCGTGGTGCTGCCGTTCACCTTCGGGCTGGAGCCGCTGCAGGGGCTCGCGTCGATGATCGGCGTCTACGTCGGCGGCGAGACCGGCGGCCTGATCACGTCGTGCCTGCTCGGCATCCCCGGCAAACCCTCGGCGGTGGCGACGACCTTCGACGGGTTTCCGATGTCGCGCAAGGGCGAGCCGGGCCGGGCGCTGTGGCTCGGGATCTGGGCGTCGATCTTCGGCGGGCTGCTCGGCGCGATCGTCCTCGTCGGCGCGACCGGGCCGCTCGCGAAGTTCGCGCTCGAGTTCGGCCCGTGGGAGTACTTCTCGCTCTTCGTGCTCGCGCTGTCGATGGTGGCGGGACTGGTCGAGTCCTCGCTCGCCAAGGGCCTGCTCTCGGGCGCGCTCGGGCTCATCGTGACCGTGCTCGGCGGCGATCCGGTGCTCGGCCAGCCGCGGCTCACCTTCGGGATCGAGTTCATCGAAGGCGGCATCTCCTTCCTCCCGGTGCTGATCGGCGTGTTCGCGTTCGGCCAGATCATGTCCGAGGTCGAGCGCATGGGCGGCGCGGAGGCCGCCGTCGACCGCGCGGCCGGAGCGATCCGGCTCGTGGTGCGTCACGGCAAGGTGATCTGGGAAATCCTGTCGCGGCCGTTCCTCCTCCTCTGGGCGTCGTTCATCGGGCTGGTGATCGGCGTGCTGCCGGCGATCGGCGGCAGCGCCGCCAACATGCTCGCCTACGACCAGGCGAAGAAGTTCTCCCGGCATCCGGAGAAGTTCGGCACCGGCGTCCCGGAGGGCATCATCGCCTCCGAGGCGTCGAACAACGCCAACGTCGCCGGGTCGCTGGTGACCATCATGGCGTTCGGCATCCCGGGCGACGCCGTGACCGCGGTGATGCTCGGCGCGCTCACGATCCACGGCATCCAGTCGGGGCCGCTCTTCATCTCGCAGAACGTCGAGCTCGCCTACGGCATGTTCGCCGCCTACATCCTCGCGCATGCGGTCGTGCTCGCGATCCTCTGGATCGGCGTGCGCTGGGCGCTGCACATCGTCGTGGTCCCGAAATGGGTGCTGTTCCCGGTGGTGCTGGTGCTGTGCGTGGTCGGCGCCTACGCGCTCAACAACACGGTCGGGAACGTCTACGTGCTCGCCGTCTTCGGCGTGCTCGGCTACCTGATGGTCAAGTTCGGCTTTCCGCTCGCGCCGTTCATCCTCGGCGTGATCCTCGGCGACCAGATCGAGATCAACCTCATCCGCGCGATCATGACCGACCCCGATCCGTGGCTCTTCCTCACCCGGCCGATCTCGGGCGTGCTGCTCTTGGCGTCGGTCGCGTCGGTCGTCGCCGCGCTCTGGCAGCATCATCGGCAGCAGCGGCGCGCGGGCGCGCAGGCGGACGTCGAGGAGGCGGCCGATTTCTGAGCTGTGGGCGGCGATCCTCGGGCGCACGCGCGCGGCGCTCGAGTCGGGCGCGCTGCAGCCGATCGCCACCGAGCAGGCCATCGTCGAGGACGCGGGCGTGCCGTTCATCGTGCGGAGCGTTTCGAGCCTCGAGCGGAAGCGGCTCGAGGCCCGGCGACTCGAAGGGGCGAAGGAGGAGGGCGTGCGCAACCCGCTGATGCCGCCGGAGCCGCCGCTCACGATCGGCGACATCACGCCGACCCACGTCGGGGTGCTCAACAAGTATCCGGTCGTCGAGCACCATCTGCTCATCGTCACGAAGGCGGACGTGCCGCAGGAGACGGCGCTCGACCGCGACGACTTCCTGGCGGTCGCCCGCTGCCTGGCGGAGATCGACGGGCTCGCGTTCTACAACGGCGGGCGCGAGGCCGGCGCGAGCCAGCCGCACAAGCATCTGCAGCTCGTCCCGCTGCCGCTCGACCGCGGCTCGTGGGCGGCGCCGATGGAAGCGGTATTCGACAGCTGGGCCGCGTCCGGCAACGTCACCCGGCTGCTGCGGCTCCCGTTCCGGAACGCGTTTTCGCTGCTCGACGGCTTCGACGACGAGCCCCGCGCGGCCGGGCGGCTGGAGGAGCTGTACGCCGCGCAGCTCGCGGCGATCGGCGCGCTCGACGAGGACGCTCCGCGCGCGGCGAACGACGAGCCGCTCCGGCCCGCGCCCTACAACCTGCTCGTCACGCGCCGCTGGATGCTGGCGGTGCCGCGCTCGCGCGAGCGCTTCGGCACGATCTCGATCAACGCGCTCGGGTTCGCGGGCTCGCTCTTCGTGCGCGACGAGGACGAGATGCAGGACTTGCGGGAGGCGGGGCCGATGCGCGCGCTCAGGGCGGTGAGCGTCGCCTGAGCCGCCGCTAGTAAGGTCGTGCGCCGAACAGATAGGGGTGCGCGAGGAACAGCAGGACGTAGGCCGCGAGGCCTGCGGCGATCCGCTTCCAGCCGATCTCGCTAAAGACCAAGCGGTTACGCCCGCTGGCGATCGCGCCGAACGGCACGTTCGACGTGACCGCCGCGAAGCGCTGCCAGTCCGCGCCGAGGCTGCGCGCCTTGCGTGCGTCGATCAGCACGGTGCCGAGGCCCGCGAGCACGACGAAGCCGCCGAAGAAGACGAGCGAGGCGAGATCGCCGCGGACGAGGACGTGCACCGCGCCCCAGAGGATCACTCCCCACATCAGGGGATGCCGCGTGACGCGGATGATCCCGCGCGCCGGCTCGTTGTTCTTCAGCGCGCCGGCCTGTCCGATCGCCGTGGGGTTGCGGGTCGAATACGCGCAGGCGATCAGGACGAGCGCGAACGGCATCACCACCGCCGGCGCGAGCCGCAGCCCCGGCACCTGCCACAGCGGCTGGAGCGGCGCGTGCCCGTAGGCCCAGATCATCCAGACGAGCGCGGCGAACGCGACGAGCGAGTAGACGCCGAGGTAGCCGCGCTCGCCGATCCCCGACACGAACGCAGTGCGGAGCGGCGTGCTCGACACGAAGTGCGAGCCGAGGAAGGCGAGGGTGGCGACCGCCAGCTGGGCGATCGGGTCCATTGCCTGGGTGGGTGCTCCGCCGCTAGAGGGTCGGGCTCGCGAAGTCGCCGCCGAGCGCGACCAGCCCCCAGTTCGATCCGTGCGCGTCGAACGCGAACCCGATGTGCGCGCCGAGCGAATGCGCGTCACGGAAGATGCGCTGGATCGGGTAGGCGTCGTAGATGCCGTTCGCCCCCGCCATCGCGTGCAGGAGGTCCACCGCCTCGGTGCAGAGCTGCGTCGCGTAGGCGACGTTGCGCTTGATCCGCAGCTTCTCCTCGGTGTCCATGACGCGCCCGGCGGCCGCCGCTTCCTGTCCCGCCAGGCAGTCGCTGCGGAAGAGCACGCGCGCCGCCTCGATCCGCGCCCCGGCGGCGCCGACGCGGAGCTGCACGGTCTGGAAGTCGCGCATGCGCATGCCGGTGTAGTTCGTGCTGCGCGCCTTCACCGCCTCGCAGGTGAGCTCGAGCGCGGCCTGCGCGTTGCCGAGCGCCGCGCCGGCGAGCACGTGGGAGCCGAGGGTCGTGATCGGGATCTGGTACAGCGGGTTCGGGTTGACGCGCGCGCCGGGGAATGCGCCGCCGCCGCGGCAGGTGAGCATGTCGAGCGCGCGGTACTCCGGGACGAACACGTCCTTCGCCCGCACCGACTTCGAGCCGGTTGCCCGCATGCCGAGCACGTTCCAGTCGTCGACGATCTCGTACTCGGAGCGGTGCACGAGGCACATGCGGTAGCCGGTCACGCGGTCGCGGTCGTAGACCTGCGCCGCGAGCATGTTCCACTCCGACGGGTCGACGCCGCTCGAGAAGTTCCAGTGCCCCGAGAGCGAGAACCCGCCGTCCACCTGGTGCGCGCGCCCCTGCGGGAACGCGATGCCCGAGGCGATGAGCGCATCGGGGTTCGCGCCCCACACTTCGTCCTGCGCGCGCTCGTCGTAGAGCGCGAGCATCCAGTGGTGGATGCCGAGGTTGCCGACGTTCCAGGCGGTGGATGGGCAGCCGCGCGCGAGCTCGGCCGGGATGTCGACGACCGACACGAAGTCGAGCTCCATGCCGCCGTGGCGTTTCGGCTGCACGAAGCGGAGGAGGCCGGTGCGATGCAGGTCGGCCTCCGTCTCGGGCAGCATGCGCCGCGCCGCTTCGCCTTGCGCCGCGCGCTCGCGCAGCACCGGGACGAGCGCGTGCGCGCGAGCGAGCGCCTCGTCGTAGCCGACGTCGGCGAACGTCGCGGTCGGTGCGTTCACTTAACCGTCTCCGGCACCCGCACCATCTCGGCGTAGTTCTCCGCGTTCCCGCCCCAGGCCGGCTGCTTGTCGATGCCGAAGAAGTTCAGCTCGACGGTGAGGCCGTTCGGGTCCTTGACGAACATCTGGTAGAGCTGGAACTCGGGGAAGTAGCGGTTGCGCGACTTGATCCCGATCTCGCCGAACTTCTTGGCGAACTTCTCGGGCTCGGTGGCGAGGAACGCGATGTGGTCGACTACGCCGGTGTTGTCGGTCGCCGACTTCGGCGTGGTGCCGAGGTAGTACAGCTCGGAGTTCGGGATCCCGTGGGGACCCATGTGGACCTGGATCTTGCCGTTCACGCCGAGCCAGTAGCCGGGGAACGGGAAATCCGGCCGCGGCATCACCTCGAAGCCGAGGACGTCGCAGTAGAAGGCCTTGGTGGCCTCGAGGTCGTTGGCGCGGACGAAGTAGTGGTTGATCTCGGTGACGGGCACGGGAATCCTCCGGTAGAGAGTCGGCTGCCCCGCGATGTTAAGCCGGGGCAGCCGGTTGATAAAGGGGCCGCGGGATTTTCTGCCGGACGGGAATCCCCGCCGTACTGCCGCAGGCGCGGAGCGCTAGCCCTTGTCCCAGAGCACGTCGGCGTCCGCCTTCGCTGCGCGCTCGAGGAGCTCGATGAGCGGGTAGGCGCGCTGCCTGAGCGAGACCTTGGGTTCCTTTTGTTCCTGCTCGCCGCGACCGCTTCCCTCCGCGGGGGCTGCGGCCACCGCGGCCTTCAGCCGCTCGAGCGCGGGCGGGATGTCCTTCGCGAGCAGCGCGCCCGGCACGGTGCCGCTGTTTCCCATTGCCTTCAGCAGCGCCACGGCGATGTCGCCGAACATCGTGATGGCACCGACCTCGCTGTCGAATTTCACGAGCATGCCGGGATTCTACGCGGGGTAGAATCGCCGCGCGTTCCCGATTCCCCGCCGAAGCGATCCCGCGCTTGCCGCTCGTCCGCCCGTTTGCCGCTCTCCGTCCCGCGCCCGCGCGCGCGGCCGAGGTCGCCGCGCCGCCTTACGACGTCCTGTCGAGCGAGGAGGCGCGCTCGCGTGCCGCCGGCAAGCCGTGGAGCTTCCTGCACATCTCGAAGCCGGAGATCGACCTTCCGCCCGGCACCGATCCGTACTCGCCGGCGGTGTACGCGAAGGGGGCCGAGAACCTCGCGCGGATGCGGGAGGCCGGCGTGCTCGTGCGCGACGCTGCGCCGTCCTACTACGTCTACCGTTTCACGCTCGACGATCTGGTCCAGACC
>Ga0335084_10007768_pt1 | contig 10655 bp, 10 predicted proteins | sample Lox_Sample_44_FD_206721 | JGI IMG/M metagenome (GOLD analysis project Ga0335084, IMG submission 206721) | Soil microbial communities from Loxahatchee National Wildlife Refuge, Florida, United States - Lox_Sample_4.4 | ecosystem: Environmental > Terrestrial > Soil > Wetlands | place: USA...
CGCCAGGCCGAGCCCGAAGAGCGTGCCGAGCACGTCGCCGTCCGGATGCACGTGACCGAGGCAGAGCACCTTGCCCGGCGGCTTCCGGAGCATACCGATGAGCTCCGCGGGTGGTGTGACCGAGAAGCCACTGGCCGCGCGTCCGTCCGTCACTCGCCAGCCTCCGGCTCCTGAGACTTGAGGCCGGCCAACAGGGACTGGATGTGGGCCGCGTGCTCCATGGAGCGGTCGGGACGAAAGGCGATCTGGGGCGTCACCCGGAGGTCGAGATGCTTGCGGAGCCAGTTCCACACGAAGCCGCGGGCGCTTTCGAGCGCCTTGAAGGACTTCGCCCACTGCTCCTCGGGCCCGAGCACGGAGACGTAGACTCGGGTGAGCTTGAGATCCGCCGTCGTATCTACCTCGGTGACCGTCACGAAACCGAGGCGCGGATCCTTGATCTGGCGCTGCAGTACGGCCGAGATCTCCTCCTTGATCAGCTGGTTGACGCGCTCGAGCCTCTTGCCCTGCATATTCCTAGAGAATCTCCACCTGGATATCGGTCACGTATCCGTCCACATTGTCTTCGATGTAATCGAGCGCCTTGGAGATGACCTCGTTGGCGTGACGCGAGTCCCCGGAGACGCAGGCCACCGCCAGCGTCGCGCGCTGCCAGGCGTCGTGGTGATCCACTTCCGCGACGGAGATTTCGAAGCGCTGGCGGAGCTTGTCCTTGAGGCCCTTCAGGACGTGGCGCTTGCCCTTGAGCGAGCCCACGTCCGGCAGGTGCAGCTCGACGGTGCCGACCGCCACCCGGGCTGCCGACATGCTAGAGGGTCCGCGCAACCTCTTCCGTCGTGAAAGCCTCGATGATGTCGCCGGGCTGCACGCCCTTGATCCCCTCGACGCCTATGCCGCACTCGAGCCCCTGCAACACCTCGCGGACATCGTCCTTGAAGCGCTTGAGCGAGCTGATGGTGTTCTCGCCGAGCAGGGTCTCGCCCCGCTTGATGCGCACCCGCGCCGTGCGGATGATCTTCCCCTCGATCACGGTACAGCCGAAGATCGTGCCCACCTTCGAGATGGGGAAGAGCTGCTTCACCTGCGCGCGGCCGTGCACGGTCTCGCGGATTTCCGGCGCGAGCATGCCGCTCAGCGCGGCCTTCACATCGTTGAGGACGTCGTAGATGACGCTGTAGTTCCGGAGATCGACGCCGTCGGCCTGGGCCTGGCTCGCCGCCTTGGGCTCGGACTTGACGTTGAAGCCAAGCACGATGGCATTCGACGCCGACGCGAGCATGACGTCCGATTCGGTGACCGCGCCCACCGAGCCGTGGATGACCTTGAGCCGCACCTCGTCGGTGGACAGGCGCTCCAGAGACTCCGTGAGGGCTTCGACCGAGCCCTGCACGTCGGCCTTGAGCACGAGCCTCAACTCCTTCACCTCTCCGGCCTCGATCTGCTTGTGCAGGTCCTCGAGGGTCACCCGCGCGGCTCCCTTGCCCTTGAGCTTCTCGCGATCCGCTCGCACGGTGGCGATTTGTCGTGCCTTGCGCTCGTCGGCCACGACGAGGAGGGTGTCGCCCGCCTGCGGCACTCCCGACAGCCCCAGGATCTCGACCGGGTCGGACGGCTCGGCCTTGGCCACCTTCTTTCCCCGGTCGCTGAACATCGCACGCACGCGGCCGGAGTGCTGGCCCACCACCACCGCGTCACCTTCCTTGAGCGTGCCCGATTGAATCAGCACCGTCGCCACGGGCCCGCGCCCGCGATCCAGCCGGCCCTCGACGATGGTGCCGCGGGCCGCCCGGTTCGGGTTCGCCCGCAGCTCCAGTACTTCGGCCTGGAGCGCCGTCATCTCGAGCAGCTGCGGGATCCCGTCGCCGCGCTTCGCGGAGGTCGGGATGAAGATCGTCTGGCCGCCCCAGTCCTCGGGCACGAGCCCGAGATTCGACAGCTCGCGCTTGACGCGATCAGGCTCCGCACCGGGCTTGTCGATCTTGTTCACCGCCACGAGGATCGGCACATTGGCGGCCTTCGCGTGATTCACCGCTTCTACCGTCTGCGGCATCACGCCGTCGTCGGCCGCCACGACCAGAATGACGATGTCCGTCGCCTGGGCGCCACGGGCACGCATGGCGGTGAAGGCCTCGTGGCCCGGCGTGTCGAGGAACGTAACCTTCCCGTGGGACGTATCGACCTGGTAGGCGCCGATGTGCTGGGTGATGCCGCCGGCCTCGCGCTCGGCGACCTTGGTGGTCCGAATCGCATCGAGCAGCGACGTCTTGCCGTGGTCGACGTGACCCATGACGGTGACCACCGGCGGCCGCAGCTTGAGCTGGCTCGGGTCGGTCTCCTCCTCCTCGAGGATATCGCCCTCGAGCGAGCGAATCTCGACATCGAAGTGGAACTTGTCCGCCACCAGCTTGGCCGCTGTCGGATCCAGCACCTCGTTGACGGTGGCCATGACGCCCAGCTCGAGCAGCGCCTTGATCACCTCGCCGGACTTGTGCCGCATGGCCGCGGCGAGCTCACCGACGGTCACCGATTCAGGCAGCTTGACCAGTTCCCGCTTGATCTCGACGGGCGGCTCGGGCGGAGCAGGCTTGGGCTCAGGCTTCGAAGGCTCGGGCTTGACCTCGACCTTGGGCGGCGCGGCCGGGATGACCGGCGCCGCAGAAGCCGGGCGCGCCGGAACGACGGGTGCGGCGGGCCGCGCGGGAACGGGCGGCACCGCGGGTCGTACGGGCGCAGCGGGGACCACGCGCTTGGGTGGCGCCGGAGGCGCAGCCGGACCCGCCGCCGCGGGGGGAACGAGAGGGCGCGGCTGCACAGGGGGCACCGTGGGCGCTGGCGGAGTCGGCCGGAGCACGATCGGCTCTCGCCTCACGGTCGGCGGTATCGGTGTCACTGGAACGGGAGCGACGGGCGGCGTCGGAGGAGGCGGAGGTGGAGCGGCGACGGGTGCCGGTGGTGTGATCAAGGGCTCCGGCTCGGCGATGGGGGCGGGCGCCGCGGTGTGACGGAAGAGCGTTGCCGCGGGCTTGATCTCCTCGACCGGCTGCGGCAGCACCGTCTCTTCCGGCTCGACGGAGACGGCCTTCTTGCGTGGGATCTTTGGCGCCGTACCGTCCGCGGCCTTCTGCCTGGGCTGCTTGGGCGCTACCGCGGCCTCGCCCTCGTCCCCTGTCGCCTTCGCCTTGGGTGCCCGCTTGGGCTTGGCCTCCTCGGGCAGGTCGCGACCCCGTCCGAGCTTGACCCGCAGGTCATTGGCCATGGCCGCCTGCAGCGGACTCATGGCCCGCATTCCCTTCTGACCCATCGCCTCCAGGGCAACAATCAGATCCTTGCTGGTGACACCCAACTCTTTTGCCAGGTCGATGACCTTGACTCGTGCCGCCACAGCCTGCTTACCTCCTCGCCTTGTCGTTCACGACCCGGCCGTTCAAAATCGCCACCGCGCCCGATGCGGGCGGCTCGCAGGGCCGCTTGAATGCATGCCCGAGCCGGCCCGCGTTGAGGGCCTTGCCCAGACAGCCGGGGTCGAGGCATACATACGCGCCCCGCCCCTCAGCCCGACCACTGTCATCCACGTCCACCCGCCCGTCGGCACCTCGGACCAGCCGCAGGAGCGCGGCCTTGGGCCGCCTCTGCCGGCACCCGATGCAGGTCCGCTCGGGTGCCGCCGTCACTCAGCGGAAGTCCTCGCCATGCTCTCGGGAGGCGTATCACCTACACCTTCCTCAGAAGCGGCCATGCCGTCCGCCGGCGCCAGTGCATCGCCCGCAGCCTCATCAGGCTCCGCCGCAGTCACCGGCGCGGCGATCGGATGCTGATCTATCCACTCCTGAGCCGCAGCGAGGAGGTCCGCCGCCTTCTTTTCACCGAGCCCGGGCACGGCTTCGAGCTCCGCGAGTCCTGCATGAACAATACGGGCGGGCGAGAAAAGCCCGTGCTCGACCAGCCGCTCGATCAGCTGAGGGCCGACGCCGGCGAACGTGGCCAGAGCCTCGCGGCCCTGCGCCAGCTCCTCCTCGGCGAGTCGCCGCTCCTCCTCTACCTCACCCTCGCTCCTGATGTCCACGTGCAGGCCGGTCAACTTCGCCGCGAGGCGCGCGTTCTGGCCCCGCTTGCCGATGGCCAGCGAGAGCTGATTGTCAGGCACGATGACGAGCACCGCACGCGGCTCCCCGCTCTCGTCGGTGGGCCCCAGCGTCACCGTCGAGACCTTGGCCGGTGACAGCGCCCGCGCCACGAAGACTGCGGGATCCGGCGACCACTCGACGATGTCGATCTTCTCGCTTCGCAGCTCGCGGCTGATCACCTGGATCCGCGTACCGCGCAGCCCCACGCAGGCGCCGATGGGATCCACGTCCCGCTTGGTGGACGTGACGGCGACCTTGGCACGCTCGCCGGGCTCGCGGGCAGCCGCCTTCACCTGCACGATACCCTCCGCGATCTCGGGAATCTCGGCCTCGAAGAGGCGCACCAGGAAGCCGGCATCCGCCCGTGACAGCAGGATCTGCGGCCCCTTGGCAGTCTTCTTGACCTCCTGGACATAGGCCCGCACGCGATCATTGGGATTGTAGCGCTCTCCGGGAATCTGCTCCCGCTCGCTGATCACCGCTTCGGCCTTGCCCAGGTCCACGATCACGTTGCGCTTCTCGATCCGGTGCACGGTGCCGCGGATGATCTTGCCCTGCTTGTCGATGAAGTCCGAGTACACCGCGTCGCGCTCGGCGTCCCGCACCCGCTGGAGGATGACCTGTTTGGCCGTCTGGGCCGCGATACGGCCGAACTCCTGGGGCGGCAGCTCGATTTCGATCTCGTCCTCGAGCTCCGCTTCGGCGTTGAGCTTGCGCGCCTGGCCGAGCCCGATCTCGAGCTTGGCGTCGGTGACGCTCTCCACGACCTTTTTGCGCGCGAAGACCTTGAGCGCCCCCGTATGGCGGTCCAGCTCCATACGGACGTTGTCGGCGACACCCATGGTCTTCTTGGAGGCCGACAAAAGGGCGGACTCCAGCGCCTCGAAGAGGATCTCTTTGTCTATCCCCTTCTCCGTGGCCATCTGCCCGATGACGTAGATGAGCTCTTTGTTCATCCTGTCCCTGCACCTTCACTTGCGTCTGAATGGCGGATCCAGCCGCGCCTTCGTCACCAGCGCGCGCGGAACCTCAGCCGTCTGCCCATCCGGGCCCGCGATGGCGAGACGTTCGGGGCCGGCAGCTTCGAGCCGGCCCGCGAACTCCAGCCGGCCTTCGACCGGCTCTCGCACCCAGCACCGCACGTCCTTCCCCACCGCCCACGCGAACTCCCGGTTCGTCCTGAGCTCCCGATCGAGACCCGGGGACGAAACCTCGAGATCATAGCTCTCCGAGATCAGCCCCGATACATCGAGCACATCGGCCGCCTCATGGCTCAGCCGCTGGCAGTCGACGATACCCGCCCCACCCGGCTTGTCCACGAAGAACCGCAAGACCCAGCGCCGACCTTCCCGGCGCCACTGCAGATCGACCAGCTGAAGCCCTTGCGAATCGAGGATCGGGGACACCACCGCCTCGACCTTGGCCAGTAGCGCTTCCCCGTCACCCGCCCGCGGGTCCATCGCCGGCCACCCCCTGCCCCGTAGAGAACAAAAAAGTGGGCGGGGCCCACTTTTGTCAAAACTTTAGCACATGTAGACACCACCCGCAAGGCTCAGTAAGCCGGCGGGGTGGGCGGATCCGCCTCAGGCCATGGCCAGCTCGCCGCCGATCTTGCGAACGGCCTCGAGAACGCCCTCACGAGTGACCTTGCGCTCCGCGCGGGTACGCCGCTCGCGAATCTCGACGACACCCTCCTTGGCCAACGCATTGCCCACGGTGATCCGGATTGGAATTCCCAGCAAATCGGCATCCTTGAACTTCACTCCGGCGCGCTCGTCACGATCGTCCATGAGGACCTCGAAGCCGGCATCCGTCAGCAGCCTCTCGATCTCGGTGGCCGCCGCCATCTGCCCAGCGTCCTTGACGGCCACGGGGACCAGGTGGACATGGAATGGCGCGATCGCCCAAGGCCAGACGATGCCGTCGGCGTCGTGGCGCTGCTCGACGGCCGCGGCGGCGATGCGGGCGGGACCGATTCCGTAGGAGCCCATGACAATGGGCCTCTGCTGTCCCTGCTCGTCCAGATACATCGCCCCGAGCGGCTCCGAATACTGGGTGCCGAGCTTGAAGATATTCCCGACCTCGATCACGCGCTCGACCGTGAGGGGCTTGCCGCACTTGGGGCAGCCCTCGCCGGGAAGGGCTACCTGGAGGTCTGCCCACTCACAGGCGAAGTCCTTCCCGACCGTCACGCCGGCGAGATGGTAGCCGTCCCGGTTGGCGCCGACCACGTAGGCGCCGCTCTTGAGCGATTCGTCGGCCACGATGCGAGAGACGCCCCTGACCCCTACCGGCCCTACGGATCCGACCGAGACGCCGAGATGCTTGCGCACTTCGTCAGGGTGGGCAGGCCGCGCCTCGGCCCGGAGCGCGCGCGCGAGCTTGCGCTCGTGCAGATTGTGGTCGCCCCGCACGAGGGCCAGCACCGGCATGTCGCCGACCATGAAGACGAGCGATTTCACCGTGCACGCGGCGTCCACCTTGAGCTGCGCCGCCACCTCGGCGATGGTGCGCGCCTCCGGGGTGGCAACCTCACGGGCCACCGCCTCAGGAAGAGAAGCCGCCACTGGCACACCGCGGGCTAGCTCGACGTTCGCGGCATAGCCGCACGCGGCGCAGAGGGCGACGTCGTCCTCGCCGGCGGCCGATGGAGCCATGAACTCGTGGGAGCCGGAGCCGCCCATCATGCCCGGGTCGGAATCAACGACAACATACCTGATGCCGCAGCGGTCGAAGATCTTGCAGTACGCATCCTTGTGGGCGCTGTAGGACACCTCCAGCGCCGCCGCATCGGGATCGAGGGTGTAGGAGTCCTTCATGAGGAACTCCCGCGTGCGCAGCACACCCGAGCGTGGTCGTGCCTCGTCGCGCTCCTTGGTCTGGACCTGATACCAGATCTGCGGCAGGTCGCGGTAGGAGCGGATCTCCCTCGCCGCGATCCAGGCCACCACCTCCTCGTGCGTCATACCGAGGACCATGTCCCGCTGGTTCCGGTCCTTGAGGCGGAACATCTCGCCGCCGATGGCGTCCCAGCGCCCCGACTGCTGCCATATCTCAGCGGGCTGGAGCACCGGCATGGAAATCTCCTGCCCGCCGATAGCATTCATCTCCTCCCGGATCACCCGATTGATCTTGTTCAGCACGCGATGACCGACGGGCAGGTATACGTAGATCCCGGCGGCGAGCTGACGCACGAGCCCGGCGCGGACCATGAGCTTGTGGCTGATGGCTTCCGCGTCGGCGGGATCTTCGCGGAGGGTCGGGATGAGCGAGCGGTTCCAGCGCATGGGCTACGTTGCCGTCTTGACCTTGTTGGCCCCGGGTACGCCCGGATCGTAGATGAGACGCTTGACCGGCTGGCCGCCGAGGATATGCGAATCCAGGATCTCCTGGAGATCGGACTCCTGGACGCCCCCGTACCAGACATTGTCGGGATAGATCACGATCATGGGGCCATGACCGCATTGCGAGAAACAGCCTGCCTTGTTGATACGCACCTCGGCGTGCTTGCCGGCCTGCGCCGCGGCGGTCCGCAAGACCTTGACGTATTTCTCGACGTCGCCCTGCTGCGGGCAGGTTTCACCTGAGGTGCACACGAACACGTGACAGCGGTATTGGCCCATGGAGGATCCCCCGGCTAGCGGAAGAAGCGGTGGAAGACGTCGAGGCGCGACAGGTCGTTGTACACGGCGTAGACCATGAGCATCATCAGGAGCACGAAGCCGACCTGCTGAGCGATCTCCCGCTTGCGGAGCGAGAGTGGGCGGCCGAGCACCGCTTCGCAGACAAAGAAGAGCAGGTGGCCCCCGTCGAGCATCGGCACGGGCAGCAAGTTCAGCACGGCGAGATTGACGCTGATCAGCGCGGTGAAGAGCGTGAGATACGCGAAGCCCTGGCGGGCCTGCTCACCGGCGGCCGCGGCGATCTGGATGGGACCCCCGATATTGGACGGCGCCAGCTGCGCGGTCACAAGCTTGAACATGCCCTTGACCGTCATGTACGTCCACTCCCAGGTCTTGAGCACGCCCTCCTTCAGGGCCACGACAGGATTGGAGCGGACGAACACCGCTCCGGGCCCCGGGGTCACCGCATGGCTGATGCCGATCCGGCCCTTACCCTCGGGACCCGTGGCCGCCGGTGTGACGGTCACGGTCACCATCATGTCGCCGCGTTTGATGCCGAGTTCGGTTGTCTGTCCCGGCCGCTTGCTGATGGCATCGGCAAGGTCATCCCAGGACGCGGCAGGCTGGCCCTGGACGGACACGACGATGTCCCCAGGCTTTACGCCCGCCGATGCCGCCGGCCCTCCCGGTATGACGTCGCCGATCTTCGCCAGATCGGATACCGCCTGCCGCGCGCCCAGATCCCAGTAGTCCTGCTCGTCGCCGAAGATGTCGCGACCCGCCACGCGCTGGGGCGTGACCTCGATCTTGCGCTCGCCGTCTACGCCGCTCACCGCGAGCGACAGCTTCCGGCCACGGCTCTCCTGCACCACCGCCTGCACCTCGTCCCAGTACTGGACCGGGCGGCCGTCCACCGCGACGATCTTGTCTCCCGGCTTGAGTCCCGCCTGCGCCGCGGCGCTGCCCTCGGCCACGCGACCCACGATCGCCGGCGTCACGGGCCTTCCCCAGACCATGAAGGCGAGGCTCGCCAGCACGACGGCCAGCACGAAGTTCATGCCGGGGCCCGCGAAGACGATGAGGAAACGGATCCAGATCGGCTTGAGGTTGAAGGAGCGGGCGGGATCCATGTTGCCCGTGCGGCCACCCTCGAGCGGATTCTCGTCGTCGCCCACCATCTTGACGTAGCCGCCCATCGGAATAGCCGACAGGCAGTACTCCGTCTCCTTGCCTTTGTATCGCCAAAGGACGGGACCAAAGCCGATGGAAAAGCGCTCGACACCCACACCCGACAGCCGCGCAACGATGAAATGGCCCCACTCGTGGATGAGGATGAGAATGCCCAGGACGGCGACGAAGGCGATGATGGTCGTCATTGCTCCGCTCTCCCCGCCCCGGCCGCCGCGCCCGCAGGCAGCCGCTGGTCCACGAACCTGCGCGTCTCCGCATCCACATCCACGCAGGTGTCTATGCTGTCGAGCGCGCGCCCCGGCACGCGCTCGAGCGCCAGGGCGATGAGCTCGGCGATCTCCGTGTACCGGATGCGTCCCTCGAGGAAAGCTCCCACGGCAACTTCGTTCGCCGCGTTCAGGATGGCCGGGGCGCAGCCTCCAGCGGTCAGAGCCTGCCGGGCGAGCGCCAGGCACGGGAAGCGCTCGATGTCCGGCTCCTCGAAAGTCAGGGGGCCGGTCTTCGTCAGGTCGAGCCGCTCACCGGGCCACGGCAGGCGGTCTGGATAGTTCAGCGCGTAGAGAATCGGTATCCCCATGTCCGCGACCCCGAGCTGGGCGATCACCGATCCGTCCACGTATTCGACCATGGAATGGATGATCGACTGGGGGTGCACCACCACCTGCACCTGCTCGGAGGGCAGGTCGAAGAGCCATCGCGCCTCGATGACTTCAAGCCCCTTGTTCATGAGGGTGGCGGAGTCGACGGTGATCTTGGCTCCCATCTTCCACGTCGGATGATTGAGCGCATCCTCGACGGTGACCGCCACCATCTCGGCCTTCGGCATGCGACGAAACGGTCCGCCGGAGGCGGTGAGCAGGATGCGGTGGACCTGACCGCGCTGCTGCCCCTCGAGGCACTGGTAGATCGCGCTGTGCTCGGAGTCCACAGGAAGGAGCGGCGCCTTGTGGCGACGGGCGGCCGCAGTCATGAGGCTGCCCGCCATGACAAGGGGCTCCTTGTTGGCGATGGCCACGGCCTTGCCCGTCTCGATGGCGGCCATGGTGGGCAAGAGCCCGGCGCCGCCCACGATCGCCGAGAGCACGACGTCGGATCCGGAGTCGCGGGCCAGCGCGACCAGCCCCTTCACTCCGCTGAGGATTTCCGGGCGCGGATGCCCGAGCGCGCGGGCCAGCGCGTCGACCGCTCCCTCGTCGTACAGCGCGACGACACGGGGCCGGTGCGTGCGGCACAGGTCCGCGACGAGGTCAGGATTCGATCCGCGGGCGGCGATGCCCTCGACGCGGAACTGCTCGGGGAAATGTCCCACGAGCTCGAGAGCGCGCCGCCCGACTGAGCCCGTGGCTCCCAGCACCGTCAGCCCTTTCATGCGTGTAGGGCCCGTCCGTAGGTGACGTAGTAGAAAAGCGCCGGCGCATTGAAGAGCAGTCCGTCGATCCGGTCCAGGATGCCCCCGTGGCCGGGGATGACGTGTCCGGTGTCCTTGGTGCCCACGCTCCGCTTGAGCGCAGACTCGACGAGGTCTCCGACCTGACCCAGCACGCCCAAGAGGACGCCTACCACGATGGCGTCGCGGAGGGAGAGCCCCGGGAAGAGCCAGCCGCCGGCGGTGAGCGCCGCGAGCAAAGACGCGGCGAGCTGAGCCACGGCGCCTTCGACCGTCTTGCCGGGGCTGATGCCGGGGGCGAGCTTGTGCCGGCCGATGAGCGAGCCGACG
>Ga0335084_10007769_pt1 | contig 10654 bp, 7 predicted proteins | sample Lox_Sample_44_FD_206721 | JGI IMG/M metagenome (GOLD analysis project Ga0335084, IMG submission 206721) | Soil microbial communities from Loxahatchee National Wildlife Refuge, Florida, United States - Lox_Sample_4.4 | ecosystem: Environmental > Terrestrial > Soil > Wetlands | place: USA: Florida...
GGCCGGCAACATCCTCTCGCAGCAGGCGCAGCTCGAGCGCGCCTACATCATGTACAAGACGGGCGAGAAGGCCCAGGCGCTGACCATCCTCGAGCGCTTCATCAAGCTCAATCCGACGAGCCCGGCCTTCGACTACGCGCTGTACCTGCAGGGGCTCGTCAACTTCAACGACAACCTCGGCATCCTGGGCAGCTTCGCCGGCCAGGACCTGTCGGAGCGCGACCAGCAGGCCTCGCGCGACGCCTATCAGTCGTTCAAGCAGCTGGTCGAGCGCTTCCCGCAATCGACCTACGCCGACGACGCGCGCAACCGCATGAACTACATCGTGAACGCGCTCGCCGCGTACGAGGTGCATGTGGCGCGCTACTACTTCCGCCGCGGTGCCTACATCGCCGCCGCGAACCGCGCGCAGCAGGCGGTGACCGAATTCCAGCAGTCGCCCTCGACCGAGGAGGCGCTCTTCATCATGGTGCAGAGCTACGAGAAGCTCGGTCTCCTCGAGCTGCGTGACGACGCCGACCGCGTGCTCGCCCGCAACTATCCCAACACGCGCCTCTACGAGACCGGCGTCGGCGGAAAGAAGCAGGCACGCTGGTGGCAGATCTGGTAGGCACCGCGCGCCGTCACGCATCCGCCAGCGCCTCTCCGCGCAGGCTCGCCAGCCAGGCCATCGCCTCTTCCTCCGAGCCGACGACCGTCATCGGAGGCAGCGCGGCGCGCAGGCGCGCGCCGTAGGGCATCGACGCCATGCGCGGGTCGCAGACGACGAGCAGCCCGCGATCGTCCTCGTGCCGGATCAGGCGCCCGGCGCCCTGCTTCAGCGAGACCGCGGCCTCGGCTACGAAGTAGTCGGCGAACGGCGAGCGGCCTTCGCGCTCGAGCCGGGCGACGCGTGCTTCCACGAGCGGATCGTTCGGCGGCGGGAACGGCAGCTTGTCGATCATCACGCACTGCAGGGCCTCGCCGGGGACGTCGACGCCCTCCCAGAAGCTCTGCGAACCGACGAGCACCGCGTGCCGATGCGCCATGAAACGCTGCATCAGCTGGCGCTTGGGCGCCTGCCCTTGCACCAGCACATCGAGAGCATCGCCGTTCTCCGCGAAGATCTGCTGGAGCGCCTCGCCGATGGCGGCGAGCGCACGCAGGGTCGTGGTGAGCACGAAGGTGCGCCCGCCGAGAGCGCGGGCGCATCGCGCGGCGAGGCGCGCGACGGCCGGGGCATGACCCGGCTCGTTGGGCTTCGGAAACGGGCGCGGAATCCAGAGGCGCGCATGGGCGGCATAGTCGAAGGGGCTGCCGAGACGAAGGACTTGCGCGTCCTCGAGGCCCGCCGGCTCGGTGAACCAGGAGAGCCGCTCGTCGTCGCCGAGCGTGGCGGAGGTGAACACCCAGGCCTTCGGCAGCCGTTCGCGCTGCTCCCGCAGCGCGGCGCTGATGTCGAGCGGCGATTCGACCAGCCGGGCCTGGTGCGTGGACACGTCGATCCATCTCACGCTGCCTTCGGGCGATCGCGCATCGAAGCGCACGGCGATCTCGGCGATGCGCTGCGCGCGCTCGACAAGGCGCGTGAAGTCCGGTGACATCGCCTCGACCGCCAGCAAGCCGTCGACCGCGGCCTCGCCGGCCCGCGCCAGCGCGCCGAGCGCCTCGCTGAAGCCCGGCCGACCCGCACGCTCGGACCAGCGCAGCCGCGTAGCGGTGCGCGAGTCGCCCGCAATCGCCAACCGCAGCTCGCGGGCCGCACGCTCGCACGCACCCGCCAGTTCCTGCCACGGCGCGAGCCCGCGCGCCTGCTGCAGGCCTGCGGCGAGCAGGTCGCGCGCGAAGTCGATGACCTGCGTGGTGCCGAGGACCGTGCCGAGGAACTGCACGCCCGCCTCGGCGAGCTGGTGCGCCTCGTCGAACAGCGCGAGGTCCACCGTGGGGAGCAACTCGGCCACGCCGCTGTCGCGCAGTGCGACGTCGGCGAAGAACAAGTGATGGTTGACCACCACGACGTCGGCGCCCATCGCCTCGCGCCGTGCCCTCACCACGTGGCAATCTCGGAAGCGCGGGCATTCGCTTCCGAGGCAGTTCTCGCGCGTGCTCGTGACGAGCGGAATCACGCTGCTGCGCTCGTCGAGGCCGGGGAGCTCGGCGAGGTCTCCGCTCGTCGTCGCGGCGGCCCATGTCTCGATCTTCGCGAGCGCGCGAACGGCGTGACGATCGGGCAGCGACTCGCTGCGCCGTGCCTGCTCGAGTCGGTGCAGGCAGAGGTAGCTTGCGCGTCCCTTCAGCAAGGCCACCACGACCGGTACCTGCAAGGCGTCGCGCAGCCGCGGCAGGTCACGCAGGAAGAGCTGGTCCTGAAGGTTCTTGGTGGCGGTGCTCACGAGGACGCGCGCACCGCTCATCAGGGCCGGGACCAGGTACGCGTAGGTCTTGCCCACGCCGGTGCCGGCTTCCACGACGAGGGAGTCGCGACCATCGATCGCGGCCGCCACCGCGCGGGCCATGCGCACCTGCACGTCGCGCTCGACGTAGTGCGCGTCGGCGCGGGCGAGCGGGCCGGCAGCGCCGAACGCGGACGCCACCGCGTCCTCGAGCGGTGTGGTTGCCGGGGTTGCGGCGGTCACGCAGGCTGCGGTGGATCGAGCTCAGCTTCGATGCGGGCCATCTGGTCGCGCAGCATGAGACGGCGCTTCTTCAGGCGACGCACGGCGAGCTCGTCACCGGCCGGATCGGTCGCGGCACGATCGATCAGGCTGTCGAGGTCCGCATGTTCGATGCGCAACTCGATCAACCGGCGCGGCAGTGAGTGCAGATCGTTGTCCATCGGTGCGCGACTATGTCGCGGTTTTCGCGGGTTTCGCCCTAGGCAAAGCGATTATAGTTTTTGGCATGAGCACTTCGACGCTCGGCTATCGCCTGTCGGCGACGACGGGCATCCACCGCGGAGACAGGGCGTACCAGCAGGACCAGGTCGCGATCTTCTCGCACGGCCGTGTCCCCGGCTGAATCTGGGGCGTCCTCGCCGACGGCTTGGGCGCAACGCGCGGCGGCCGCACGGCCGCCGACCAGGTGCTGCTGACCGCGCAGCAGCTCTTCGACCGCTACTCGCCGAGCCGCGACGATGCCGCCGAGTCGCTGAAGCAGCTGGTGCTCGAGGCGCATCTCATGATCAAGTTGACGGCGATCACGTCGGAGGAAGAGCCGCACAGCACCGTCGCCGCCTTCCTCGTCAGCCCGAACCGCGAGTGCGACATGATCCATGCGGGCGATTCGCGCCTCTACCACTTTCGCGGGCCCGAGATGGTGATGCGCACCGTCGACCACTCGTACGTGCAGCGCCTCGTCGACGAGCAGCAGATCACCGAGGAAGAGGCGAACAACCATCCGCAGTCGAACCTCCTGACCGGCTGCCTCGGCACCTTCCAGGATCCGCCCATCTCGACCAAACACATCGACCGGCTGGAAGTCGGCGATGCCATTCTCGCGTGCAGCGACGGGCTCTGGCACTACTTCACCCCGCGCGAGCTGGGCGCGATCGTGCACGCGCTGCCGCCGCGCGAGGCCACCGAGATGCTCGTGGGCAAGGCGCGCCAGCGGGCGCGCGGTGCGGGCGACAACCTCTCGCTCGCACTCGTCCGCGTCGAGCCGCTCGGCTAGGGTCGTCCCTGCAGGTCCGAAGCGGCCGGCACCGGCAGCGGTGCCGCCGGTTTTTTCGACGTCGCGCGATGCGCGTTCTTCGCTTCCACCTCGGCGCGATGCGCCTCCGCGTCGCGCTGCGCGGCATCGTAGGCCGCGCGGCTCCGTGCCTCGTCGGCACCAGACCGCGGCCCGCCGGGCAGCTGGCCCGGGTGCTTGAGCACGTCGTGCGGTGCCGGCGCGTTCCTCGCCTCGGCGGATGCACGGGGATGCGGCTGCTCGGGCGCGGTTCTTGGCGTGCGCGGCGGCGCAGTCGCCACCTCGCTGGCGCGCGCGGCCTGGGCCTTGGCGCGCTCGTCGAGCACCTCCCTGCGTTCGGCGGCACGCGCCTGGCGCTGCCCCTCCTCCAGCAGGTTCTGCTCGCGGCGCAACGCACCGAGCGTCGCCTGCCGCTCGCGTCGCGCGTCGTCGATGCACGCGGTGACCGCGAACCGCTGCCGGCACTCGCGCTCGCGCTCGGCGTAGCGCTGCTCGGCGGCTGCGCGCGCGCTCGCGATGCGCTGGCGCTCGGCCGCGATCTCCGGGGACTCGGCCCGCGCCACGCCGCCGAACAGGAGGAACAGCATCGCGAGCGAGGCGGCGAGGCGGATCATGTGAGCGACGTGTCGACGTGGCGCTTGGCCTGCGCGAGGAACTCCGGGGAGCGCATCTCGCGCAGGCGCGAGACGGTGCGTGGGAACTCGTGGGCGAGCGGTCCTTCCGTGTACAACGCGTCTTCGGGCACCTCGGCCGACAGGATCAGCTTCACGCGGCGGTCGTACAGCACGTCGACGAGCCATGTGAAGCGCCTGGCCTCCGACGCCAGGCGCGGCGACATCTGAGGCACGTTCGAGAGCAGCAGCGTGTGGAACTGGGTCGAGAGCTCGAGGTAGTCGTTCTGCGAGCGGGGCCCGCCGCACAGCACGCGGAAGTCGAACCAGACGACGCCGCCGGCGCGCCGCCGGGCCCGGATCTCGCGATGCTCGATGCGCAGCACCGGGCTCTCGTCGCGCGCTTCGGCGAGGCGCTCGAATGCCTGCTCCATCGCGGCGTCGGCCGCCGGTCCGAGCGGCGTGTGGTAGTAGTCGAGCTCCTGCAACGTGCCCTGCCGATAGTCGACGTCGCCGTCGACGTTCACGACCTCGAGCTTTTCCTTCAGCAGCTCGATGGCGGGCAGGATGCGGTCGCGGTGCAGCCCGTTCGGGTAGAGGCCGTCGGGCGCGAAGTTCGACGTCGTGACGATGCTCACGCGGTTCTCGAACAGCGCCTCGAGCAGGCGATGCAGGATCATCGCGTCGGTGATGTCGGACACGTGGAACTCGTCCAGGCAGACGAGGCGGAAGCGCCGCGCCATGAGCTGCCCGAGCTCGTGCAGCGGGTTCACCGTTCCCTGCAGCTCGGCGAGTTCGCGGTGCACCTCGCGCATGAACTCGTGGAAGTGCAGGCGCGTCTTGCGCTGCAACGGCACCGCGTTGAAGAAGCAGTCCATGAGGAAGCTCTTGCCGCGCCCGACCGCGCCCCACATGTAGACGCCGCGCGGGATGGGCGGCCGCACGACCAGCTTGGCCAGCGCGTTGCTGCGGCGCGCCTTGTAGTCGGCCCACTCGTTCTCGCAGCGCTCGAGCGCATCGAGCGCGCGCAGCTGCGCCGGATCGGACCGGTAGCCGCGCTCGGCGAGCGTGCGTTCGTAGAGTTCGCGGACCGGCACGCCTAGAAGTTCAGGGCGCGCTTGTCGACCGCGAGCGCGGCTTCCTTGGTCGCCTCCGAGAGCGACGGATGGGCATGGCAGATGCGCGCGATGTCCTCCGACGACGCCTTGAACTCCATCGCGACCACCGCTTCCGCGATGAGCTCGGAGGCCATCGGCCCGACGATGTGCACGCCGAGCACCTCGTCCGTCTTCGCATCGGCGACGAACTTCACGAGACCGGTCGTGTCGCCGAGCGCACGCGCCCGGCCGTTGGCCATGAACGGAAACGTGCCCACCTTGTAGGCGCGGCCGGCGGCCTTGACCTGCTGTTCCGTCTGGCCGACCCATGCGATCTCGGGGCTCGTGTAGATGACCCACGGCACGGTGTTGAAGTCGACGTGCGGATGCTGGCCGGCGATGCGCTCGGCGACCGCCACGCCTTCCTCCTCGGCCTTGTGCGCGAGCATCGGCCCGCGCACCACGTCGCCGATCGCCCACACGCCGGGCAGGTTCGTGCGGCACTCGTCGTCGACGGCGACGAACCCACGCTCGTCGAGCGTCAGCCCGACGGCGTCGGCCCCGAGCCCCGTGGTGTTCGGCACGCGGCCGATCGACACGATCAGCTTCTCGAACGTGCGCTCCTGCTCGGCTCCCTTCGCATCGGCGTAGCGCACGCCGACGCTGCCTGCCTTCTTCTCGACCGTCGCGATCTTCACGCCGAGCTCGATCTTCAGGCCCTGCTTCGCAAACGCCTTCGCTGCCTCGGCCGCCACCTGCGTGTCGACCGCACCGAGGAACACCGGCAGCGCCTCGAGCACGGTGACCTCGGCGCCGAGCCGGTGCCACACGGATCCCATCTCGAGCCCGATCACGCCCGCGCCGATGAGGCCGAGCGTCTTCGGCACCGCGGGTATCCGCAGCGCACCGTCGTTCGAGAGGATCGTCTCCTCGTCGAACGCCGCGCCCGGCAGCGCGCGCGGGTTCGATCCGGTGGCGACGATGACCTGCCGGCCGACGATCGTCTCGCTCTTGACGCCGGCCACTGCGATCTCCCAGCCGCCGCCCTCGGCGCCCTTCACGAACGAGCCGCGGCCATGGAAGAACGTCACCTTGTTCTTCTTGAACAGGTAGACGATGCCGTCGTTGTTCTGCTTCACGACGGCGTTCTTGCGGGCGAGCATGCGGGCCAGGTCGAGGCTCAGGGTCCCCACCCCGATGCCGTGCTCGGCGAAGTGCTTGCCGGCGTGCTCGTAGTGCTCGGACGACTGCAGGAGCGCCTTCGAAGGGATGCAGCCGACGTTCGTGCACGTTCCGCCGGGCGCAGGGCCGCCCTTCTCGTTCTTCCATTCGTCGATGCACGCGGTGGAGAAGCCGAGCTGCGCCGCGCGGATGGCGGCGATGTAGCCGCCCGGGCCGGCGCCGATCACGACGACGTCGAAGGTGGTTGCCATTCAGCCCTCGCTCAGAGGTCGAACAGCAGGCGCGCGGGATCCTCGAGCGCCTCCTTCATCGCGACGAGGCTCAGCACGGCTTCGCGCCCGTCGATGATCCGGTGATCGTAGGAAAGCGCCAGGAAGTTCATCGGCCTCACCACCACCTGGCCGTTCTCGACCACCGCGCGGTCCTTGGTCGCGTGCACGCCGAGGATTGCCGACTGGGGAGGATTGATGATCGGCGTGGACAGCATGGAGCCGTACACGCCGCCGTTCGAGATCGAGAACGTGCCGCCGGTCAGGTCATCGAGCGAGAGCTTGCCTTCGCGCGCCTTCGCGCCGAAGTCGGCGATCTTCTTCTCGATCTCCGAGAAGCTCATCTGGTCGGCGTTGCGCAGGATCGGCACGACGAGGCCGCGCGGCGACCCCACGGCGATGCCGATGTCGAAGTAGCCGTGGTAGACGATGTCGTTGCCGTCGACCGAGGCGTTGACGATCGGGTACTTCTTCAGTGCAGCGACCGCCGCCTTCACGAAGAAGCTCATGAAGCCGAGCTTCGTGCCGTGCTCCTTCTCGAACTTCTCCTGGAAGCGCTTCCTCATCTCCATGACCGGTGCCATGTTGACCTCGTTGAAGGTCGTGAGGATCGCCGCCGTCGACTGCGACTGCACGAGGCGCTCGGCGACGCGCGCGCGGAGCCGGCTCATGGGCACGCGCTGTTCCGGCCGATCGCCGTAGTTCACCGTGGGCGGCGGCGCGACCGGCGCGAGCGCCGGCCTCGGCGCGGGCGCCGGCGCCGGCGCCGGCGCGCGTGCGCTCGGCGCGGCTGCCGGAGCGCCGCCTTCCAGCGCACCGAGGACGTCGCCCTTCGTCACCCGGCCGCCCTTGCCCGTGCCCGGGACGGAGCCGGGAGCGAGGTCACGGTCGGCCATCAGCTTCGCGGCGGCCGGCATCGCGATCGCGGCGCCGCCTGCGCTCGCAGCGGCCTGAGACGCCGGCGGAGAAGCGGCGCGAACCGGGGCCGACGCCGCGGGCGCCGGTGCCGGCGCCGCGCCCTTCGCGGCCGCGGCTTCGGTGTCGATCTTCGCGATCGTCTCTTCGGCGACGACGTTCTCGCCGTCGGCCTTCACGACCTGCGCGAGCACGCCCTGCGCCGGCGACGGCACTTCGAGCACGACCTTGTCGGTCTCGATCTCGATCAGGATCTCGTCGAGGGCGACCGCGTCCCCCGGCTTCTTCTTCCACTGCAGCAGCGTGGCTTCCGCGACCGACTCGGAGAGCTGCGGAACCTTGACATCGACGATGGCCATGGCGGTTTGTTGTTATTTGGTGAGCACGAAGCCCTTGAGCTTCGCGAACGCCTGGTCGAGAAGCGCCTTCTGCTGCTCCTGATGGAGATGCGCGTAGCCCACCGCGGGCGATGCCGACGCGGGCCGGCCGGCGTAGCCGAGCTTCTGGCCGTCGAGCATGTTCTCGTGGATGTAGTGCTGCACGAAGAACCACGCGCCCTGGTTCTGCGGCTCGTCCTGGCACCAGACGACATCGTTCGCGTTCGGGTACTTCTTCAGCTCCGTCGCGAACGCCTTGTGCGGGAATGGATAGAGCTGCTCCACGCGCAGGATCGCGACGTCGAGCGACTTGCGCTCGGTGCGCGCGCGCACGAGGTCGTAGTAGACCTTGCCCGAGCAGACGATGACGCGCTTCACCTTGTCGGCGACGACCTCGGGCGCCTGCTCCGGGATGACGGTCTTGAACTCGCCCTTCGTGAAGTCGGTGAGCGGCGAGGAAGCGTCCTTCGCGCGCAGCAGCGACTTGGGCGTCATCAGGACCAGCGGCTTCCGGAACATGCGCACCATCTGGCGGCGCAGCACGTGGAAGATCTGGCTCGCCGACGTCGGCTGCACGACCTGCATGTTGTTGTCGGCCGCGAGCTGCATGAAGCGCTCGAGCCGCGCCGACGAGTGCTCCGGACCCTGCCCTTCGTAGCCGTGCGGCAGCATGAGCACGATGCCGTTCGCGCGACCCCACTTGACCTCGCCCGAGGCGATGAACTGGTCGATCAGCACCTGGGCGCCGTTCGCGAAGTCGCCGAACTGCGCTTCCCACACCACCAGCGTGTTCGGCTCGGCGCTCGCGTAGCCGTATTCGAAGCCGAGCACGGCCTCTTCCGAGAGGATGGAGTCGATGACGACGAACGGGGCCTGGCCTTCGGCGACGTGCTGGAGCGGCGTGTAGGTGCCTTCGTCCCAGCGCTCGCGGTTCTGGTCGTGCAGCACCGCGTGGCGGTGCGTGAACGTGCCGCGGCCGGAGTCCTCGCCCGACAGACGCACGGCATAGCCGCTCGCCACCAGCGATGCGAATGCGAGGTGCTCGCCCATGCCCCAGTCGACGCGCACCTCCCCGCGTCCCATCGCGGCGCGATCCGCGAGCACCTTCTCGGCCAGCGGATGGACCTTGAAGTTCGGCGGCAAGGTCGTGATGCGCTCGGCGAGACGCTTCACTTCGCTGAGCGGGAGCGCCGTGTCGGCCGCGTCGGTCCACTTGCGTCCGAGGAACGGCGCCCAGTCGACCGCGTACTTGCTCTTGTAGTTCGTGAGCACCGGGTCGTACGTGTTCTTGCCGGCGTCGAGCGCGGCGCGCAGCGACTTCACCGTCGCGTCGGGCCCTTCGGCGGGCAGCACGCCTTGCAGCACGAGCTTGTCGCCGTAGAGCTTGCGGGTGCCCGGATGCTGCGCGATCTTCTTGTACATGAGCGGCTGCGTCAGCGCCGGCGTGTCCTGCTCGTTGTGGCCGAGCTTGCGGAAGCAGACGATGTCGACGACGACGTCCTTGTTGAACTCCTGCCGGTACTCGAGCGCGAGCCGCGAGGCGAACACGACCGCTTCGGCGTCGTCGCCGTTCACGTGCAGCACCGGCGCCTCGATCATCTTGACGACGTCGGTGCAGTACAGCGTCGAGCGGCTGTCGCGCGGGTCGGACGTGGTGAAGCCGATCTGGTTGTTGATGACGACGTGCACGGTGCCGCCGGTGTAGTAGCCGCGCGTCTGCGCGAGCGCAAGCGTCTCCATGACGACGCCCTGGCCCGCGAACGCGGCATCGCCGTGCACGAGGACGGGCAGCACGGTGTCGCCCTCCTTGTCGCCGCGGCGGTCGAGACGGGCCTTCACCGACCCCTCGACGACCGGGTTCACGATCTCGAGGTGCGAGGGGTTGAACGCGAGGCTCAGGTGCACGGGGCCGCCGGGCGTCGTCACGTCGCTCGAGAAGCCCTGGTGGTACTTGACGTCGCCGGACGGCAGGTTCTCGGGCGCGGTGTGGTCGAACTCTGCGAACAGGTCCTTCGGCATCTTGCCGAGCACGTTCACCAGCACGTTCAGGCGCCCGCGGTGCGCCATGCCGATGACGATCTCCTGGACGCCCGCGACCCCGGCCCGCTGCACGAGTTCGTCCATCGCGCAGATGAAGCTCTCGCCGCCTTCGAGCGAGAAGCGCTTCTGGCCGACGTACTTCGTGTGCAGGTAGCGTTCGAGGCCCTCGGCGGCGGTCAGCCTCTCGAGCACGTGCCGCTTTTCGTCGGCCGACAGCGCGGGCTTGGCGCGCGTGCTCTCGAGGCGCTGCTGCCACCAGCGCTTCTCGGCCGGGTCGGTGATGTGCATGTACTCCGTGCCGAGCGTGCCGCAGTACGTCTCGCGCAGCGCCTGCACGATCTCGCGCAGCGTCATGTGCTCCGCGGTCGTGAAGTAGGTGTTCGTCGCCGAGAACGACATGTCCATGTCGGCCTCGGTCAGGTCGTAGAACGCAGGCTCGAGCTCGGGGATGCGGGGTCGCTCCTGGCGCTTGAGCGGATCGAGGTCTGCCCAGCGCG
>Ga0335084_10007770_pt1 | contig 10653 bp, 9 predicted proteins | sample Lox_Sample_44_FD_206721 | JGI IMG/M metagenome (GOLD analysis project Ga0335084, IMG submission 206721) | Soil microbial communities from Loxahatchee National Wildlife Refuge, Florida, United States - Lox_Sample_4.4 | ecosystem: Environmental > Terrestrial > Soil > Wetlands | place: USA: Florida...
GCCGGCCGACACCCCCGAGACGTCGCCCTCGCCCGGCTCGAGCGGGCCGCTCCGGATCGGGAGGCCGGCGCGGTACCAGGCGATGATCCCGCCGTCGACGTTCGCGACATCGGTCCGTCCGGCGGCCACGAGATGGGCGGTCGCGGCGGCCGATCGGGCTCCTGAGGCGCACAGGAGCAGGAGCCCTCGATCGCCCGGAAGCTCGCGCCAGCGGGCGGCGAACTCCGGCAGCGGCAGGAGGATCGAGCCGGCGACGCGCGCCTGGAGGAACTCGTCGCGCCCGCGGACGTCGACGATGACCGGACCGTCGGGCCCCCCGCCGGCCAATGCCGCATGCGCCTCGGTGACCCCGACCGCCGGGACCGGGCGCCGGATCATCGGCGCCGCCGCGGGAGCCGCGGCCGGTCGAGCGGCAGGGGTCGGACGTCGGCGTCGGCCAGGCCCTCGGCGACGGCGATCCGGTCGTCGATCGCGGCGATGAGCGCCGGCAGGTCGAGCCCGCCGTCCGGACCGCCGGCGGCCACGACCTCCGCCAGGCGGCGGCGAGCGGGGCGCAGGTTGTTGAGGACGCCCCGGGGATTGCCCCGGACCGCATGGACGAAGCCGGCCGAGAGCTTGATGAGGCCCTGGTAGAGCGCCCGCTCGCTGGGATCGTCCGTCCCCATCCAGGCCGGCTCGAGCAGCTCGTGGGCGAGGAAGACGTCACCACGCCGGTAGGCGGCGAGGCCCGCCCGGAGGGCGGCATGGCGCTCCGCGACGGGCAGCGGGCGATAGGCCTTCAGGCGGCCGCCCTCCAGGACACGACCGGGTGGGAGGACGGTCGCGGCCGGCCGGCCCGACGAGGGCGCGGCCGCGGGTCGGGACGCCTCCGAGGTCACGCGAGGTCGATGAGGGGCTGACGACCACCGAAGCCCGACTCGAGGTCGTGCCACCATTCGATCGTCTCCTCGCCGAGCCGCCAGCAGAGCCAGACCTGTCGCCCCGCGACGAGCGCCGGGAAGTCGACCAGGCCCGACTGGATGTCGCGCAGGACGACGTCCCACTCGTCGAGGCGTCCGACGGCCGCCTGCATCTGGTCGACCAGGCCCTGCATCCGGAGCCGGATCGCCCGGAGCTCCGGGTCGTCGTCGGGTCCGGCATCGCCGCCCCCGGTCCGGGCGCCCTGGCGCTCGACCGCGAGATCGCGGAGCTCGACGAGCTCGGCCCGCTGGGCCCGCAGCCGCTCGAGGATGTCGCGGACGTCGGGGAGCCGCTCCTCGGCGGCGTCGATCGTGTAGAACCGGGTCACCCGCCGATGATAGCCCCCAGGACCGGGTACGCTGACCGACGGGCCCGTAGCTCAGTGGCAGAGCAGGGGACTTTTAATCCTCCGGTCGTGGGTTCGAATCCCACCGGGCCCTCCAGCGCCGATCGCGATCGCCGAGTCCCCCAGCCTCGGCGAGCTTCCGATCGGTGGCGAGCGCCACGTCGAGATCGCCGAACGTGGCCCCCGGGCGGTCGGCCGGCGTCCTTCGCCTCGGTCCCGCGGCCGGCGGTGTCCCGCGTCCTTCGCCTCGGTCCCGCAGCCGGCGGTGTCCCGCGTCCTTCGCCTCGGTCCCGCGGCCGGCGCTCGCAGCAGCTTCGCGCTTGCCACCCCCGGTCGATGGGACCGATGCGCTCGGGCGACGTCGGCCGGGGGCATCGAACGGCACGGCCGCGTCGTCGTGGCCGGCGGGGCCCGCCGGGATCCGGGTCTTGCCCACCGGCCGATCGACCCCATCGTTGCCGCTCGCGCTTGCTCGCCAGTACGGCCGGCTGGGAGCGAGCCTTGTCGGCCATGATGGCCGCTGCGATGCGACCGGCGGTTCGGTGGGCTCACAAGGGCGGCCGGTCGGCTCCTTCTGACGCGCCATCCGCTGACCGCATCCATGCCAGGGATCACGATGGCCAGAGGGTCGGGGCAGGGTCATGTCCCCCGATGGAGATGATGACCCGCCCTCCCTGCCGGCGATGGAATGGCGGTGCGCGACCGGCGATCCGACGCGCCGCCCGGGGACGCGCCACCGATGGCGCGGCCCGGGGGCGCTCGACCGGCCGCGGTGAGCGAGGTCGATCATGCGGAAGCGTGTCGCCGCCAGCCTGCTTGGCGGCCTGCTGATCCTGTCCCTGGCCGCCTGCTCCGGCGCGGCGACCCCGACGCCCCAGGCAGCCGCCGAGCAAGCGGCCTGCGACGCGCTCTCGACGTGGGCGACGGCGATCCACGACCTCCAGGCGATGGATCCCTCGACCGCCTCGATCGACGACGTGAAGGCCCAGGCGACGAAGGTCCAGGACGACTGGGATGCCCTGAAGACGAGCCTCCAGGCGGTCACGACCGCCGACGAGGCGGCCCTCGAGACGGCGTGGACGGGGCTCTCGCAGGCCATCGACGCGATCCCGACGGATCAGCCGGTCTCGACGGTCATCGACGGGCTCAAGACCGCCGCCGCGCCGATCAAGGACGCCTACACCGAGATCGCGAACGGGATGGGTTGCCCCCAGGTCAACCCGCTCCAGTAGGGCCGACCGGATCCGAGGCATCGGTGAAGGCGGCCTGCACCCGATGCCCGTGACCGGCAGGTCGGGGATGCGAGCGCCTCCAGCCGACGCCCGACGACCGGCGGAGCGGTCGGATCCGTGGATCCGGTGCGAGCACCGTGGGCGATCGTGGCTCGTGACGGCCCGGGATCGTGGCTCCGACCATCGGATCGGGGCCTCGGACCGCTCGATCTGACGTCATGGGCACCTGATCGAACCAGCGATGCGCCGACGGGCGAGACACGCGGATCGCCCGCCGGCATGAACGTGACACGCCTCAGCCCGGGACGGCCCGCGCACGGTCTCCCAGGTCGTGCCATGATTCGGGGGTCGCCGGCGGTCCGGACCGCCGGGCGGCCATCGGGGCCGACCTCGGTCCTCGCTGCTCGGGACCATCGTGCTATGACCGCCGTACCGTCGTCCGGTGCGTGGACGCGGCCGTAGACTTCGGTCGCCCGTCGCCTCGGCGGGCGGAGCGGAGGACCTGGCGGCCGCGTGAACGAGCTCCTCATCCAGGTGATGATCGTGGCGTTCGCCGCGAACGCCGTGCTCATCCTCATCGCCCTCGTCGTCCCCCGCATCCGGCGGGCCGGACGTCGGACGGCGCCGACGTCGATCAGCCCGGCGTCGGCGATGCCCACCGTCGGGTCGGCGGCCTCGGCCGCGCTGTCGGTGCCCGTCCCGACCGTCCGGGCACCGGAGCCGGAGCCGACGAGGGAAGACGCAGACCGACCCGCCGCCACGCCAGACACGGAGACCACCGCGATGCGCACCGACGACCGGGGGGACCGGCCCCGCCGGTTCGCCCTCCCACCCGAGGACGACTACCCGACCACCGACTCCGTGGAGGCGTTCCTGGCGGCCGGCACGCGGCCGGAGCCCGAGGCCGACGACGACCGGTTCGACCCGGTGACGGGCCTGCCGACCGCGCCCGCCTGGGAAGACGCGGTCCGCCACGAGGAGGCTCGCCACACCCGCTACGGGCACGCCTCGACCGTGGTCATCGTCGAGCTCGACCGCCTCGACGCCCTCGCGGCCAGGATCGGCCGTGAGAACGCCGATCGGTTGATCCCACCCGTCGCCGCGGCGCTCCGGCGCCAGGCTCGCGGGGCGGACATCGTCACCCGCACGGGCCGATCGCGCTTCCAGATCCTCCTGCCCGAGACCGACGAGGTCCAGGCCATCAACTACGTCGAGCGGGTCCGGCACGCCTGCGACATGTGGCTCGAGGCGGCCGCGATCTCGGTCCGGCTGTCGATGGGCTGGGCCTGCCCGACCGCCGGCGGGACGCTCGCCGACGCGGTCCGGGTGGCCGAGCAGCGGATGCACGCCGACCGGGCTCGCCACGACCAGCTCCGGACGAACGTCCGCTCGGCGACGGCCGTGCCCCCCACGATGCGCACGCCACCCGCGGCGCCGGAGTCGGCGCCCTACGGCGAGCACGCCGCCGGCGGCGAGACCGGGGGCGACCTGAGTCACGACGCCGGCTAGATCACCGGGGCCGGCTCAGCCGGCTAGGTCACCGGGGCCGGCTCAGCCGGCCAGGCCGCGCCGTCCGAGCGCCGCGATGAGCGCCTCGACGTCCTCCAGCCCGACGTAGCGCTGGGCCGAGACCCGGACGATGGGGATCGGGCTCGGCCCGCCCGGCACGCGTGCGGCCCGGACCGGCCAGAGGCCGATCGGGACCTCGATCCGATCCTCGCGGAGGAGCGCGTCGTGGAGCGCCGTCGCCGCGGCGTCGTCGGCGCCGGCCAACCGCGTGAGCGGCGCCGCGACCATCGACCCGACCATCGAGGCCGGCTGTGCCGGTGGGCTCCCGAGGCCGCCGGCGAGGAGGTCGCGGATCCGGAGGGCGAGCGACCGGTTCGCGGCCCTCACGCCGTCCCAGCCGTCGGGCTCGAGCCCGGCCATCGTCCGGATGGCGTCGGGCATCGAGAGCGCGGCGGTCGGGTCCGCCGTCCCGACCCAGTCGAACATCAGCCGGAACCGGCTCCGGTCGGTCCGCGGATCGTTCGCGCCGTGGCTCGTCACGAGCGGCCGGATCCGGTCCCGCCGGTCGGCCCTGACCCACAGGAAGCCGCAGCCCTTCGGGGCGCAGACCCACTTGTGGCCGTTGCCGGCGTAGTAGGCGGCGCCGAGCCGGTCGAGATCGAGCGCCACCTGGCCCGGCGCGTGGGCCCCGTCGACGATGACGTCGACGCCGCGCGCCTGGAGCTCGGGGACGATGGTCTCGATCGGCAGGACGACGCCGGTCGGGCTCGTGACGTGGCTGACGAGAGCGAGCCGCGTCCGTGGCGTCACCGCCGCGAGGATCCGCTCGCTGACGATGGCCGGGTCGGCGACCGGGAACGGCAGATGGACGATCCGGACGGTCGCTCCGTCCGGACCGGCCGCCGCCCGAAGGCTGTTGAGGATCGCGTTGTACTCGTGATCGGTCGTCAGCAGCTCATCGTCCGGACGGAATCGGATCGATGCCAGGACCGTCGCGATCGCGGTCGTCGCGTTCGGGACGAACGCCAGGCCCTCCGGATCCGCACCGAGGAACCCTCCGACGGCCGCCCGGGCCTCGTCGAGACGGCTCTCGAGGGCGGCGAAGAACGCGACCGGCTCGGCCTCGAGGCGATCGCGCCAGCGTGCCTGGGCGTCGAGGACGGGGACGGGACAGGCGCCGAACGAGCCGTGGTTGAGGAACCGGACGTCGGGGTCGAGCTGCCACGGGGCGCGAGGGCTGCCGGCCATCGGCGGCCACGGTACCGGCTCGCGGCCGTCGGCGCCCGGCCCCGTCCCGGGGCCCGATCCGGACGTTCCGCCGGCCTGCCTGGCGCCGCTACGATGGAGGCTCCATGGGCATCCGGCCGATCGCCCGCGGTCGGGCCTTCGTCGACCGCTGGCGTGGCATCCTGCCGCTCCTTGCGGCCGAGGCGATCATCTGGATCGGCTTCGGGGCGCTCCTGCCGATCCTGCCCGTCTACTTCCGGGATCACGGCGTCGACCTGGCGATGCTCGGCCTCGTCGTCGCCGCCTGGCCCGCGGCCCGGCTCCTCGCCGAGCCGGTCTTCGGCTGGATCGCCGATCACACCCGACGCGTGCCGCTCATGCTCATCGGCCTCGTCGCGACCGCGATCGCGATCAGCCTGTCGGTCGTCTTCGTCGGCCCGGTCGAGTTCCTGGTCCTGCGGGCCGTCGCCGGGCTCGCGTCGGCGATCTACGACCCGGCGGCTCGCGGCTACCTCGTCGACGCGACGCCACCAGAGCGGCGGGGCGAGGCGTTCGGGCTCTACGGCGCGGCCCAGATGAGCGGACTCCTCGTCGGCCCGGCGATCGGCGGTCTCGGGGCGGCGGCCCTCGGCGGCCTCGGCTTCGTCTTCGTCTTCTGCGCCGTGGCGACGCTCGTCGCGGCGATCGCGATCGCCGTCTTCGTCCACGAGTCCGGGGCGCCGAGAGCGACGGGGGCCGGGCCCGCGATCCCCTCCGTCGGGCGAGCCGGCCTCCCGACCGACGAGTCGATCCTGGCCGGCGAGCCGATCGCGGCGATCGTCCGTGACGCCGCGCCGCCGCCGCCGACCGTCTCCACGCCGGCCACCCGGCCGCCGGCCCGCCTCTGGAACCGCCTCCTCCTGTCGGCCATCGCCCTCCAGGTCGGGAGCTTCTACGCCGGCGGGACGTACGAGGTCGTCTGGACGCTCTTCCTCCAGAGCCGCGGCGCGGGGCTCGACTTCGTCGGCCTGACGTTCGCGATGTTCGGCCTGCCGGTCCTCCTCCTCTCGCCGGTCGCCGGCCGCTGGGTCGACCGACGGGGGTCGCTCGGCTTCCTCATCGTCGGCTCGATCCTGCCGGCCGTCTGCGGCGTCGCCTACACCGTCGCGCCGGAGACGTGGATGGTCATCCCGCTCATCCTGACCGAGGCATCGGGCTTCGCCATCCTGAGCCCGGCGCTCTTCGCCGTCGTCGCCGCCGGGAGCCCGGTCGGGCGCTCCTCGACCGCCCAGGGCCTGTTCGGGGCGGCCGGCACGATCGGCACGATCGTCGCCTCGGCGACGACCGGCTACCTCGCCGCGATCGACCTCCGCCTCCCGTTCTGGGTCTTCAGCGTCGTCATGCTCGGCTCACTCGTCATCGCGCTCGCGATCGGCTGGCGGGCGATCGCCGCGCTCGGTCCAGGCGGGTCCTCCGAGCGAAGGACGAGCCCCGGCGAGTCGGAGCTCGAGCCGCCGCTCCGGGCGACCGACTGGCGGTCGCCGCGACCCCGCCGCCCGGTCGCACGAGCGGTGCGATGATGGTCGTGATGCTGCCGGCGGACTGGCGCTCCGACCCCGATCGCGTCCGTCCCGTCGTCCTCGTCCTCGGCGGCTTCCTGACCTCGCCGTTCCTCTATCGCCGCCTCGAGCGCCGCCTCCGCGAACGGGGTGCGGCGGACGTCCTCGTCGCGCCGGTCTGGACCCCGGACTGGCTCCTCGTCCCGGTCCGCGACTATCGCGCGATCGTCGGCCGGTCGGCACAGGCCCTCCTCGACGCCGGCGAACGCTCGGCCGGCTCGGCCGAGAGCCGGGGTGCCCCGATCCTCGTCGTCGGTCACTCGGCCGGCGGGATCTCGGCCCGTCTCCTGACCTCGCCCGTCCCCTTTCACGGCCGCCGGCTCGGCGGATCGGGCCGGATCGGGGCGATCGTCACCCTCGGGACGCCGCATCACGTCGCTCCGGGTCATCGGCTGGCCGTCCCGCTGCGGCGGGCCGCGATCGCGTTCGCCGAGGCCGTCGTGCCCGGCGCGACGTTCGCCCCGACGACGGGCTACGTCAGCGTCGCCGGTCGTTCGACGGTCGGTCGGCCCGACGCCCCCGACGCCCGGTCGCGCCAGGCGTACCGGATGTACGCCGGCCTCCTCGGGCCAGGGGCCGATCGGGCCGCGATCGACGGCGACGGCCTCGTGCCGGTCGAGTGTGCCCGGCTGCCGGGGGCGACGGACCTCGTCCTCGAGGGGATCGGCCACGGTCAGCTCGCCGGCCGGCCCTGGTACGGCAGCCCCGAGGCCGTCGAGCGCTGGTGGCCGGTCGCCCTCGCCGCCTGGCACGCCGCCCTCCGGGCCCGGGCCGGCGGCGACGCCGCGTTTGACGAGACCTCGGCCGCCTCGTAGACTCCGGGATCGCGGGGTGGAGCAGCGGCAGCTCGTCGGGCTCATAACCCGAAGGTCGGCGGTTCGAATCCGCCCCCCGCAACCAGACCGCACATCCCTGAACCCCGGCTCCGACCAGCCGGGGTTCTTCGTTCCCCGGGCCCCCCTGGGGTCAGGCCACCGCGTCGTCCCGGCGGGCCGGCGGCACGTGCTGACGGAGCCACTCGGTCGCGGCGGGCTCGGCCATCGGACGGGCGAACAGGAACCCCCGACCCAGCCGGCGACCGAGGTCAGGCTGGCGCGGCCTCCGAGGTCGGTCGGGCGACCGGGCTGGCCGCGGCGGGACGCGGCAGGCCGGCGGCGAAGGCGACGAACAGGAGCACGGCGGGCAGCGCGCCAAGGACGCTCGCGAGCCCGATCGGCAGGTCCACGACGCCGACGACGATGACGATGATCGAGATGAGGACGCCGAGGACGCCGAGCCCGATCGACATGAGCGGCCCGGCGGCTGCGGCGAGCCAGGCCGTGGCCGGCTCCTCGCCCGACCGCCAGCCGGCGAGGGCGACGATCGCCAGATAGGCCCACCCGGCGAGCCAGAAGGCGGCCGTCGCGACGCCGCCGAGGATGAGGATCCGATCGCTCGGCGCGAGCTCTCCCGGCAGGATCGAGCCGAGGCTGAAGATGACCTCAACGGTGAAGACGACGGCCGCGCCGGCCACGATCGCCAGCCGGATCCGGCGCCGCTGGGCCGGATCGTCGGTCGTCCGCCGGGCGTGTCCCAGGCCGAGGGCGATGACGATGAGGGCCAGCGGCTCGATCGCGATCCGGAGCAGGTCGAACGCCCCGGCGATCGGCCCACTGAAGACGGCGCCGCCGCTCGCCGGCACGAGCCCGTCCAGCGTCGACCCGATCGGCGAGGCGACGACCGTCAGCAGCTCGCCGACCGCGAGCAGGGCGACGCCGATCGCGAGTCGCCGGTCGGTCGTCCAGGCACCCGGGTGGCGGAGGAAGAGGGCAGCGCCTGTGAGGGCGGTGGCGACGGGCCCGACGAGGCCGACGATCGACCAGAACGTCGATGCCGGGTCGTCGAGCGGCCCCCGGCCAGCCAGCCAGGCGGCGACGGCCAGGGCGGCCACGAGCACGAACGGCCAGATCGCCGCCGGCAGGGCCGTCAGCCTGTCCGGCAGGTGGGGTCCACGAGCGTCCATCGAGGCGGTCGGTCCGGTCATCGCCGCCATCATCGTCACCGGCCGGCGGCCGTCAAGCCGTCGGCCGGCCTACTCCCAGCGGAACGTCCGGCCGGCGACGACGGCGGCGCCGGTGGCCCAGGCGACGAGGACCAGGAACGGGCCGACCGGATCTCCGGACGTCGCTCCGAGACCGATCCGGAGGACGTCGGCCAGGGCCGCGGCTGGCAGGATCGCGGCGATCGCGGCGACGGCGTCGGGGAGCCGGTCGAGGGGCACGACGATCCCGCCGAGGAGGAGGAAGAGGAGGAACAGCCCGTTCGCGACGGCCAGGGTCGCCTCGGGCCGAAGCGTCCCGGCGAGCGCGAGACCGAGGGCGACGAAGGCGGCCGTCCCGACGGCCATTCCGAGGAGGACGACGAGCGGTGACCAGCCAGCGGCCGGCTGCCAGCCGAAGGCGAGGACGGCGATCCCGACGAGGAGGGCGACCTGGACGATCTCGATGCCGACGACCGAGATCCCCTTCGCCGCCAGGAGCCCGGCCCTCGGCAGGGGGGAGGCGCCGAGCCGCTTCAGGACGCCGTAGGCGCGCTCGTAGGCGGTCGCGATCCCGAGGTTCACGAGGCCGGTCGCGATGATGGCGAGGGCGAGGACCCCGGGCAGGAGGTCGGAGACGCCCGACCCGGTGCCTGTCTCGAGCGGCACCGCCCCGAAGAACGCGAGGATGATCGCCGGGATGACGATCGTGACGAGGATGTTCTCGCCCCGCCGCGCGGTCAGCCGGAGCTCCATCCCGGCCTGCGCCGCGGTCGAGCGCCAGGCCGGGGCCGGAGCGCTCACGCAGCGCCTCCGACGAGCTCGAGGTACCGGTCCTCGAGCGACCCGCCTCCGGTCCGCAGCTCGATGACGAGGAAGCCCGCCGAGGCGCACCAGGCCGTCGCGGTCGCGACGAGGCGCGGGTCGGGCGGGGGGCCCGAGACGACGACCCGGTCCGGGCCGCCATCGGGCTCGACGGTCGCGTCGGTCCCGATCGCCGCCGCCAGCGCTGCCCGCTCGTCGGCCCCGATGGGCCGGTCGAATCGAAGCCGGAGGCGCGGCGTCGCCCCGCCGAGGAGCTCGGCCGGCGTCCCGTCGGCGACGACGCGGCCGCGGTCGATGACGACGATCCGGTCGGCCAGTCGCTCGACGTCGGCGAGCTCGTGGGTCGTGAGCAGGATCGAGGCCCCGGTCGACCGCTCCGCGGCGATCCGCTCCCGCGTCGCCGCCTTGGCCTCGGGGTCCATCCCCGCGGTCGGCTCGTCGAGGAGGAGGAGCTCCGGCCGACCGACGAGCGCGAGACCGAGCGACAGCCGCTGACGCTCGCCGCCCGAGAGCCGCCGCCAGCGGGTATCGGCGACCTGCTCGAGGCCCATCGCCGCGAGGAGCTCGTCGGGGTCCCGGGGGTCGGCGAAGAAGCCGGCGTACAGGTGGAGGAGCTCCCGCGGCCGGGCCTGGGGATAGATCCCGCCCTCCTGGAGCATCGGGCCGATCCGTGGCCGCAGGGCTCGTCCGTCGCCGATCGGATCGAGGCCCAGGACCCGGACGCTCCCGCCATCCGGATGCCGGTAGCCCTCGACGATCTCGACGGTCGTCGTCTTGCCCGCACCGTTCGGGCCGAGGAGGGCGACGAGCTCGCCGCGTCCGACGGTCAGGGAGATGCCGTCGACGACGGCCCGGCCGTCGTAGCGCTTGACGAGGCCGTCGACGACGATCGCCGGGATCGTCCCGGCGGGCGCGCCGCCGCTCACGGTGACGGCGACG
>Ga0335084_10007771_pt1 | contig 10653 bp, 8 predicted proteins | sample Lox_Sample_44_FD_206721 | JGI IMG/M metagenome (GOLD analysis project Ga0335084, IMG submission 206721) | Soil microbial communities from Loxahatchee National Wildlife Refuge, Florida, United States - Lox_Sample_4.4 | ecosystem: Environmental > Terrestrial > Soil > Wetlands | place: USA: Florida...
ATTGGCGATGCGGCCGTGCAACGGGTACAGCACCCTGCCCTTCTGGTCGAAGTCGGGCGCACCATTGCTTTGCAGGCCGCACCGGCAGAGCAGCTCGTCGAAACCTTCGAGCCAGCCGAGCCCGCTGGGATCGTCGAGGGGAACGTACGCCGGATGAACGGGTCCTTGCACGGGCGATCGCCACCCGAATTCGATTCCGTCGAGCCACGCCTTCCAGATTCCCATCCCGCGCTGAGGCAGCAGGACGAGGCGCAGGCGTCCGTTGTCGACCTCGACCACCTCGACGCCTGCGCGACGCCCACCGCGCAGGATCGACGTCTTGAACGTGCAGCCTGACTGCTCGGTATTCATCGGCGGTTCTCCGCGCGCGTATCGCTCGAGACGCGATTGTCCAGCGTATGCCCGATTCCGAGGAGCACCGCGGTGAGGGATCCCGGCGTCGGCGAAGCAGGGATGCGTCGCCGGCGGATCGGGAATGACAAAGCGAGCGCTACGTCTGGGCTTCCGCCGGCTCGCGCAGCAGAAGCGCGAAAGCAGCCATCACGAAATCCGCCACGCTATGCGGCTCGAGCGCGTAGAACAGCTGCCAGGCTTGGGCGACGTCGTCGCTGTCGATCGGTGCGCTGCTTTCCTCGTCCTCGTTGCGATGCCTGCGCCAGCACAGCGCAACCGCCGCGGTAAGCAGCTCGTCCATGACGAGCAGTGCTTCGATCTGCAGTTCGTCGTTGGCGCGGCAGATGTCGGATGCAGCGAGCAGCGCTTCGACGGTGAGCTGCCGGTAGGCCGGCTCCTGGATCTTGCTCAGCAGGTCTTCGATGTGAAGACCGAAGCCTCTTTCACCGGGAGTGGTGTCGGCACGAGCGATGGAGCTGTCGACCACGTTGCGAGCGTCGAGCGGATTGCCGATCACCAGTCCGCGGCAATGCTCGAGCAGTTGATGAACGCGGGCGTGAAAATGCTCGGGGCGGCGTGCGATCACGCCGCTCATCTCACGCCAAGCGGCCCATCCGCCCTCGCCTTCGAGGACCGGGTCGGCGCTCGCCGGGAAGCTCACGCGCACGAGATCCACTCGCTTCCCGGAACGCCGCAGCCAGCGCTGGCGTATCAGGTTCCTCGTCATCTCCCGCTCGCGGATGATGACTTCGCGCAACCTGCCGAGCACCGCATGCGGACTCAGATCGAGCAGGTGATCGAACGCTTCCGCCTGCGCCAGCCCGTGCTCGCGCGCCAGCCAGCCCGTGAGCAGCTGGACGAGGTTCCAAGCGCGCAGCGTCAATATGCCCTTGAACAGCGCCGGATCGGTCTTGATGAGCGTGCCCGTGCAAAGGATGAGTTCCTGGATCAGGACGCGCGCGCGCGGGTCGTCGCCGCCGTGGCTGCGAATGCGCTCCACGATCTCGTCGTTGCCGCATGGCCCGGTGATGATGGCGCCGGCGACATCGGTGCGGCCGACCGAAACGCGCTTCTGGTGCGCGACAATGAGCGCGACCGCTTCTTCGAGCGACTCGTCGTACAGGTCGAGCAGGCCCGCCGCATGCCGCAGCACGCCCCATCTGCGCTGGCGTGCGGCGCGCGCATACAGCGCCTCGACGACCTGGCGGACGCTGCTGCCGAGCGGCAGCGCAAAGTCTGCGCCGCAGCGTTGTTGCAGCACGCCGAGTAGCGCGATCTGCTCGTACGGATTGCGGCTGCGCGCGAGTTGTCCAACCAACGTCTGAGCGTCCGGCTCGCGCCCGAGCGAAGCGGCGCGTTCCGCGGTAAGCGGACGCGTCGCCGCCTCTTCCCACTCGAGTGCCGCAGCAACGTCCGAACTCGCGATCGCGGCCGTACGATCCGCGGGCTCATGCGAGATCCAGTCGATCGTCTGTCGCTCGGCTTCCGCGAGCGCCGCTGCAAGACGCCTGACGGCGATTCCCTCAACGCTTCCTCGTTCGAGCCCGCGGAGAAAATCCGCCAGGACGTCCGCACCTTGCGCATCCAGCATCGGCTGGCCGATCAGAAGCGCAAGTACCGGTTGACCGCGCTTGCGCCAATGCCGCCGGATATATGCCCCCTCGGCGGCGATCTCGTCGACCAGCAAGCGGTTGTCGAGCGTTCGATAGAAGCGCGGCCGGTTGAAGAATGCGGGCAGGAAAACGAGCGTCGTTCCGTCGATCTCGAACACCTGCCCGCTGACGAGGCTGCCGAGCGGCTCCAGCGGCCGGCCGGTGAGCCCGAGCGCAACGCTCGCTCCGAGCTGTGCGAACGCCGCGCCGAGTTCCTGCGTCGTGCGAATGCGCATCGGCGCCACCTGCGCAAGCGTTTCGGCCGGCACGCCCAGCGCAGCCAGTCGCGACTGCGTCAGCTCGTCCTCCGCAAGAAGGATCACCTGGACCGTCACGTCGGAGCGCCCGTCCGGGCGTTTGCGGCGGTCAAGCGGATCGAGGTCGGCGCCATCGATGTAGCCCTCCTGCAGCAGCGCACCGACGAGAAACAGGCTCTGCGCCCACACCAACGGAACGTTGTCGTTCGGCTGCCGCTCCTGACTGTGCGGATGCGCGCGTTCGGCATCGACGCGATCCGCCGGCACGAAGTACAGCTCGGGCAGGAGCCGCTGGCCGTCGCGTTCCTGCATCAGCCCCTCGAGGCGGGCGCGGTAGTCGGCCGCGAGTTCATCATCGCCGCGCAACGCCGCGTCGATGAGAAGGTAGGTGAAGAACAGCGGCCATTCGGACTCGATGTGCTCGAAGCGTGCGAGTTCACCCGGTTCGTAGTGCGTGCGTCCGCTGTCTTCGACCACGGTCTGGTGGCCATCGAGCAGAAAGCGCTTGCAGCCATAGCGACCTTGCAGCTTCGCGACGATGTCGGTGCGCGTGCGCGCCACCACCGACGCATCCTCGACTGCGAACGCCGGAAATCCGATCACCGCGAGCAGCGCGGCATCGGTTTCCTTCGAGATCGATTCACGCGGCAGCAGCGCCGCGAGCGTGTCGCGCGCGCGCGCAACGTCGTCCGCGACGACGTGGATGGCTGGCGCCTCGCCGGGCAGGAACTGCACGCCGGCGATCGCTTCCAGAGCCGCCTTGACCATGCCGAGCGAACTGGCGTTGATCTCGGCCACGCCCTCGTTGCGCTTGTGACCGCGCTCCCAGATGCCGAAGTCCGGCGTGCGGTACGCCTCGGCGAGGTAGTAGACGAGGTTCTGCGCGAAGCTCACTTCGCCGGCGGTGCGCACGATGCGCAGTCCTGACACGGTCATCTGCGCCAGAAAGAGCAGGAAGATCGCGGTCGCATCGAGCTGCAGATGGCCCCATTCGGTGTCGCCGACCACCGGCTCGCCGGTGCGCGGGTCATACTTCGCGTGCAGGGCATCCAGCGGATCCTGCGTGTGCTTGAAGCGCTCCACCTTGGACGCCTGCCGCATCATCGCTGCAAGCAACCCGCGCATGAGGGCGACCACGCGCTCCGCGAGCGCATGCGCCCGCGCCGGATCGACCTTGCGATACGCGAGCGACAGCGCCCACGGCGCAAGGATGCTGTAGACGTTGTCGCGTACCCACGCGTGCGTGTAGTCGCCGTGCACGGTGGTCGCCGTGCTGGCCGGGAGCAGGCCCGTCACCGGATCCTGCCTCCCAAGGATGATGCTTTCCGCCTGATCGCAATACGCCGCCAGCCGCTGAACGCGGAGATGCGGTTCGCTGGCGGGTGCAGTGCGTTTCACGGTCCGAGGTCGGCGCGAAAGTTCGAACGGCAGATCCATCATCGCGCAGCGTCGCATGATGCGCCCCTTTTCGATTTCTCCCAGTCCTGGTTGCGGAACCAGGGTCCCGGCAATGATGGGGGGCGAAAAGGAATCAATCCAATCGCCAGATCGAATGGCAGCGATCGGCTTGCGCGATGGCTTCGCGTGCCGAAACGCGGGATGAGATCCGGCACTGCAGATAGAACCGCACCGCTAAGACGAGGAATGAACTGCGGCGCGAGAACCGCGCGCTTCCCATGCCGCACTCGTAGATCCGACGCCCTCCCCCGCATCTGATCCCTGGAGGATTTGTGACCAATTCATCTTGCATGCCACGTCTTCGTCGTCTGACAAGCACACGCTGCTCGCTGCGGCTCCTGATCGCCCTCTCCTTGCTCGCACCCTTTGCGGCATCCACTGCTGACGAGCACAGTAATAGTTACGCGCAACACAATCTCGTTTCGGACGGGTTCAGCCCCGCCGATCATCTCGACAGGAATCTGGTCAACGCTTGGGGCGTCGCATTCAACCCGGCGGGGTTCGTGTGGGTCGCCGACAACGGAACCGGCCTTTCGACGCTGTACGACGGCATGGGCAATCCGCAATCGCTCGTGGTGACCATCCCCGGACCACAGGCGAACTCGGGCCCGGGCACGCCCACGGGCATCGTGTTCAACACATCGAACGACTTTGCCGTGTCGAACGCGACGACGACAGGCCCGAGCCGCTTTCTGTTTGCGACCGAAGACGGAGTCATCGCCGGCTGGGCGCCGAACGTCGACTCCACCAATGCACTGCGCGCTGTCGTCACGCCGAATGCGGTCTACAAGGGGCTTACCCTCGCCGCGAATGGCACGGCCAACTTCCTGTTCGCGGCTGACTTCCACGGCGGCAAGATCGATGTCTTCGATCGCACGTTCAAGCCCGTGCGGGCGGCCGGCGGCTTCCACGATCCTTCGATTCCCCACGGGTTCGCCCCGTTCAACATCATGAATATCCAGGGCGACCTGTACGTTTCATACGCAAAGCAGGATCCGGAGAAGAAAGACGAAGTCGACGGCCGCGGCCTCGGAATCGTCAACGTGTTCGATTCGAACGGACATCTGATCCGGCGTATCGGCACGGGAGGAAGGCTCAACGCGCCGTGGGGCATGGCGCTCGCACCGGCAGAGTTCGGACACTTCAGCAACCGGCTTCTCGTCGGAAACTTCGGTGACGGCGCGATCCTCGCGTTCGATCCGCGCAACGGCACGTTCCTCGGTCGTCTGCATAAACCTGACGGCAACGTCCTGAAGATCGACGGACTGTGGGGCATCGCATTCGGCAACGGCCTGCTCAACCAGCCGACCGGGACGCTGTTCTTTGCCGCCGGTCCCGACAGTGAGAACCACGGACTCTACGGCATGTTGAGCCCGGCGCCTGGGGGACGCGACCGCGACGATGACGATGACGACTGACGGGAGCGGATAGATCGGATGCGCTCCCGCTCGACGCCGGAGCGCATTTCCTGTTGCACCGGCTTCTGTCGTTCAGTCCAGGCCGATTCCCTCTGCGCGCAACGGATGCGTCAGGAGTCCCCGAATCCGAACTGGATCCGTGCTGCATTCAACGTCGTTCCGTCGGCGGCCAGCGTTCCCTTCACCTCGACCCTTGCGCCGACCTTCAGGTCCGCCGCGGCTCCATCCTTGAACGTCACGTTGCCCGCATAGCTCACCGTGACGCCATGGACGACGAACGTCGAATTCGTGGTGTTCACCGAGTCGATGACGCCGCGGACCTCGAAGCCCTCGGCCTCCATCTCGCCTTCACCCTCGACCTGGACCTTGGTGGCGACCAGGACGCCGTTGACCACCGCGCCCTCGACCTCGACGTGTGCACCATTTACCACGCCGGTCGTGCCGTCCGGGAAGGAAGCTCCGCTCGCGTCGACGGGGAGGCCGTTCACGCTGAACGAGATCGTCGACGTGAAGTCGGTGATTGTGCCCTCGACTTCGGCGTGGTCACCCTCGTGCGGCTGGCGCATGCCGGACTTCAGGGCGGTCGCAACCCACGCACCGTGGACCTGCGTGGTCTGGAGCTTCACACGCACCAGACTTCCGACGGCGAGACCATTCGGCAGCGAAAGCGCAGATACATCGATCAGCGCGTTGCCGATGTTCAACGTCTTGGCAGTCGTGTCGATGGCGGAGATGAAGCCGAGCAACGCATAGGAGTCCGCGCTCGACGGTTCGATCCGGGTCGCTGTGTACGAACCTGCTGGACTGAGCATCCCGAAGATGCGAAGAACCATGCCGCGCTTGACCGCTACGAGACCTCCTGCCAGCGAATCGTCGAACACCGTCGTCGCAGTGACGGCAACCGTCTGCCCGAGCACCACAAGACCGTCGGTCGCAACGCCTTCGACCGCCCCGCGCATGAGGCTGAAGAAGGTGATGTCGTGTGCGCGGTCGTGATCGTCGGCTTCGAGTTCCACGACCATCCCGAGCCGGAGATCGCCGCTCGCATGCGCGACGCCGTCCTCGTCCTGGATGCGCGCCGCGGACTCGTCGAAGTGGACCCCGTTCACGACGATCGAGCCGAACCCTGCAATCCGCCCGAACGCGTACGTCGTCGTTGCCTGCGGCGCGCTTGCGCCGCCTCCGCCGCCTCCGCCGCCGCCGCCGCACGATGCCAGCAGCACGCCGGCCAGTACGCCGAACACGATCACGCGGGCGACATGCAGGAAGCAGCGCAGTGAATTTGACCGGTACATGGGTGCTCCGATTCGCAATGAGTCGATCGGGCCGCGGCGCAAGCTCGAACCGGCCCGCAGCAGAATGTGCAGAATGCACAGTTTCATTCTGGCAGCCGCAGGCAATGCTGCGGATAACCGCTGCACGCTATGCCGTCCGGTCGTGCCCGATGAAAGCGTTCTCGAAATGTGTAATATGCACAGTTACACGAAAGGCGGCATGATCGGCATCGCGCTGCTCGCTTTCAGGAAACCGCTGTCGCCGCGCTCATCCGCGAAGCCCGCTGCCGTGTTCCGCATCGACCTCATGCACATCTTTAAGGGTGCCCGATGAGACTGCTGCTGCTTGAAGACGACGTCACGTTGGGCGCGACCCTGAGCGATTTCCTGCGCGGCGACCACGTTGTGGACTGGTGCCGCCGGCTCGGCGACGTCGCCGCCCTGCAGCAGGAGCCGTACGACATGCTGATCGTGGCCTGGCAGCTGCCCGATGGCACGGCGGTGGACTGGGTACGCTCGCTGCGGCGCGCCGGCAACGCGACGCCGGCGTTGATGCTGAACACGCGCGACGTTCCGAGCGACCGCGTGCGTGGGCTGGACAGCGGCGCCGACGACTGCATGGCGACGCCGCTCGATCCCGAGGAACTCGCCGCGCGAATCCGCGCAGTGCGGCGGCGCAAATCCGGGTTTGGAAGCCCGCGCGTCGGTTTTGGCGCGGTCGAACTCGATCTGAACGCCAAGACTGCGTTCGTGAACGGTACGCGCGCCGAGCTCACGGCGCGCGAGTGGTCGGTCCTGGAAGCCCTGGCCCTGCGCACCGGCCGCGTGGTCACGAAGCGCGACCTCGAAGCGCTCGTGCTCGGCATGGAGGGCGACCTGTCAAGCAACGCCATCGAGGTGCACGTGTCGAGGATCCGCAGCAAGCTTGGCCGCGCTCTGATCGAAACCGTGCGGGGCATTGGCTACCGCATGGCGAGCTAGCCAGTCTTCAGTCGGCGGCGCGGCCGCCATGGCCCTGCAAATGTGTAGCATGCACAGTCGCCTGCATCGCCTGCCGAGGACCGCTTCGATAGCTCCGGTCGCCGCACAACGTCGTGCTCGCCGCGCATGCCACGTTAGCCTTTGAAGACCGCGAACCCCGATCCCGACAAAGCCCTGACGCTGGCGCTCGAGCGCCTGCTTGCGCCGCTGGCCGGCCTCTGCCTCGCGCACGGGCTGAGCTATCAAGCCGCCGCCGAACTGCTCAAGCGTGCCTACGTGCACGCCGCGCGTGCCGCACAGCCGGACGGGAGCGGCAAGCGCGACGTCAGCCGCGTCAGCACCACGACAGGCCTGACGCGGCGCGAGGTCACGCGCATCACGCGCGAAGTGGCCGCGTCCATGGTGCTGCGGCCGTCCCCAGCCACTCAGGTCTTCACGCGTTGGATGGGCAACAAGCGGCTGCACGACAAGCGCGGCCGGCCGCGCGCACTCAAGCGGCAGGGACCGGCACCAAGCTTCGAGTCGCTGGCGCGTTCGGTCACGCGCGACGTGCATCCGCGCAGCCTGCTCGAGGAGCTTTGCCGCCTCGGTCTGGCGCGTCTCGATGCGAAGACCGATTCGGTGGTGCTGGTGCGCGATGCGTTCGTCCCGAGCGATGACCGGTCGCGCATGTTCGGTTTCCTCGGAAACAACGTCGGCGATCATCTCGCCGCTGCGGTCTCGAATGTGCTGGGAAAGAGCGAGCCTCACCTGGAGCAGGCAATCTTCGCCGACGAGCTGTCCCTGCCGTCACTCGCCAAAGTGCGCAAGCTGGTGGTTGCGCAGTGGAAGGTCCTGCTGACGGCATTGGTTCCCGAGATCCAGGCCTTGATCGAATCCGATCGCAAGGCACGACGTGCCGCCGACCAGCGCCTGCGCGTGGGCCTCTACAGCTACCACGCGCCGATGGGCCGGACCGAAAAGGATGGAAAGGAGTCCTGAGATGCACTCGGAGCAAGGCAAGCCATGGGCCCGCAGGCTGCTCGCGGTCGTGATCGCGCTGCTCGTGGCGGCAGGCTGCGGCGGGGTCGACAGCGGCGGAACCGGCGCAGTGGTTTCGGTCGGACCGATCTCCGGTTTCGGTTCGATCATCGTCAACGGAGTGCGCTTCGACGAAAGCGGCGCGACGATCCAGGACGACGACGGCAATCCGGTCACGCGCGATCGATTGCTGCTTGGTGTCATGACCCGCGTCGATGGCTCGACACCAAACAGCCTGCAGCAGTCGGTTGCCAACCTGGTCCGGATCACGAGCGAACTCGTTGGACCGGTCGCCTCGATCGACGTGGCCGGCGCAACGTTCAGCGTTCTCGGCCAGACCGTCCTCGTTACGCCCGCCACCGCGTTCGACGCCACCCTTGCGGGTGGCCTGGGAAGCCTGTCGAACGGATCCACGGTAGAGGTGTACGGTCGCTACGATGCCGCGAACGGCCGCTACACGGCGACCCGCATCGAAGCGCGGCCGAACCCCGCCTTCTACCGCTTGCGCGGCCCGGTCGCGAGCGTCGACAGCGCGCAGCGCACGCTCGCCATCGGTGGCGAGAGGATCGATTTTTCAGGCGTCCCACCCGCCGATGTCGCCAATGCAGTGACCGGCAACATCGTGCGAGCCAAACTGGAAGTCGCGCAGCAGTCCGGCAGTTGGGTCGCGGTCGCGTTGCCCTTGGGTGTACAGCAACTCCCGGACGGCGACGCGGCGACGGTAGAGGGCCGGATTTCGGCGTTCACGTCGAGCCGGCAGTTCAGCGTCAACGGCACTCCGGTGGATGCGGGCGCGGCAACGTTTCCGAATGGCGAAGCCGGCGTCGTGCTCGGCGCTCGCGTCATGGTCAACGGAGTGTCGACCGCGGGCGTACTGCACGCTGGCAGCGTCGCATTCGAAGGCGACGAGGACAGCGGCAACTCGCATTTCGAACTGCACGGCCTGATCACTGCGGTCGATCCGGCCGCGATGACCTTCGTGTTGCGCGGCTTGAGCGTCGACTACAGCGGTCCGGTGCAATTCGAAGACGGAACCGCGGCCGACCTGACGGTGGGCCGTCACGTCGAAGTGCAGGGCATCCTCTCCAGCGACGGTACCGGCATCAAAGCGCAGGAAATCGAATTCGATCTCGAGTGAACCGGGAGCTCGCCGGCGCGGACGTCCTCAGGACAGCAACTGCCCGATCTCGGCGAAGCTGGTCGCGACGTCCGTGATCGCGATCGGTATTCCGAGCTGGCGCTCGACCTGTGCGCGCGAGATCACGCCGCGCACCCGCCGCGCGCCTTCGTCGACGACGAGCAGGTGGTTGCGACCGAATGCCTGCAGCGTCACGACGACGTTCGCCACGCTGGCGTGCTGCATGTCGATGTAGTCGATCGCGTCGATGCGCCCGAGCGGCGTCATCACGTCGCCGACGGTGAGCTCGTCATAGCGCACGCCGCGCTCGTGCACCAGCCGCATCTGGCGATCGCCGTGCAGATCGGTGCTCGTGATCAGGCCCTCGATCGACGGCATCTCCGAGACCACGAACAGCATGCGCACGCCCTGATTGATCATGACCTGCTCGGCTTGCGCCAGCGAGGCTCCCGCGATAGTGGTTGCGGCCTTGACCTGCGCCAGATCGGTCATCACCGTGAGCGCGGGCGACGCCAGCGTCACAGCGGGCGCCTGCGCAACCTTGGTCTGGGCCAGCGAGGCCCCATAGCCGAGCCGCCGAGTCTGCAGTCTGGTATTCGGATCCATGCGGTCGCTCCCACGAGTTCGTTGCGTGCGATCGGGCGCTGTTCGCGCAGGCAATCGCCGAACAATCTAGTCCTAAACGCTCGGAGCCGCCAATCGCTCTCCCGTACTCGCGGCGTCGCGTTACTTCATTGCCATCCGAAGCGGCGCGCGTAGAAGCCCTTCATGAGTTGCGTCAGCGACATGTAGCCGGCAAGGATCAATCCCAGGATGGGAAAGTACAGCCCTGGCAGAGGCTGCAGCTTGAAGTAGTGCGACCACGGACCCATCGGCAGGAAGACGCCGATTGCCATGATCGCGCCGCTGGTCACCAGGAGCGGCGTCGCGGCGCGGCTCTCGACGAATGGCAGCTTCGGCGTGCGGATCATGTGGACGATCAGCGTCTGAGTGAGCAGGCCGACGACGAACCAACCCGACTGGAAAAGAGTCTGCATCGCCGCGTTGTCGGCCGCGAACACG
>Ga0335084_10007772_pt1 | contig 10652 bp, 9 predicted proteins | sample Lox_Sample_44_FD_206721 | JGI IMG/M metagenome (GOLD analysis project Ga0335084, IMG submission 206721) | Soil microbial communities from Loxahatchee National Wildlife Refuge, Florida, United States - Lox_Sample_4.4 | ecosystem: Environmental > Terrestrial > Soil > Wetlands | place: USA: Florida...
CCCGCCCGCTCGTGCTCGCGCTCGGGCTCAATCTGGACGATGCGCTCGCCTCGACGATGATGCGCGCCGGGAGCATGAGCGAGGGCCGGGACATCGGCGTGGTCTTCAACCTGCCGCGCCGCGACGGTCCGTGCGTCCTGCCGTCCTGCGGCGGCGTCGGCACGCAGTACACGCCGGCCGTCGGCTGGGCGCAGGCGCTTCAGTACCGCGCGCGGATGCTCGGTGACCGCGCCGCGGCCGGCAGCATCGCGGTGGCGCATGGCGGCGAGGCGTCGACGGCGACCAACGGCTTCTGGTCGGCCCTCAACATCGCGACGACCCAGCAGCTGCCGATCCTGTTCTTCATTGAGGACAATGGCTACGGGATCTCGGTGCCCTCGATCCTGCAGACCCCCGGCGGCAACATTGCCGCGAATCTCGCGGCATTTCGCGGCCTCACGGTCTTAGATGGCGACGGCGCCGATCCCGCGCAGGCGGTCCGCCTGATCAGCGAGGCCGTGACCCGCGTCCGCAGTCAGCGCCAGCCGGTCTTTCTGCGCCTGACCGTGCCACGCCTTTCCGGGCACTCGGGCCAGGACACCCAGGCGTACAAGACGGCCGAGGAAATCGCACACGACCGGGTCCGCGATCCGCTGAAGGCGCTGCACGAGTACCTGGTGCCCCGGCTGATCTCCGCCGACGACTGGCGGGACCTCGAAGCAGGCGCAAGCGCCGAGGTCGACGCCGCGCTGCTGCGCGTGGAACGACGCGCCGAGCCCGACCCGGCCGCGGCGACACGCTTCGCGTTCACGGAGACGGCCCCGGACGGAGCACCGCTGTTGCAGGCGCAGGGCGGCATGCGCGCCGACGGAGTCGCGCCGCTCGAGGGCTCGCCGACGCCGCGGCCCGAGGGCGCCCGAATCAACATGCTGACGGCGATCCGCCGTACGCTCGAGCGTGAACTCGCGGTCAATCCCCGCGTCGTCGTCTTCGGCGAAGACGTCGGCCGCAAGGGCGGCGTGCACGCGGCGACGCTCGGCCTGCAGGACAAGTTCGGCGCCGAACGCGTGTTCGACACGAGCCTGTCCGAGGAAGGCATCATCGGCCGCGCGGTTGGCATGGCGCTCGCGGGGCTCGTGCCGGTGCCAGAGATCCAGTTCCGCAAATATGCCGATCCGGCCGCCGAGCAGATCCACGACTGCGGCACAATACGCTGGCGCACCAGCAACCGCTTCGCGGCGCCGATGGTGGTGCGCATGCCTGGCGGCTTCTTCAAGTGCGGTGATCCCTGGCACAGCCAGTCGAACGAAGTGCAGTTCGTGCACGCCGTCGGCTGGCGGCTCGCCATGCCGTCCAACGCGGAGGATGCGGTCGGGCTGCTGCGTTCCGCGCTGCGCGGCAACGAGCCGACGATCTTCTTCGAGCATCGCGCCATGCTCGACGGCGCCTGGGCGCGGCGGCCATACCCGGGGGATGACTTCATGATCCCGTTCGGCACGGCGCGGATGCTGCGCGCCGGGGAGGCGCTGAGCGTCGTCAGCTGGGGCGCAATGGTCGAGCGCTGCGAGCAGGCGATCGTCGCCGCCGGCGTCGATGCCGAGCTCATCGACCTGCGGACGCTGTCGCCGTGGGACCGCGACGCGGTTCTGGCCTCGGTCCGCAAGACGCGCCGCTGCCTGATCGTGCACGAGGACAATGCCACGGCCGGCTTCGGCGCCGAGATTGCCGCAGTACTCGCCAAGGACGCGTTCTTCGATCTCGACGCGCCGATCGAGCGCGTCACGATGCCCGACGTGCCGAGCCCGCACAGTCCGGTGCTGCTCGACGCAGTCGTGCCGAGCGTCACGAGACTCGCCGAGTCGATGCGCGCGCTGGTCGCGCTATAGCGCATGAGCGCCTGGACTGACGTCCGCGCGCCGGACGAGCACTCCGAGGGCACGCGCTCCCAGGTGCTGCGCTGGCTCAAGAAGATCGGCGAGCCGGTTGCCGCGAACGAGCCGCTGCTGGAGCTCGAGACCGACAAGGTCACGGTGGAGATCGCCTCGCCCGTGTCCGGCGTGCTGCGCGAGATCGCCAAGCGCGAGCAGGACCCGGTCACGCCGAGCGAATTGCTCGGCCGCATCGAGCCGCTGGACCGCAGTCCCGCCATGCCGGTGGCGGACGCGGCTGCGACGCCCGCTGCCGCGGCGGCCGCTGCCCCGCGCGTGCGCGGCCTGAGCCCGTCGGTGCGCCGGCTGCTCGCCGAGCACCAGCTCGACCCCGGGGCGCTCACCGGCAGCGGGCTCAGCGGGCGCATCACGGCGAACGACGTGCTGCGGCACGTCGAGCGGAGGAGCACGGCGAAGCCGGCAGCCGCTCCGGCGCCGAGCGAACGGGCACCGGGCCGGCTGGTCCCGCACTCGTCGATGCGGCGCCGGATCGCCGAGCGCATGGTTGAGAGCCTGCTGCACACCGCGCCGCACGTCACGACCGTATTCGAGGCCGATCTCGGGGCGGTGCTCGCGCACCGCGCGCGAGCGCGCGCCGACTTCGAGCGCCGCGGCGCGCCGCTCACGCTGACGGCCTATTTTCTGGTGGCGTGCGTTGACGCGGTACGCGCCGTGCCGGAGGCCAACGCGCGCTGGACCGAGACGGCGCTCGAGCTCCACGACCGCCTGGACATCGGTGTCGCGATTGCGCTGGGCGAGCGCGGCCTGATCGTGCCGGTGATCCGCGACGTGGCGGCCCTTGGTCTGTTCGAGGTCGCGCGGCAGCTCGGCGATCTCACGGCGCGGGCGCGCGCCGACCGGCTGTCGCCGGCCGACGTGCGCGGCGGCACGTTCACGATCTCCAATCACGGCGGTCTCTTCGGCTGCCCCATCATCAACCAGCCGCAGTCCGCGATCCTCGGGATCGGCAAGGTCGAGAAGCGGGTCGTCGTCGTCAGCCGCGACGGCGAGGACGTGATCGCGGTCCGTCCGCGGTGCTACGTGTCGCTGACGCTGGACCACCGGGTCATGGACGGCGAGCGCGCCAACCGCTTCCTCGCGGCATTCGTGTCGCGGCTCGAGGGCTGGGCGGACTGACGCTCGGGCTGCGGCCGGGCCGAGAGGCCGGTCGCCGCGCGTGCTAGAGCGGCGCCTGCTGCCGCTGGTACTCGCGCCGCTTCATCGCCACGTAGCCATCGTGGTCGACCTCGTGCAGCTGGAGCGCATAGCGCTCGGTCGCGCTGAACCAGCGCTCGAGGCTCAGTTCGAAGCGCTGCGGCGCCGGCGAGGCGCGCGTGCCGAGGTATGCATCGATGGCGAGGTAGTACCGCATCGTGTTGCGCTCGACTGCGCCGCGCATGCCGCCGATGTAGCGCGCGTCCCGTTCGCCGGCGCCTTCGATCCGCGTGAAGCCGACCTTGCCGCTGCCGCCGGTCGCAAGGTACGCATCCATGGCGAGGCGCGCCTGCAGGCCGTAGCCGTACGAGTAGCGCAGATGCAGGAAGACCCGCCCCGGCTCGAGCGCGACTGCCTCGAGTGTGATCCGGTAGCTCGTCGTGCCGAGCGGCCCCTTGGCCGCGTTGAGCTCGACCGCGACGAATTCGGGCTCCGCGGCGGTGACGCGGTATGCGAACTCGACCCGGAATGCCTCGCTGAGCGGCTGGTCGTACTTGCGACCTATCGCAACCGACAGCGCCGTCTCCGTGCCGTAGGCGAGCGGGCGACAGTACTTGATGTTGAGGTGCAGAATCAGCGCGTCGCACCACTGCGCCGGATTGGTGACCGCGCCGGTGACGGCGGCCAGCGGGTAGTCGACGACCGCCCAGACGTCGCCCTGCAGGACGTGCGGGCTCTCCGCCGACTCGAGCAGCAAACGCTGCTGGAACGAGCTGTGCTCGAGCCGCTCCCGGAGGGCCGCATAGCGGCTGCGCAGCGCCGCCACCCGGCCGCCGTCGGCAGCGGCGGCCGCGACGTGCGCCGCGAGCACCATCCCGATCCCGGCCAGCGCCGCGAACGACCGGTTGCGAATGGCGAAACGATGCGCCATCGTCGGCTCAGGCAAACCGGCGGGGCGCCGAGTCCGGCTGCGCCAGCAGATGGCGCGCGAGGGCGTGATAGGCGGGCAAGGACGTCGGGTCGAGGTTGACGTTGCTGGCGAGCGGGTGCGAGGCGAAACGCGCGATGACCATCGCGGCGGCGGGATCGACGTAGATCGCCTGGCCGTGGATGCCGCGGGCCATGAATGCGCCGTGCTCGTTGTGCGACAGCCACCACTGGCTGCGATAACTCCAGCCGGGCAGCGTCGGGTAGCCGGCGCGGGCGAACGCATCGCGGCTGCCGCCGCGCCGCAGATCGGCCACGACCGAGGCCGGCACGATCTGCCGGCCGTTGAACCAGCCGTCCAGGCGCAGCATCTCGCCGAAACGCGCAAGGTCGCGCAGGCGGGCGTTGAGCGCGACGGCGACCAGCGGTGTGCCGGCCGAATCGACCTGCAGGTGCGCATCGTCCTCGGCACCGAGCAGGCTCCAGATCCGCTGCCGCAGGACCTCGTGCGGCGGTGCGCCGGCTACGCGGGCAACGAGCCAGCCGACGACATCGGTGTTGATCGAGCGGTAGGCGAAGGCCGGGCCGTGCTCACCCGCCTTTGCGACCGTCGCAAGGTAGGCGTAGGTGGTGCGCGCGCCGGCGTATGCGGGGCCGTGCGGCAGGAGACCGGTGGCACGGGCGTAGTCAGCGAAGTCGGAGGCCGGATCGCCATACGCCTCCGTGTGGCGCAGCGCAGTCGTCATGTCGAGTACCTGCGCGACCGTGGCGTCGCCGAAGCCGCTGCCGGCAAGCTCCGGGAGGTAGCGACTTACTCGCGCAGCCGGGTCGAGCGCGCCCTCGGCGGCCAGCGTCGCGGCGATGGTTCCGAAGAAGGACTTCGTCACCGAGAAGGCAATGTGGGGCCGCTCGGCGCTGAGTGCGCCGAAGTAGCGTTCGTAGACGATGCGGCCGCCGTGCAGAACGACGATGCCGTCGGTGTAGTTGGCGGCGAGTGACTGCTCCCAGGTCATCTGCTGCGTGCTGCCGAGCGGCGTGAAGCGGACGGCGTCGAGGTCGGCGCGCTCGGCGCGCGGCAGCGCGCAGGTCGCGGCCGGGCCGCGCGGCACGTTCACCGTCGGCACGAGCTCGCGCCAGTGGGAAAAGCTCCAGCGCCACATCGGAAAGCGCAGGAAGCTGCCGTCGTCGTAGCGGATGACCCGCTCGGGCGGCGGCGGCGTACCTGCCATCCAGCCCAGCGTCGCGGGGTCGCTCGCCCGCGCGTCGGGAAAGTCGGGCGCGGCGCCGGCGGGGGCCGGCGGTGGGTTCGTGTTCATGGCCGGCATCCGGGCTGGGAGGGGACGGGGAGGCCGCCCCGGCAGGGGGGCGCGCCGGTGCCGGACCGAGCGTACGGCAGGCCCGCGCGCGGCGGCAAGCTGCCGGCGCGGCCCGTCAGCCGCGTCGCAGTCCCGCGAAACGCCGGAACACCGCGGGCTCGGGCGCCGGCAGCCGGCCATCGAGGCGAGCCGCGACCGCCGACAGGTGGTCCTCGGCGGCCTGGAATACGCGTTCGTACACGGTCCGGCAGACCTCGTAGGCAGCGATCCCGGGCCAGTCGGCGGGCAGCAGCGACGGCGGCAGCAGCGGATCGCGCAGGTGGATCTTGCGGTACTCGTGGATCAGCAGCGTGCGTACGAGGAACGCTTCCGGCGGTGCGAGCGGCGACCGCACCGCGGGCAGCAGCGGCTCAAAATGCCGGATGAAGCGCGCGTAGCGTACCGCCAGCTCGCGCAGGTCCCACCCGTGCCGGACGAGCTGGCGGTCGGCGCCCGGGCCGGTTGCGCGCGACTCGAGGATGATCGGCGCCTCCGCGAGGCCGGCGACGGCCAGGTGCTCGCGGGTCTCGGCGGGAGTCCGCGCCGGGTGCGCGAGCACCCCGGACTCGAGCTCGCCGAAGCCCTCCCAGCGCAGCATCTCGCGAATCACGCGCCGCCTCGCGGTGGTCGTCCCCGGCATCAGCACGAGCGTCCAGCGCCCGGTCCACTCGGTCGCCGGCCCGGCGTAGATGCGCCGCGTGGCCTCGATGAACCGCTGCCGCCCGGATACCGACAGCCGGTACTCGCTGAGCCGCCCGACCCGCCGGCCCGCCAGCCAGTCATCGGCCGCCAGGCGCGCGACCGAGGTGCGCACCAGGCGCTCGGTGAGGCCGAACGGGCGCATCAGGTTGATCAGGCTGCCGAGCGTCGCGGCGCCGCCGCGGGGTGCGAGCGCATCGCCGAACACGGTGATGATGAGCGAGCCGCCCCGCAGCGGGCGTTGCCGGCGGAAGCGCGCAACCAGGGTGGCGATCGTGTCGGTCCGTTCGTTCATGCGGCTCTGCACCAAACCGGGCTCCGCCATTCTGACACAGAAATGATTGTCAGCCGCATTAACGCGTGTCAGAATCCTCGGCGCTCGGATCGCGCCGGAGGATCGCAGCATGTACACGCAGGGCCTGCTCGAGCAGGGCGGCAAGGGTGTGGCGGCGGCCGCCGTCGAGGACAGCGAGCGCCTGCGGCGCTTCGAGGCGCGGATCGAGGCCGAGGAGAAGATCGAGCCGAAGGACTGGATGCCGGACGCCTACCGGCAGACGCTGATCCGGCAGATCTCGCAGCATGCCCATTCCGAGATCGTCGGCATGCTGCCGGAGGGCAACTGGATCACGCGCGCGCCGACGCTGCTGCGAAAGTCGATCCTGATCGCGAAGGTCCAGGATGAGGGCGGCCACGGCGCGTACCTCTACAGCGCCGCCGAGACGCTCGGCATTTCGCGCGCCGAGATGATCGACCAGCTGCTCGCCGGGAAGGCGAAGTACTCGAGCATCTTCAACTACCCGACGCTCACCTGGGCGGACATCGGCGCGATCGGCTGGCTGGTCGATGGCGCCGCGATCATGAACCAGATCCCGCTGTGCCGCTGCTCGTACGGCCCCTACGCGCGGGCGATGATCCGCGTCTGCAGGGAGGAGAGCTTCCACCAGCGTCAGGGCTACGACATCATGCTCAAGCTCGCGCGCGGAACTGCCGGCCAGCGGCGCATGGCACAGGATGCGCTGAATCGCTGGTGGTGGCCGTCGCTGATGATGTTCGGACCGTCCGATGGCGCCTCGCAGCACACGGCGCTGTCCGTGCGCTGGAAGATCAAGCGCTTCACGAACGACGAGCTCCGCCAGAAGTTCGTCGACTTCACGGTGCCGCAGGCGAAGTTCCTCGGCATCACGGTGCCGGATGCTGCGCTGCACTGGGACGAGTCCGCGGCTCGGCACCACTTCGGCGAGATCGACTGGGCCGAGTTCCACGAAGTCCTCCGAGGCAACGGCCCGTGCAACCGCGAGCGCCTCGCGGCGCGTCGCCAGGCGCACGATGCGGGCCGCTGGGTCCGCGAGGCCGCCGCCGCCCACGCCGCCAAGCACGCCGCACGCGCGGCTGCCGCCTGACCCCAAGGAGTCACGATGTCCGCCGCCCGCGACTGGCCGCTCTACGAGATCTTCATCCGTGCCCGCGGCGGCCTGGATCACAAGCACGTCGGCAGCGTGCACGCCGCGGATGCGGCGATGGCCGTCGAGCACGCGCGTGACGTCTACACGCGCCGCCAGGAAGGCGTCAGCATCTGGGTCGCCCGCTCAAGCGACATCGTCGCGTCGGACCCGGCGGAATCGGATGCGCTGTTTGAGCCGGCGCGGGACAAGATCTACCGGCACCCGACCTTCTATGACATTCCCAAAGAGGTCGAGACGCTGTGAGCGCGGCAGGCCCCGACGGCGTCGCAATTTCGGACCGCGTGCGCCACCTGCTGCGGCTCGCGGACACGAGCCTCGTGCTCGCCCAGCGGCTCGGCGAGTGGGTCGGGCACGCCCCGGCGATCGAGGAGGACTTGGGGCTCGCCAACACGGCCCTCGACCTGCTCGGCCAGTCGCGATTGCTGCTGTCCTACGCCGGCGAACTCGAGGGCAAGGGACGCGGCGAGGACGCGCTGGCGTTTCTGCGCGAGGAAGCCGACTTCCTCAACGTCACGCTCGCCGAGCAGCCCAACGGCGATTTCGGCGACACGATCGTGCGGCAGTTTCTGATCGACGCGTACCAGCTCGAGCTCTACGAGCGGCTCGTTGCCTCGAAGGACGCGCGGCTTGCCGAGATCGCCGCCAAGGCCGTCAAGGAGACGCGCTATCACCTGCGCTTCAGCTCGGCCTGGCTGGTGCGACTCGGCGACGGCACGGCAGAGAGCCACGCGCGTGTCCAGGCGTCGCTCGAGCGCCTCTGGCCCTACAGCCGCGAACTGTTCGACGCCGACGAGCTCGACCGGCAGATCGCGAGCGCCGGCATCGGGCCCGACCTCGCGACGCTGCACGACGCATGGTCGTCGCGGGTCGATGCAGTGCTTGCCGAGGCGACCCTGCGGCGGCCGGCGGATACGCCGTACCTGTGGTACGGCAAGCAAGGCCGGCACAGCGAGCACCTCGGCTACCTCCTCACCGAGCTGCAGTACCTGCAGCGAACCCACCTCGGGGCCAGCTGGTGAACGCGCCCGCGCCAGGCGGGGCGTCGGTCGATTCCGGCGACCCGGTCGCCCGGGCACGCGCCGTGCTCGCCGGCGTGCCCGATCCGGAGATCCCGGTGCTGTCGCTGCTAGATCTGGGCATCATCCGTTCGATCGAGGTGGCTGCCGACGACTCGATCGAGGTCGGTGTATCGCCGACCTATTCCGGCTGCCCGGCGACTGCCGTGATCCGCGCGGACGTCGTCGCCGCGCTCGAGGCGGCGGGCTTCACGCGGGTGCGCGTGCTCGACGTGCTGTCGCCGCCGTGGACGAGCGACTGGATCAGCACCGACGGGCGCCGCAAGCTCGAGGCCTACGGCATCGCCCCGCCGCCGATGCCGGTCCGCAGCGTGCGCGCGCTGGCGACGCCGGAGCCGGCGCCGAACTGTCCGCGCTGCGGCTCCGCCGACACGGAGCTGCTCAGCGAATTCGGTTCGACGCCGTGCAAGGCGCTGCATCGCTGCCGCGCCTGTCTCGAGCCCTTCGACCGCTTCAAGTGCATCTGATAGCCGCGCTCCCATGCTGACCTTCCACCCGCTCACGCTGCGCCGACGCGCCCCGATCGCCGAGGACGCCGTGTGCCTCGAGTTCCGTCCGCCGCCGGGGCTCGCCGACGCCTATCGATTCGAGGCCGGGCAGCACCTCGCGGTGCGCGCCGTGCTCGGCGGGCGCGAGCTGCGACGGACGTACTCGATCGTGAGCGCCGCGGGCGGCGAGCTGCGCATCGGGGTGCGCGTGCAGGGCGAGATGTCCCGCTACCTGGCCGAGCGCCTGCAGGTCGGCGACACGCTCGAGGCGCTCGAGCCCACCGGGCGCTTCAAGCCGACGATCGAACCGGAGCGGGCCAAGTCCTACGTGGCGCTCGCCGCCGGCAGCGGCATCACGCCGGTGCTGTCGATCGTCGCGACGCTGCTCGCGGCCGAACCGCGCAGCCGCGTGCTGCTCATCTACGGCAATCGCGCGATCGGCCGGACGATGTTCCTCGACGAGGTGCTGGCCCTCAAGGACCGCTACCTCGAGCGGCTCACGGTGCACTGCGTCATGAGTCAGGAACCGCAGGACGTGGAACTCTTCAACGGCCGGCTCGATGCCGCGCGCCTGCGCGAGTTCGCGCGCACCGAGTTCGACCCGCTCCGGATCGACGAGTTCTTCGTCTGCGGACCGGGCTCGATGGTCAAGGAACTGTCGGCCGCACTCCGGGAGCTCGGTGCGCCGGGTAAGATCCACGTCGAGCGCTTCGCCGTCGACGGCGCCGGCAGGGGCGCGGCCGCCGCCGACCCGGCCGTCCCCGACGTGCGCGCGGCCGGCGCGGAGATCTCGGTCACGATCGACGGCCGGCAACGCGGCTTTCGGATGGTGGCCGGGCGCACCATCCTGGAGTCCGCCGAGGCAGCCGGGCTCGCGCTGCCGTACTCGTGCCGGGCGGGCGTCTGCTCGACCTGCCGCACGAAGGTCGTCAGCGGCAGCATCGCGATGGACCGCAATCAGGCGCTGGAGGACTGGGAGGTGCAGGCCGGCTTCGTGCTCTGCTGCCAGGCACGGCCGACGAGTGAGCGGGTCGAACTCAGTTATGACGAGAAGTAGGTCGGTATGAGCTACCAGTCGATCCTCTATTCGGTTACCGAGGGCATCGCCCGCCTCACGCTCAACCGGCCGGACAAGCTCAACAGCTTCACGAGCGCGATGCACGGCGAGGTTCGCGACGCGCTCGGGCGCGCGAGTGCCGACGGCGCCCGCGTGCTGGTGCTCGGCGGTGCCGGCCGCGGCTTCTGCGCCGGCCAGGACCTCGGCGACCGCGCCGTCGCGCCGGGTGGCCGGGGTGCGGACCTTGGCGAATCGATCGAGCGGAATTACACGCCGCTCATCCTTGCGCTGCGAGCGTTGCCGATGCCCGTGATCGCGGCGGTCAACGGCGTCGCGGCCGGAGCCGGCGCGAACATCGCCCTCGCCTGCGACCTCGTGGTCGCGGCGCGCTCCGCCTCCTTCGTGCAGGCGTTCTGCCGGCTGGGACTGGTCCCGGACTCCGGCGGCACCTGGTCGCTGCCACGGCTCGTCGGCAACGCGCGCGCGCTGGGCCTCGCTCTGCTTGGCGACAAGCTGCCGGCCGCG
>Ga0335084_10007774_pt1 | contig 10651 bp, 8 predicted proteins | sample Lox_Sample_44_FD_206721 | JGI IMG/M metagenome (GOLD analysis project Ga0335084, IMG submission 206721) | Soil microbial communities from Loxahatchee National Wildlife Refuge, Florida, United States - Lox_Sample_4.4 | ecosystem: Environmental > Terrestrial > Soil > Wetlands | place: USA: Florida...
CGCACATCCAGATGGATCGAAGATTCTGCGAGAAACCCGCGATGGAGACGACCCAGTGCAACTGGGGGAGGAAGTTGGCGACCTTCTCCTACAGCGGGGCGGCGATGCGATTCTGGAGGAAGTCTACGGAATGGATTCCGCGCAGCCGCTTCAACCGTAAGGAGCAGGTAATAGGTCTTAGGTGACAGGTGTCAGGTGTCGCAGAACTCGTTGACGGCGTCGAAGACAGAAAATGGCACGGCTAATAGTACTTGCGTTCTTCCTGTTTGCAGCGATCTGGACGCGTCCGTTTGTGCGGTTATTTGTTTTCTACGTCCGGGAACCCCGAAACTATGAAATTATCCGTTTGCGAGTCATGTGTTCCGGTGTCGCCGCATGGTTGCTTTTTGGAATATTGAAATCTCAGTTTAGATAACCAAAGAAGCAGGCGGATTCCCCGGGACTCAAAATGCCCGAGATCCGACGCCTGAGACGTGACACCTTAGACCTAACACCTGACACCTGAGACCTAGTTCATGCCCTCTCCTAACGAAAAACGCCCTCTCGCCGGCACGCGGATCCTCGTGGGGCGCGCTCGGCATCAGGCAAGCAGCCTTTCGGCCGGATTGCGCAGCCTCGGCGCTCGTGTCATCGAGATTCCGTTTATCGAAATCCGGAAGCCGCGGTCATTTCAGCCGCTCGACAGCGCGCTGAAGAATCTCGAGGGCTACGATTGGCTCGTCCTGACCAGTGCCAATGGGGTCGAAGCGTTGTGGCAACGTGTCCGCAAACTGCGAATCCCACGAACCCGTTTCAAACGTCTCCAGATCGCGGCAATCGGTCCTGCCACCAAAAACGCGTTGGTAAAACGCGGTTTCAAGGTGAATATGGTCCCGGAAGAATACGTGGCCGAATCCGTCGTCAAAAGCCTACGCGAAAAAGTCATTGGCAAGCGAGTATTGCTCGTCCGGGCCAAGGTTGCGCGCGACATCATCCCCGAAGAACTGCGGACCGCAGGCGCGCAAGTCGATGTCGTCGAAGCCTACGAAACCGTGGTGCCGGAAAAATCGCGAGCACGGCTGCGGATGCTGATGAAGAATCCCGCCCGCCGTCCCCACATCGTAATGTTCACCAGTTCCTCGACGGTCAGAAATTTCGTGGAATTGATCGGCCCGGCTCGAGCGTCTTCGCTTAAGGATGTTGAGTTTGCTTCGATCGGCCCGGTAACCTCGGCCACGCTCCGCGAACTGAACCTGCCTGTGGCTATCGAAGCCAGGGAATTCACCATGGGGGGCTTAATTCGTGCGATTGTGCTCGCCCGTTACGCCGAGCGTACCTAGGAGTCTGCTTCCTCTTTCGGTTTTGCTTTAGGCCGAGAAATCCCCATCTGCGGATCGATTGCGTCCAGATAGTCCTGCAGCCGCTGCTTGCCATCGGGCGGCAAGCCCGAAAACTCGACGCCGTTTCCGACACCGGGATCGCACGTCCGCACCACGGCTGAGATTGTTATGTGCTCGGACTGTAGATAGAAATCCACGCGCAACACAGTTCCCACCGGCAACGGCAGAATCGTCTCCACGTAGCATCCGTTGCCGCTTACGTCAGTGGCGTTCATGCGCATGGGAGTATTGATGCGCTCATCGCGGAGTTCCAACGGGAACGAAATTTTGTGACGCGGCCAGCGGCGGCGGTTTCCGGGCTGGACCGCGATCGTAGCATTCTGAATCGGGATGTAGTTCTTCCACGGACACTCCTGCGCCGCAACCAGCTGCACTCCGACCTGATTCTTCTTGATTGCTCCCGTGTTCATCACCCAGACAACGGTGCAGCGCGCCTTCTTGTCGTCGCACTGCACGCCAATAATGTCGCCTACCTTGAGTTCGCTCTCGACGCCCGAGATTAGCGCCCCATCTGAGCTGATGTTCTGCGCTCGGGCCGGTTGGTTGAAGGGATGTCCGTCGGACCCCATGCCCCAGATGCGCACAGGCAAGTCCACCGTCAGTCGAGGCTCGGGCTGATGTTCAGTCATGCGCGGTCCGGCGATCGTTTGCTATGGCGATCATATCCTAGCTGTCTATCTCCAGAATGCAAAAACTAACCGGCAAGGTTCCTCTTCAAGCACCCGCGTGGCCATCCCGGACCGCTCTACGCATGCCGCCGGGCGAAATCGCGGAAGCTGGTGAGGTGGATCCGCTCACGGTCAAGAAACTCTCGCAACTCGGGAGAGGTCAGCAGTTGCAGCTCCTGTTCACGTGACTCGATCAGCCGGGTATGTGCGCTGCGCAACTCTTTGTCGACATAACCCGGATGCGTTACCAGTTCCCACGTTCCTTCCGGCAGATTTCGCAGGGCTTCGTGAAGCAGCGAGCCATCAAACGATCCCGTCTCGACCACGCCCAGCACCCCGTCCGGTGCGACCAGTCCTCCTTGCCGTATCTGTTTGCGGAACTGAGGAGCGAACCCGCGCAAAAGCCATACTTGCCCGTAGCGGCTCCACAGTTCGGGCTTTCCCGCGAACCTCGAAATCGGAATGGCCGTTACTGGAACAATGGGATTGCGAATCGCCGACACGCCACAAGTCCGCGCCGCCGCAACCAGGGCCCGAAGCACCGCAGGAAAGAGGTGCGTGTGTTTGTGAGTATCCAGGTGCGAAACTTCAATGCCGGCGGCCCGAATCTTCCGCACCTGTGTCACGATTTCCCCCACCAATTGATCAGGATCGAATCGCGCGAATACAGCCCGCGCAGCAAACGTTGACAGCCGCGAAAGGAATTGACCACGCCCATTGGGAGCTTCCGCCAGCAGAGAGCGAACCGCCTCCTCCTTCGAAACCGGCGTGCCATCCACCAGGACGACATGGCAACCGACGGAAAGCTTCGGGACCGCCCGCACCTCCTCAACCGCGTCTTCAAACGCCGCGCCATTCGCCATCAGCGTGGCCGACGAAACCACGCCGCCGCGATGCGCCTCCACGATCGCGCGGTTCACGCCGGCCGTTAGCCCAAGGTCGTCCGCGTTGACAATCAGCTCGCGCACGCACCGAGTGTAGCAGCCGTATGCACGAGCGCCGCTCGTTTGACCCGTACAAACCGCTCCAGTATTCTCAAATCAAGCTCTCATTCGTCACGGCGAGCATGCGAGTTCCGTGGTTCTATGCCGTGCGGGCGGTTAGCTCAGCTGGTTAGAGCGCCTGCCTTACAAGCAGGAGGCCGCAGGTTCGAGTCCTGCACTGCCCACCAACTAATTCGTTTAGCTATCGGGCCTGCACGCTGCGAAGCTCAACCGCGGCGTCGCCAACAGCAATTCCGCTAACGGTGTAGAATACCCGCCATCTCGAAGCAGAATGAGAATCTGCTTCTCTTTCCCCGGGGAAACGCCACTCCAACTGAATCGCAAGCACGACGTGCGGGCATACTCCTGCCGTCGTCTTGCAAAACTCGTCCAGGAGGATGGACTATGGCCGTCAATGTCGAACCGTTCCCTACTCCCTTCGTCATCGGTCTGATGGACAAGCCTGCCTTGACCTCAGCTATGGCTACGCTTGCTGCCGATCCCGTGCTCAAGGGCCTCTGTGCCGCCGTAGTCAATCTCAACGGCGATGCCTCTTATTCCGGCTTCAACGATGACGACATGCTCTACGTCGGAAGCTTGCAGAAAATCTGCGCCATGTACGTGGCCTTCGAATTACGATCACGTGTCCGGCAGCATGTCGCCGAGGCCATCGCCGGTGGCCTTGCGACGGATAAGCCCGGTTGGCACCTGGCAGTGTTCAAGGACCTGCAAACGGCTTGGCAACCCAAATTAACCGCGGCTTTCCCGAAGATGCCGGTTGGGTTTCCAAAACTCAATGACATCCTCACTTTTTCTGACACCGGAGACGTTGACTTCAGCACGAACGGCGAGAGCGAGGCGGATCTCGATCACCGGGAAACGAAAAATGGACGCGAGGGAATCGCGCACGGAGACCTTACCGGCCTGAAGTTTCGCGAGTTACTTACGCAAATGATGCGCTGGTCGAACAATCAGGCCGCCGGCCGATGCATTTTGGCGCTGGGCTATCCCTACATCAACGGTGTATTGAAGGGCGCAGGATTTTTTGAGCCTGCCGCTGCAGGGTCTCCAGCGCTGGGCTTGTGGATGTCAGGGAGTTATACCGGAGCAGACTGGCTGGCGAACGACGCCGCTGGCGTTGCCCTTTCGCCGCGTTGGGCCAAGGCTCAGAACCGGCGCGTCACAAACTTCGCCGGGACCGCGCGCCAGATAGCTTGCTTGATGATGCTGTTAGCAGAGGACAAACTCGTCACCGATCCCGTGAATCCAGACGTAAACGCAGAGATTCGCGGCTTCGTCAGCGGCGCGCATGGAATCGGCAGTTACCTTGCCGCGGCTCTGCGTGGAGGTGGCCGTCCTTTTGACGAGATATTTTCAAAAATCGGCTGGGGGAACGACACACGCCGTCACGACTGCGGGATCGTAGAGCGAACCGACTCCTCCGGCGACACGCTTCGCTATGTCGTAGTCGGGTTGGGAGGAGATAACGACACGGTGGCGCTCTCGAAACTCTTTGTAGAGATCGATAAAGTGATATGAAGCTGGCGTGAATGCGCTCCATGCCCACCTGAGGGCGAAAACTCGAGAACTAGAAACCTAACAGGCTGCTGAAAAAAGAACCAACCCAGTAAAATCGGGAAGGGCACGAGTTTACTCGTGCCGCTAAGCCGTTGAAAATAGGTCGGCGCTTTAGCGCCTGAGGTTCGTTCTTGTCGTGCTGAAGACTTTTTCAGCACCCTGCTAGAGCCCAAAGCCTAACGCCTCACTACACTCCTATACTTCCGCCAACTCTTCTTCCAGCAGTTGCTTGTTATACAGGTCGGTGTAATAACCGTTGAGGGCAATGAGTTCGTCGTGAGTGCCGAGTTCGACGATCCTTCCTTGGTAAAGCACAGCGATGCGGTCGGCATTGCGTACGGTTGAAACACGGTGCGAGATGAAGATGGTGGTGCGTCCCTGCATGATCTCGCGCAGGTGATTCAGAATCTTGTCTTCTGTCTGCGTGTCCACGCTGGAGAGAGCGTCGTCGAGGATCAGAATGCGCGGACCTCGTAGCAGTGCGCGGGCAATCGCCGTTCGCTGCTTCTGTCCGCCCGATAGAGTTATTCCTCGCTCGCCTACCGTCGTCGCATAACTTTCCGGGAAGCCTTCGATATCATGCGCAATGTTGGCGGCTTCGGCCGCTCCTTGAACGTGTTCCATCGAAGCCGCCTCTTCGCCGAAGGCAATGTTCTCCCGGATCGTGTCGCTGAAGAGGAAGGTCTCTTGGGGAACGAACCCGATATTCCGGCGCAACGTCTCGAGCGGAAATTCGCGGATCGGCCGGCCGTCGAGCAGTACGGCACCAGGTTCCGCGTCATACACGCGAGGGATTAAATTGACCAAGGTTGTTTTGCCCGATCCGGTTGGCCCGACAATGGCCAGGCTCGAACCAGCGGGAATCCGCAGATTGATTTCCTTCAGAACCGGAACGCCGTTGTAGGCGAAGTTCAGGTTACAGAATTCAACTTCACCCAGAAAGTCAGATGACTGAGTGATTGGGTGGTCGGGCGAATCTGGGCCAAGGTCAGCAGATCGCCCGATGACCCGATCACCTGATGACCCGATCTGCTCGTCGTCCGCAATCTCAGGCTTCTCCAGGAAGATTTCGTAGATCCGCCCGAGCGATGCCGTGCCCCGCTGAAAAATGTTGATCACCCAACCGAGCGCTATGACCGGCCACGTCAACTGCACCATGTACGTATTGAACGCCACGAATTGGCCGGCCGTAATGCGTCCTTGGAGCACTTGTCTGCCGCCCACCCAGAGCAGAATGACCACCGCAATACCCAGCATCAATTCCAGCGTTGGCCAGAGCATGCCCATCAGCCGGACCAATCCCAGGCTGCGCCCGATGTATTCGTTATTGGCTTTCTCGAAGGAAGCGATTTCCGCTTCTTCTTGAACGTAGGCGCGAATCACCCTTGCGCCCGAGAAGTTTTCCTGCGCCCGCGCCGAGATCTCGGAAAACATCGCTTGGATGCGTTCGAAGCGCTCGTGAATCTGACGGCCAAAGTACTGGATCACGACGCTCGCAACGGGAAGGGGCAGGAAGGCATAGAGGGTAAGCGTCGGGCTGATCTTCACCATGTAGAACAGCGCGAACGCCGTAAACACAATCGTGTTCGCCGAGTACATGATTGCTGGACCAAGCAGCATGCGCACGGCATTCAGGTCGTTGGTTGCCTTCGCCATGATGTCGCCGGTACGATTACGCTGGTAATACGAGTAGGACAGCTTTTCCAGGTGCAGAAAGAGATCGTTGCGCAGGTCGAACTCGATGTCGCGCGAAATCCCGATGACGATCCAGCGCGTCAGGAACTGAAAGATTCCCTTGACACAGAATACGGCCACCACCAGCAGAGCATAGACCGCCAGCTTCTTGGCAGTGAGCCCCGTTTGCAGATCGTCAACTGCTCGCTCAATGACCCGGGGGAACTGGACGGAGAATCCGTTCGTCAGAAGAACGCACAGGCCGCCCCATAGGAGTCCTCGGCGGTAGCGTTTCAGGTAGGGGACGAGCGGCCGTAACTTCTTCGGAACCATGAAGTGTGGTAGATGCGATTGTAGCAGTGGCGGGTGCGCTTTTTCGCAATGAGGGACCAAACACCACGATGGCAAGCGTGATGAGAACCGCCGTCCAGACGAACAGTATCCCTTCCGCCGCGAGAACCAATCCAGAGTAGAGCAAGGGAGCGCGTTCCATAAAACCAGTTCTCAATTCCCAGAGCAGTTTGTCACTTCACGCGCTGAGTCTTTCCGATCGACACCGCCAACGCTGAGAACTGAGAACCGAGAACTGGGAACTTCACAAAAAGGCCGGGCGGAAGTAGGACCGTGTCCCGGCTTCGCGCCCGGGGTTAAGGAGAGAGACCTTAGTTACTATTGTTCTGCTGGCGGCGGCTCCTGCATGTGTTTCTGCATCCGCTCTTCATGCTTTGCCTCGAGTTGTGCCAGCTTGGTCTTCTGGTCGGCCGTCAGAACCTGCACCATCTCCGACTTAATGCGCGCCTTCTGCACGATCAACTCCGTGATCGCCTGAGACTGCTGCGAGGCGAGTGCGCGCACTTTCGCTTCGTCAAATGCGTCGCTGGTTTCCAGTTTGTTCATCTCGACATGAGACTGCTTCAACTGCTGCATAAGCGGCTGAACCGTTGCCTTCTCTTTGGTCCAGATCGCCTTGATCTGATCCTGTTGTGCGCTGGTCAGGTCAAGTTGCCGCGTGAAAAAGCCAAGCATGTGGCCGCCGCCGAACCCGAATTCGCCCATGGGTCCGCCATGGTGCATGCCCTGAGCCAGGGCTCCTGCCACCACCAGCAAAACCGCGGCGCCCACGGCTAAAATCGTATGTCTTGCTTTCATATTCCCTCCTGGGTCCGGGAGGCAGGCCGGACCACCTGTCACTGATAGGAACACTTTCCCTCATTTCGAGAGGTAAAGAGTCGGTCAAGCGCGGTAAAGTTTTGTAAAGGGCTACTAGCTGTGCGCGGCGACCTTTAGGCGGACTCTTGGCAACACTTGAGTCTCAGGAGGAACCGGCGGCAGGTTCGGCATTGTCGCGGCAATTGTCGGATCCCTGATGGTGAGGGATTGCAGAAGGCAGACAAGGTTGCTCGAAGCTCGCAGTTCGTTGCTCGCTAATCACAAATCTTTACTAACCCATGCCGGACCAAGGTGTTAAATGAAGAAAAAGATGGATTGCATTCTGGTGGTTGACGACGACATTGAACTCTGCGCTCTGGTGCAAGAATATCTCGCCGCGGAGGGGTTCACCGCCAAAGCCGTACACGATGGCGAAAAAGGGCTGCAACAGGCGCTTTCGGGGGAATACACCCTCGTGGTGCTCGATGTCATGTTGCCTGGTATTAATGGCTTTGAGGTTCTGCGCCGCATCCGCAGCGTTTCGAAAATCCCTGTCTTGCTCTTGACTGCTCGAGGGGAAGACGTCGACCGCATCGTGGGTCTCGAAATTGGCGCCGATGATTATCTTCCCAAGCCCTTCAATCCCCGCGAACTGGTCGCTCGCATCCGTGCCATTCTGCGGCGCACGACGTCAAGCAAAGCCGCAGACTCGGTTCCCGAAGTGATCAGTGTCGGCGATGTCGAACTCGATCCAGCCACGCGTACCGTCCATCGCGCGGGGGAGCCCATTGAACTGACCTCAGTCGAATTCAATCTTCTCGAAGTGCTCTTGCGGGAGGCCGGTCGCGTCGTAACGCGCGAGCGCTTGGTCAATGCCGTGTTGAGCCGCAAGTTCATGCCGTTTGACCGCAGCATCGATATGCACGTCAGCAAGGTTCGGCGCAAGCTCGGGGACTCCGAGGAGAATGGAGACCACATCAAAACGATCCGCGGCGTAGGTTACATGTTTGCGCGGCCAGGAGCCAAGGCGCGAAAATGAAGAGCCTCTTCCTCAAAATCTTCCTTTCGTTCTGGGCGGCGCAGGCGCTGTTCATCGTACTTGCGATTCTGGTGACGAACGCCATCCGTCCTCCTCGACGCGGTATCGAGAATATCGGATCGCAAACCTTGGCGGAGTTGGTCAACACCTACCAGTCTGGCGGCGAGAGCGCAGCGGCCGCGGCGGTCGAGAACTTTCAACAATCTCAGCACGTCCGGGCGTACTTCTTCGATGAGGCAGGAAGGGAACTCTCCGGCCGCATGGTTCCGCCCTGGATCGATGACATCCGCCGTACCGGTCAAGCCCATCACCGTGGCTGGCTGGATCGTCTGCTGCCCAACCGCTTTTGGCGCCGCACGCTGGATCTCGATGGACATCGCTATACGTTGGTGTTCGAGTTGCCCCCTGGTCCCCGAATTTTCTTCGGTCCACATGAGGTTCCTGGCCTTGGAATTGGGATCGCCGTGATTTCGTCCGGTTTGGTCTGCTACCTCCTGGCCTGGTCACTTACCAGTCCCGTGACCCGGCTTCGTCAAGCAGCGCAACGTCTCGCCGCCGGTGACTTGAGCGCACGTACGGGGGCGCCGGACCGCCGCCGCGACGAACTGGGTGAACTGATGCGCGACTTCGACCGCATGGCTGAGCGCATCGAAGGCCTGATGGATACGCAATCGCGCCTCTTGAAAGACGTTTCCCACGAACTCCGCTCACCCCTGGCGCGACTGAGCGTGGCCCTGGGTCTAGCCCGGCACAAGGCCAACCCTGAAGTCGAAGGCTCGCTCAACCGCATCGAACTCGAAGCGGATCGTCTGAACCTGCTGATTCAGCGCCTTCTCACAATCTCTCGTCTCGAGACGGGCGCCGAGGGCATTAATAAATCGAGCGTATCGTTGCGCGATCTGGTGGAGCATGTGGCCCGCGACGCGGAGTTCGAGACTCCGAACCATCTCTGTCAGGTTATCGCCGAAGGCGACCAGCCTTATCAGGTGGAGGCCGACCCCGACCTGCTGCGTAGCGCGGTGGAAAATGTCGTCCGGAACGCTACCCACTACACTGCCGAAGGCACTCCCATCCAGATTCGTCTGGAACGCGATAAGACGCACGCCGAGGAGATTGTCCTGAGCGTATTCGACTCCGGTCCCGGTGTTCCTCCTGAGGAACTAGCGAAAATCTTTCAGCCCTTCTACCGCCTCGACGATGCTCGCAATCGCCAAACGGGCGGCGCCGGACTTGGCCTCGCTATCGCCCAGCGTGCCATCAGGCTGCACGGGGGGACGGTTCGCGCATCCAACCGAAGCGAGGGTGGATTGGCAGTCGAAATCCGGATTCCAGCGCTGACGAACAATGGCTCCGTTTAAGCTTTTACGGGGCGTGGCATAGACGGGCGAAGACTCCTCGCGGACCCGTGCCGTTTGCTCTTCCCGTCCATTCCTGATACACAAATATGTTTCAGCCAAAGCTTCAGTATCCATAGGACGCGCTTAGCAAGTGCGTGCAAACAGGAAGCGGCTGGGAGAAGAGATGTCGAATAAGATCCTGGGAATTCTGTTGCTTGCCGGATTGCTGAGCGTCAGCGTCCTCTTGCTGAACTGTGGCAGTTCCTCGTCGCGGCCGTCGGGCGTGCTGTATGTGGCCAGCCAGGGTGAGAATACCGTCGGCTCCTACGCTATCGACCTGGACAACGGCAATCTGTCGAAAATCAACACCACGGCGCCAACCGACATCTCTCCCACCAGTGCCGTTCTTTCGCCCAGTGGAAACGTCATTTATGTCCTCAATCCGGGTTCGAGCAAGATTTCTGCCTTCACGGCCAACGCGAATGGCACCGCGAGCGCGGCGGGGACAACCTCAGTCGATTGCGGTCTTCCGGCCAACGACCCTTGTCCTTTGCCCAATCCCGTGGCCATGGCTCGCGATAGCGCCGGAGCCTTCTTGTTTGTGGTCAGTCAGGGCAGCTTCCCCTCGCCATCGAATTGCCCTCGCGATCCAGTCGCGGGTGTTCCAAATGACGAATGTCCTGCGATCTCTGTATTTGCCACGACTTCGGGTTCATCGAGCCTGACGCTGGTCGGTGGCAAGCCGGTGCGCTTATCGAAGATTCCGACGTCGATCGCCTCCATCGCCGACTCGAAAGGCAACACCTTTCTCTACGTGACCAACACCACGAACCTGGCCGGCACC
>Ga0335084_10007775_pt1 | contig 10650 bp, 8 predicted proteins | sample Lox_Sample_44_FD_206721 | JGI IMG/M metagenome (GOLD analysis project Ga0335084, IMG submission 206721) | Soil microbial communities from Loxahatchee National Wildlife Refuge, Florida, United States - Lox_Sample_4.4 | ecosystem: Environmental > Terrestrial > Soil > Wetlands | place: USA: Florida...
TGATCGGCGTGCCCGTGAATCTGATCCTGTGCCTTGTAGGGCTAAGCAACGGGATGCTGGAAGACGCGCGCACACGCCAACGGGGAATTGGGGCGGATATTTTGATCCGGCCCTCCTCAGCCAGCGTAGTCACAAGTTCCGGGAGCGCCGCCATTCCCGACAGCACTGCGGAAGTACTCGAGCAGAAGCCGCACGTCGTCCTCGCGATGGGAGTGATCGTCAAAATGGTCGATTTTCCGATCAACATGTTCGGAATCGACCTGCCGAAGTTCAGTCAGATGAGCGGCGGTTTCCACTATCTCGAGGGCGGCCCCTTCACACAGCCACACGATCTCATCATCGACAAAAATTACGCCTCACAGAAGGGTAAGCATGCAGGCGACACCTTGCGGCTGCTGAAGCAAGACTGGCGTGTTTCGGGTATCGTCGAGGGCGGGAAATTGGCCCGCATTTTCATGGATAAGAGAGTCCTCCAGGAACTCGAGGCCGCCACCGGAAGGGTAAACAGCGTCTATGTCAAGCTCGACAACCCGTCCCTGGCCGCCGCCGTCGCGAAGGACCTTCAGAGCCAATTGCCGAATTGGGACGTGAGCACGATGGAGTCTGTCACGGCTTTGATCAGCGCCACCAATGTTCCTGGCCTGAATGCATTCCGTTACGTGATCATAGGGATTGGCGTGGTCATTGGCTTCTTCGTCGTCAGCCTCTCGATGTACATGGCGGTCCTCCAGCGCACCCGCGAAATCGGCATTCTGAAATCTATGGGCGCATCCGACGGCTTCGTCTTCCGCATCATTCTCACTGAGGCGCTGGTGCTCGGAATCGGCGGCACCGTGATGGGGATTATCATGAGCTTCGGATCCTGGTGGCTCATCGGCAAACTCGTGCCCGCATCCATTCCCATGGTGATCGTCCCTGCCTGGTGGCCTATCGCCGGCGCCATCACGCTTTCCGCCGCTGTGCTGGGAGGCTTGTACCCGGGCCTCAAGGCAGCCCATCACGACACCATTCAGGCGCTCGCGTATGAATGACGCCCCGATTATAGAAATCCAGGGCCTGCACAAAAACTACCGCGTCGGCAAGCTCGATGTACCAGCCCTGCGGGGCGTCGACCTGTTGGTCCGTCGCGGCGAATTCCTCTCCATTGTCGGTCCGTCGGGCTCGGGCAAATCCACGCTGTTCCACATCATCGGCGGCCTGACGCCCCCCACCTCCGGGCGCGTCACTATCGCCGGGCAGGATCTGCTCTCCATGACGAACGCCGGCCGCACTCGCCTGCGCCGCCAAACGGTCGCCTTCGTGTTTCAGAAATTCAACCTGCTGCCGAACCTCACCGCGCGCGACAACATCGCCGTCGCCCGATTCCTGGCCGGCAACAACTCGAAGCCCGACGCCGGATTCCAGGAAGCACTCCAACTTCTTGGCATCGCCCATCGGCTGGATCACAAACCCAATGCGCTCTCCGGCGGCGAGCAGCAGCGCGTCGCGATCGCCCGCGCCATCGTCAATCATCCGGCGATTCTGCTCGCCGACGAGCCCACCGGCAACCTGGACAGCGAGAACTCCAAGGCAGTGCTCGAACTGCTGCGCGGCCTCAACGATCGCCTGGGTCAGACTATTCTGATGATCACCCACAATCCGGATGCCGCCGCCTACGGCCACTCCATCGTGCACATGCGCGACGGCAAGATCATCGAGCGCACCTGATCACAGCACGTGCGCTGTCAGTTGGCCAGCCTGCAGTACCGCCCCCGCGTTCGCGTGGACGGCCCGCACGTATCCTATCGCCACGACCTTTCCCGATTCGGGCGAGATCGTTGACGAGGTAATTTCGCCAACGTCGGCGCCGTCCGCCGTGAGCCTCGCGCCGGTGGCCGGCGGCTCCGCCGCATCGATCTCGAGCCGCACCAGTTTCCTGTTCACGTGCCCCTGCGCCCGAATGCGCTCCACAATTTCCTGCCCGACGTAACAGCCCTTGGTGAAGCTCACCGCCTGCATCTGACCAGTCTCCTGCGGGAGCGATGTATCACGGATGTCCTCTCCAAAGCGCGGCCGGCCGTTTTCGATTCGCACGACGCGAGCGTCCTCGGCGGTCGCGACCTTCGCGCCCGCTGCCGCGATCTTCGCCGCCATTTCACCCAGCGCGTCCGCGGGACAGTAGATCCGAAATCCCGGCTGCCCGGTCAGCGACACCGCGGCAACCGTCGCATCGCACCATGCAAGATGAGCGCTATCCTCCCCGGGAACCGGCGCATTCAAACTCGCCAGGACCGCCGCCGAGCCCGGCCCCTCCAGTCCAATAGCCGATATCTTCCCGGTGACGTCCTCCAACTCCACCTGATCGGCAACCTTGTAGCGCAAAATCAGTTGCGGCAACCGCTCACGGAGTTCGGGCTCGGTATCCAGCAGGAAATACTCGGCGAAGCACAGCAGGTACAAATCGGCCTGAATCCTTCCTTGGGGCGTCAGTACAAACCCGTAGCAGCCCGAGCCGGGAGCGAGTTTCTTTACGTCGTTGCTCGTGACGTTGTGGAAATATCGCGCGCGATCCCGACCGCGGGCCACAAAACGGCCCCGGGCCGAAACATTGATCCACGCCGCGCCGTGGCGAAGCGCCTGGTAGCCTTCAGTCATGTGTGTCTCTATTCCAATATCCCATTGCAACGTTGGCACACTCACCTTCACTAGATCTATACAGATTTGACGACTTTCCACCGAAATACGATAATGGGACGCGCGCCACAGATGAGAGTCACGAGAGCCGCACTTTTTACTGCCCTCGTTATCGCCGGGTTGCTGCCCGGCGCAACGCCCGGCCGGGCCAAGCCGGCAACCAAACGACCCGCTCGAAAACCCGTCAAGCGAAAGCCGGTCTACAAACCCGCACCACCGGTCGATCCCACAGAAGGCGACAACGTCGATGGCGACGATCTCACCATCCGCCGCGCCGCCGTGGACGCGCTCGGTACGCTGAACGGCAGTGTCGTTGTAGTAGATCCAGCAAGCGGGCGCGTGCTGTCGATGGTCAACCAGAAGCTCGCGCTGAAAAATGGCTTTATTCCCTGTTCCACCATTAAGCTCGTCACTGCGCTCGCCGCCATGTCCGAAGGTGTCGTCTCCCCGGATGCGTGGATCGGCGGCCGATACACCCGGTTTAATATGGCCTCGGCCATCGCCCACTCCGACAATAATTACTTCGGAGTGCTGGGCAATCGCCTGGGTTTCGAGCGCGTGATGCATTACGCGCAGATGCTCGGGCTCGGCGAAAAAGCTGGCTTGGACATCCCAGGCGAAGAGCCCGGCTCCGTTCCAGCCGAGGCGCCCAGATATGGGCAGATGGGTATGCAAACCGCTTATGGCGAGGGATTCCTGATGACGCCACTCGAACTCGCCGCACTGCTATCGTCAATCGCGAACGGCGGAACGCTGTACTACCTTCAGTACCCGCGGACCCCCGAGGAAGTCGAAACATTTAAGCCTCAAGTGAAGCGCGTTCTCGAAGTAGCCGCAGGCTCGATTTCGGAATTGAAGATCGGAATGCGCGCGGCAGTGGACTCCGGAACCGCCAAGCGCGCCAACTATGATCCGGCTGAGCCCATCCTCGGTAAGACTGGCACGTGCACCGATTTCAGGGTTTCCAGCCATATGGGCTGGTTCGGCTCGTTCAACGAGGTCGGCAAGCACCAACTGGTTGTGGTCGTGATGCTCACGGGCACAAAGACCGTGAATGGTCCGGTCGCATCCGGCGTTGCCGGCGCCATCTATCGCAGCCTCTCCAGACAGCAATATTTCACTGCCGACGCTACCGCCCCAAAGAAGGGAATGCCCGAAATTACGACGACGTTCCCGTGCTGCCACTGATTGCCACGACGATTCAGCTGCGCGCATGATGGCAACAGATCGGGTTCTCTGCGACGGGCTGCGGGCGAAAATTCTGGAGCAGATCGAGCGCACGATTCACTTGACGCAATTCCTGCCGGCCGATCTGGCGTTGCGACCAGTCGAGAATGCATGGAGTTTCGGGCAGCTTCTTGAACCTCTTCTGGTATCGCTGGCCGGGTTTTGCGCGGTACTGGCGGCAGTGTATCCGCGGGAGCTCGCGCATTTCCAGCGGCTCCGGATCGAGCGGCCCGCCGGCGATTTCGGCGCGAGAGCGGCGGTGTATCGCGGGCATATAGAGGAGGGGTTCGAGCTACTCTCGGATGCGGCGTTAAGCAGGCTGATTCCGACGCTCTTCGTTCCAGCGGGCGAGACCGTATTGACGCTGCTGCTGGGCAATCTCGAACATCTGGTCAGCCACAAGCACCAGTTGTTCACGTATCTCAAGCTGTCGGGCGCGGCAGTGGGGACAGCGGATCTTTACCGGCTGCGCGGGTGAGTGTAGCACAGACCACTTCAATCTGTTAATGGGACTCGCGGGGAGGTTTGCTCCCGCGGCAGCCTACCAGAAAATCGAGGTCTGCGCCAAGGTTGGCTTGCGTCACGTGACGCCAGTAGAGTTGTTGATAGCCGCTTGCCATCGGCGGGTCAGGCTCGCGCCACTCAGCGCGGCGGCGAGTGAGTTCGGAGTCGGCGACATCCAGATGCAATCGCCGCGCATCGACATCCAGTTCGATAGCGTCGCCATCGCGAACCAGGGCCAGCGGACCGCCCACTGCAGCCTCGGGGCACACATGTAAAACCACCGTTCCGAACGCCGTGCCGCTCATACGCGCGTCGGATACGCGGACCATGTCGGTGATGCCGCGCTTCAGCAGCTTAGGCGGCAATCCCATGTTGCCTACCTCTGCCATGCCTGGATAGCCGCGCGGTCCACAATTTTTCAGGACGAGCACGCTGTTCTCGTCCACGTCGAGCGCCGCATCCATGATGCGCTCATGGTAATGCTCGATGTTCTCGAACACGACAGCCGTTCCGCGATGCCGCATCAGGTGGGGCGAGGCCGCCGAGGGCTTCAACACCGCACCGTCGGGAGCCAGATTACCGCGAAGTACGGCGATCCCGCCGCTTTCAACAAGTGGACGTTCCCACGGCCGGATCACGTCCTCGTTCCAATTCTCGGCGTTTGCGGAATTCTCCCAGATAGTTTTGCCGTTCACCGTGAGCGCGTCCTTGTGGATCAGCCCGCGCTCGCCGAGGCGGCGGATAACCGCCGGCGCACCGCCTGCGTAGTAGAAATCTTCCATGAGGTACTGGCCGGAGGGCATCAGGTTCACCAAAGTCGGCGTGTCGCGGCCCAGTCCGTCCCAATCGTCGAGACTGAGTTTCACTCCGATCCGTCCGGCAATCGCGAGCAGATGAATTACGGCGTTCGTGGATCCGCCGATGGCGGCGTTCACGCGGATGGCATTCTCGAAGGCCTCGCGCGTCAGGATGCGCGAGATACGCAGATCCTCGGTGACCATCTCCACCATCCGGCTGCCTGCCATATGCGCCAGCACACCGCGGCGCGAATCCGACGCCGGAATGGCAGCGTTTTGGGGCATCGCAAGGCCCAGCGATTCCATCATCGTCGCCATGGTGGAAGCTGTGCCCATTGTCATGCAGTGTCCTGCCGAGCGGGCCATGCAGCTTTCGGCCTCGCAGTATTCGTCAACGGTCATACTGCCCACCTTGACGGCTTCTGTGAACTTCCAGAGATCGGTGCCCGAGCCGATGTCGCGGCCCTTGAACTTGCCGTTCAGCATCGGGCCGCCGGAGACAACCAGCGCGGGCACATCGCAGCTCGCGGCGCCCATCACAAGCGACGGTGTGGTTTTGTCACAGCCGCACATCAGCACGACGCCGTCGATGGGGTTGGCGCGGATGGATTCCTCTACATCCATGCTGGCCAAGTTGCGATAGAGCATGGCGGTGGGCCGCATGATCGCCTCGCCGAGTGATGTGACCGGGAATTCCACCGGAAATCCACCCGCTTCCCAGACGCCGCGCTTGACGTGCTCGGCGAGGTCGCGGAAATGCGCGTTGCAGGGAGTCAGCTCCGACCAGGTATTGCAGATGCCGATCACCGGGCGGCCGTCGAACACGTGCGATGGCAGGCCCTGGTTGCGCATCCAGCTGCGGTGTGCGAATCCGTCGCGATCGATTTTGCCGAACCATTCTGTGGAGCGGTAACGCCCGTTTCCTTGTTTTACGCCAGACATTTCGTCAGCCCTCTCACATCCGTCACGTTTTCCAACTTCGATACGAGCTGCACGACCTGGTCCGTCTTTTCGCGTGGCCACTTCGCGAACGCTGCGCAGTCGCGGAATTTCGCGGCCACTTCGTCGAAGGTCATGGGATTCGCCGGACTGCCCTTGCCGAAGTCGGCGCGGCCGGAGATAGTGCGGCCGCCCTTGAGAAGAATACTTATGATCGTGGTCATCTTGTTGTAGCCCGCCCTCTCTGCGTCTTGATGCACGCCGAAACGGACGCGCGAGATCATGTCGCGGACTTCGGGCCGGTTCGGGACATCGTCGGTGAACTCGGCGAGTCCCGCTTTGCGGTACAGCAGCAGTGCGGCCATGCAGAATTCCATGCTGAACTTGGCCTGGAGTCCACTTTTGGGCTGGTGATGGATGAGCGCGTTGGGCATGTTGCGGTTCGTGCCGACGTCGACGCGCTCCACCTGCTTGGGATTGATATCGTGCTCGCGGATGAGACGGGCCATCTCGGTCATTCCGGGGTGGGTTAGTGAACCGGAGGGGTAAGGCTTGATCGAGACACCGGGAGAGCGGAAGGTCCACGGGTTTGCGAGCTTTTGATGAATCGCATCGGGATTGAACCCGCCGCCCGCGGCATGGAAGAATCCTCGGGGAGCTTCGAGGATCTGGTCGGCGGCGGTCCACCCGAGCGCGGCGAAGTCGGCCGCAACTACTCCCGATTCTGCGGCGCGACCCGCATGGAAAGGCTTCGTCATGGTGCCGAAGTTTTCACGAAGGCCGGCGGCCTGGCTGGCAGCGATGCTAAGTGCGCGCACGGTGGTTTCCAGATTCAGATTTATGACCTTCGCCGCGGCCGCCGCAGCTCCAATTGCGCCGCACGTGCCGGTGCTGTGGAACCCGTCTTCATAGTGGCGCGGCGAAATAGCTTCGGCGATTTTGCACTCCGCCTCGACGCCGGCTAGATAGGCTGTGAGAAGATCACGGCCGGAGACTCCGCGCGCTTCGGCTGTGGCAAGCGCGGCGGAGAGGGCCGTGGCGGTGGGATGCGTGAGAAGGCCGTAGACGCGATCTTCGGCGACGGCGAGTTGCGTGTCGTCGTAGTCGTCGGCGTGGATGGAGACGCCGTTGACGAAGGCGGCGCAACGTGTGGGGGCTTTGATGGACGAGCCGATGACGGTTGCCGGGCCGCCGCAGAGGCCTTGACCGCTGAGGTAGTCGCAGCAGATCTTGCCACTCTGCGCGGCTGAGCCGCAGAGAGCGAGGCCGAGTCCGTCCAGTATGGACTTTTTGGCTAGGGCGAGGACGTCGTCTGGGATGGCTTCGAATCGGAGGCTTTCTATGAACTGCGCTACGTCGCGGGTGACCGGCGGGATCTGAAGGTCCCGCGCAGACCTGGAGGTCTGCCCCACTAGTTGCGGCGTGAGTGCGCCGGCGGCTGAATGTATCAGGTTTCTGCGGGTCATTCTCCGGGCTCCTTCACCCAGCGCCATTGTTCATCGAAGAGGCCGGCGGTGACGAGTTCGGGAACATCCGCGCCGTCCTTAACCTTGACGATGGCCCAGTCGCCCCATTGGGGCATGCCGTAATCGCCGTTGTATTCGCGGTCGGTGATCGTCAGGCCGGTGTTGAAGACTACGTACTTCGTGGGGCTGAGCGGATTGGGATGGGCGAATGCGAGGAGGTGGTCTGCCGCGGTGTAGGTCTTGTCACCCCACTTCAGCGACTCGCGCGTCCACTTGATCTTCAATTGGGCGATGATTCGCGCCATCAGGCGGTTGCTGCCCGGATCGCCGAACAGCACTACATGATATTTCTGCATGTCGCTCTCTGTGACGTCCTTGTCATCTTTCACGAAGGGATGGCCGCGGAAATATTTGGCCCACAGCCGGTCGAATCGTGTCAGTGACCGCAGAGCCTGCTGATTTACCGCCGCGTTCCAGGGCTCGCCCGTCGGGCGCACGAGCAGGAAGGGGTCGAGAAACGCGTCGTCGATCGGGCCCTGCATCGCGTGCGTCTTGCGGCGGCCTGGCCAACGCGGGCGGGGTTCGACTTTCCAGCCCTCAGCCGTCCTGTCGAATGTGATCTCGGCTACCTGCTTGACTTTGAGCTTCACTCCATCGATCTGGACTTCCCTGGCGTTTTCCATTTCCCGGAGTGTCAGGCGCGCCACGTTGCGGGTCGCGATATCGTATTTCGATCCGCCCTCCGTGCGGTCGGCGGTCACCGTGCTCCTCTCATAGTGCCTCTCCAGCGCGTCGACCGTAACCCAGTAATCCCGGTTGTAGCGCGTCGTGTATGTGACAAATCGAATCTGGTCGGGCGAGACTTGCCCCTTGTCGCCCCACTCCTTCAGGAATGCGTCGAGGCGCTGGCGCACGAGCGGGCTGGTTCCATGAGCGGTATCGATTGAGATCAGGAACATATCGGGCGCGCCCTCGAGCCGCAGGAAATTGGGCTCCCCAACGGCTCGGAAGCCTTCGCGTTCAAGCTGCGCGCGCACGCGAAGGGACGATTCCAACTGGCCGCGCGTCTGAGTTCCCTGCGGAGGAGGAGGCAGGCAGCAGACCTGCGTGTCGCGGTCGCCATCGTGTCCGGCAATCGGCAAATTGAAGCCGTTCAACGCCCACTCTTCCATGTTTTCCCAGATCCTGAGCACCGGGTATTGGTACGGCTTCAGGTCGGGAAGCTCCGCACGGCGCGACCATGTTCCCGCGCCGATCTCGGCCGCGGCAAATGCATCCGCGTGGTGCAGCGCGATATGCCACGCCCCTTCGCCGCCCATCGAAAATCCGCGCAGGAGGATGCGCTTATCGTCGATCTTGAAGCGCTTCTTTACCGCAGCGATGCCTTCGAAGACATCCGCCTCGCCGGCCCAGTGCCAGCCGGCGCCGTTGACGCGGCCAAAGAGGTCAAGCGTGATCTGCCCTTGATCGGCGACGGGCGGATTAGCTGGCCTGGGGTTCTGCTGGTTGAAAATGAACTCGGTTTCGATGGTGTTGTTCTGCCGGCCGTGCATCCAAACGTAGAGCCTCGCCGGCTTGGACGGATCGTAATTGTCGGGCAGCGTGACGGCATAGGGTTGCACTGAGCCATCGATTTCGGAGTAGTAGGCGTGGATCTGCTTCTTGCCTGAGTACCAGGGCGCGCTGCCGTCCCGCAACTGGCGCGCTCGCTCGATGCCCTGGTCGAGTACAGTGGCTGCGTGATCCATCGCGGCCTGCGACGCGACCAGCTCGGGAAATTCGAGCAGGAAGCGGCCAGCCTTGGCGTAGACCTCGACGTCGCCGGCCTGATCGAGGTCGCGATACTTCACTTTCAATTCTTTGACCGCGGCTTCAATTTGCTCGGTCTTGGTCTTGATGGCTGCGAGTTCCTCGGGCCTGGCTTCGAACGGCGGTCCGCCTCGTTGGCCGCCTCGCTGCGGCGCAAGCGCCAGGACCAACGCCAGCAGGATTTTCGCTAAGGCATCCACGCGTCTAGCATATGCCAGCGCGCGCTGCGCATGCGACATTGGAACCAATGAAGATTGCCACCTGGAACATCAACTCCATTCGCCGCCGCCTCCCGCTCGTTCTCGACTGGCTGGCCAAGAACCAGCCCGACGTGTTGTGTCTTCAGGAAACCAAGGTGCAAGATCACGAATTCCCAGCGGACGCCTTCCACGACGCCGGATATCACGCGTGCTTTCGTGGCATGAAGGGATACAACGGGGTCGCAACGCTGAGCCGCAAGGAGCCGGACTGCGTGGTGTACGGACTCCACGAAGGGCCCGATAGCGAAGACGTCCGATTGCTGCAGACCGTCGTAGACGGCACTCCCATCGTGAATTCGTACGTTCCGCAGGGCCACAAGGTCGGCGCCGACCAGTATGTGTTCAAACTCGAGTGGTTCCAGCGGATCCGTCGCTATTTCAACGAGCGGTTTCGCCCGGACCAGCCGCTGCTATGGTTGGGCGATTTGAACGTCGCTCCGGAGCCGATCGATGTGTACCATCCCGACCGCCGTGGCAACGATCCAGATTTTCATATCGACGCGCGCAACGCTTACAAGGAAACTGTGGCCTGGGGCTTTACCGACGTCTTCCGCAAGCTGCATCCCGATCGCGTGCAGTACACGTATTGGGACTATTTCCGCAACGCGTTCGAACACAACTGGGGCTGGCGGATCGATCACGTTCTCGCGACGGCGCCGCTGGCCGAACGGGTGAAAGCCGCGGACGTGGACCTGGAGCCTCGGCGGGCGGAAGGTGCATCGGATCACACGGTGATGTGGGCGGAATTCTGATTCAATAGACAGATGCAGGAGCGCTTCGATCTGGTCGTTGTGGGCACCGGTGTGGCTGCGTCTACGGTGGCGTACCCTTGCCGGGAAGCGGGCTGGCGGGTCGCGGTAATTGACTCGCGGCCGTTCGGCGGGACATGCCCGAATCGTGGTTGCGATCCGAAGAAGGTGCTGGTGGGCGCGGCCGAGATCGCCGATGCAGCAATGCGGATGAAGCCTCACGGCG
>Ga0335084_10007776_pt1 | contig 10649 bp, 16 predicted proteins | sample Lox_Sample_44_FD_206721 | JGI IMG/M metagenome (GOLD analysis project Ga0335084, IMG submission 206721) | Soil microbial communities from Loxahatchee National Wildlife Refuge, Florida, United States - Lox_Sample_4.4 | ecosystem: Environmental > Terrestrial > Soil > Wetlands | place: USA...
GGTCGCAAAACCCAACCCAATCCGCTGATGAGGTTAAGAACCGCCTGGTAAGCAGCGCCGATTCTATCGACGGGGTGAGCTGTAATTCTGCTTATGCCGGGAAACTTGGAGCAGGCAGAATTAACGCCTACAGAGCCCTCTCCTCTAAGAAAGAGCGCGTTGATTTTGATGGAGACGGAAAGACCGATATCGCCTTCTACCGTTCCAGCACAGGTGTTTGGTGGGTCACTCCCTCATCAGGTGCCCCCGCTTATGGCTATGGCTGGGGTGGACCTGCCTTCGCACCTGTGCCTGGAGACTTCGATGGAGATAGAAAGACCGACATTGCGATCTACGATACCACAGGGGGTGCCTGGTGGATCGTTCCCTCTTCCGGTGCTCCGGCATACGGAGTCGGATGGGGTGGCTCCGGATTTACGGCTGTTCACGGAGATTATGACGGGGACGGAAAGACCGATATCGCGATTTACGATACGACGGGAGGTGCCTGGTGGGTCATCCCTTCTTCTGGCGCTCCGGCCTATGGAGTCGGCTGGGGTGGACCTGCCTTCGCACCTGTTCCTGGAGATTATGATGGTGATGGCAAAACGGACATCGCGATCTACGATACGACCGCCGGTGCCTGGTGGATCATTCCTTCTTCGGGTATCCCAGTTTACGGAGTCGGCTGGGGTGGGTCACCTTTCAAGCCCGTCCCTGGAGACTACGATGGAGATGGAAAGACAGATATTGCAATCTACGACACCACGCGAGGTGCCTGGTGGATTATCCCCTCTTCCGGTGCTCCTGCCTATGAAGTAGATTGGGGAGGAACCGGGTTTACACCTGTTCCGGGCGATTATGACGGAGACGGAAAAACCGATGTGGCCATTTACCAGACCAGCAATGGCAGCTGGTGGATCCTCTATTCCTCCGGTGGTGGTTTCCATGCTGGCTGGGGTGGAGATGTATCCGATATTCCATTGACCACAAATCCTGATTAGGTTGACTGAAATTTTTTAGGTATTGATTTGTAAGTTTGAGAAGAAGGAGTGCAGTTTGATGATTATTTAGGCTGCATCCTTTTCTTATTTTTTTACAAAATGAGATTCATAAACTCTGGGTGTTTCCATTCATAATCCTTTTCTTGTAAATTTAAAGTATTTGAGGGTTTGTGAAAGAGATAAGCCCTCAGTCTGCCAATCCGAAAACCACTGTCTTAAATTTGTATTAAAACAGAATGGAAATGATTAGAATAGATAAAATAGACTGGAATAGATGGAAAAGGATTTTGCTTTATATTTTTAAGTGCTTACGGGAAAACGAACCAAAATCAAAGGGTTAAGAAAATCATCCAAATATTCTTGTAATCAGCGGGTCGGCGGTTCAAATCCGTCCGTGGGCTCCATATTTTTTTGCCGTGCTTACAGACACATTCTATCCTCCCACTGCTTTCCCGCTTTAGGCTCTCAGATTCCGATTCGAAAAAGCGTTTGAAATATTCCTACATTTGTGGTAACATTTGCACGGAGGTGGAAAAAATGAAATTCGTCGGCGTCCGCGAGTTCAAACAAGATGCAGTGAAATATCTGAACCAGGGGAGCGAAATCGTCATCATGAAGCGAAAAAAGCCGATTGCCCGACTTGTTCCCGTTCGGGAGAGGACTGTTGAGATGGTTCTCCTTGAGATCGGAAGGGTCCTCGACGAGGCAGGAATATCGGAGCAGGGGGCGTTGAAAGCACTCAACCGAGCCAGGCAGGAGATTTATGGCTAAGGTCGTTATCGATGCCAACGTCATCATCTCGGCCGCTTTTGGAGGCAATCCTTTGAGAGCAGTGATCCGGGCTATGGAGGAGGACGAGGTTTATCTGTCCCAGGCAATCGAACGTGAACTGACGGATGTTTTTTCGAAGTTGGCAAAGAAACTGAAGACGGAACACATCACCTTCCTGAACGAAAGGATGCGGGAACTGATAGGGATGGCCAAACAAGTTTTTGTCTCGACCCGGGTTGTTCTGTCAAGAGATCCCAAGGATGACCATTACCTTGCCCTCTGCAAGGAAGTGAAAGCCGACTTTCTAATCACCGGAGACAAAGACCTGCTTAATATTCCGTTGGAGGCACTTGAGGAAAATGGGATCTCATGTCGAATCCTCACCCCCCAGGAATTCGTGGAGGGGGCTTAGCGGAAAAAATCCTTCCAGGATGGGATCATTCTCAGCTTTAATAAGGGTTCTCTTGTACGGTCTGAAAGCCGTCTCGTGATCGTCTGGAACGGACTGCCCGACTTGAGATTAATCCTTCTTTTTTAGCCAATATTCTAATCTTGCTTCCGGTGACTCTAAGGCGCTCCTGCACATTTCTCCGTATTTGAGCGTCAAGATTGAGAACTTTGAAAAATCGTGATCCATCTCTTTTCGCTGTTTATCAAGAGCTAATCGGACTTTTGCCGCAGCTACTTTGGGGTCACTGAACTTTATTGCATAGAGATAAGCGCTATCAGATGCCTCCAAAGCCTTGTGAGCTAACTCCTCTTTTGCACTTCTTCGTAAAGCTTCAGCAGCGAGAATATAATAAGCAGAACACTCTGCAAAATCACTCGCAAGATTTGCAGTGGCACGTTCTTCATCGTAGCCGTAAGCGCTTTGCGATACGAAGAACGACACGCCAATAATTGTAACGAACAACGTTCTCTTCAAGGCTCAAGCTCTCCAAAATGGGTTTGTAGTACCCCCGCACCGCTCCCCGCGTCACGGGTAATGGCCAACATACCTCAGCAAAGCACGTGATCGCCTGTCGCTGTTGATCTCTGCTCCTTTATGGCCACCCATTACTGCCAGCAATGCTCTACGGCGATCTGAGAGAGTCTGACAGGTTTTTTTATGTTTAGGCAGATGCTTAGCAGCCTCCTTCTACTCATTGCTACCCCACACTGCTCACAATGTACTAAATTGGAAATAGGGTGTCAATTAGAATTGCGGGAAAGAACCGTAGAGGTAGCTGCCGTTAACCGTAGAGAATTATCTGGAGAGGCGATTACAGGAGGCGAAATATGTTCATCTTCCATCATCTCGTCACAGTCGCCCAATATGCCCTGAACGATACGATCCCCTACACAAAAATTGTAATCAAACTGGTAAGAATCTATTCGGTTTCTTCGAAAGATCTCACCGCATTTCATCAATATCAATAAGGTTTTCAACAACTTAGCATATGAAATCACAGGAAATAAACAATTGGCATAATCATTGCTTTTTTTAGAATATTTAAAGTCTAAAAACGGTAGCGAAATGAAAATATGGGTTATTTCTTTCGCAGGATTATTGCTTTTCGCATGTGCGAACGTGCGGACTCTTAATCAGGATTTGGACAGACTTCACTCCCAAGTCAATATCCTCCAAAGAGAGATTAAGTCTACCAAGAATCAAGTATCTGACATGAGAGCCAAAAATAACGAGCTGAAGACCGATTATTCTCTCCTCCTTGATAATCTTGAATCCGAAATTCGGATCCTCTCGACAAATTTTGAAGAACACAAAGAGTTTCTCAGAAGGGCTCCAGAAGAGATTTACCGCTTGAAGGAAGAGATAAAAAGCCGGTTGAGATTAGAAGAAAGGAGAGGAAACCAGGAACTAAGATTTATGGAGATAGAATATCGTCTAAGAGCATTGGATGACAAGAAAGACCGGCAGATTATCCGAATTAATTCCTGGAGCAACCAATGATCATGGAGCCCCACGGGCAAAGCCCGTCATCCCTGCGAAAGCAGGAATCCAGCGGCTTCTGGATTCCGGGTCGCGTTTCACTCGCCCGGAATGACAATCCTACTCCCGAAAATGTCAAACTTTGCAAGTCCCCCGGCAGAGCCGGGGGTTTACCTAACGGACAATTAAAGAATATTAAAGCTCAAATTCAAGAATAGCAGAGAAGATACCTACCTGATTAATGGTTCGTTCCGATCAAGTGTTAACCCGTCACCGATTCAATCTCACCGCTATGATTTGATAATCTCATCTGACGGTGATCTTAATCCCCCTCTTCCTGTACCTTCAAACTTAGGAAGCTTCTCAATCCGTTGCCACATCTCCCTTTCTTGAGCGAAGGGGTTTTGCTCAGAAAGGCTCTTCCACGCACGCTCCATTTTCTCCTTCATTTTCTGCAAATCAGCAAACGACGTAACTCCCGATTTCATAGGAAATTCCTTTCAAACTTTCTGATAGATTTTTACCAACTCTTCAAGCCCCATACGGTTCAAAGAACTCTTGTCAAGGAATCGGTCGGCCCCATGCTGAAAGGCAGCTCCCCGATATTCCGGTATATCGTAGCCCGTGAGAATGAGAATGGTAATATTGGGATAATTTGCTTTAATTTTCTTAGTGAGTTCCAGGCCACTTTCTCCGGACAATTGAATATCCATGAAGATAAGGTCCGGACGGAAAGTGTCGACTTTCTCCAAAACCTTACCCCCCCCTCCTGCCTCGTCAATGGCCATCATAGGGAAAGACGCTTCCAATGTCGCCTTGAGGGTCTGTCGAAAAAAATCGTTGTCATCCACTATCAAGATTTTAAACTTCTTTGTTTCTCCTGGACTGGAATCTGAATAGACAATATTTCCCATTTTAAGCATTTTCGTTCAGTGATCCCTTAGAAGTAAATAAGGTGAGTGCTTTATTTAACGGAAACAAACACAGTATTTTAGGGGGGGGAAATAGAGAATTTATTTCTTAGGTGTCTTCTCTTTGAGTTGTTTTAGGGTGGAGGGAGATTTGGGCTCCGTTTCTCCCTTTCCTCCAAGACAGTTTTAATGAAAAAGATATCTTTATCCTTGCCATTCTCACCAAAATATTTTCTTCCCCACTTAATAATGGATTCTTCGGTGGATTCTTCCGTAACTCTTCTTGGATTTCTTCTCCTCTCTGGTAATGCGCCAAGAAATATATCACCCTTCACTGCGTCCCGTAAATAAAATTTATAAACAATCATGTACGTAATACTCCTTTCGATTTCTTTTGGACTTGAGGGCAAGTCTGCGACGAAAAGACGTTAAGCTTTATCAGGCTATCCCATTCTCTCCTTTTAGAAACCGATCCAATTCTGACTTGAGGACCTTCCAACCTTTACCTGCCTTGGCTCCCTTGATTCTGCCCGTATGGAGATACTTCGCATAAGTAGGTCTTGAAATTCGAAGGTAACCGCACGCCTCCCGACTTGTTAGGACAGTCGCTTCTCTTTCGTCACTTAGCATCGCTTTCTCCTTTCACGTTGCACTTTACACCAATAAAGAGCATTTTCTATACCAAAGACCTCAATAAGATCCAACAGAGCGATATTTAAACGGTATTGCCTCTTAATTTTCGCGAGACTTGGAATTGAGATGACATTTTTTGTCGGCCCGCCGATAGAACATTTCATCCCGCTATGCGTTAACACCATGCGTTTCTTTTATGAGGTTAGACAATTTTTTTAAAGTGATGAGTCTTCCGGTCAAGAAAAATAATTCAAAGGAGTGCATTACCTTTCGAATGGTTATTAGATGTTTTTGGCCACCTGGCATCGTTCTTGCATAAATTAAGGGAAAACGAGGCCACCGAAGCTGAACGACTAGTAATCCATGGTCCGCTGTGACGCCATATCTGAGCGGACCAAAAGTTCGAGGTAGATTGTGGAGCGAGGAAGTTTTCAAGGAGTTGCGGCAGGTTTAGAACGAATCCTAGAAAATACCCGTTTCGACCTTCGAGAGACGATGGACCAATTTCAGGAGCTATGCTTGATGATTACGGCGGAGAGGAATGTCCCAACAGATATCATTATCGAGGCCCGTCAAGCTTATAAGAAAATTCAGGATCAACTCACTAAGATCAGTGGAGCCAAGCAACTTCTCGAAGGAAAATACAAGCAGTATTATCGCCGAGACCATCAACGCGAAAAAGAAATCACCGGCATTGCATTTTTGGCTAAGACTCTGTACCTGAAATTCGAATATATCTTGCAGGAAAAAGAAGCAAAGAGCAAACTAAAAGGCAGGGAAGAATATTTGGGGGCGTCCCATCAACAAACACCGGTACCATGGTTTCAATCTAACGAAAATCAGGTCATTCTTATAAGAAATCTCCGCACTATAAACCAGCTGGACTATAGAACCAAATTTAAATTAGGATTTGAGCGAAGGCGAGAGGTAATCCAAGGCGGGGAGCGAAGTATCTCCCTCTTCGCCTTGTCGGGAGACGTCACATTGATCGACACCCTCCAACCCCGCATGCAATTGCGACAGTATGATATCATCGAACGATACTCGGAAGAAGAGTTCCACGGGGCTTTGACCCATTTAAAGGAAGTACCTCTCTCAGAAGTGGAGAGGATCATTAGGCGTTTCACAGACAGCAATGAATTTTCGAGGCTGAAATGCTTGTTTCTTAGGCTTCGATCTGAAAAAGATCTCGAAAAAGAAATAATCGCCTCAACAGACAATGTCTTGCGCGTGATGGGGGCGGGAGAGGTAAGGGCACTTTCAATTTGAAAGCCCATTGATTTTTTTCCCTTTTCCCCGGCCATATCTACTCCACCTATTTCTCCATGCCCGACATGATGAAGTTCCGCCTCCGCCACTTTGGATAGGGTGATAAGTTGTTCAAAGGTTCCGACTCGTGTGGAGTTAAGGCTCGCCATGTTTCAACGAACTTTACCTCTTGCAAGAGAGGCAAATATCCCCCCAATACAGAGGACTGCAAAGAAAGTGAATGCTAATTTCATGCATCTTAGGAAAACCGGGTAGTATTCAGGTATGATCTGAACATCCCCAATGTAAATTGAAAAAATCAGAATGGTAATTCCCATGCTGAATACCATTCCCATGGCCCGCATTGTTCCAAGCATTCCTGAAGCCATTCCATAAAACCTATTTTCAACGGAACTCATGACGCCATTTATGGTAGGAACCGAGAAAAGGGCGAAGCCAAACCCAAGAAGAATTAAAGTTGCCACAATGAACCCTAATGTCGTTTTTTCATCTAAAGTAACTAACAAGAAAAGTCCGATAGCTGTCAAAGCCATCCCCACCGAGGAAACGATTCGTGGCTCAATCTTGTCCGAAAGCCTCCCTGCAATGGGTGAGACAAGGGACTGCACAATGGGTTGAGGGATCAAAATAAAGCCAGCATTTTCGGGGGTGAGCCTTTTCATGTATTGTAAGTAGAGGCTTAGGAGAAAAGTTACAGCAAATGTAGCGCTATAATTAATCAAAGTTGCCAAATTAGAGAGAGCAAAGACCCTGTTATTTCTAAAGAGGCTTATATCCAAAATAGGACCTTCTATCTTTGTTTCCCGCTTGATGAATGCTAAGATGCCCAAGCCGCCGGGTAGAATCAGCCAAACACCGAGCCATGTTGACAGATGAGAAAAACCATACATGACCAACAAAAGAGTGAAAATATAAATGATTGAACCTGTAAGATCAAATTGTTTCCCCTCTTCTTCCCTCCATTCCCCTTTTAATTTCCAAGAAATGAAAGCAATGATGATCGATCCCAGGAGGACAATGATAAGAAAGATGCTTCTCCAGCCAAGACGGTATGTCAAAAATCCGCCTATAAACGGCCCACAAGAAGACCCTAAATAGACTGCAGCCACATTTATTCCTAAGACTTTTCCCAATTCCTCGGAAGGAAAGATGGAAGTGATAATAGCTGCTCCAATACAATAAATTGCCGCTGATCCAATTCCCTGTAAGGCCCGGAAGCAAATGAGCAACAGGGGAGAGTTTGAAATGGCGCAACCAATGGAGGCAAGGGTAAGCGTCATGATCCCGTAAGTGAAGATTCTCTTTCTTCCATAAATGTCTGCTATTTTTCCAAAGGGAACAAGAAACATCGCTGAGGCCAAAAGGTATGCCGTACTTACCCAACTTAATAAGACAGCATCCATCAGAAATTCTTTCCCAATTGAGGGGAGTGCGATATTGACAGAAGACATGGCGAAGGGCGACAGGAAAGCAGCTAATGTCGTAATAAATAAAGCAAATCTTTTACTTGTGGCATCATCTACACTCATAGCATCGGTCATAGTCACCTGCGTAAACCCTTCCGAATTTGAATAATCGATCCATCGACCACACTCACCGTCTCCAAAAACTCCCGAAGGGTTAACTTTTCTCTTCCATTCCTATCCTTGTGTCTTCTTCATCGTTTTAGAATCATATTGCCGAACTCGATCTCTTCCTGAATGACCCTTGAAATATTCATCAAAACAACTCGAACAAATTACATCCTCTCCTACAAAGTCGCCCAACTTATAAAAAAAGGGATACTTTTTTAGTTCCGCCCCACAATAATCACAGGGGACTTGGTTTTCGATCTTCATTCTCTTCCTTTATCCCTTATCCACCCCTCTTACCATTTTAGGGTCGAACCATTCTCAAAAAGATCGTTAGCCCGATAAGACCAATTGCGTCACGCCAGACTTTAACGTTATCTTATCAGGATTGGATGCCCAGGGCCAAATAGATGCGTAGGTAACTTTATTACCCCTTCGCTTATAGAAAAAGGATTGCTCATTTCGTAAGCCACCTAAAGAATCAACTAATTCCTGAATTTCTTTCGGCAGATTTGCTTCTTTCCCAGATTCTTTCGCTGCGGGGCCTAAACGTTTTCTTAATAAGGAATTAAGCGATTCAAGATCCTTCTTATTAATGACCCCCTCAAGATACTCCAACCCTTTCGAGGTGGATCTGATTTCCATCCAGAGGGTCCCCTTTATCTCTTCAATCAAGTTCGTCATTTTTGCCCTCCCCCAAACCGCTTTGTTGCTTCATTCATATTCATCTGTCATTTCTTTACTGGCCTCAGCAAGCCACCCAAAAATCCGCCAACCAGTCCAAGAAACCCAAAGTAAAGTGTTGATATGAATGCTCCTGCTCCCATAATTGAACCTACAATACCACCCAAGGCCGCTCCTGGGAGGCCACCCAAGATGCTTCCCAATAATCCTCCGATTGTTGTAAGCAATATGGCCACAATTATTCCTCCAATCGTTCCACTCAAAAAACCAGATAAAATCCCTCTCTTCGCTCCTCCTGCAATAAGTCCTGCGATAAAACCAGCCAGAATGGGGCCAAGCATAGGAATGTGGCTTAGAACTATCATTGCAACTGCACCGATTATGACCCCAAGAACCATTCTCTTTACCTCCCTTCGCCACCATTTTACCCGAAAACATAAGTCCTCATCCTTCAATCTCTTTCACAAGTTTCTTCCCATATTCCCGGCATCTCTTTTCAACTTCTCCATCACTCTCGCCATCCACCCGCAGGATGCCCTCAACTACCTTCATCCCGTGGTGAAATTCCAATGCAACCTGAAGCATTTTCAAACAATCTTTACCATTGCTTATGGATCCAGCAGATGTGAAGATACCCGCCACTTTCCCCTTCAATTTCCGGCCTCGATAATGAACGATTGATTCATCAATCACCTTTTTTACTTGCCATGCCGTGTTGGAAAAATAGGTAGGTGAGCCAAGAACGATGCCGTCATAATTTGGGAGAAGAGAAATATCACATTTCTCAACATCTTCCACCTTGACATCTACGGCACTTGAGCTCATCGCCTCGGCTATCGCTTTCGCCATCTTCCTGGTATTACCCCTTCCGCTATAATAAAGGATCAGCACCTTTTTTGAAGACATCATTAACCTCCAAAACGTTTATTTTTTATTCCAATCTATTAAATCAGGAACAGGGTTGTCAATGGGGAATTGAAAGAGTAGGACATTGATAAAAATGAGTTCCAAAGAATTTATGGTTGCGGGCTGGCGGAAGGCCCGGGCCCGTATGAACCATAAGTCTCGCTGGTTGAGCGAGCGGGGCGCACAGAGGTAAAACACTCTCCCCAAAAGATTAAAAACAAAATACGAAGCCATGGCCACTTCATTCATTGGAATGAACGGCTTGAAATGTCAGTCCTAAACCTTCTGCGAGTCTCTATAAGAAAGAAGTTGATAATAATGAGAAGCAAAAATGGCAGAAGTGCATCCCAGAACTCAACAGAAGTATCGTGGTGGGTTTCGGGATGGACTCCAACAATTTTTCGAAGCGTCTTGTCAATCTACTTCCTATGTTCCTCCTCCCCTTTCTATTCCGCTGCAGCTTGTTTTTCTGAAAATCCTTCATTTCCTCGTTGAACTCTTTTTTGGCATCCTCCTCCAGTTTCAGGGCCTTGCCCTTCAATTCTTCCATCTTCTGCTCGAACTCCTTGAGCTTCGCCTCGCTTTACTTCTGGTATTCTCCTTTTTGATCTTCTTGGGTCGTGCCCAATGCCGCCTGGGTGTCCGTCAACATGAAGCATATCAATGTGATTAGGATCGAAAGCCGTGTCATGACGATTCCCTCCTTTGCTTGGTCTTTCTAAGATCATATGGGAAAAAATGGGATAAGGAAATCAAGCAAACTCTATATTTCCCTTCGAAAAATAAAGTATTTTGTCTCGTCGGGAATTACGTGATTCCATGGCATAAAATACAACATTCCCCCCATTTACAGATCAAACCCTTTTCACTAACCTTGTCTAGATAAGAACATAGATTATGAACGGCTAGATTTCTGGCAGGCCTCATCTATACAGGAGAAGATCAGGCCATGATTCTGTTAAGAATTCTCGCGGGAATCGCCCTGATGGTG
>Ga0335084_10007777_pt1 | contig 10649 bp, 11 predicted proteins | sample Lox_Sample_44_FD_206721 | JGI IMG/M metagenome (GOLD analysis project Ga0335084, IMG submission 206721) | Soil microbial communities from Loxahatchee National Wildlife Refuge, Florida, United States - Lox_Sample_4.4 | ecosystem: Environmental > Terrestrial > Soil > Wetlands | place: USA...
CGAGGCGCGGATCAACTTCGGCTGAGCGCCGCCGCGCGGCGCGGGCGCCTCAGCGCCCGGACTTCAGCTGCTCGACCTCCCGGACGAGCGCCGCGAGCGCGGCCTCGAGCTCGGCGACGCGCGCGGCCAGGCCCGCCTCGGCGGCGGCCGCGCCGCGGCCGGCCGGGTCGGCGACCGGCTCGGTGCCGGCCTCGGGCGGCCCGGTGAACAGCTGCGCGAAGCGCGCCTCGCGCGCCCCGGGCTGGCGCGGCAGGCGCAGCACGAACGGGCCGTCGGCGCGCGCCGCGAGCAGCTCGAGCGTCGTCTCGACGTCGCCGAGGCTCGTGAACGGCGCGAGCCGCTGCGCCCGGCTGCGCAGCTCGCCCGGGGTCTGCGGCCCGCGCAGCAGGAGCTCGCAGACCACCGCGAGCTCCTGCGGCGAGAACTGCAGCGGATTGTGGTCGCCGTTGCACAGCCGGTGGCGGTACTTGACGACGCGGCTGCCGAAGCCGCTGCGCTCCATGACGAGATGGCGCCGCGACAGGGCGTCGAGCGTGTCCTGCACCGCGCGCTCGTCGAGCTCGAGCACCGGGTCGCGGTTGGTCTTCTGGTTGCAGGCGTTCGTCAGCGCGTTGAGCGACAGCGGATACTGATCCGGCGTCGTGATCTCCTTCTCGATCAGCGCGCCGATGACGCGGGCCTCGAGGGCGGTGAGCGAGATCTGCATCGGTGCTGGCTCCGGTTCAGGCCGCCGGCGGGAACACGGCGCTGGCATCGAAGACCGGGCCGTCGACGCAGACGCGCTTCATCGCCGGGCCGTCCGGCGTCGCGACTTCGACCGTGCAGCCGGCACAGCCGCCGACCGCGCAGGCCATGAATTCCTCGAGCGACACCTGGCAGGGCACCCCGAAGCGCTGCGCCACGCGCGCGCAGGCCGCCAGCATCGGCGTCGGGCCGCAGGCGTACATCGCCACCTCGGCGAGCGCGCCCGCCGGCAGGCTCGCGAGCCAGGCCATCGCCAGATCCGTGACGTAGCCGTTGAAGCAGCCGGCGAAACCCGCGAGGCTCGCGAGCCGGCTGGGCACGCCGATCTCCTCGAGCAGCGGGTGGCAGGCGATCGTGCCGTCCGGCAGGCCCGCCACCAGGATCGTCGACGGGCGCGGCCGGAACGGGAACGGGATCTCCGAGCCGAACAGCCCGAGCGGCCGAAAGCCCTGCGCGGCGCGTGCCGCGAGCGCCTCGGCGAGGAACACCATCGGCGGCATGCCGACCCCGCCGCCGACCAGCAGGGCGCGCGGGCGCGCCGCGTCCGCCTCGAAGCCGCGGCCGATCGGGCCGAGGCACGACAGCCGCTCGCCGGGGCGCGCCGCGGCGAGCCGTGCCAGGCCGTGCCCGACGACCTTGTACAGGATCTCGATCGTGCCGCTGGCGGGGTCGGCGCGCTGGATCGACAGCGGCCGTCGCATCGGCACGTCGGCGGCACACGCCAGGTGCGCGAAGCTGCCGGGACGCGCGCGGGCGGCGCACTGCGGCGCGCGCAGCTGCAGCACGTACTGGCTGCCCGGCCAGGCCTGCTGGCCGAGCACCTCGGCCTCCTCGAGGAAGATCGAGCCGCGCTGCGCCGGGTGGCGCGCGCTCATCGGCTGCTCCGGCGGCGGTTGCGGCCGGCGATCACGGTCTCGAGCACCGCCATGCGCACGGCGACGCCGTTCGTGACCTGCTGGCGGATCACCGAGTGCGGACCGTCGGCGACCTCGCTCGCGATCTCGATCTCGCGGTTCATCGGGCCCGGGTGCATGACGATGGCCTCGGGGCGCGCGAGCTTGAGACGCTGCTTCGTCAGGCCCCAGCGCGCGAAGTAGTCGTGCGGATCCGGGATCGACGCCTCCGCCATGCGCTCCTTCTGGATGCGCAGCATCATGATGACGTCGGCGTGCGCGATCCCGTCCTCGAGCGAACCGCAGCGCCGCGCACCCGGCATCTCGGCGGCATCGGGCATCAGCGCCGCGGGCGCCACGATCCTCAGCTCGCCGACCTCGAGCGCGGTGAACACCTGGTAGGCCGAACGCGCGACCCGCGAATGGCGCACGTCGCCGACCACCGCGACGACGAGATCGCGAAAGCCGCCCTTGTACTGCAGGATCGTCAGCGCATCGAGCAGGCCCTGGGTCGGATGCGACAGGTGCGCCTCGCCGGCCGACAGCACGCTGACGTGCTCCTGGACGTGCTCGGCGACGTACTGGCCGACGCCGGGCTCGGCGTCGCGGATCACGAACACGTCCACCGCCATCGACTGCAGCGTGTAGATCGTGTCGAGCACGGTCTCGCCCTTGACGCGCGAGGACAGCATGATCTCGAGGTTCAGGACCTCGGCGCCGAGCCGCCGCGCGGCGAGTTCGAACGAGGAGCGCGTGCGCGTGCTCGGCTCGGTGAAGATGTTCGCGACCGTCACGTCCTCGAGCGCCCGGCTGCGCGCCGGCGCCTCGCCGGGACGGCGCAGGAAGGTCTGCGCGCGGTCCAGCAGCTCGCGGATCTGGTCGCTCGAGAGCCCCTCGAGCGTGATCAGGTGGCGCAGTTGGCCGCGGCTGTCGAACTGGCTGAATGGCAGCATGCGCTTCACTCTTCGCTCGGCTGGCGCGGACGTCCGCGCAGCCATTGTTCCACGAGCACGCAGGCTGCCGCGGCATCGACGTCGCCGTGCCGGACGCGTCGCGGGCGCGCGCCGCTGGCGCGCTGGCGGCGGAGCAGGTCCTCCGCCTCGCGCGACGACAGGCGTTCGTCGACGGTGACGACCTCAAGCGGGAAGCGGCGGCCGAGCTCCGCGGCGAACTCGAGCGCCGCGCCGGTCAGCGGGCCGGGCGTGCCGTCCATATTATAAGGGACGCCGACGACGAGGACGCGGGGACCCCAGTCGCGGACGTAGCGCGTCAGAGCGGCCCAGTCGGGGACCCCGCCGGCTGCCGGGACGACGCCGAGCGGCCGCGCGCCGTTCGTCAGCGTGTCGCCGGCCGCGACGCCGATGCGGCGCGCGCCGTAGTCGAAGCCGATGGCAAGCGACGGGGCGGGGCGGCCGGGCGGCGGGGCGCCGGCCGGTCCGTCAGGCATGACCGGCCTGGTTCGACAGGCGGCCGAAGTCGATGCCCAGCAGTCGCGCGGCGGCGTGCCAGCGCTGCTCGAAGGGCGTATCGAAGATGATCGAGTCGTCGACCGGCACGTTCAGCCAGGCGTTCGAGCGGATCTCCTCCTCGAGCTGCCCGGCGTCCCAGCCGGCGTAGCCGAGCGCGACGACCGCCTGCAGCGGGCCCTCGCCGCGGGCCATCGAGCCGAGGATGTCGCGCGAGGTGGTCACGTGCAGCGTCGCCGACACCTTCAGCGTCGAGTCCCAGGGGTCGAGCCCCGTCGGCGCGGGCGGGTGCAGCACGAAGCCGCGGTCCTGCTGCACGGGCCCGCCGCGCAGCACGGGCCGGTCGCGCAGACCCGGGTCGGCCGGGCTGAGCGCGAGCTGCTCGAAGACCTCGCCGAGCGCCATCGTCAGCGGCCGGTTGAGCACGATGCCGAGCGCGCCCTTGTCGGTGTGCTCGCAGATCAGGGTGACCGTTTGCGCGAAGTTGGGGTCGACGAGCGACGGCATCGCGACCAGCAGCTGGTTCGTGAGGTAGGCGCCACGCATGCAGCTAGTATCGACCGCCGGCCGGCCGGCCACAAGACGCGTCGAACTAGCGGGTGTCGGCGGGCATCCGGACCGTCGAGTCCTGGACCTCACCGCCGAGGAACTGCCATTCGTAGACGAGCCGCAGCGCGTCATGACGCGCCGCCAGCGCCCGCGGGAAGGGCTCGAACGGCGCGGCGAGCTTGAGGATCTCGAGCGAGGCCTGGTCGAGCTCGGCGTGCCCGCTCGAGCGCTTGATCCACGCGCCGCCCAGCCGGCCGTCGGCCAGCAGCTGCACTTCGAGCACCGGGCTGCCGGTCAGTCCCGCGCGGCGCACCGCCTCGAGCGGATAGTTCAGCGTGCCGACCCGCTCGATCTTGCGACGCCAGCCGTACAGGTAGACCGCGACGCTCGACTCGCGCGTGTTCGCGGTGACGAGCAGCTCGCGCTCGGTCCGCCCCCGCAGCCGCAGCTCGTCGCCCATGTCGGCGCCCGAGGCTTCCGGCGACAGGGGCTGGAGCACGAGCGGCGCGCCCGCCGGCGCCGACGGCGCGCCGTGCGAGAAGTAGCGCTTGTCCTGCGAGGCCGCGCGGCTGGCGAGCAGGTCGCTGTCGCCGCTTTCGCCGGCGTCCGTGCCGGACTCGCCGGACGAGCGTTCGCGGCCCTCGGCGGCGGGCTCCGCCGGCAGGGAGTGCGGCGATTCGGCGCCGCGCACGTCCTCGGCGGTGCCCGCGCCGCGCTGGTTGACCTGGGCGAGGTAGTCGGCGCGGGTATTGACCTGCTCCTCCGCCACCGGGTCGTGGACCAGCAGCACCTCGAGCGAGGGCGCGTCGCTCAAGCCGCCAAGGTGCGGCGGCGCGAAGGTCACGCCGAGGATGACCACGGCGTGCAGCGCGCCGACGAGGAACAGCGTCGTCGTCAGCCGGTCGCGCACCGGCGGCGACGCCTCGTGGTGGCGAGCGAGCTCATCGAGCAGCAGCGTATCCGTCACGGCGCCGAGTATACGCCGCGGCCGTGGCCCGCTCAGCGCGCCGGAACGAGCCGCAGCGTCCGTTCCGTCGCCCGCTCGACGGCCGCGCGGCTGTAGAGCAGCGGGAAGTACTGGCCGCGCCGCCAGAGCTCGGCGAGGTCGCGGTAGTGCGGGTCGTCGGGATCGCCCGACTGGCCGGGGTGGTTGACCGCGACCGACCCGTCCCAGTTGCCGACGTCGATCACGATCCGCACCGAGGGCCCCGACAGGTCGCGGAAGTCCGCGGCGCGGTACGTCGCCTGGCTGGGTACGTACGGGTCGCCGCCGACCGGGAACGGCCCGACGTTGAGGCGATCGCGCTCGGCCGCGTCGACGACCGCGGCGAAGGGGTGCTCGGAGAGGTTGTAGTGCAGCGCGTCCCAGCGCCAGCGGCCCGGATCGGCGCCGAGGTGCGTGAGCAGCTCGCGGTAGGCCGCGGCCAGGGTCGAGACGAGCAGCGCATCGCGCCGCTCGCGCGCGCGCTCGGCGAACCAGGCCTCGGGATGCTCGATCAGATCGACGACGACGTCGACGTGGGCGGCCTCGACGCCGGGCGCCACGGCCGGATCCAGCAGCGCGTTCTTGGCGGCGATGCGCAGGTGGCGGGTGTACCAGGTCTCGTAGAGCGCCGCGGCGGCCGAGTCACCCGTCACCGCGCCGTCCCAGCGGGCGAGCAGCGCGAGCGCCGCCCGGGCGTCGGCGTCGTCGCTGCGCAGCTCGCCGAGCGCGAGCACGATGCGCCGCGCCGGCAGCGACACCTGGTCGGTCTGCAGGCGCTCGGAGTCCTCGATCGACACCTTCGGCAGCGACGCGAGCACCGCGTCGATGCGCCGGTGCCGCCACGGCGCGGTCCATTCGAAGCCCAGCCGGCGGCGCGCGTACGGATAGCCGTCCGGCAGATTCATCTCGTTGGAAGTCGACAGGTAGCCCTGCCGCGGGTTGACGCGCCGCGGCAGGTCGCCGCGTGCCCAGAACCCCTGCCACTCGTAGCGGCCGTCGCCCGGCACCGGCAGCAGCCCGTCCCAGTTCGGGCGGCGCGGCGCGAGGCCGGCCGGCAGCCAGGCGATCGTGCCGTGCGTGTCGGCGTACAGGTGGTTCAGCGAGGGGGCGCGCCAGCCGCCGACGGCCCGCTCGAAGTCCGCGAGCGAGCGCGCCTTCAGATAGGCGAGCGCGCCGAAATAGACCGAGGTGCCGGGCTCGAGCCACGCGCTGCGCACGGCGTACGCCCGGTGTCGGCCGGGCTCGACGAGGATGACCGGTCCGTGGCGGCTGAACTCGAGCTCGACCGGCACCGCCGGCGCGTCGCGTACCGCGATCGTCTCGCGGACCGCGCGAAACGGCTCGAAGCGGCCGCGGTAGCGATAGGCGTGCGGCGAGGCGGGATCGAGATCGTAGACGTACAGGTCCTCCTGGTCGATCGCGAAGATGGTGTAGCCGAAGGCGATCGAGTCGTTGTGGCCGAGCGAGATGCCCGGGATCTGCGGCTGGTTCGCGCCGATCGCGTGCAGCGTCGGTGCATCCAAGCCGACGAGGTAGCGGATGCTCGGCTGCTCGAAGGCGCGGTGCGGGTCGTTGGCGAGAATCGCCCGTCCGGTGGCCGACTTCGAGGGCGCGATCGCCCAGTTGTTGCTGCCCTCGCGCACGCCCGCCGGCTCGCCGGCGTCCGCGGCGCGCGGCGCCGCGCCGGGTGCGTCGAGCCTGAAGTCGCGCGTCGCGAGCGTGAAGGCCCTGAGCACGTCGCGCGGCAGGCACGGGTCGAGGCCGGCGGGGATCTCGACCTTCCAGGGCGGGGCCAGCGGCGCGCGCACGCGGTCGGCGGCGACGTCGCCGCGGCAGGCGACCTGGGCGCGCGCGACCTCGCTGTCGAGATTGCGCGACAGGCCGTGCGCGCGGATCCGCACCAGGTCCTCCACGCTCCAGCGGGCGGGCTGGTAGTTCTGCAGGCGGAATTCGCGCGGCAGCCGCTCGGGGTGCTGGCGCAGCCAGTCGACGTAGGCATTGATGCCGGCGACGAAACGCTCGGCGACCGCGCGCGCGCCCGGACCGTACGCCGCCCACTCCGCGCGCATGTCGCCGCGGTAGAGGAACAGGCGCGCCGCGCGGTCGTCGTCCACGTAGGCGCGTCCGAACACCTCGGCGAGCTGGCCGAGGCCGCGACGCCGCCACAGGTCGATCTGGAACAGGCGGTCGCGGGCCGCGTTCCAGCCCTGCGCGAGGAACAGGTCGGCCTCGCTGCGGGCATAGAGGTGGGGCACGCCCCAGTGGTCGATGAGGATGTCGACCGGTGCCGCGAGCCCGGCAACCGCCACCGTCTCGACCGCGACGGGCGCGGCGGGCGCGGCGGGCGCGCCAGCGGCGCCCAGCAGGGCGACGGCGGCGAGCGCGGCGGTGCGGGCGCGTATCCTGCGGCGCACGGATCAGTGGCGGCGGGCCGCGAGGCGGCGCTCGAGCGCATCGAGCAGCAGGCCGGCGATGTCGACGTGGAACTCCTTCTCGAGCTCGCGGATGCCGGTCGGGCTCGTGACGTTGATCTCGGTGACGTAGCCGCCGATGACGTCGAGGCCGACGAACACCATGCCGCGCTCGCGCAGGCGGGGGCCGATCTGTGCCGCGAGCCAGCGGTCGCGGTCGTTGAGCGGCCGGCCGACGCCGCGCGCGCCGGCCGCGAGGTTGCCGCGGTGGTCGGCGGCCGTCGGGATGCGCGCCAGCGCGTAGGGAACGGGCTCGCCGTCGATCAGGATCACGCGCGAGTCGCCGGTCGTGACGATCTCCGGCAGGTAACGCTGCACGATCGCGTAGCGGCTGCCGTAGTCGGTCAGGGTCTCGAACACGACGCCGGCGTTCTTGTCGCCGCGGTCGATCACGAAGATCGACCGGCCGCCCATGCCGTACAGCGGCTTGCAGACGATCCGGCCGTGCTCGCGCAGGAAGGCCTGCATGTCGCCCATGTCGCGCGTGATCAGGGTGGGCGCACAGCACTCGGGGAACCACGCCGTGTACACCTTCTCGTTCATGTCCCGCAGCCCCTGCGGGCGGTTGACGACCAGCGCGCCGGCGTCCTCGGCGCGCTCGAGGATGTAGGTCGTGTAGATGTACTCGGTGTCGAACGGCGGGTCCTTGCGCATCAGGATCACGTCGAGATCGGCGAGCGGGCGGTCGCGCGGCTCGCCGAGGGTGGACCAGGCGGCGAGGTCATTGCGCACCGCGAGCGGCGCCAGCCGGCCCATGGCCTGGCCGTCGCGCAGCCAGAGGTGGCGCTGCTCCGCGTAGTGGAGCTCCCAGCCGCGGGCCTGGGCCGCGAGCAGCATGCCGAGCGTGGTGTCCTTGGCGGGCTTGATCTGGCCGATCGGGTCCATGACGACGCCGAGGCGTACCGGGGCGGGCATGCAGCGTTCTCCGGCGCCGAGCGCAGCCGCGGCGATGCGGCCGGTGCGCGTAATTGTGATGCGGATCACCCTCGCAGGGGTGCCGCGCCATAGTACACCTGCACCTCGGCGCGGCCCGCGTGGCGGGGCCGGGCGCAATCTTCGGACGGGACGGTGAACTGTGAACTGTGTCGGAGCGCCGACGTGGCCACCTCCGGCTTGATATGTTAAAACCCCACGGTTATTCGGACCCAGCCGTTTGGGCGCGGACAGACCGCGCGCGCAGTCCGACCGGCCGGGACGAAGTCAGGTGCAAGCGATGGAACACGCAGCGCAAGCGGCTCCCAAGTCCCGGCTCTCGGGCCTGAAGGTGCTGGTGATCGACGACAGCAAGACGATCCGGCGCACCGCCGAGACGCTGCTGTCGAAGGAAGGCTGCGAGGTCTACACGGCCGTCGACGGCTTCGATGCGCTCTCCAAGATCGCCGACCACCAGCCGGACATCGTCTTCGTCGACATCATGATGCCGCGCCTCGACGGCTACCAGACCTGTTCGCTGATCAAGCACAACAAGGTGTTCCGCTCGATCCCGGTCATCATGCTGTCCTCCAAGGACGGCCTCTTTGACCGCGCCCGCGGCCGGATCGTCGGCTCCGAGCACTACCTGACCAAGCCCTTCACTCGCGACGAACTCCTGTCCGCCATCGAGCAGCACGTCAGCCCTGCCGATGCGGCGGCCACCTGAGCCGGGGCGCAGCCATGGCACTCATCCTGATCGTCGATGACTCGCCGACCGAGGTGCATGTCATCCGCAAGGCGCTCGAGAAGCACGGCTACCAGACCGCCGCGGCCGCCGACGGTGCCGAGGGCATCCGCCTCGCGAAGTCCATGAAGCCGGACCTCATCTTCATGGACATCGTGATGCCGGGCGTCAACGGCTTCCAGGCGACGCGCACGCTCGCCAACGACCCCGAGACGCGGCGGATACCGGTGATCATGGTCACCAGCAAGTCGCAGGAGACCGACCGCATCTGGGGCATGCGCCAGGGCGCGGTCGACTACCTGGTCAAGCCGGTCTCGGCCGAACAGCTGGTCGAGAAGGCGCAGGCGGCGCTGGCCGGGTGAGCGCCGCGATGCCGCAGCCAGCGAGCCTGCGCGAGCTTCGCGACCGCCCCTTCGAACTGCTGCGCGAGCTCGAGCGGCGCGGCCGCACGGCGGCCGGCGGCCGCGACGCGGCCGACGGTCGCGAGTGGGTCGGCGTCGCGTTCCGGCTCGGCCCGGAGAGCTTTCTGGTGGCGCGCGAGGAGACCCGCGAGGTCATGGCGCTGCCGCCGGGCCTGACGCGGGTGCCGGGCGCGCGCGGCTGGGTCCGCGGGCTCGCCAACGTCCGCGGCCAGCTGCTGTCGGTGATCGACCTGCGCCAGTACCTCGGCAGCGGCGCGACGCAGCCCGGGCGCAACGTGCGCGTGCTGGTGGTCAACCACCGCGACATCCCGGCCGGGCTGATGGTCGACGAGGTGCTGGGCTTTCGGCGCTTCGCGGATTCGGAGTTCGTGGCGACGCCGCCGCCGACGCTGGTGCGCTGCGAGCGGTATCTCGCCGGCGCGTTCCGCCGCGGCGGCGAGGCGTGGCCGGTGCTGAGCCTCAAGCTGCTGGTCGAGGCCCCGAGTTTCCTGCAGGCGTCCTGAGCGCGGCGCCGGTGTTCGCGGCGCCTCTGTACCGCCGGAGTGGTGAGCGATGAATTCGACGGTCGACAATGACAAGGCCATAGCCCGGCTGCCCGGGATCCTGAGGCTGGCGCTCGGCGCGCTCGGGATCGCGGCGCTCGTGCTGCTGCTCGGCGCGCTCGGCGTGCTCGGCGCCGGCCTGAGCCAGTGGCTCGGCCTCGCCCTGCTGCTCGGCGCGGGCGGCGCGATCGGGCTCGCGCTGCGCGGCAACGCGCGCGCCGCCAACCTGCGGCTGGTGGCCGATCTGGCGGCGAAGAAGAACGCGCGCAACGAGGAGGCGATCCTGCGCCTGCTCGACGAGCTCGCGAGCCTCGCCGACGGCGACCTGACGGTGCAGGCCACCGTCACCGAGGACGTCACCGGCGCGATCGCCGACTCGATCAACTACGCCATCGAGGCGCTGCGCGAGCTCGTCACGACGATCAACGCCTCGGCGATCTCGCTCGACGCCGCCGCGAAGTCGACCCAGGCGGCCGCGGCGCACCTCGCCAAGGCGAGCGGCGGCCAGTCCAAGCAGGTCGCCGCGGCCACCGAGTCGGTGGCCGAGATGGCCGCCTCGATCGAGGAGGTCTCGGGCAACGCCGAGCGCTGCGCCGACGTCGCGCGCCATTCGGTGGACGTCGCCCACAAGGGCGGCGACGCGGTGCGCCGGACCATCGACGGCATGAACGCGATCCGCGAGACGATCCAGGAGACCTCCAAGCGCATCAAGCGCCTCGGCGAGAGCTCGCAGGAGATCGGCAACATCGTCGAGTTGATCAACGACATCGCCGAGCAGACCAACATCCTCGCGCTGAACGCCTCGATCCAGGCCTCGATGGCCGGCGAGGCGGGCCGCGGCTTCGCGGTGGTCGCCGACGAGGTGCAGCGGCTCGCCGAGCGCGCGGCCAACGCCACCAAGCAGATCGAGGTGCTGGTGC
>Ga0335084_10007778_pt1 | contig 10648 bp, 8 predicted proteins | sample Lox_Sample_44_FD_206721 | JGI IMG/M metagenome (GOLD analysis project Ga0335084, IMG submission 206721) | Soil microbial communities from Loxahatchee National Wildlife Refuge, Florida, United States - Lox_Sample_4.4 | ecosystem: Environmental > Terrestrial > Soil > Wetlands | place: USA: Florida...
AGGATGGGGGTCGACGTCGCCGGTCAGCTCGCCGCGGCGGCGCTGCTGGAAGCCATCAAGGACGATCTGCGGGTGCTCGGGGTGGAAATGGATTCGTACGTCAGCGAGCGTCGCTTGCGCGCGGAAGGGGTCGTCGAGTCAGCGCTGCAGGCGCTGGAAGCCCGCGGGCTGTTGTACGAGAGCGAGGGCGCGCGCTGGTTCCGCTCCACCGGGTTCGGAGACGAGAAGGATCGCGTCGTTCGTCGCTCCGACGGTGAGCTGACCTACTTCGCCAGCGACATCGGTTATCACCACCAGAAGCTCGCGCGCGGTTTCGCCCGGCTCATTGACGTCTGGGGGGCCGACCACCACGGGTACATCAAGCGAGTCGAGGCCGCCATCGAGGCACTCGGCTACCGCGATCGACCGCTGCACGTGATCCTGGTGCAGATCGTGCGCCTGACCCGCGGCGGCGAGCCGGTGCGGATGGGGAAGCGCACCGGAGAGTTCGTGACCATGCGCGAGGTCGTGGACGAGGTCGGAGCGGACGCGGCGCGGTTCTTCTTCCTGATGCGCAAGGCCGATAGTCATCTTGAGTTCGACCTCGACCTTGCCAAGAAGCAGTCGGCGGAAAATCCGGTCTTCTACGTTCAGTACGCCCACGCCCGCATTTGCAGCCTGTTCCGGCAGGCCGAGAGCGACGGCGTGCGCGTGCCGGCGGCGCGCGCCGCTGCGCTCGGGCGTCTCGGAGCGGCGGAAGAGCAAGAGGTCATCAAGCTGGTGGCGCAGTTTCCCGACCTCGTCGAGGAGGCGACCCGCGAGCTCGAGCCGCATCGGTTGGTATTCTATTTGATCGATCTCGCCGGGGCGTTCCATCGTTCGTACAACCGCCATCGTGTCCTCGGCGTCGAACCGGATCTGACCGGCGCCCGGCTGTACCTCGCTTGGGCGGTCCAGCAGGTGGTCCGGCGCGGGCTGGGACTGCTCGGCGTCAACGCGCCCGAGTCGATGTGAGGCGCCATGGCACGCGCACCGTCAGGACTCAGCATCGGGCAACTGGTGACGCTGACATTCGGGTTCCTGATCGCGTCGGTGCTCATCTTCGCCCTCGGGTGGCTGGTGGGCAACGACGCGGCGGAGCAACGGATCGCGCGCGAGGCGCAGATCGTGCGCCTGCCGGTTCAGCTGCCCACGCGCGAGCCGGAGTCGCCGGGGGCGCGCGTGGCGGCGGCGGCGACGCCACCGCCCATCGCCGTCGCGGTCGCGGCGACGCCGACCCACCCGCGGCCGGTCGCCACGGCGACACCGGTGCTCGTCGTTCGCGCGGCGACGGCGACCCGTCCGCCGGCGGCGACCAAGACGGCCGTGCCGGCCTCCGCCTCCGGCATGGGCCGGTGGACCGTCCAGGTCAGCGCCACTACCGATCCGCTTCAGGCCGTGATGCTCGCCCGTAAGCTCCGCTCCAAAGGGTACGATGCATACACGGTGCAGGGGCCCATCGGCGGGCTGATGTGGTATCGCGTGCGCGTCGGACGGTACCAGGACAAGGCCGCCGCCGCGGCGACGGAGCGGCGCCTGAAGCAGCAGGAGGGGATGGAAGCGGCGTTCGTTTCCGCTAGTGATCAGTGATGTCCGCCCGCTACCTGCCCGAGCTGGACGAGTTCTCCGCGCTGGCCGCGCAGGGGAATCTCATCCCCGTGTATCGCGAGATCCTCGCCGATCTCGAGACCCCGGTGTCCGCCTTCCTCAAGATCGACGACGGCGGCGACGCCTTCCTGCTCGAGAGCGTCGAAGGGGGTGAGAAGTGGGGACGGTACAGCTTTCTCGGCGTCGCCCCCGAACAGGTGCTGCAGAGCAAGGGGACGACCCTGCGGGCCGGACCGCCACACGGTCCCGTGACGACCCGGCAGGTACGAGATCCGCTCGATACGGCGCGTGAGCTGTTACGCCGTTATCGGCCGGTCACCGTGCGCGGCCTGCCGCGCTTCTCCGGTGGACTGGTCGGCTGCCTGAGCTACGATCTGGTGCGCTTTTTCGAGCGCCTGCCGACGCGGGCGACGGACGAGATGCAGCACCCCGATCTGTACCTGATGCTCGCGACCACCCTGGTGATCTTCGACAACATCACCCAGACGATCCAGGTGGTCGCGCACGCGTTTCTGGCTGACGGTGTCGACCCGCGCGTTGCCTACCGCGACGCCTGCGCCCGCATCGACGCCGTGATCGTGCGCCTCGCCGGGCCGGTCTGCGTGCCCGTGTCGCGACCGATCGATGAGCCGCTGAACATTCGCTCGAATTTCAGCCCGGGGACATTCGAGGCCGCCGTCGAGCGCGCCAAGGAGTACGTGTTTGCGGGTGACGCGATCCAGATCGTTCTCGCCCAGCGGTTCGAATGTCCGCTGCGCGCTCATCCGTTCAACATCTATCGCTGCCTGCGGACGGTTAACCCGTCGCCGTACATGTTCTTTCTTCGCCTCGGCGGCCTGACGGTCCTCGGCGCATCGCCCGAGGTCATGGTGCGGGTGGAGGGACGCGAGGTGACGGTGCGGCCCATTGCCGGCACGCGTCCGCGCGGAACCGAAGAGCGGCAGGACCGCGAGCTGGAACGCGAGCTGTGCGCCGATCCCAAGGAGAACGCCGAGCACATCATGCTCGTCGACCTGGGGCGCAACGACGTCGGGCGGGTGGCGAAAGTCGGCACGGTGGCGGTCACCGAGCGTCTGGCGGTCGAGCGCTACTCCCACGTGATGCACCTGGTGTCGAACGTGCGCGGCGAGCTCGCCGACGGATTGGATTGCTTTGATGCCTTCCGCGCCACCTTCCCGGCCGGGACGTTGACCGGCGCGCCCAAGATCCGCGCCATGGAGATCATCGAAGAGCTGGAGCCGGCGCGCCGCGGCATCTATGGCGGGGCGATCGGTTACTTCGACTTTTCGGGCAACATGGACACGTGCATTTCGATCCGCACCATGACCATTCGTGACGGGACGATCTCGGTACAAGCGGGCGCCGGTATCGTCGCCGACTCGAACCCGGAGTCCGAGCAAGCGGAGTGCGTCAACAAATCGCGGGCGCTGTTTCAAGCCGTGAAGCTGGCGGAACGGATGTAGGTATGCTGGTCGTCATCGACAACTACGACTCGTTCACCTACAACCTCGTCCAGTATCTCGGCGAGCTGGGCGCCGAGGTGAGCGTCTTCCGCAATGACGCCATCACCGTCGACGCCTTGGGGGCCCTCCACCCTGATCAGATCGTCATCTCCCCCGGCCCCTGTACGCCGAACGAGGCCGGCATCTCGGTCGAGGTCATTCGCCGGCTGTCGGGGCGCGTGCCCATCCTCGGCGTGTGCCTCGGGCATCAAAGCATCGGCGCCGCGTTCGGCGGCCGCATCGTGCGGGCGCAGCGCATCATGCACGGCAAGACGTCTCCCATCGAGCACGACGGGCGAGGCGTGTTCGTCGACCTGCCACACCCGTTCGACGCCACGCGCTACCACTCGCTGCTCATCGAGCGTGCCACGATCCCGGCGTGCTTGGAGATCAGCGCGTGGACGGCTGAGGGCGAAATCATGGGCGTGCGCCATCGCGAGCGCCTCCTGGAAGGCATCCAGTTCCATCCCGAGTCGATTCTCACGCTCGAGGGGAAGCACCTGCTGCGGAACTTCCTCGAGATGAGCGCCAGCGCGGCGCATGATCGGCGCGAGGGCGGCGACCGATGATACTCGACGACATCGTCGCGGCGCGCCGCGAGGACCTGGCGCGCGACAAGCGCGAGGTTGGCGTCGAGGTGTTGGTACGCCGACCCGCGTACGCTGCGTCGCGTCGCTCCCTGACCGCAGCCCTTCGCGGCCGGCGACCGGCGATCATCGCCGAGTTCAAGAAGGCGTCGCCGTCACGCGGCCCGATCCGCCCGGACGCCGACCCGGCGGCGATCGCGCGCGCCTACGCCGCCGCCGGCGCGGCCGCGATCTCGGTCCTCACCGAGCCCCGATTCTTCCGCGGCAGCCTGGACGATCTGCTCGCCGTTCGCGGGTGCGTGGATCTACCCGTGCTGCGCAAGGATTTCTTGATCGATCCTTACCAGATCGTCGAGGCGCGGGCCTGGGGCGCCGACGCGGTCTTGCTGATCGTCGCCATGCTCGACGATCAGCTACTCGCCGAGCTCCTCGGGGCGGCCGCCGCGCATGGCCTGGAGGCGCTCGTCGAGGTCCATGACGCGGCCGAGCTCGAGCGCGCCCTCCGCTGCGGAACCACCTTGCTCGGGATCAACAACCGCGATCTGCGCACGTTCGTCACCACGCTCGAGACCGGTGAGCGCTTGCGCCCGCACGTGCCGGCACACGTCACCACCGTCGCCGAGAGCGGGATCGATTCGGCGGACGATATCGCGCGCCTACGCGCCGCCGGGTTCAACGCGTTTCTGATCGGTGAGTCGTTGATGCGCGCCCGCGATCCCGGGGCGAAGCTGCGCGAGCTGCTGATGGAGTTGAAGGCGAGGAGGGAAATCGGGAGCCAGAAGTCAGAAGCCAGAAGCCAGAAGGGAAGATTCTGACTTCTGGCTTCTGGATTCTTCCTGAGGCCGACATGACCAGGGTGAAGATCTGCGGCATCACGAACGTCGACGACGCGCTGGCGGCCGTCGACGCGGGCGCGGCCGCCATCGGGCTGAATTTCTACCCGCGCAGCCCGCGGTGCATCGGCGTCGACGTCGCCGAGCGGATCGTGGCGGCGTTGCCTGAGCAGGTCTGCGTCGTCGGCGTGTTCGTCGATGCGGCGCGCGCGGACGTCGGCCGCGTCGCCGACACGCTCGGCCTCGATGCCTTGCAGTTCCATGGGGGGGAGAGTCCCGCGTTCTGCGCGGGATGGAGGGCGAAGGTCATCAAGGCGCTGCGGCTGCGCGCCCGCGGGTCGCTCGCCGAACTGGACTCGTATCGCGTCGATTTCGAGCTGATCGATGCCTACGTGGAGGGCGTGCCCGGCGGCACCGGCCGGCCGGCTGCATGGGAGTGGCTGCACGGCCGCTCCACTGACCGGCTGATCTTGGCCGGTGGGCTGACGCCCGGCAACGTCGCGGACGCCGTTCGGGCCGTCCGTCCGTTCGCCGTCGATGTCGCGTCGGGAGTCGAGCGCGCGCCGGGCCGCAAGGACGTCGGCATGATGAGAAGGTTTGTCGCCAATGCACAGAGTGCCTGATCGGTTGGGACATTTCGGTGAGTTCGGCGGGCGGTACGTGGCGGAGACGCTCATGCCCGCTCTGTTGGAGCTCGAGGATGCGTACCGGCGGCTGCGACGCGACCGCTCGTTCAAGGCCGAGGTCGCCGGCTACCTGCGCGACTACGTCGGCAGGGAGACGCCGCTCTACTTCGCTCGCCGTCTGACGGAGAAGTGTGCCGGCGCCAGGATCTACTTGAAGCGCGAGGATCTCTGTCACACCGGGGCGCACAAGATCAACAACACCATCGGCCAAGGGCTGCTGGCGCGGCGCATGGGTAAGCCGCGCATCATCGCGGAGACCGGGGCCGGCCAGCACGGCGTGGCGACCGCGACAGTCGCGGCGCTGCTCGGCCTCCAGTGCGAGGTCTACATGGGGACGGAAGACATCCAGCGCCAGTCGCTGAACGTCTTCCGGATGAAGCTGCTCGGCGCTGCCGTGCATGCGGTCTCCGGCGGCAGCGCGACGTTGAAGGACGCCATCAACGAGGCGCTGCGTGATTGGGTGACGTACGTCCGGACGACGTACTATCTCGTCGGCTCGACCATGGGCCCGCATCCGTATCCAATGATCGTGCGCGACTTCCAGTCCGTGATCGGCAAAGAAGCCCGCCGGCAGATCCTCCTGTGTGAAGGACGCTTGCCGAACGTCATCATCGCGTGCGTAGGTGGCGGGAGCAACGCGATGGGAATCTTCCATCCATTCATCAACGACCCTGGCGTGACGCTCGTCGGGGTCGAGGCGGCGGGCGAGGGCCTCGCCACGGGCCGGCACGCTGCGTCCATCTCCGGAGGATCCGTCGGGGTCCTGCACGGCAAGAAGACCTACATCTTGCAGGACGAGCTCGGACAGGTGCGCCCGGCGCATTCCATCTCGGCCGGCCTCGACTATCCAGGCATCGGACCCGAGCACGCCTACCTCCACACGACTGGCCGGGCACAGTACGTCGCGGTGACCGACGCCGAGGCGGTGGACGGGCTCCGCTTGCTCACCGAGACGGAAGGGATCATCCCGGCGCTCGAGACCGCGCACGCGATCGCGCACGCAGCCAAGGTCGCGTCGACGCTTGCCGCCGACCAGATCATCATCGTCAATCTCTCCGGCCGCGGCGACAAGGACATGAACACGGTCGCGGCGTATCTGGGGGTGACGTTGTGAGGATAGTAGGCAGTAGGCAGATGGCAGTAGGCAGTCCGCCCCGCCCACGGCCAGCAGATAGCTCGCCGAGATCATGCCTGGGCGGGGGGTGGCGACTGCCGACTGCCATCTGCCTACTGCCTACTGCTCGACCATGACTCGCATCTCCACATGCTTCGCAGAGCTCCGCCGGCGGGGCGAGGCGGCCTTGATTCCTTTCATCATGGCCGGTGACCCCGACCTCGACACGACCAGGGCGCTGCTGCGCGAGGTGGCGGCGGCGGGCGCGGATGCGATCGAGGTCGGCGTGCCCTTTTCGGATCCCACGGCCGATGGCCCGGTCCTGCAACGCTCCGCGGAACGGGCGTTGCGTCGCGGCGCGTCGCTGCCGCGGATCATCGAGCTGGTCGCGGAGCTCGGCGGCGAGCTCCGCGTTCCGATCATCCTGTTCGGCTACTACAATCCGATCTTCCGCTATGGGCCCGAGCGGCTCGCGGCCGACGCCCGGCGCGCGGGGGTGGATGGCTTGCTGGTGGTCGACTTGCCCCCGGAGGAGGCCGGCGAACTCTGGCGCCCGGCGCGAGCGGCTGGGCTGGATCTCATCTTTCTGCTGGCACCGACCAGTGACGAGCATCGCGTGCGGGCCGTTTTGCGTCGTGCGAGCGGGTTCGTCTACTATGTCTCGATGACCGGGGTGACCGGCTCGCGTGCCATCACCCCGACCGACGTGCGCGCGACGCTCGAATGGATGCGGACCCGATGCCGGCTACCGATCGGGGTTGGGTTCGGCATCACCTCCGCCGCCGAGGCCGCCGCCGTGGCCGCCTTTGCCGATGCGGTGATCGTCGGCACCTCCATCATGCGGCTGGTGGAGGAGCATCAGCACGCGACGGACCTGCCGCAGAGGGTTGGCGCCTTCGTTCGTGAGCTGAAAGATGCAACCCGGAACGGAAGAAGTAGGCAGTAGGCAGATGGCAGTAGGCAGCCCCCACTCCCAGCCCCCTGCCGTTCTGTCCCACTGCGCTGCCGACTTTGGATGTGGCGCACTGCCTACTGCCTACTGCCTACTGCCTACTTTCCCCGATGACTGACTATCAAGCCACGCTCGACTGGCTCTACGCGCTCGAAGCGGCGAAGGGAATGGACTTCAAGCTCGAGCGAGTCACCCTGGGCCTGGAGCGGCTCGGGAATCCGCAGCGCCGATTCCCCAGCATTCACATCGCCGGCACCAACGGGAAGGGGTCGGTCGCCGCCATGCTGCACGCCATACTCGGCGCCGCCGGGTACCGTGCCGGACTCTACATTTCCCCTCACCTGGTGCGGTTCACGGAACGGATCCGCGTCGGTTCACACGAGATCGGCGCAGCCGACGTCGTGGCGCTGGCCGACGAAGTTCGCCGCGAAGTGACCGGGCACGGCATCGAGCTCACCTTCTTCGAGATCGTGACGGTCATGGCGCTGCTGTACTTCGCCCGCCAGGGAGTGGACGTTGCGGTGGTGGAGGTCGGACTCGGCGGGCGTCTGGACGCGACCAACGTCATCGATCCATGCGTGGCGGTGATCACGACGATCGGGCGCGATCATACCGAGTTCCTCGGCGACGACCTCGGCGGCATCGCGCAGGAAAAGGGCGGGATCATCAAGTCTGGCCGCCCGGTAGTGCTCGGACGCATCGAAGGCGAGGCGGGCGCGGTGCTGCGCCGGCTCGCCGCGGAGCGTGGCGCTCCGGTCGTGGCGGCGGGCAGCGACTACCGCGTCAGTGACGAATCGGAGCCCGGTTTCGAGGGGCTGGGATACGCCCTTCCGCGGCTCAGGTTGGCGCTGCGTGGCCCGCACCAGCGGGAGAACGCTGCCACGGCACTGGCGACGCTGGCCACGATCCGCTCGCTGCTGCCGGTGAGTGAAGCTGCCATCCGCGACGGGCTCGCCAGCGTTGTCTGGCCGGGCCGGTTCGAGGTGCTCCCATCGGCGCCGCAGGTCGTGCTGGACGGCGCACACAACGTCGATGGCATGCGGGCGCTTCTGCGCGCGCTGCGTCCGCTGCTGGCGGGGCGCGCCCTGCACGCGCTGTTCGCGGTCATGCGCGACAAGGAATGGCGTACGATGGCCGAGCTGCTGGCGCCCTCTTGCGCGACGGTGACCGTGACCCAGGTGTTTCCTCCGCGCGGTCAGCCGACCGTGGCGCTCGTCGAGGTCTTTCGTGGCCACTGTCCGGTCGTAGCGGAGCCCGACCCGCAATCTGCGTGGCAACAGACGCGCGCGCGCGCAGGTGCCGAGGACGTCGTGCTCGTGACCGGCTCCCTGTTTCTCATCGGCGCGGTGTATCCGTCGGTGAAGCGCGACACGACCGCGGCGGATGCCGAGGCGCGTCCGCCCTCCCTTCCCTGAGCCGGCGCGGTACCTTCGCCGCGCGTCCCTGCACCCCGTTTGCGCCGCCTTCCTTCGCGGCGGGAGTGTGGATAAAGAGAACATGGCGTGGAAGGGCTCTGCATGGTTCGTGGGCGGGTCGCGGCACCGGGGCGCTGCCGTGGAGGGCGACGGACACTCGTGTGCGCGCTCGCCGCGACGGTGCTCGCGCTCGTCTCCATGGCCGGGGCGCAGGAACACCGCCTCTTCTTCGGCGAAGGGACGCAGGAAGTCGTCATCGACGCCGATACCCTGATCGTCGATCAGGAGAACGACACCGTCGAGGCCAGCGGCAACGTCGTCATTCGCCGTGGCGAGGTGGAGCTACGCGCCGATGAGGTGCGCTTCAGCCGGGCAACGAGCGAGGCCGAAGCGTTCGGCCACGTGAGCCTCACCGATCCGGACGCAATGCTCTTTGCCGACCATTTGCACCTCAATCTCGACGATGAGATGGGCACGCTCTTGCGGGGGCAGGTCTACTCGCAGCGGATGCAGTTTTCGCTCTCCGGGGATGAGATCAGCAAGGGGATCGGGCAGAGCTATCACATCGTGAACGGGCGCTTCACCACCTGCCTCTGCAAGCAGGGGCCGCCGAGCTGGAGCATCGCCGGCAAGACCCTCGACGTCGCGTTGAACGGCGAGGGACGGGTCGAAGCGGGTACGTTCAACATCCTCGACATTCCGGTCCTCTACATTCCCAGCGCCGTCATTCCGGTCAGCCGCGAACGGCAGTCCGGCCTCCTGATCCCCCGCTTTGGGGTCTCGAACCGCCGCGGGTTTCAGCTCGTCCAGCCCTACTACTGGGCCATCAACAAGAGCCAGGACCTGACGGTTGCCTTCGACGTGGAGACGTCGGCCCGCCTCGGCCTCATCGGAGAGTATCGCTACGCGTTGAGCCGGACGTTTCAGGGCATGTGGAACGCCAGCTATTTCAACGAGTTCCTGCGCGGTCGAGCGACCGAGCTGGCGACGAATCCGTCCGTGCCCGAGAATCGCTACGGGATTCTCGGTGAGCACAAGCAGGAGCTCGGGCCTGGCCAGGCATATGCCGACGTGATGGCCGTCAGCGACGACGAGTTCTTCCGTGACATCAATGTCTACAGCCTCGAATACCATCAGCAAGTCGCCTTCCGGACCCTGCCCTACACGGAATCGCGCGGGGGATATCTGCAAACGTGGGATCGGGTGATGGTGCAGGGCGAGACTCAGGTCTATCAAAACCTCGTCGGTCCGCAGCGCTTCGTCCTCCAGGAGCTGCCCGAAGTGGCGGTCAACGGGCAGAAGCAGCTGCCCTTCGGCTTGATCGGCAGCGTCACTTCGAGTGGCGTCGACTTTCAACGGCCGCAAGGCATCGACGGTCTCCGCTTCGATATCGAGCCCTCGCTGAGTCTCGCGCTGCCGCTCGGCCCTTCGCTACTGGGGTCGGCGTATGCCACCTATCGCCAAACCGCCTATACCTTGACGGAGAACGAAATGACCGGTGGCTTTACCGGTACCGGTCCGCCCACCGACGTCATCAACCTACCGACGAACTCCACTCGAGAGATCCCGCAGCTCGGGGCGAGCCTCGGCAGCGGGCTGAGCCGCGTGTTCGATTTCCCGTATTTTGGTTTCACCAAGCTCAAACACGTCATCGAGCCGACAGTAGGGTATCTGTACATCCCGAGGGAGAATCAGGACGATCTCCCGCTGTTCGACGGGCTCGACCGGGTCGAACATCGCAGCCTGATCACCTATGGGGTCGCCAACCGCCTGCTGGCGCGCACGGCGGGCAACGGCGGGGACGACAAGGGGGACATCTACGAGCTCGTCCGGTTGTCGCTCGCGCAGAGCTACGATCCCACTCGCCTCATACCCCGCTTGCCGGGGCAGGGGGGCGAGAATCACCTCTCGGACGTCGACATGGACCTGCGCA
>Ga0335084_10007779_pt1 | contig 10647 bp, 10 predicted proteins | sample Lox_Sample_44_FD_206721 | JGI IMG/M metagenome (GOLD analysis project Ga0335084, IMG submission 206721) | Soil microbial communities from Loxahatchee National Wildlife Refuge, Florida, United States - Lox_Sample_4.4 | ecosystem: Environmental > Terrestrial > Soil > Wetlands | place: USA...
CTCCACCAGCGGCGTGCGCACGAACCCGGGGCAGATGACGTTGGCCCGCACGCCGAAGGCCGCGCCCTCCTTCGCCACCGACTTGCAGAGCCCGATCAGCCCGTGCTTGGCGGTGACGTAAGGCGCCTTGAGCGGCGAGGCCTCCTTGGAGTGGACAGAACCCATATAGATGATGGCGCCGCCCCGGCCCTGCTCGCGCATCCGACGAAGGCAGGCCCGGGTGGTGAGGAACGCGCCGTCGAGATGGATGGCCAGCATCCGATGCCAGTCCGACAATTTCAGATCGACCAGCGCGGAGATGATCTGCACTCCGGCGTTGGAGACCAGCACGTCCACGCCGCCCAGCTTCGCCGCCGCCTTCGCCACCCCCTCGTCCACCTGCTTCTCGTCGGTGACGTCCATCTGCACGCCCAGCGCCAAAGGCCCCAGCGCCTTCGCCGCCTCCTCCGCGCCGCGCACGTCGGCGATGGCCACGCGCGCTCCCTCGGCGAGGAACTTCTCGGCGATGGCCCGGCCCAGCCCGCTGGCCGCGCCGGTGACCAGCGCCACCTTCCCGGATAGCTTCATAGTGGCCTCTTCAGGAGCCGCGACAGCTCCCCGAACATCCCCCGGCGGAAGGCGAGCACGGAGACGACGAAGATGGCGCCCTCCGCCACCAGCACCCACGACCCGGCCTGCGAGAGGTAGTTCTCGATGGTGGTGAAGAACACCGCCCCGGCCACCGGGCCGAAGATGGTGCCCATCCCGCCGATCAGGGTCATGAGGATCACCTCGCCGCTCATCCCCCAGTGCACGTCGGTGAGCGAGGCGAGCTGGAAGACGATGGCCTTGGTGCCCCCGGCCAGCGCGGCCAGGGAGGCGGAGAGGACGAAGGCCAGCACCTTGTAGCGGTCGGCCTTGTAGCCGAGGGAGATGGCCCGCGGCTCGTTCTCCCGGATGGCCTTGAGCACCTGGCCGAAGGGGGAGTGGATGATGCGGTAGATGATCAGGAAGCCGGCGAGGAAGACCCCCGCGACGAAGTAGTACATCGCGTAGCGGTTCTCCAGGTGGCCGCGGGGCACGGCCTGGATGCCGTTCTCCCCGCCGGTGAACTCCGCGCGCAGGCAGTAGAAGTAGAACATCTGCGCCAGGGCCAGGGTGATCATGGCGAAGTAGATCCCCTGCCGGCGGATGGCGATCAGCCCCACCAAAAGGCCCAGCGCCGCCCCCACCACCATGGAGAAGAGCACGGCCAGCTCGGGGGGCCAGCCCCAGACCAGGGCGGCGTGGGCGCTGGCGTAGCTGGCGCCGCCGAAGAAGAGGGCGTGACCAAAAGAAAGCAGGCCCACGTAGCCGAGCAAGAGGTTGAAGGCGCAGGCGAAGAGGGCGAAGCAGAGCGCCTTCATGGCGAAGACCGGGTACACCACCCAGGGCGCGGCCAGCACCAGCACCACCAGCACCGCGATGGGCACCCGCTGGGAGACCGCGGCCGTCTCGATGCGCTGGACGGACGCCTCGCTCATGCCTGCTTCCCGAACAGGCCCGCGGGCCGCACCAGCAGGACGATGGCCATGACCACGAAGATCACCGTGTTCGAGGCCTCGGGATAGAAGACCTTGGTCAACCCCTCGAGGATGCCGAGGACGAACCCGGTGATGATGGAGCCGAGGATCGACCCCATCCCCCCGATCACCACCACCGCGAAGACCACGATGATCAGGTCGGCGCCCATCAGCGGTCCCACCCGGTAGATGGGCGCCGCCAGCACCCCGGCCAGCGCGGCCAGGCCCACGCCCAGGGCGTAGGTGACGGTGATCATCCGCGGCACGTTGATGCCGAAGGCGCTCACCAGCGGCGCGTTCTCGGTGGCGGCGCGGAGCCTGGAGCCCAGGCGGGTGCCCTCGGTGACCGCCCAGGTGCCGAGGCAGATGATGAGCGAGACGCCGATCACCCACATCCGGTAGTTGGGCAGGAACATGAAGGGCAGCGCCTGCCCGCCCTGGAGCTGCGTGGGCATCTCGTAGGGCAGCCCGCTCGAGCCGAAGAAGTTGAGGAACACGCCCTGGAGGATGAGCGCCAGCCCGTAGGTGAGGAGGAGCCCGTAGAGCGGGTCCAGGCCGGTGAGCCTGCGCAAAAGAGTCCTCTCGATCGCCGCTCCCAGGAGGCCCACCGCAAGCGGCGCGAGCAAGAGCGCCGGCCAGTATCCGATCCCCGCCTTCTCCAGCAGGAACCAGGCCACGAACGCCCCCAGCATGTAGAGGGCGCCGTGGGCGAAGTTCACCACGTTGAGCAGGCCGAAGATGATCGCCAGGCCCAGCGAGAGCAGGGCGTAGAACGAGCCGTTGATCAGCCCGATGAGGAGCTGCCCGAACAGGGCCTGGACGGGGACCGCGAGGATCATCGGGTCACTTCTTGCTCACCAGGCTACAATTGTCCTGGTCCAGGGGGCGGAAGGCCTGGTCGCCGGGGACCTCCTTGATCAGCTTGTAGTAGTCCCAGGGCCCCTTCGACTCGGAAGGCTTCTTCACCTCGTAGAGGTACATGGGGTGGATCTTGCGGCCATCGGCGCGGATGGTGCCCTTTCCGAAGAGCGGGTCGTCGGTAGGCAGCTTCTTCATCTCCTCCACCACCGCCTTGCCGTCGGCGTCGCTCTTCAGCGCCTTCACCGCCTTCAGGTAATGGAGCACGCCGGCGTAGACGCCCGCCTGCACCATGGTGGGCATCTTCCCCCCGCTCTTGTCGGCGAAGCGCTTCGACCAGGCGCGGGTCTTCTGGTCCTTGTCCCAGTAGAAGCTCTCGGAGAGGAGGAGGCCCTGGGCGGTCTGCAGCCCGAGCGCGTGGATGTCGCTGATGAAGACCAGCAGGCCCGCCAGCTTCTGCCCGCCCTTGACGATGCCGAACTCGGCGGCCGCCTTGATGGCGTTGATGGTGTCGCCGCCGGCGTTGGCCAGGCCGATCACCTGCGCCTTGGAGGCCTGGGCCTGGAGGAGGAAGCTGGAGAAGTCGGTGGTGTTGAGCGGGTGCTTCACCGAGCCCAGCACCTCGCCGCCCGCCGCCTTCACCACCGCGCTCGTGTCCCGCTCCAGTGCGGCGCCGAAGGCGTAGTCGGCGGTGAGGAAGAACCAGGTCTTGCCGCCGCTCTGCACCTCGGCCAGGCCGGTGGTGTGGGCCAGGGCGTAGGTGTCGTAGGTCCAGTGCACGGTGTTGGGCGAGCAGGACTTGCCGGTGAGGTCGCTGGTCCCGGGGCCGGAGCCGATGAAGACCTTGTTCTTCTCCTTGGTGAGCTGGCTGATGGCCAGGGCCACCGAGGAGGTGGGGACGTCGATGATCATGTCGACGCCGTCCACGTCGTACCACTGGCGGGCGAGGTTACTGCCCACGTCGGGCTTGTTCTGGTGGTCGCCGAAGACCACCTCCACGGTGGCGTCGGGGATCTTGCCGAAGTCCTCCACCGCCATCTTCGCCGCCACCACCGATCCCTGCCCGGCGATGTCCGCGTAGAGGCCGGACTGGTCGTTGAGGACGCCGATGCGGATCACCTTGCCGGTGATCTCCGCGCGCGCCGCCAAGGGGAGCGCCAGCGCCAAGAGCAATGCGATGCGTGCGTTCATTGTCGGGACTCCTTGAAGGTTCACACCTGGAGGTATTGCCGGACGCGTTCCATGCTTCCCTGCAGCGCGGCGTTGGGGATCTCGTCCACGATCCTCCCGCGCTCCATCACGTAGTGCCGGTCTGCCACCGTGCCGGCGAAGCGGAGGTTCTGCTCCACCAGGAGGATGGTGAACCCCTCCCCCTTCAGCCGGCGGATGACGCTGCCGATCTGCTGCACGATCACCGGGGCCAGCCCCTCGGTGGGCTCGTCGAGGAGGAGGAGGCGGGCGCCGGTGCGGAGGATGCGGCCGATGGCCAGCATCTGCTGCTCGCCGCCACTGAGGCGGGTCCCCTGGCTGCGCAGCCGCTCGCGCAGGTTGGGGAAGAGCTCGAAGACCTGCGCCGTGCTCAGCCCGCCCTCCCGGACCATCGGGGGGAGGAGGAGGTTTTCCTCCACGTCGAGGGTGGCGAAGATGCCGCGCTCCTCCGGGCAGAAGGCGATGCCCAGGCGGGCGATGCGGTAGGGGGGCAGGGCGATGGTCTCGGTGCCGGAGACCTTCACCGAGCCTTCGCGCCGGGGGGTGAGACCCATGATCGACTTCAGGGTGGTGGTCTTGCCCGCCCCGTTGCGCCCCACCAGCGTGACCAGCTCGCCCTGGCGCACTTCCAGGTCCACGCCGTGCAGGACGTGCGACTCCCCGTACCAGGCCTGCAGGCCTTTGAGCGAGAGCAGCGCCTCAGCCATGCTCGGTCCCCAGGTACGCGGCCACCACCGCGGGGTCCTTGGCCACCGTCTGGTAGTCGCCCTCGGCCAGCACCTCGCCGCGGGCGAGCACCGTGATCCGCTGGGAGAGGCTGGCCACCACCCCCAGATTGTGCTCCACCATCAGGACGGTGCGGTCCTTCGCCACCCGCTGGATGAGGGCGGCGATCCGCTCCACGTCCTCGTGCCCCATGCCGGCGGTGGGCTCGTCGAGCAGCATCAGCTCGGGGTCCAGGGCGAGGGTGGTGGCGATCTCCAGGGCCCGCTTGCGCCCGTAGGAGAGCTCGGCGGCCAGGGTGTGGACGAAGTCCGAGAGGCCCACCGCGGCGAGCAGCTCGCGGGCCCTCTTGTCGAACCCGCTCAGCGCCGCCTCGGACCGCCAGAAGTCGAAGGACCCGCCCCTCTGGCGCTGCAGGGCGATGCGCACGTTCTCCAGCGCCGAGAGGTAGGGGAAGACCGCGCTGATCTGGAAGGAGCGGACCAGCCCCATCCGGGCCACGTCGGCGGGAGCGGCGTGGGTGATGTCGCGGCCCTTGTAGGTGATGGTGCCGCCCGTGGCCGGGAGGAAGCGGGTGAGGAGGTTGAAGCAGGTGGTCTTGCCCGCTCCGTTGGGGCCGATGAGCGCGTGGATGGTCCCGCGGACCACCCGCAGATCCACGCGCTTCACGGCCACGAAACCGCGGAACTCCTTGGAGAGACCGCGAGTCTCGAGGATCACCTCCGGCTCGGGCACGGCGGGCTACTTAGACGGATCGGGCGGCGGTGGCAAGCCGGGCTTTCCGTCCGGTCCCTGCGGGGCGGCCGCTTCGCACCGGCACCGCTGGCATCCGCGAGCCTGGTCCATCGAGCAGATCACGCGCGTGGCGCAGCGCAGATCGCGGTCCTCGGGGCAGATGGTCTTGTCGTTCTTCAAGGTGGCGCAGGCGCAGAGGACGGCGAGGAGCGGGAGGAGGAAACGCATGCCTCCAGCATAGCGCGCCCGCCCGGCCGCCCTGCGGGCCGAGGAGCGCCCAAGAGGTGCGATCGGGGCGCTGCGTCGCCAGCTTTCCGGCTGACCTTCCGAGGAGGAACCATGACGAATCTGATCCGATCGATCGCGCTCGCCGCCTTCCTGGCGGCCGGGGGAGCGGCCGCGCAGCAGCAGGCCTCCGACAACCCCGACAATCCTCATTCCACCCAGGCGAAGGACAAGCAGACGGCGGACGTGCCTTCCTCCACCTCCAACCAGCAGATCCAGCAGGGCGAGGTGCAGAACCCGCAGAGCCCCGACTATCGCAACCGTCCCGCGACCACGGGACCGGCCAGCCAGCAGGCCCTCGATCAGGCGGAGCAGAACAACCCGCACCACCCGGACGCGCGGCACGGCAACGACATGGCCAGCGCGGGCATGGACCACGAGGCGATGGCGAAGAACGCCACTCCGCAGATGATGCTGCAGAAGCTGCACATGGCGAACCAGGAGGAGATCGCCATGGCGAAGATGGCCGAGCAGAACGGGACCGACAGGATCAAGAGCTATGCGGAGACGATCCTGCACGACCACCAGGACGCCGACCAGAAGGTGAAGGACCTGGCGAAGAAGAAGAACGTCACCCTCTCGGACACCGCCAGGAACCCGCAGATGCAGGAGAAGATGGAGTCGGCGAAGGAGCACATGCAGTCGCTGAAGGGCCAGCAGTTCGACAAGGCCTTCGCCAGCAAGATGGCCATGGGACACCACCACGTGATCAGCATGGTCGAGGCCTGGCGGCAGAACTGCAGCGACCAGGACGTCTGCAACCTGATCGACTCGCTGCTCCCCAAGCTCCAGCAGCACGAGCGGATGGCCAACCAGCTCCGCGGCCCGGTAGCCCAGGGCCGGGCGCCGGAGAGCAGGTAAGGCGGCTCTCGCTCTCGAGCGAGAGGGTCCGGGAAGGCCTACGGGCCTCTCCGGGCCCCCTCATCATTTTGCACCCCAACTAGAGCGCAGGGTTGCCATCCCCCGCGCGCTGTGCTTTTGTCCGCCCCCGCAGCGCGTTCCTGTTGCTTCGCTTGTTTCCCCCTCAACGAAGGAGCGGACGGCGATGACCATCTCCCGGCGCAAACTGATCCAGGCGGCAGGCGTGGGCGCGGCCGCGCTCGCGCTGCCCGACAAGAGCCGCGCAGCGAAGCACACGCTGCGCATCCTGCAGTGGAACCACTTCGTCCCCGGCTACGACAAGTGGTTCAACAACACCTACATCAAGGACTGGGGACAGAAGAACGACACCGAGGTGATCGTCGACAACGTCGGCATCCCCGCCATCAACCCCACCGCCGCGGCCGAGGTCTCGGCGAAGAAGGGCCACGATCTCTTCATGTTCCTCTGGCCCCGGCCGGCCTACGAAGAGGACGTGATCGACCACGGCGAGATCTACCAGGAGTGCGAGAAGAAGTACGGCAAGCCCATCGACCTGGCGATCAAGAGCACCTACAACCCGAAGACCAAGAAGTACTTCGGGTTCTCGGACATGTTCGTGCCCGACCCGGTCAACTACCGGCTGGACCTCTTCCAGGAGGTGGGCGGCAACGTCGACTCCTGGGACAACGTCCGCAAGTACGGGAAGATGATCAAGGACAAGACCGGGACGCCGGTGGGCATCGGGCAGGCGGCGGAGATCGACACCGCCATGGCCATGCGCGCCGTCCTCTACGCCTTCGGCGGCGGGGAGCAGGACCAGCACGGCAACATCGTCCTCAACTCCAAGCACACGGTGGAGGCGGTGAAGTTCGTCAAGGCCCTCTACCAGGAGACGATGACCCCGGAGGTCCTCTCCTGGGACGCCTCCTCCAACAACCGGGCCATGCTCGCCGGCAAGGCCTCGGTGGTGCTGAACGCCATCTCCGTCACCCGCGAGGGCGAGAACAAGGGGATGGAGATCTGCGACAAGATCGGCCTGGCCAAGGCGGCGGCGGGCCCGGTGCGGCGCATCGGCCTCGAGCACGTGATGTCGAACTTCGTCATCTGGAAGTTCGCCGAGAACATCCCCGGGGCGAAGAAGTTCCTCGTCGACCTGATCGGCAACTTCCACCAGGCGTACGAGGCCAGCGAGTACTACAACTTCCCCTGCTTCCCCAAGCAGGTGCCGGACCTGAAGGACACGCTGGCCAACGACAAGAAGGGCAAGCCGTCGGGCAAGTACAGCGTGCTGGCCGACGCCCAGTCCTGGGCCACCAACGTGGGGTACCCCGGCTACGCCAATGCTGCCATCGACGAGATCTACTCCACCTGGGTGCTGAACACGATGTTCGGCCAGGCCTCCACCGGCGCCATGTCGCCGGAGGACGCGGTGAAGGAAGCGGACGCCAAGTGCCGCAAGATCTGGCAGAAGTGGAAGGAGCGGAAGCTGCTGTAGCCAGGCCCCGCAAGGGCCGCTCCGGCGCCTTTTTCGCTCCATGGCCATCGTCGAGACGCGGCAGATCCGCAAGGTCTTCACCGACCACACGGCGGTCGACGGAGTGGACCTGGCCACCACGGAGGGCGAGTTCCTCGTCCTCCTCGGCCCCAGCGGCTGCGGCAAGACCACGCTCTTGCGGATGATCGCCGGGCTGGAGAAGCAGACCAGCGGCGACATCATCATCGGCGGCCAGGTGGTGAACGAGCTGCCGCCGCGCGAGCGGCGCATCGCCATGGTCTTCCAGAGCTACGCCCTCTACCCGCACCTGACGGTGGCGAAGAACATCGCCTTCCCCCTCAAGGCGGCGAAGATCCCGAAGGACCAGATCGCCGGGCGGGTGCAGAAGGCGGCGGGCATGTTCGGCATCGAGCGCCTCCTGCACCGCAAGCCCCGGCAGCTCTCGGGCGGCGAGCGGCAGCGGGTGGCCCTGGCCCGGGCCATGGTGCGCGAGCCCTCCGTCTTCCTCCTCGACGAGCCGCTCTCCAACCTGGACGCCAAGCTGCGCACCAGCGCCCGGGACGAGCTGCAGCAGTTCCAGAGGCGGATGGGGACCACCACCATCTACGTCACCCACGACCAGGTGGAGGCGATGGGGCTGGGGCACCGGATCGCGGTGATGAGCAAGGGGAAGGTGCGCCAGCTGGGGCCGCCGCAGGAGGTCTACAACGACCCGGCGGACACCTTCGTGGCCGGCTTCCTCGGCTCGCCCCCGATGAACTTCTTCGAGCGCCACGGCGCCCTGGTGGGGTTCCGTCCGGAGCAGATCCTCCCCCGGGCGGCCTACGCCACCCAGGATCCGCTGGTGCACGTCTGGTTCCGCGTCGACCGGGTGGAGAACCTGGGGGCGGACCGGCTGCTCTACGGGTCTTTGCGCGATCTCGCCCCGGACGTGAAGATGATCGTCAACCTGCCCTTCACCGTGCACCTGCCGGTGACCGAGGGGCAGGCCTACGAGTTCTCCATCAAGGAGAAGGACCTCAAGTTCTTCGACAAAGAGAGCGGGCTGCGGATCGCCGCGAGGCCCTTGTGAAGGTCGCCGACAACCCGTCCGCGCTGGCGAAGATCCTCATCGCCCCGGCGCTGATCTACATCGCCGCCGTCATCGGCATCCCCTTCTTCCTCTCCCTCTGGTTCTCGGTGAGCGACGTCACCGTCAGCTCCAGCGGGGGCCACTACCTGGGGCTGGAGAACTTCCGCTCGGCGCTGGAGGACCCCTCCTTCCGCCGGGCGCTGGGGAACACCTTCCTCTTCGCCATCGCCTCGCAGGTGATCGTGATCGTGCTCTCCACCGTGCTGGCGGTGTGCCTGATGAAGGACTTCCGGGGGAAGTGGATCGTCCGCCTGCTCATCCTCTTGCCCTGGGTGGCCCCGGTCTCTTTGGGGAGCATCGGCTGGCTTTGGATCCTCGACTCCATCTACAGCATCATCAACTACGCGCTCTACCACGGGCTGGGGGTGTGCGGTCCCGAGCCGGGGATGACGCCCTGCCCGGTGTGGCTGGGGCAGCCCAGCCTGGCGATGCTCTCCATCATCGGGGTGCAGGTCTGGCGCACCCTGCCTCTGGCCACCATCATCAACCTGGGCGGTCTCAGCTCCATCCCCCAGGACATCCACGACGCCGCCGCCATCGACGGGGCGAGCTTCTTCCGCACCCTCTTCCAGATCACCGTCCCCCTCATCCTCCCCATCCTGCTGGTGGCGGTGCTCTTCGGCTTCGTCTTCGCCTTCACCGACATGATCGTGGTCTGGGTGCTCACCCGGGGCGGGCCCTACGACATGACCCAGGTCCTCGCCTCGCTGGCCTTCTTCAAGGGCATCGACGGCGGCGACCTGGCCGGGGCCTCGGCCATCGCCCTCTTCCTCTTCCCCGTGCTGGCGGCGGCGGCCATCCTCATGCTCCGGCTGGCCCGGCGGGCGGAGGTGATATGAACGCCCGCGAGACCGGCGCGAAGGTGGCGCACCGCACCCTGGTCGTCCTCTTCAGCATCTTCGCCGCCTTCCCCTTCGCCTGGATGCTGATCACCACCTTCAAGAAGACCACCGACCTGCTCGACCCCAACAGCTTCCCCTTCGGCTACCCGAAGGGGGTGACGCTGGAGAACCTCCGCGTGCTCTTCGAGGAGACGCTTTTCCTCCGCTGGATCGGGAACACGCTGTTCGTGGGGGTGATCGTGGTGCTCATCACCCTTCTTTTGGCGGTGCCGGCCGGCTACGCCCTCGCCCGCCTCTCCGGATCCTTCGGCGAGCAGCTGGGGATCGGGATCTTCCTCACCTACCTGGTCCCGCCCACCATCCTCTTCATCCCTTTGGCCAAGGTGGTCAGCACCCTGCACCTGCAGGATTCGCTCTGGGCCCTGATCCTCACCTATCCCAGCTTCACCATCCCCTTCTGCACCTGGCTGATGATGGGCTTCTTCAAGGCCATCCCCAAGGACATCGAGGAGGCGGCGATGGTGGACGGCCTCAGCCAGCTGGGGGCCTTCACCCGGGTGATCCTGCCCATGTCGGTGGCCGGCATCCTCACGGTGGTGATCTTCACCCTCACCCTGGTGATGCAGGAGTTCGTCTACGGGCTCACCTTCATCAACAGCGGGCGCAACTTCACCGTCAGCGTGGGGGTGCCCTCGTTCCTGGTGCGTGGAGACGTCTATTTCTGGGGCTCCCTGATGGCGGCCTGCTTCATCGCCAGCGTGCCCATCGCCTTCCTCTACAACCTCTTCGTGGACCGCTTCATCGCCGGGTTCACGGTGGGGGCGGTGAAGGGCTGAGCCGGCCGGTCCTGCGCAAGTGTTCGATAAGACCCTAGTCTTAAGCTGCCTCGGTGCGGCGTCTTGTCCTGCGGCATATTGACAATCCGGCCGTCCAAGGAGCAGTCTTCGCCCCGATTTTCCAGTTCTT
>Ga0335084_10007780_pt1 | contig 10646 bp, 5 predicted proteins | sample Lox_Sample_44_FD_206721 | JGI IMG/M metagenome (GOLD analysis project Ga0335084, IMG submission 206721) | Soil microbial communities from Loxahatchee National Wildlife Refuge, Florida, United States - Lox_Sample_4.4 | ecosystem: Environmental > Terrestrial > Soil > Wetlands | place: USA: Florida...
TCGACGCCTACCAACAGCGCGATGCGGGAGCGCCAGACGCACAACAGCAGAAAGATAGCCGCCAACAGGATGACCTGTCTCTGAATTCGTATTTTGCGCAAGACCACTTAAATCCGCAGCTGGATGACGTTTCTCCTGGAGGCACTGGGCGTTCAAACCCAATCGCTTCGGTGGGAGGCTATGACCCGAATAGCTCTCGAGACTCGAGCGCTCGTCGTGCTCGCGAGTCTGTTAGTCCCACGCAACGACTGGTACACAAATCCAATCCTTACGAAATGATTCCATCGCTGTACGACATGTATCTGCAGGCAACGCCACGGCCGCCGGCACTGGAACGATTCGGCATGCAGATCTTTGAGAACGGGACACGTGATCTGCAAATGATCCCGATGGACATGCCCGTTGGTCCCGACTATGTCCTCGGGCCAGGCGATGGTATATCGATTGACTTATGGGGCGGAGTTTCCCGGAGATTCTACCGTGCTGTGGATCGCGAAGGGCGCGTGAGTTTGCCAGAGGTAGGTCCGCTGCTCGTTGCCGGAAAATCATTGGGCGACGTACAGCAGTCAGTCCAGAGGACGCTTCGCACTCAATTTCGCGACATCTCAGCTGATGTTTCGCTGTCGAAGTTACGCACGGTGCGCGTCTATATCGTGGGCGACGTTGTCAAGCCAGGGGCTTACGACGTCAGTTCCCTGTCGACACCCTTGAATGCTCTGTTTGCGGCGGGTGGGCCAACGGGTCGCGGATCATTGCGCATTTTGAAGCATTACCGCGGGAACAAGTTGGTACAAGATGTCGATGTTTACGACCTGCTCCTTCACGGAGTCAAGGGCGACATTGAGCGACTGGAGAGCGGCGACACCGTGATGGTGCCGCCGCTTGGACCTGAAATCACGATTGAAGGAATGGTGCGTCGTCCTGCGGTTTACGAGCAGAAGAACGAGAAATCATTGGCAGATGTAATCGCCCTGGCTGGCGGACTGCTGCCGACCGCAACCCTTGGACACATTGAAGTGCAGCGGACGATTGCGCATCAAAGGCAAACCATGCTCAATCTGGACGTTCCTGCAAATGATTCGAATAGCGACGCCTACAAACAGCTGGCATCGTTTCCAGTGCAAGACTCAGACAAGGTTCGTATTTTTCCGATCGCTCCCTACAACCAAGACGCTGTCTACCTGGAAGGACACGTCATCCGGCCTGGCAAGTACTCTTATCGTTCCGGAATGCGCGTCACGGATCTTGTGGCAACGTACAAGGATCTGCTGCCGGAACCCGCGTTGCAGTATGCGCAAATCGTTCGCCTGAGCCCTCCCGACTATCACCCAATGGTTCAGAGTTTCAGTGTTGCCGAGGCGCTGGCTGATCCTCGCCAGGCTCCCGAACTCAAGCCGCTCGATACCGTCGAATTCTTTGGACGCTACGACTTTGAAAATCCGCCGGATGTATCCGTCTGGGGAGATGTGCGCACGCCGGGAACGTATCGCACGTCGGGCGACATACGTCTGAGAGATGCTATTCATCTCGCCGGGGGATTGGCTCCAGACGCGGCCGAAGGCGATGCCCAGGTATTCCGATATTTACCAGACAGCTCCCTGAAAATTATCAATGTCAGGTTGAGCAGCGCGTTGGATGGCAGCCCGGAGGACAACATCGTTCTGCACTCGCGCGACCGGGTCTTAATACACAAGAACGCTGCGGCGATAGAACCGGCAACGGTTTCCGTGAAGGGCGAAGTGGCCCGGCCAGGTAGGTATCCGTTAACGGCGGATATGCGTGTTTCGGATCTGATCCGGGCAGCCGGAGGCCTGAAATCCAGTGCAAACTCTAAGGTCGCCGACCTGACGCACTATTCCTGGGAGGAAGACAAACAAGTCACGGGCAACCAGGAACAGATCATGCTGTCCGATGCCATGGCAAATGATTCTCGGCAGAACCTGGTTCTGAACAATGGCGACGTACTCACTGTCTCACAGATTACCGGATGGAACGATCTCGGAGCCTCGATTTCGATTCGAGGAGAAGTGATGCATCCAGGAACTTATGGGATTCGTCCTGGCGAACGGCTCAGTTCGGTTCTGGCAAGGGCGGGCGGATTCTCCGCGGGGGCTTATCCCTATGGAGCGGTGCTCTTGCGGTCTGAAGTGCAAAAGCTCGAACAACGGTCCTATGGAGAGTTGATCCAACGCGTGCGCGAACAGCAAACGGCGCTCCGACTGACTGCGGCGAGTTCAAGTGACCCTGATGAAAAGGCGTCGGCGGGCTCTGCACTGGTGCAGTGGCAGAGCACGCTCGACGACTTGATGAACAGCCCGCCGACGGGCCGAGTGACCATTCAGGTCTCGTCGAATCTGAAGGAGTGGGAAGACACGGCACATGACATTACGGTGCGAGCGGGAGATCTTCTCGTGGTACCTAAGCGTCCGAGCTACGTCATGGTACAGGGGCAGGTGTACGGACCAACTGCGGTCGCTTACCGTCCGGGCAAGAGCGCGAAGTTTTACTTGATGCAAGCCGGAGGACCCACCAATCTCGCGAACAAGAAGGCAACGTTTGTCGTTCGCGCGAACGGAACGGTTATCGGGAACAACGGCTCGTTCTGGGTTTCGGGCGATGGAATGGATTCGCCGCTACAGCCCGGGGACATGGTCGTAGTTCCCGAAAAGGCGATTGGTGGGCCGCCGATATGGAAAACGCTGTTCCAGAATGCGCAAATCATCAGCTCCATCACAACCAGCGCAATTCTGGCCGCTCACTACTGAGGTCGACTTGAATCGATTTCTGGGGAAGACGTGGGCCAAGGTAATTGCGATGTCATTGTTCGCCAGCACGATCGCTGTAGGGCAAGAAAACCATCTCGACACTGAGTTGGAAACGGGCGGAAGTCCGTCTCCTACCGCAGGCAGATCGGAACAGGCCCTTACCGACGTGGATCTCCTTCCAGAGACGCCGCAGCCTGCGGACACTCACAATCGAGTCGCCACGCTACCTTCGGCTCTGTTTCGCGATCAGGTCGGCATCTGGACGAGTCCCGCGAAGGCACGATTCGTAGATGCCACATGGCTTGTGCCATTGGGAGGCTTCGCTGCCGCTCTCCTTGTGACCGACAGCGACATGAGTCGATCACTCTCCAACGACCCCGATACGCTGAGACGATCCCGAAACTTTTCGAGCTATGGAGCCTACTCCATGGCTGGAGGTGCTGCAGGCTTGTATTTTCTCGGGTTGTTGAAACACAACGAGCATCAGCGAGAAACCGGCTTTCTGAGCGGAGAAGCTGCGATCAATGCCCTTGCCTTAGTAGAGGCCGTGAAGTTTGCCGCAGGACGTCAGCGTCCACTTGAAGGAAATGGAGACGGACAGTTCTGGAAATCAGGCCGTTCTTTTCCATCGGAGCATGCGGCGGGAGCCTGGGCGATTGCAGGCATTGTCGCGCATGAGTACCCCAGCCCTTTCATGAAATTCATCTCTTATGGAATGGCAACAGCGGTCAGCGCAACTCGAATCACTGGCAAGCAGCACTTTCCATCCGACGTGCTGATCGGAGCCGCGCTGGGATATTTAACCAGCGAGTACGTTTATCGAAAGCACCATAACGAACTTCTCCCGGGTTCGACGTGGGAGCCTCCGGGAATTCGGCCCGAGCGTCCACGGAATTGGCCTTCGAAACATATGGGCTCCCCGTACGTCCCATTGGATAGTTGGGTCTATCCCGCACTGGAGCGGCTCGCGGCGTTGGGATACATCAACAGTGCGATTTCGGCCATGAGGCCGTGGACACGCATGGAGTGCGCACGGCAACTAAGTGAAGCCGGCGATCGGATGGCTGGCGATGGAGGAAACGGCGAAGCGGGACGGCTGTATCGCGATTTGATGAAGGAGTTCGTGGGAGAGGTCGAGCGTCTCGGTGGCGGCGACAATGCCGAATTTCGAGTTGAGTCGATCTACACGCGAAGCACACAGATCTCTGGCAAACCTCTGACCGACGGGTATCACTTCGGGCAAACCATTGTGAACGATTTCGGGCGTCCGTACGAAGAAGGCTTCAATAATGTAACCGGAGTTTCGGGATGGGTTGGCGGCGGGCCATTCTCTGCCTACGTGCGCAGCGAGTTTCAACACGCTCCTTCGGCACCAGCACTTCCACTCGCGGCGCGTGAAGCGATCTCGATGCAGGACTTCAGTCATTCGATTGTTCCACCACCGTTCCCCGTTGCCCCCGACACTCCGACCGCGGCAGTCAATCGCTTCCGCCTGCTTGACGCATACGTAACGATGAATCTCTCGGATTGGCAACTGTCGTACGGCAAGCAGAGTTTGCACTGGGGACCTGATACGGGTGGCGGCATGATGGTCGGCGACAATGCCGAACCATTGACCATGTTCCGCATCGACAGGGTTACTCCGTTCAAGCTTCCATGGATCTTTGGATATCTCGGCCCGATGCGTGTCGAATTTTTCCTCGGACAATACTCTGGCTACGAATTCATGTTCACTCCGCAAGGACTTCAGGGAGCGTACGGCCAGTCTCTGGATCCGCAGCCTATCGTTCACGGCGAACGCTTCAGTTTCAAGCCCACACCTAACTTCGAATTCGGAATGTCGCGAACAACGGACTATGGAGGTCCGGGGTATCCACTGACGTGGTACACGTTCATGCGCAGCGTCTTCTCGACGCGCGAGACTATTCCTGGTGCAGCAGATAAACCTGGTTCGCGAAGATCCGGATTGGACTTCAGCTATCGCATTAAGCATGCCATGACTTTCTACGCTGATGCGTTCACTCAGCACGACACGATCAGCCCAATTATTGCGCCGGATGTGGCCGCCTGGCTTGGTGGAATCTACATCCCGAGGCTTCCGTGGCTTCCACGAATGGACTTCCGTGCAGAAGGCGTTTATACGGATCCACCAATCGGGGGAAACGTCGGTTCTGGCTTTTTTTATTACAACCCCACGTGGATCTCCGGCTTCACAAATTCAGGCGATTTGATGGGACATTGGGTGGGGCGAGAGGGGCAGGGAGTACAGACCTGGACGTCGTATTGGTTGTCTCCTCGCAACAAACTGCAGTTCGAATTCAGGCATCTCAAAGTCAGCCATGAATTCGTTCCAAACGGAGGCACCCTGGCTGATGCCAGTGTGCGCGCCGATTTCTGGGTGCGCACAAGCTTCAGTGTGTCCGCCGCAATTCAGTATGAAAGATGGACCTTTCCTGTGATTTCTCCTACACCGCAATCGAACTTTGTTTCATCGGTGCAATTGACATTCTGGCCCAAGGGTCTTTCGCGCAAGAACGGTTCAGATCGCTAATAGACAAACCCAGGGGCATTACTCACAATGGCAACCAGAGACTTCGGTAAACGACCACCGAGATATGCGGACCCGGAACTCGACCGGGAGTTGCTCGCTCTTCCGGTGCACAAATCGAAGACCTCAGTGGCCTGTGCACGCCTTCTTTGGGACCAAAGACCGCTTTTATATCGCTGGGCGGTGATTGCGCTGGTGAGCTCAACCATCCTGGCGTTCCTCATTCCTCCGCGTTATACGACGACAACGCGTTTGATGCCACCCGATCAGGCCGGCCAGGGTCTGGCGTCGATGTTCGCGATGTTAGGCAAGTCAAGCGAATTGGGTTCGCTGGGATCAGAAATATTTGGAATGAAGACATCCGGCGACCTTTTCGTTGGTGTTTTGAAGAGTGAAACGGTAGAGAACGCCATTATCAACAAATTCGATCTACGACACGTCTACGGCTACAAGCGATACGAAGAGGCTCGCAAGCAGTTGGAGAGTCGCACCGATATAACATCGGACCGCAAGAGCGGAATCATCACGGTGAAGGTTAGCGATCGGAGTCCAAACCGTGTCGCCGATATCGGGCGCGAATACGTTGAGCAATTGAATCGAGTGGTGATCTCTCTCGACACCTCCTCTGCCCATCGCGAGAGAGTGTTCCTTGAGAGCCGACTGAAAGAAGTGCAGCAGGATCTGGAGAGCGCAGAAAGAGATTTCAGCCAATTTGCCAGCAAGAGCGGCGCGCTGGACGTGAAGGAACAGGGTCGCGCGATGATCGGGGCCGCCGGACAACTGGAAGGTCAGCTCGTCGCTGCAGAAACTGAGCTGGAAGGTTTGCGGCAAATCTACACGGAGAACAATGTGAGGGTTCGTTCCCTGCGGGCGCGGATCGACGAGTACAAACGACAGCTGCAGAAACTCGGCGGGCAGACCCCGGAGTCCGGCGACCAGAATTCGCAAAACAGTGCTACCCCGCAAGAGGGAGAGCTATATCCCTCGATTCGCCAGTTACCGATTCTAGGCGTGACGTGGGCGGATCTCTATCGGCGAACGAAGGTGGAAGAAGCCGTGTTTGAAACACTAACCAAGCAGTACGAGATGGCGCGCGTTGAAGAAGCGCGGGAGGTTCCGACCGTCAAGGTGCTCGACGTCGCCGGCATTCCCGAGAAGAAGTCGTTCCCCCCGCGGCTCCTCATCATGTTGTTTGGAACCTGCCTGGCAATTTCGCTATGTAGTGTATGGATCCTATCGAGCGCACGTTGGCGGGAAGTGGATCCCAACGACCCTGGAAAAAGGCTAGGAGAGGAAGTACTGCAAGCGATACGCACAGCTTCGGCAAAAGTGCGGAATAACGTAAAGCAGCGCTTTACATCCAGAAATGGCGCCTCCGGAGAGCACTCGTAGGCGGAATGGCATGAATCAAGCACAGACGGATCCGATTGTCGTTCCAGGCATCGCGGCACAGGTGTCATCGAACGACATTCCGTTGAGCTCGAAAGTGATCCGCAATGCGGCTTTTGGCGGACTGCGCTATGCCATCCTGGCACCGATTCCTTTTGTAATGACACCTCTCATCTTGCGGAAGATCGGCGTCGGGGGATATGGGACTTGGGCGGTCTTCCTTGCCATCAATGGCCTCACTTCGCTGGCAGATCTGGGACTGGTTGGAACCCTGAGCAAATTTGTGGCTCAGTACTACGCGCGCCGAGACTTCGCGGCTCTCGCTCGCGTACTGAATTCGGGTCTGACACTGTTCATGTCGTTGGCAGCTGTAATCGCGACCAGCTTACTTGTTTCGGCGCCATGGCTAACGTCCACGCTGTTCCGCGATAGCAACGTGGATGCAATTGACCTGACAGTCCTCTTCCGCTTCTTTGTTGTGGTAGTTGCGGCCAACGTTTTGATCCTTCTATTCGCGTCGGCAACTACAGGGATGCAGCGCCTCGATATTACAAACATGATCAGTGCAGGCAATGTGATCCTAAATGCATTCTTCAGTGCAATTCTGCTGCTTGGCGGATTGGGACTACGCGGACTCGTGTTCGGGTACATCGCATCGTCAGTGCTCACGCTTGGGGCTTACGTGATCATGGTACGGAAACTGCTCCCTCAAGTGCAGATGAATCCTCTGCAATTCGACATGACTGAGGCGCGGCACATGTTTGGCTTCAGTTTTCGCCTTTACGTAACGCAGGCGGCGGTGACTGTTCACAACCAAGTGGAGAAGATATTCCTGTCGCTCCTGGTGGGAGTAGCGGCAGTAGGGTGGTATGACATCGCCAGCGACGTTGCGTTAAAGATTCGTGGGGCGATCGGATTTGTTTTGAGTCCCGTGCTTCCGGCAGCGTCGGAGCTGGACGCGCTCGGGGATGAGCGCCGCATTTGCGAATTGTATTTCCGTACCCACAAATATTTGGCCCTGGTCGGCATCCCGGCTATTTGCTACGTGGTGGCGATCTCGAACCGCTTCGTCGAACTTTGGCTCGGTTCAGGTTTGCGGATGATCGCTTACCCAATGGCTGCTCTAGCCGCAATCGGTCTGATCAATCTATTCACGGGACCAGGCTTTTTGATTTTTGCGGGAAGTGACAATCTCAAACCCGGAATGCGCGCGGCGATCCTGGGGATCATTCTCAACGTCTTGTTGAGCTTCGGGTTGATTTACAAGTATGGCTTTGCGGGAGCGGTGATTGGAACTTCTGCCTCGTTGATCATTGCAGCCGCGTACTTTGTCTGGGTTTTCCACCGCGATACGAACTATTCGTTCTTCCGATTGCTTCGCGAGAGCTATGTCAAACCCATGGTGTGTTCGGTAGCAGTGTTATTGCTGCTCGTCAGGGTGCACTCCGTCAGGGATCTGTCATGGTTCGGACTAGTCGTTTTAGCCGTGACATTTGGAGCGCTTTACTCGGCACTGATCTTGCTCAGCCGGTTCTTTGATGCGTATGACTGGAACAGGATCGAAGCTTTCGTTCCCGGTGTCAAGCACGTAAGGAGATTGGTTCGTTTCGCATAACGACCGAAGTACCGACAGTATTGGAAATGCCTTGAGCATGAGAATTTCAGTTGCGATGTGCACGTTCAACGGTGACCGGTTTCTGCCGGAGCAACTGACGAGTATAGCCGCGCAGAAGAGATTGCCCGACGAACTGATCGTGTGCGACGACGGCTCTTCGGATCATTCGCTCCAATTGGTAGAAGAGTTCGCACGTCGAGTGCCTTTCCCGGTTCATCTGACTGTCAACGAGTGCACATTGGGGTCTACACGAAATTTTCAAAAAGCAATTTCGTTGTGCGCGTGCGACGTCGTAGCACTTGCAGATCAGGATGACGTTTGGTATCCCCACAAGCTTGCACACCTTGAACAAGTCTTCCTGACTTCTCCTGCTGTAGTGGCAGCGTTCAGCGATGCGGACGTGATTGACTGTGATTCGCAGCGAATAAAACTACGCCTGTGGCAGGCATTCGCCTTCGGCTCTCGCGAACAGCGACGTTTCGCGGCAGGGCAGGGTGTGAGGGTCCTGATTAAACACCCCGTAGTAACCGGAGCTACGTTAGCTTTTCGGCGACCGTGGATCGACATCTTGATGCCGATTCCCGAAAGCGACGTCCATGATCGCTGGATATCGTTCCTCCTTGCCGCGTGTGGCCCGTTCGCGCGAGTGAAAGAACCTCTCATGCAATATCGCCGCCACACAAATCAGCAAATCGGGCTCAGCACGACAACCTTGCCAGAGCGGCTGGCGCGAGCCTATTACACAAAGCGGTCACTTTACCAGGACGAGATTGAACGTTTTCGTCAACTGCATGCACGACTTGCCCACTATCAACAATGTTTGCCAAACGCTGGTGGGGCGATGGCAGAAATCGAGCGAAAGATATCTCATCTCGAACACCGCATTCAATTGCAACAACAGACGTTTTCGCGCGTTCCAAAGGTGATACGGGAGATCTTCAATCACGGTTATTGGCGATACGCCGCTGGTTGGGAGAGCGTGGCTAAGGACCTGTTCCTTTACAACCGATGATCGACGCAATTCATATTCGGAAAACGCCTTTCGCGGCCAGCTTGTTGCAGGCGCTGCTGATTATTGCCGTGTGTTTGCCCTCAGGGTCGATCTTTGGACTGAATGTGAAAATACCTGTGTTTTCACTCTTCGCGATCGTCCTGATCTTCTACCTGGCCATTCATTCGGACAATTGGCCTTCAGTCGGAGATTTGACCTTCTTCGCGCTCTTTGTTGCGGGTCTGTCATTCTGGGGACTCGTTGCAGTCTTAGGTCCCGAACCGGACAGCAAGCAGCTGTTTCTACATCTAAAGGACCTGGCTTCTACAGTAGTACTCGCGTGGCTTTGCATCTTTTGTGTCCGACGACACCTTCTCAGGCCGGAGCAGATCGCGAAAGCGCTCATCTACGGTGTGGTCTCTCTTGCCTTGATGAAGCTTGCGCTCATTGCTTTCACCATCGGACCAAAGGTTGACCCCATCCAGATCATTGCAAACATTTTTGGCGAGGAGTCTCTGGTTGGCGGAGAGATTGGCTTTGGAATCGCCCGAATCGAATTCCCTTCCGATATCGTCGCCAGCTTCGCTCTCTTTGCTGTCTTGTGTCCGAGCGTTAGCGAAGTCCGTTTTCGAAAGATCCTAGTCGTCGGCATAGTAGCTGTTCTTCTGCTATCAGGCCTGCTTGCCTTCGCGCGCTACATCTGGTTTCTCGATGCGATAGCGATCGCTGGCGCGATGATTCTGGAACGTCGGACTAAGCTTCTCGTCGCACTGATGGCACCTCTGATCCCGCTCACCTATGTCTACTACGAGGCCCTACAGCCACTCGTGGAGAGCAGATTCTTTTCAAATCAGGCGAGCGAATCCGATCTGATACGACTCGAACAGTCCAAGGCTTTGCTGGGAGAGATTGAATCAAGGCCTCTGATCGGCAAAGGACTTGGAGCCCATGCTGATGCCGTAATCAGGAATGAGGAGAATCGCTATTCTTACGAACTTCAGTGGATGGCACTAACGATGCAATTTGGAGCTCTGGGGATTGCGGGCATCGTCACACTCATTGTGGTTTCGAGCCGAGATTTGTGGGCCGCCCGGCATCCTGCGAAACCCTGGTTGATTCTACTTTTTGCGCTATGGCTCCTAAGTGGCTGGACGAATCCGCACCTTACTTCTTCATTCGCTGGAGCAACATTCGGAATGTTCATGGCTTTCTTCCACCGAATACGGTTCGGCAGTTCACCGAGACAGGCGATTGGAGGTGCAGCATGAGCATTGCCAGCGTCACTGTCGTGTACAACGGGGAACACGTGATACCGCACCATCTCAATGCGATTCTTGC
>Ga0335084_10007784_pt1 | contig 10643 bp, 8 predicted proteins | sample Lox_Sample_44_FD_206721 | JGI IMG/M metagenome (GOLD analysis project Ga0335084, IMG submission 206721) | Soil microbial communities from Loxahatchee National Wildlife Refuge, Florida, United States - Lox_Sample_4.4 | ecosystem: Environmental > Terrestrial > Soil > Wetlands | place: USA: Florida...
AGACGTCCAGCCGCGCGACCAGCGCGTTCTGCTCGATGAAGTCGCGCCGCGGCTCGACCTCGTCGCCCATCAGCTTGATGAAGATCTCGTCGGCCGCGATCGCGTCCTCGATCTGCACCTTCAGGAGCCGCCGGGACCCCGGGTCCATCGTCGTCTCCCACAGCTGCCCGGGGTTCATCTCGCCGAGGCCCTTGTAGCGCTGGACGGCGGCGTTGCGCTCCACCTCCGCGCGCAGCCAGTGCACCGCCTCGCCGAAGTCGGCGACCGCCTGCTGATGCTCGCCGCGGCGCACGTACGCGCCCTCGCCCACCAGGCCCTCGACCAGCGCGGCGGCCTCGACGATCTGCCGGTAGTCCCCCGACACGAGGAAGTCGTCGTCGATCGCGCTCACGCGGACGTTGCCATGCCGGTTGCGCTCGATCACCAGGCGGTGCCGCTCGTGCTTGTCGTCGTAGCGCGCGTAGATCTTCACGCCATCCGGCTGGAGCAGCGCCGAGAGCCGTTCGGCACTCGCGCGCGAGCGCTCGGCGTCGCCGAGATCGATCTTGGCCCCGCGCAGGCACGCGTACAACGCCTCGGCATCGATCAGCCGCGCGAGCCGGTTGATCACCGCCTCGGCGAGCAGATAAGCGCGCGCGAGTTGTGCGAGCGCTTCGCCCTCGATCGGCGCTGCGCCCTCGCGCGCATGGAGCGCCGCGCCGACGAGCGCCTGCCGGAGCATGAACTGGTCGCGCTCGTGGTCGTCCTTGAGGTAGCGCTCCTCCCGGCCGACCTTCACCTTGTACAGCGGCGGTTGGGCGATGTAGATGTGCCCGCGCTCGATCAGCTCCGGCATCTGCCGGTAGAAGAAGGTGAGGAGCAGCGTCCGGATATGGGCGCCGTCGACGTCGGCGTCCGTCATGATGATGATGCGGTGGTAGCGCAGCTTGTCGAGGTTGTAGTCGTCCTTGATGCCGGTCCCGAGCGCCGTGATCAGGGTCGCGATCTCGGCGAACGAGATCAGCTTGTCGAATCGCGCCCGCTCGACGTTCAGGATCTTGCCCTTGAGCGGCAGGATCGCCTGGAACTTGCGGTCGCGACCCTGCTTCGCCGATCCGCCCGCCGAATCCCCCTCGACGAGATAGAGCTCGCACAGGCTCGGATCCTTCTCCTGGCAGTCGGCGAGCTTGCCCGGGAGCCCGAACCCGTCGAGCACGCCCTTGCGGCGCGTCATCTCGCGCGCCTTGCGCGCCGCCTCCCGCGCGCGTGCGGCGTCGACGATCTTGCCGGTAATGATCCGGGCATCCTGCGGCCGCTCGAGGAGGAAGCTCATCAGCTTCTCGGCCACGATCTCTTCCACGACCGGGCGCACTTCCGACGAGACGAGCTTGTCCTTGGTCTGCGACGAGAACTTGGGCTCCGGCACCTTGATCGACAGGACGCAGGTCAGCCCCTCGCGCATGTCGTCCCCGGTGCATTCGACCTTCGCTTTCTTCGCGACCTCGTGCTCGTCGATGTACTTCCCGAGCGTGCGCGTCATCGCCGCGCGCAGGCCGGTGAGATGCGTGCCGCCGTCGCGTTGCGGAATGTTGTTGGTGAAGAGCAGCACCTGCTCCTGATAGGAGTCATTCCACTGCATCGACACCTCGACAAAGATGCCCTCCTTCTGGCCGCTCGCGTGGAAGATGTTCGGATGCAGCACCACCTTGCTGCGGTTCATGTACTCGACGAACCCGCGCACTCCGCCGGCGAACGAGAACTCCTCTTCTTTCCCGGCGCGCTGGTCGATCAGCACGATGCGCACGCCGTTGTTGAGGAACGAGAGCTCGCGCAGCCGCTTGGCGAGGATGTCGTAGTGGTATTCGACGTGGCCGAAGGTTTCGGCGTCGGCGAGGAAGTGGACCTCGGTGCCGCGGCGCTCGGTCTTGCCGGTCACCTTGAGCGGGGCGACCCGCTCGCCGCGCCGGAATTCCATGAAGTGGGTCTGGCCGTCCCGGCGGATGGTGAGCCGGAGCCATTGGGACAGCGCGTTCACCACCGACACCCCGACCCCGTGCAGACCGCCCGCGACCTTGTAGGAGTTGGAGTCGAACTTGCCCCCGGCATGCAGCTCGGTCATGACGATCTCGGCCGCCGAGCGCCCGAGCTCGTCCTCCCTGTGGATCTCCGTTGGGATGCCGCGGCCGTTGTCGGCAACGCTGATCGAGTTGTCGGTGTGGATGGTGACGATGATCTCGTCGCAGAAGGCGGCGAGCGCCTCGTCGACGGCGTTGTCGACGACCTCGAACACCATGTGATGCAGGCCGGTGCCGTCGGAGGTGTCGCCGATGTACATGCCGGGGCGCTTGCGCACGGCGTCCAGCCCCTTGAGCATCTTGATGCTCGAGGAGTCGTAGCTCTCGGGCGTGGATTCGGGCTTCTTCGGCTGGCTGGCGGGTTCGCCCGCGCCCGGCTGCGGCGGCTGGATCTCTTCGCTCATGCGCGCTGCTAGATGCGCATCGGCATCACGACGTACTTGAAGTCGCCGCGGCCGGGCACGGTGATGAGGGCGCTCGAGTTGGCGTCGCCGAGCGATACTTCGACCTCCTCGACCGACAGGTTGTTCAGCACGTCGAGCAGGTACTGGACGTTGAAGCCGATGTCGAGCGCCTCGCCCTTGTAGTCGACGTCGAGCTCTTCCTGCGCCTCCTCCTGCTCGGTATTCGTGCACGAGATCCGCAGGCTGCCGTCGCCGAGCACCCAGCGCACGCCGCGGAACTTGTCGCTGGTGAGGATCGCCGCGCGCTGCAGCGCCTGGCCGAGCGCTTGGCGGCTCATGCGCAGCTGCTTGGTGTGCGCGCTAGGGATGACGCGCTGATAGTCGGGGAACTTGCCGTCGACGAGCTTGGAGGCGAGGAGCACGCCGTCGAACCGGAATCGCGCCTGGGTCGCCGAGAGCTCGATCCGGACCGGGTCGACGGTATCGCCGAGGAGCTTCGTGAGCTCGATGATCGTCTTCCGCGGCAGGATCACTTCCTGGCGCCCGAGCTCCCGCGCCGCCACGTCTTTCGTCGCCACCGCGAGCCGGTGACCGTCGGTCGCGACCACGCGCAGCTCGCCGCCATCGACCACCATCAGGAGGCCGTTCAGGTAGTAGCGGATGTCCTGCTGCGCCATCGCGTACTGGACGAGCGCGAGCAGCCCTTTCAGGTCCTTCTGCGGGAGCTCGAGCCCGATCGTCGCGCCCTCGGGCGCCGCCAGCCGCGGGAAGTCCTCCGGCGGCAGGGTCTGCAGCTGGAAGCGGCTCTTGCCGCTGCGTACCTGGAGGCGCTTGTCCGCGGCGGCCAGCGTGACCTCCGCACCCTCGGGCAGCGCGCGCAGGATGTCGAGCAATTTCCGCGCCCCGACCGTCAGGTTCTTGCCGTCAGCCGCTTGCGCCTCGGCGGCCGCTGCCGCGCTGATCTCGATCTCGATGTCGGTTGCAACGAACGCGAGCCGCCCCCCATCGCCCGCGAGCAGAACGTTCGACAGAATCGGCAAGGTATGGCGACGCTCGATGATGCCGGCGACCGCCTGCAGCGGCTTCAGGAGCGTTTCGCGGCTGGTCTTTAATAGATTCATATCTCTAGTTCCTGATCTTAATAATGAGGGCGCAGCGCGCAGGGGACAAGCCGGAAGACCCAAGCCGAATCAGGCGCTTCGGCTGTGGAGAAGTCGTGTACCGGCTTGTGGACGACGCCGTCATGTCGGGCGCCCCGGCGCACGCGGCCAGCGGCCGCAGCGAGTTGCACACAGGCTCCGGCGGAGTTATCCAGAGGATGCTCACCGGGCTATCCCTTCAGGGTCTGCTCGAGCACGTGGAAGTCGCGGTTGAGGTCGGTGTCCTTGCTGCGCAGCGCCGTGATCGTCCGGCAGGCGTGCAGGACCGTGGTGTGGTCGCGGTTGCCGAACGCGTCACCGATCTCCGGCAGGCTCATCTCGGTCAATTCCTTGGCGAGGGCCATCGCCATCTGGCGCGGCCGGGCGACGTTGCGATTGCGCTTCTTCGCGTGCAGGTCGGCGACCTTGATCTTGTAGAACTCGGCGACCGTCCGCTGGATGTTCTCGATCGAGATCTGCCGGTTGTGGGCGGAGAGGAGGTCCTTCAGCGCCTCGCGGGCCACCTCGACGGTGAGTTCCTTGCCGTTGAAGGTGGCAAATGCGAGCACGTTCTTGAGCGCCCCTTCGAGTTCGCGTACGTTGGAGCGGACGTGCTTGGCGATGAAGAAGGCGACGTCCTCGTCGAGCTTGATGCCGACCGCTTCGGCCTTCTTGAGCACGATAGCGACCCGCATCTCCTGCTCCGGCGGTTCGACCGCCACCGTGAGCCCCCAGCTGAACCGCGTCTTCAGGCGATCGTCGATACCGGCCACATCGCGCGGATACGTGTCGCAGGTGATCACGATCTGCTTGTGGCCTTCGACCAGGGCGTTGAACGCGTAGAAGAATTCCTCCTGCGTTCGGTCCTTGCCGGTGAAGAACTGGATGTCGTCGATCAGGAGCAGGTCGAGCGAGTGGTAGTAGCGCTTGAAGGCGTCGAACGATTTCTGCTGGTAGGCGCGGACGACGTCGGTGATGTACTGGTTCGCGTGGAGGTAGCGCAGCTTCGCCGCGGGCTGGTGGGCGGCGACGTAGTTGCCGATCGCGTGCAGCAGGTGCGTCTTGCCGAGGCCGGAGCCGCCGTAGACGAAGAGCGGGTTGTAGGAGGCACCGGGATTCTCGGCGACCTGCACGGCGGCGGCGCGCGCAAGCTGATTCGCCTTGCCCTGCACGAAATTGTCGAAGGTGAACTCGGAGCTCATCGTCGAGCGCTCGGTGGACTTGCGCTCGGGCTGGGTGCGGGGGGCGCTCGGCGCCGTGCTGGGGCGCTGCGGTGGCGCGGCTTCGGGCTCTTCGGCCGCGGCGGGGAGCGCCAGCACGACGCGCATCGACTGGCCGGCCTGCTCGGTGAGCATGGTCTCGATGCGGCCGAGGAACCGGTCTTTCACCCACTGCAGGACGAAGCGGTTGGGTGCGACCAGCCGCAACTCGCCGAGGGCTTCCTCGCTCGGGGCGAGCGGCCGGATCCAGGTCTTAAACTGCTGAGCGGGAAGCTCTTTTTCGAGTTGCTTGAGGCAGGACTGCCAGAGGTTCTGCATGCTCGCTGCCGGCCCGGTTCGAAGAGTTTTGCACCCATGCGGCGCGTTTCGCGGAGCGCGCGGAATGATACCCGGAAGCCCGGAAGTTATCCACAGGCGCAGCGCCATCGTTGACAGCGTTTGCAAGGCCTTGGTTTAATGCCGGGTTTTCTCTGCTTGCCGCCAAGGAAAAAATCATGAAGCGAACGTTCCAACCGTCCGTCGTCCGCCGCAAGCGGACGCACGGGTTTCTCGTGCGCATGCGGACACGCGGGGGCAGGGCAGTGATCCGCGCGCGCCGCGCCAAGGGGCGCTCGCGGCTCGGCGTCTGACGCTCGCAACGCGCATTCAACAGCGGTTGCGCCGCGGGCAACGGCTGCGTCGCGAGCAGCGGCTCGGGGCCGCAGCGGTGGCAGCGACGTTGAAGGGTGGCAAGATCGTGCGCGCCGCCCGCTTTCATCTGTATCGGCTTGCGACCGCCTTGGGCTATCCGCGGCTCGCGCTCGTCGTGCCCAAGCGCCTCGCGCCGCGCGCGGTGACGCGCAACCGGATCCGGCGACTCGTGCGGGAGGCGTTTCGCATGCACCAGGAGCAGCTCGGTACGCTCGACTGCGTCGTGAGGCTGGTGAAAGCGCCGGGCGACACGCCGGTGACGCGCGCGGAGATCGAAGCGCTTCTCGGCCGCGCTGCCTCATGACCCGGGTGCTCATCGCCTGCGTTGCGGCGTACCGCTATGCCCTGAGTCCGATGCTCGGGCAGAGCTGCCGCTTCCATCCGTCCTGCTCGGAGTACGCGCAGGAAGCGATCGAGCGCCACGGCGCCCTGCGCGGCGCGTGGCTTGCGCTCAAGCGCATCGGGCGCTGCCACCCGTGGCACGCGGGTGGCTACGACCCGGTACCGTAGACGAAGAACGACAGAGGAGCACGGGGATCGCGTTCCCCGGACGTCCCCCACCAGCAGCGCTGCCCGCGCCCGACAGAACATCGCATGGATACGCAACGCCTGATTCTCTTCATCATCTTTTCCTTCTCGCTCCTGATGCTGTGGGAGGCGTGGCAGAAGGAGAGCCGCCCGCCGGTCACGGCGCAGCAGCAAGAGGCGAAGCGCGCAGACATCCCGGCGCCGGCCACCGCGCCGGCGAAGCCGGCAAGTCCCGCTGCCACACCCGCCCCGGGAGCGGCCGCTGCGGTCCCCGGCGCCGCGGCAGGCACCGCCGCGCGCGAGCCGATCCGGGTCAGCACCGACTTCCTGAACGCGGAGATCGACCCGCTCGGCGGCGACATCGTCCGCCTGGAGCTCCTGCGCTACGCCGACAGCCTCGATCCGAAGAAGAAGCTCGTGCTGCTCGGCCCGGAGCACCGCTACGTCGCGCAGAGCGGGCTGATCGGCAACGGCCTGCCGAACCACCGCACGCTCTTCACGCCCCGCGCGCGCGAGTACAAGCTCGCCGACGGCGAGGACGCGGTCGAGGTGAAGCTCGAGGCGACGACCGCCGAGGGCGTGCGGGTGGTGAAGACGCTGACGTTCCGGCGGTCGAGCTACATCGTCGACATCGCGCAGGAGATCACGAACGGCACCGCCGCGCCCCTCCTCACCCAGGCGTACTTCCACCTTACCCGCGACGGCAAGGCGCCCGCGGACGCCAAGGCGATGGTGCAGACCTTCACCGGCGCAGCGGTGTACACCGAGCAGGACAAGTTCGTGAAGGTGCCGTTCAGCGACATCGAGAAGGGGAAGACGCCCTACCCGAAGGAGGCCGACAACGGCTGGATCGCGATGGTGCAGCACTATTTCGTCTCGGCGCTGCTGCCGCCCGACAAGACGCTGCGCGAGTACTACACCGAGAAGGTGAGCGACGACCTCTACCGCGCGGGAGTGAAGATCCCGCTCGCGGAGATCGCGCCGGGGGCGACCGCAACGGCCGCGGCGCGCCTGTACTCCGGGCCCGAGCAGCAGGACAACCTGAAGGCGGTCGCGCCCGGACTCGAACTCGTCGTCGACTACGGCTGGCTCACCGTCATCGCGGCGCCGCTCTTCTGGATCCTCGAGACGTTCCACAAATGGCTCGGCAACTGGGGGCTCGCGATCATCGCCCTCACCGTGCTGATCAAGCTGGTGTTCTTCCCGCTGTCGGCCGCGAGCTACAAGTCGATGGCGCGGATGAAGCAGGTGACCCCGCGCCTCATGAAGCTGAGGGAGACCTACGGCGACGACCGGGCCAAGCTCAACCAGGCGATGATGGAGCTCTACAAGCAGGAGAAGATCAATCCTCTCGGCGGCTGCCTACCGATCGTCGTCCAGATCCCGGTCTTCATCTCGCTCTACTGGGTGCTGCTCGCGTCGGTCGAGCTGCGCCAGGCGCCGTTCTTTGGCTGGATCACGGATCTCTCGGCGCAGGATCCCTACTTCATACTCCCGGCGCTGATGATGGCCTCGATGATCGTCCAGACCAAGATGAGCCCCACGCCGCCGGACCCGGTGCAGGCGAAGGTGATGATGATCATGCCGTTCGCCTTCGGCGTGATGTTCTTCTTCTTTCCCGCCGGCCTGGTGCTGTACTGGCTGGTCAACAACGTTCTGTCGATCGCGCAGCAGTGGCAGATCACGCGCATGATCGAGGGCGGCAAGAAGGCCGCCGCCGCCAAGGGCTGATGCGACGTCCTCGCGCGCGCGCATGGCGTCGCCCGCCGACACGATCGCCGCAATCGCCACCGCCCATGGCCGCGCGGGGGTCGGGGTCGTTCGGGTCTCCGGCCGGTCGCTCGCCGGCTTCGTCCGCGACCTGATCGGCGAGGTGCCGCCCGCGCGGCGCGCGACGCGCGCGGTGTTCCGCGACGCGCACGGCGCGGCGATCGACGACGGCCTCGCACTCTACTTTCCCGGGCCACATTCCTACACCGGCGAGGACGTGCTCGAAGTCCAGGGCCACGGCGGTCCGCTCGTCCTCGCGATGCTGCTGCGCCGGGCGCTCGAGCTCGGCGCGCGGCTCGCGGACCCCGGCGAGTTCACGCGCCGCGCCTTCCTCAACGACAAGCTCGACCTCGCACAGGCCGAAGCGGTCGCCGACCTGATCGACGCGACGACCGAGGCCGCGGCACGGTGCGCGGTACGCAGCCTGCGCGGTGAGTTCTCCGGCGCGATCGGCTCGCTCGTCGATCAGCTGGTCGAGTTGCGAGCGCTCGCCGAAGCCACGCTCGACTTCCCCGAGGAAGACATCGATCCGCTGCACCGCGCCGACGCGCGCGGCCGGCTCGCGCGGCTGCGCGGCGCGCTGGACGACACGCTCGCCCGCGCGCAGCAGGGCAGTCTCCTTCGCTCGGGGCTGCACGTGGTGCTCGCGGGCCAGCCGAACGTCGGCAAGTCGAGCCTCCTCAATCGGCTAGCCGGCGAGGAGCTCGCGATCGTCACGCCGGTGCCCGGCACCACGCGCGACTCGGTCCGGCAGGCGATCCAGATCGAAGGCGTACCGCTGAACGTGGTCGATACGGCGGGCCTGCGCGACACCGCCGACGAGGTGGAGCGGCTCGGGATCGAGCGGACCTGGAACGAGATCGGGCGTGCGGACCTCGCGCTGCTCATCGTCGATGCGCGGAGCGGCGTCACCGCGGCCGACGAAGCGATCGTCGCGCGCCTGCCGCAACGGCTCGCGCGGCTGGTCGTGCACAACAAGATCGATCTTGTCGGCGCGGCGCCAAGCGCCGAGGCCGACGCCGTTTACCTCTCCGCCAAGACCGGTGCCGGCGTGGAGTTACTGCGTAAGCGCCTGCTCGAGCACGCGGGCTGGCACTCGAGCGAGGAATCGGTGTTCATCGCGCGCGAACGGCATCTCGTGGCGCTGCGCCGCGCCGCCGAGCGGCTCGCTGCGGCGGCCGCGCAGCTCGCTGCGGCCGAGCTCTTCGCCGAGGAACTCCGGCTCGCCCAGAGCGAGCTCGGCGCGATCACCGGCGAGTTCACGGCGGACGACCTGCTCGGCGAGATCTTCGCGCGGTTCTGCATCGGCAAGTAGGTGCACCTCCGAGAGGATCCGATGACGTCTAGTGCTTCTTTTCAATATATAGTTTTGCAACGAGTTTTGTTCCGAAGGCGCCCGAGAAAGACCAGCGGCAGCCGACCTCTAGGTTCAGCCCATCACGCGCCTCGCCGCCCGCCATGTTGCGAATGTTGAAGTAGTTGGCCGTCAACCACCAATAGAGGTAGCGCGATCGAATCCGTCGGGTCGGGATGATCGCGGCCACCGACTGATTGCATGTCGCAGGAAAGCCCAACTGCGCGACCATGCCCTTGGTCTTGCCCTGGCCGGCAAGCGCCATGACGAGTGCGTCCTTCGGTATCCACTTTTGCGCTACTGCCCAGAAAGCCTTCGCGAGTGATGTACTGAGACGGTTCGGTGATGTAGCCGTCATTCACCGCGCCTGAGTTCAGCCACGGGATGTCACCGTCCTCCCAGAAAGCACTATTCCTCTTGTCGGGTGTCCCGCCATGCGGCTGCCGCCTTCCGTGGGCGCGCGCATCTTGGCCAGCATGTGCTGCAGGAAGAGCAGCGAGCCGTCGTTGATGCGCGGCAGGCCCGCGCCGAAGCGGCCAGAAGGCTGCGAACGACCGTCTCGGGCTTGGTCTTGATTTTCGCGTGCTCGGCGAGGACCTCGGCCTTGGTCGGCGCGAGCAGACAGTCGAAGCGGCGCAGAACAGTCAGCGGGAGGATGACCTTGCGGTACTCGTTGTGCTTGTAGGGGCCACGCAGCAGGTTGCAGATGCTCCAGATGAAGCTGGCGAGCTGCGAGTGGGTTCGACGCCTGGCCAAAGTTCGCTGCCGACGCGCAAGGCCGCAGGCGCGGTCGCCGAGCACCGGACTTCTTGTTGGTTGTTCCGTTGTTCTGGCCATTGCACGTTCCCTTGTACTCACGGGAGCGGCTCCCCAGCCCCGCCCTCTGGCCCCGCATCGTTGAACAGAGCGATATAGGGCGCATAGCGAAAGCGCCGGTTCCGCGCATAGCCGGTCATCTCGCTGAGCACGCCCAGCTTCACCAGCCGGGACACCAGGCTGTTTGCGGCGGCGTACGTGGTGCCGGTCATCTTCTGCACGTCATTCACGGCGACGATCGGGCGGTCGAACAGCGATTCGAGGACCTTGTGGCCGTTACCCGCCGCGCGGCCGAGTTGCGCCGTGATCGCGGCACGATGCTGCTCCCGCAGTTGCAGGATCCGCCGTGCCGTTTCCGCCGCCTCGCCGGCTACCTCGATCACGCCGCGCAGGAAGAACGCGAGCCACGCCTCCCAGGCGCCTTGATCGCGCACCGCCTGCAAGTGCTCGTAGTAGATCTGCCGGTGCTGCTTGAAGTGGTGCGACAGATAGAGCACCGGCTTGTGCAGTACGCCGCGCTCTGTGAGAAGGAACGTGATCAGTAGCCGGCCCACGCGCCCGTTGCCGTCGAGGAACGGGTGAATCGTCTCGAACTGCACATGCGCGAGCGCGATCTTCACGAGCGGCGGCAGATCGTCGGATGCCTGCAGGAAGTTCTCCAGATCCCC
>Ga0335084_10007786_pt1 | contig 10643 bp, 9 predicted proteins | sample Lox_Sample_44_FD_206721 | JGI IMG/M metagenome (GOLD analysis project Ga0335084, IMG submission 206721) | Soil microbial communities from Loxahatchee National Wildlife Refuge, Florida, United States - Lox_Sample_4.4 | ecosystem: Environmental > Terrestrial > Soil > Wetlands | place: USA: Florida...
TGCCCAGGTTATTATGCGCCTCGGCATAGCCGGGCTTGAACCGCAGCGCGGCTTGGTATTCGCGGATCGCCTCCGGCGACCGTCCCGTGATTCCGGCCAGCGCATTGCCCAGATTGTTGTGTGCCACCGCGTCGCCGGGCCTGCCGCGCAGCGCCGCCTGATATTCCGCGATCGCGTCGGTGGCATGGCCCGGAATCCTCGACCAGGCCTCGCCCAAGTTGTTGTGCGCCTCCGGAAAATCCGGCTTCAACCGCAGGGCCGACTGGTACTCGGCGATCGCCTCGGGCAGGCGGCCAGGGATCTTTGCCAACGCGTTGGCGAGGTTATAGTGTATCGCGCCGCTCAACGGCTTCAGCCGAATTGCCGCGGTGAACTCGGCCTCCGCCTCGGACAGCCGATCAGGGGTATTCGCCAGAACATCTCCCAGGTTGTTGTGGGCCATCCAGCTGGCGGGATTGCGCGTCAGGGTGGCGCGGAAAAGCGTTTCTGCGTCGCGGTAGACGTGGCTCTGCTGCCAGGTCAGCGTCCCCAACCCCCCAAGCAGAGCACAGCCCAGCACAGCCCTCCACCGCGCCGCGGGAAGCGCGTCGGTCATAGGCGGGAGCATGGCTGCCAGCGGCACGATGGCGCCGAGGCACGCGAGATATTGAAAGTGGTCGGCAACGTAGGAATAGATGAAAGGGTAAACGTTCAGGAAGCCCAACACCGGGAAGAGCGTGCTGGCATAGAATAGGAAGCCGGCGGTAGTCGCGCGCACTCCTGGTCCCCCGCGCCGGCGAGCGGTCCACCCCAGGCCGGTTATTAGCGCAAGCGCCCCGGCGGGATAGGCGTATTGCCACAATGCTGCCGCGCCAACCTGCCAGCGCGGATAGACGAAACTGAGACTCGCCGGCCACAAAAACTTTCCCAGGTAGAACCATATCACGCGGCCGGCGACCAGGCCGCGCTCCGTCAGCGAAAGGGCAAAGTCCGCTCCCACCGCGCCGATGAACCGGCGCTCCACCCCTGCCGACAACAAACCCACCGCGGCGCCCACGGCAAACCACGGCAGCAGTGGCACCACATCGCGCCCCCACCCCAGCCGGCCTCGCCGCCACCAGAGGATCACCACGAGCGCGGCGGGCAGCGTCGCCGTCACGGTCTTGCTCAACAACGCCAAGAGGAAGAGGCCGAGCGCCAAACCGTATTGTGACTTGCGGCGGGTCTCGTCGAATCCCAGGTAGGCCAGAGCTGCCCCCAAATAGAAGACTGCCGAAAGCGTGTTCTTCTGCTCGGATATCCACGCCACCGATTCCACGCAGACCGGATGGAGCGCAAAAAGCGCTCCGGCCAGCCAGGCGACTCCGGTCTGCCGCTCTCGTCGCTCGTCGCCGGCCCCGCCCGTCCGGAGTGAAGGCGACGGACCCGGAGTCCCGATGGGCAGGCGGCGCACGATCGCCACCACCAGCCACGCCGCGACTACGTGCAAGAGGATGTTTGTCAGGTGATAGCCGACGACCGCGTCGCCCCAAAGCCGGTGCTCCGCCCAGAATGCGGTGTGCAGCAGCGGGTAATACTGCTGGGTCGCGCCAACTTCCGACCAAATTCTCCCGAGCCCCGCCCACGAGCGCAGCTCCGGCTTCGTCACATGCGCGTTGTCATCCCACAGAAAGCTTCCGGTGAGGGCCGGCCAGTAGGCAATGACTACGGCGGCCAAGAGGCCGAGTCCGGCAGCCAGCGTCGGCAGGCGGCCCGCGATGCGCCTCTCGCCTCCAGCAGGAGTCGTCCTCGGCATCACGTCATCAGAAATGGTCCGCGTGGTGCCCGCAACCGCATTGAGCAAGAATCCGGCGCCTTCGCTTTCCCCACGCCCTTCGGTGAAGCTCAGAACAGCTCGCCCTGCGGCTTGGGCGGCGGCGGACCCAGGAACGGGCCGTACCGCTCCAGCCAGTCATCGAGCTTGTCGAGGTAGTATTGCGGATCGTAGGGCGCCCGGCCCGGATCGTAGAGCGCCGCCGCGCGCGCCCGCTGCCAGTCGGAGGTCTGCCCCTTGGCCTTGGCCGTGATGTAATAGCTCACTCGATCGCCCATGCGGGGCCGCGGATTCAGCTGGAGGGCGACTTCCGCGGCGGCCCGGCGGGGCTTGCCGCCCTCGGCCACGAACTTCTCGTAGGTTTCGGGGTTCTGGCCCAGCACCTCCGACTTCGCGATCTCCGCGAGGTCCACTGCGCGCGCGGTCAGGCGGCGCCGGTAATCCTCGGCCAGTTCCCGGGGCGGAACGTCTCCGACGCCCAGCAGATGCCGGATGAGTTCGTCGTTTAGTTTCTTCAGGTAGGGCTCGATCCCGCGGGAGCGCAGCGCCGAGCCGCGCAGGATGATGCGCCGGCCGTCGTACAGGGCATAATTCTTCGCCTTGTAACAAAACATCGCCTCGTAGCTGCCGTCGAATTCCAGCTCGATGCCCGGCGGCAGCGTGCTCGCCACGAGCGCCAGCAGTTGCTCCGGTCCGGTGAAGTATCGCTCCGAGGAGAGATAGATGCCGTCCGTGTCCGCCTCGAGTATCGTGCAGCCATTCCGGGCGAACTCCGCGATGAGCCGCTGCAGGAGCTCGCGACCCTGCCGGGTCACCTCGGCGGCCAGCTCGCCATCCCCAAAGCGCGCGCCGGAGAAGCCGAGGTACCCATAAAACGAGTTGATCAGGATCTTGTAGCTGCCTTGGCGCGCCTGGTACTCGGTGCGGAGTTCCTCGGTCGGCGCGGTGCGGGCGAGCTGCTTGCAGTTCAGGCGGTAGTCGCGCAGCTGCGTCAGCATGCGAATGAACACCCCCAGGGAATCGCTCCGCGGATTGCGGCCGATCGTCAGCAGCAGGCTCGGGTAAAGCGAGGCGACGTCGAAGTGCAGCACGTGCCGGAACACGCCCTCCTGGAAGCTCCGCGTATAGCCGCCTTCGAAGGGCGCGACCTCCGGCGGCACCGGGCAGCTCTGCCGCGCATGGTAATACTCCTCCAGGAACAGCAGATCGATCTTCGTGGTGGTGCCGCGCAGCGTCGCCTCCTGCAGCAGGAGTGGAAAAGTCTTCACCTGCTCGAAATACGTGGGCAGGAGCAGGTCGGCCACCCCCTTGGTCTCCCGCAGATCGTCCGCGAGATAGGCCAGGAACTGCGCGCGGTCGGCGTGGAAAACCTCCTGGATGCGGCTGCCCTCGATGTACGTGCGCTCCCCCTCGGCCTCGTCGGTGACGCCGAAATACACCGCCACGTCCTTCAGCCCGTAAGAGAGCATCTCGCGCGCCGCGATGTCGAAGAGCTGAACGAGCAGATAGGTGTCCACCACGGCGCGGCCCGGCAGGTCGCAGCGCGGGAAATCGATCCAGCGCTCCGCGACCTTGAGCCGGCTGTTGCGAAAGACCGCGCCCTGGCCGAACCGGCCCCACGCGCAGGGCACCCGGTGGCGCCGGCACCGCAGGCGCAGGTAGTCCAGATCGAACTTGAAAAGGTTGTGGCCTTCGATGACGTCGGGGTCCTCCGCCTCAAGCACGTCGTTGAGGTCGAGGAGGAGACGCTTCTCCGCGGCGTCCGTGTCCTCGGCGAGGACGAGCAGGCGCGGGCGCGCTCCGAACTGCAAGCCGATCGCCAGCACCCGGTCCGCGGCATTGCGCGCGTCGCTGAAGTCCTCGCCTGCCGCGCGGCCCGTCTCGATGTCGAGCTGGCAGCGCCGGAGTTGCGGGAAGATCAGCTCGCCGTAGAGCCGCCGGCGGCTCTGGAGCAGGTATTGGTTCTCGAGCGGGCGGATCCAGTCCACCGCCGCGCCATCCGGCGCCGTCTTGATGAATTCCTCGAAGCCCGCGCTCCCCCGGGTGTGCGCCAGCCAGCGGAACGTCCCCTCGCCCTTCAGCGCTTCCACCTCGAGGCCCGCCATCCCGCCGACCACGGCCGTGTCGCCGAGCCAGGCGAACGGCCGGAAGGGCTCCACCTTCTCCTCCCGCCCGCCTTCCGCCGTCGCCACCGCAAGGCGCGCCCTTCCCTCCTCGTCGATCCAGACGCCGCAGAGGCTGCCGGCGGCGGAAAGTTCGTTGGGTCCGGCCATGCCTTACTTATGCCGCAAAACCGCCGCAAAGACCACCCCCTATTTTTCGGGATCGAATCCCGCCTGCGCCCTGGCAACATCCGTACCTCGTGATCCCGCCCCTTTTCTACGGCTTGGTGGCGATGCTCGGCGTCCTCAGCATGGGTTTTCAGCTGCTCGCCTCGCGTCTCCTGAGCCCGCACTTCGGTTCATCGATCATCGTCTGGGCCTGGCTCATCTCCACCTTTCTGGCGGCCTTCAGCGCCGGGTCGCTGCTGGGGGGCTGGATCAGTCGCCTGCCGGCCCCGCCGCGCGGGCGCGCCCAGCTCGCGGCCGCCGCGGTCGGTCTCGCCGCCCTCGCCCTCACCGCCGTCGGCGGCGCCGGCCTCCTCGACCGCATTGAGCTGGCGGTTGCGGATATCAACCTGGGGCTGTGCGTATCCTGCCTCACCCTCTTCTTCGTGCCGGTGGCGGCGCTCTCCTGCTTCGGCCCGCAGGCGGTCCAGTATCTGGCCGGGCGCGGCACGCCGCCGGGATCCGCCTCGGGTCTGGTCTACGGCATCAGCACCCTGGGCAACATCGCCGGCGTCATGCTCACCGCCTTCGCCTTCATTCCCCACCTGCGGGTTTCCCTGCTGCTGTACCTCTGGCTGGCCGCCGGCGCCGCCAGCCTGGCCGGGCTCCTCGCCATCCTCCGGTCCGCCCCGGCGGCGGCGACCCCGCCATGAGAACGGCCGCCCTCCTCCTCGCCGTCGCCGCCACCGCCGCTCTGGCCGCGGCCGCCGGCGACTACGTCGAGCGCTACGATTCCCTCTACAACAGCCTGACCGTCGAGCGGCGCGGCAGCATTGTCGAGCTGCGCGCCCGGTCCCGCCGCGGGGAGTTCCTCGAATCGGCGGTCGACCTCGCCGATCCCTTGCGCCCGGTGGTCGCGTACACGCGCACCCTCTACGGCGCGCTCTTCCTCCAGCCGCAGCCCCGCCGCGTGCTGATGATCGGACTCGGCGGCGCCGGCTTCCCCCGGCTGTTCGCGGCGGCCTTTCCGGATGCCGAGCTGCGCACGGTGGAACTCGACCCGAAGGTCGCGGAACTCTGCCGCACCCGCCTCGGCTTCACACCGACCGACCGCACGCCGGTGACCATCATGGACGGACGCCTCTTCGTGAAGCACGACGCCGGCACATGGGACTGGATCATCCTCGATGCTTATCGCGGCGGCTACGTGCCCCCGCACCTGAAGACGGAGGAGTTCTATCGCGAGTGCGCCGCCCGCCTGACCCCGCGCGGTGTCCTGGTCAGCAACCTCCACGCCAATACGCAACTCTACGAATCGGATCTGCGGACGCTCGGCGCGGTTTTCCCGCAGGTGGTGCTCTTTCGCACCGCCACCACCGCCAATGTCATCGCCTGCGGCGTGACCTACCGCGAGCCGGTGATCACCGACCCGGCCGCCTGGCCGTCGCCGCGGGCGCTGAACCGGCCGCCGTTTGCCGGCCGGCTGGATCTGCAGGCGATTCGGGACGAGCGGATCGATCTGCCTGCCGCCGCCCTGCGGAACGGGCGCCTCCTCACCGACGACTTCGCCCCCGTCGAGTTCCTCGACGCGATCAAGAAGAACGACACGACCGAGTGACGCGCCGATCGCGACCGGCCGGCCGTGAACTCGCGTCGCCGGCGGAAATCCGCCTCAGAACGGTCGCCAATAGACCATCGTGACCGCCGTCACCGCCAAAATGAGCGCGATCCAGACGAGCGCGCCGGCGCGCTCGCGTTTGCGGTAGGCGATCCCCGCGAGCGCGGCCAGGCCCAGCCAGCATGCCATCTTCACGAACACCCAGCCCGCCGGCGCGAAGCCGTACAGGGTCTGCCACAAACGGAGACCCGTGACCAGCAGGACAAGGCTCGCCGTGCCGGTCCAGATCAGCGCCCGCTTGCGTGTTTCGAGCGGGGCGGCCAGCGCGTAGAAGGTCCATCCCACCAGCACGAGCGCGGCGCTCACGTGCAACACGTGCAAGATGATTGATTCCGATGGATTCACGGCAAAGCCCTGCCGTCCGTGCTGCCTCTCCGCCGCGATCCCCGTGGTGGAGGCCCGCCCGCCACGGCACCCGACGGCATCGATGACCTGTCAGCGAATAGTCGCCACGCGCCCGGAAGGCGGGCGCCCGGTCTGGGCGCCGAGGCCGCGAAGTCGTGGGAAGGGCCGGGGCACACGGGTTGCAGGGATGGCTCCGGGTGAACTGACCCCGAACCGCGGAAAAAGCAACACCCCGCCTGTGCCGTGCGCGCCAAGGCTCTAATCCTTTTTGTGCTCAGGTGGGCGCCTCCGGATGGTTTTTGCTTTCCGATTTACGGCCTAGCAGCTGCCACCGTTGGGATGGCTCCCGTAAGTTATTAAAGGCAAAGAGCGGTTTTCGAGCGCAACACGAACACTGCAGGGTGTCGGCTGCCACGCTAGAACGCGCGGGCGCCCGGTCAAACCGGAAGCGCCTTTTTGCCGAACAATTTTTGCTTGCACCAGCCGCGGACGGCCCAGATCGCCAGCACCAGATTCACGCCCACCGCGCGGCCCGCCGAGAGGCCGGGCCAGAACGCCCCTGCCAGCACCGCCAGCGTGGCCGCGGCGAGCAGCGCGTCGCTCCAGCGACGCGCGGCGGCCCGCCCCAGCACCACGACGAGGGCCGCCCACACCAGCACACCCAGCCCGGCGGAGATCAACGCGAACACCTGCGCCGGGCCGGCGCGGTGCTCCCGTGCCAGCGCGAGCGCCAGTGTCCAGAACAACACTTCATTGAAGTACGCAAAGCCCACTCCGAGCGCCGCGATCAGGGCCGGCGTCACGGGAAATTGGCCGTTCGCGCCTCCCGTCGGCAGTCGGCTCGCCAGCGCACAGCCCGAGCAGCAGTAATAGTTCCGGCCCGTCTCGATCCGCCGCACCTGGAATGGGAGGCCGCAGTAGCTGCAAGAGATCCGGGGCATGGGAGGCAACCAGTAATCAGGAAGCCAGGAAGCCAGGAATCCATCCAAATCGGCGGGCGCAGCCGGCCCTCCCGTTCTCCGGGGGGAATGATTCTACTCGTCCGGGCCCGGCCCGCAGGCTGATCGTCGTCGCAGGTTCAGATCGATCTGGCCAAGGATGCCCGCCCCCTGGAGGGCTCGGCTCAGCCCGGGATGCACGGCCGTCCCGGTGTTCGGGTCTTCAGGATCGGCCCCGAATTACGTTGTCGCGGCAGACGCCACCCGGCTCCCCGACTTCCGAATTCGGCCTATGGCCCCTCCAGGATGGCCGAATCGAGATGCTCAATGATCAGTTCCTGCAGTGTCGCGAGGAAGATATAGCCCAGAAATGCCTTCGCCGCCGGTTCGCCGAGATGCGCGGGTTCCACCGTGCCGCTCTCGATCGCCTCGTCGGGCAGGCCGGCCAATTCCCGCTCGCGCAGGCGCAGGCGGACGGCGGCACAGGCCCGCAAAACGGCCTCGGCGTTGGCCTCGTCAAAGCCCACCGTGCCGCTGGCGAAGAACTCCCGGTCAAACAAGGCCAGGAAGCGCTGGCAGTCTTCGTTCTGTCCGCCGAGTAGCTCGCCCTGCCACGCGGCACGCAGCTCCTCGTCGAGGTCATGCAGGTGCTGCGGGGCGGCGAGCCGGCCGGCGAGGCTGTCGACCGTCGCCTTGATCAGGTCGAGCAGCGGCGCCACGGCCGGCAGGCTGAGCTTGACCTCAACGCGTTTCATGCGGCTCGAGGATTGCCGTGAGTTGCCATTTCTGGAGCGTGAACGCGTAGGCTTCCGCCTTCTCGCGCACGCCCGTCCAGACCACCGAGCGGCCCCGCTCGTGCACCTCCAGCATGTGCCGGCGCGCCTTGGGCTCGTCGAAACCGAACACCTTGCGGAACACGAGCACAACGTAGGACATGAGATTCACCGGGTCGTTGAGCACCACCACCCGCCACAGGCCCTGGAGCGCCAGTTCGGTCTCCGTCCGGCCGGCGGGCGCCACCTCGGCTCTGTCCGAAGCCGCGGTCATGCCTGCGCCGCCGCCGCGCCGGCCACCGCGGCGCGCACCCGGGCCGCGGCCTCCGCCAGCGGCACCTTGGTCACAGCTTTCTCCGTGCGCCACTTCACCTCGATCACACCTTCCTTCAGGCCCCGACCGCCCACAGTAAGGCGCAGGGGCACGCCGATCAAGTCGGCGTCCTTGAATTTCACCCCGGGCCGCTCGTCGCGGTCGTCGAGCAGCACGTCCGCCCCCGCGGCCTCGGCGGCCGCCGCCAGCTGCCGGGCGAGATCCGCCGCCTCCGGCTGCGCCGGATCGAGCAGCACGACCAGCACCTGAAAGGGCGCCACCGTCCAGGGCCAGGCGATGCCGTCCGCGTCGTGGCACTGTTCGATCACGGCCTGAAGCGTGCGGCTGATCCCGATGCCGTAGCAGCCCATGACCATGTGCCGGCTTTGCCGCTGGGCATCGGCATAGACCGCGCCGAATTTCTCGCTGTATTTCGTGCCCAGCTTGAAGACGTGGCCAACCTCGATCGCCCGGCAGATCCGGAGCGGGCGGCCGCACTTCCCGCACGGCTCGCCCTCGGCCACCCGGCGGAGATCGCTGAACCGGGTGATCGCCAGGTCGCGCGCCACATTGACGTGCCGCAGGTGGACGCCGTCCCGGTTCGCGCCGGTCACCCCGTTGCCAATGAGCCGCACCGCCGGATCCGCGAAAACGCCGGCGAGTCCGCCGGGATTCCCGATCGTGCCGCGCACCACGCCCAAGCTGCCGGGCTTCGCGCCCATCACCGGCGCGATCTCCTCCGGCGTGGCGGGGCGCCACACCGTGAAGCCGAGCGCGCCGAGCTTCGCCTCCTCGAGTTCGTCGGTGCCGCGCAGCACCACCGCGAACAGCTTGCCGTCGCCGAGGTAGAGCAGCGTCTTGAACTGCTGCCCCGCCGGCACGCCGTACGGCGGCTGCGCCAGGCCGTCGATGGTCACAACGCCGGGCGTGGGAAACTCCGTCACCGCCCCCTCCGGCGCCGCGTCCGGCCAGTCCGCCGGCACCAGCCCGCTGGCGGCCTTCTGGCGGTTGGCCGCGTAGTCGCCATTCTCGCAGAACACCACGTCGTCGTCGCCCACCTCGGCCGGCACCATGAATTCGTGCGAAAAGCTCCCGCCCATCACGCCCGTGTCGGCCTCGACGGAGATGGTCTTGAGCCCGCATCGCGCGAAGAACTTCGCGTAGGCCGCCTCCATCGCGTGGTAGCTGCGCGTCGCGCCCGCATCGTCGGCGTCAAAGGAATACGCATCCTTCATCACGAACTCCCGGGCCCGCATCAGGCCGTAGCGCGGGCGGATCTCGTTCCGGAACTTGGTCGCGATCTGGTAGAAATTCTTCGGGAGGTCGCGGTAGCTCGCCAGCTCGGCCTTGGCCAGCGGCGTGATGATCTCCTCGTGCGTCGGGCCGAGCACGAACTCGGGCTCAAGCGGCGGGCGGCGCCCGGCGCCGGCGTGATCCGCCCGGTACATGATCTCCCGCGCCGCGGCCCAGCGCGGCCCCGTCTGCCAGAGCTCGGCGGGATGCAGGTGCGGCATCCACAGTTCGATCGCCCCGGCCGCGTCCATCTCCTCGCGGCAGATCTGGGTGATCTTCTGCAGCGTCCGCAGGCCGAGCGGCAGGTAGGTGTAAAGGCCGCCGCTGAGTTTGCGCACGAGGCCCGCGCGCACGAGCAGCTGGTGCGAGGTGATCTCGGCGTCGGCGGGGCTCTCCTTGAGCGTGGGGATGAAAAAGTGCGACCAGAGCTTCATCGAGCCCCGGTAAGAGAACAGCCGCCCGCGGGGGAAGCAAATTGATTTGCGGCGACGAGGCCGCCCGCGATTAGAATCCCGCATGCCCGCCCCCCGCCCGCCGCCGCGGCCCCTGCCGACGCGCTGGATTGTGCTGGCCATCGTCGCGTTCATCGCGGGCTACACGGTCCTGCGCCTGCACTACGGCAAGCGCGGCCGGGCGTTCGAGCCCTTCCACGACCTCGGCGAGCAAGCCACGACCCGGCAGCTCCTCCAGCTCGGCTACCGACGCATCCCGGTCGAACTCGCCCGCCCGGCCGAACCGTTGCCCGCCGCGCGCATCGCCCCCGCGGCGGCCAGCATCATCGACGCGCTGGGCGGCCTGCCCGCGGAGCTCGGGGGGGCGCTCGCGGTCCGCCCCGTCCTGCCCGCGGCCATCGGGACGGTGGCGGCGCCGCGCGAGGCGGCCGCGGCGGGGCTCTACACCCTCCAGTTCTCCTGCGCCCAGCCGGACTACCAGAGCCAGGTGCGGGGCGCCCTGCTCTTTCGCAAGGACCAGCAGCTCTTCCTCCTGCCCGACTTCGAGAAAATGTCCGGCCACCTGCTCGCGCGCTACAAGGAGAGCGTCGTGCTCGCCAGCTTCTCCACGCAGAGCCTCAAGCCCGGGCGCTACACGCTCACGCTCTGCGGCGGCCGCACCTCGAAAAGCTGGAGCTTCACCGTGAAGTGAGGTCAGAAGTAAGAACGCCGAAGGCAGGAGTCAGCATTCAGAAATGGGAATTCAGAGGCCCGACATCAGCGGTTGGCGGGCAGCGGACGCAGGTGGAAAGA
>Ga0335084_10007787_pt1 | contig 10642 bp, 9 predicted proteins | sample Lox_Sample_44_FD_206721 | JGI IMG/M metagenome (GOLD analysis project Ga0335084, IMG submission 206721) | Soil microbial communities from Loxahatchee National Wildlife Refuge, Florida, United States - Lox_Sample_4.4 | ecosystem: Environmental > Terrestrial > Soil > Wetlands | place: USA: Florida...
CCGCATACCGCGCTTGTTCACCAGAACCAGCCCATGGGAAGAATAGAAATCGTAGTTGTACGCGACGACGGCCTTGTCCTTTTCGAGGACACAGACGGTGGTGCAGGACAGCACCGGTGTGGTCATGAGCGCAGCGACCCCAAGACTCGCGAGGGCTACCATGTAGCGTCTGACGATCATGTAGGTCCCTCCTTCAGGAGGTATAGACCAGCCATTGATCCTGCGCAACCGCAAGAGCCACGATCGATTCTAGAATTCCGCGTCACAGAACTGAAACGCGACTTTCAGTGCCCGTAGCGACCGTAAGGACTACATGACCCCTTCTCTGTCGCGGTCAATTTCGGCCGAGGCTGATCACCCACCGACACCGGTGCTGGACGTTGGCCAGATCTTGTCCATGAGCCAGGTGACGGTCAGGCCGACCACACACCCCAGCATGACCTCCCCCACTCTCCGGAGTCCTACCTCTGCGGCGCTCAGCTCCGAATGACGCGTCAGGACGGCGGCGATCACGAGGGCTGCCGTGATCGGTGCCTGTCGCCACATGACCTGCACGCGGACCACATACGTGGAGAGCAGGACGGTGGCCGACAAGGCGAGCGGGAGCGTCCACTCGCCTCCCCGGCCAACGACCAGGAAGAACAACCCTGTGGCGCAGCCGAGCGCTGCGTTGATGATGCGGCCCCAGAAGGTGCGGCGGGCCTCGTCCACGTTTGGATCGCTGGCCGCGATCATCGAACTGATGGCCCAGATGGGGTTGAGGCCGGCGGCCGACCGAAGGAGCAGCCAGAGCACTGCGGTGGCGACGAAGATGTTCAGCGCGAAGTGCACCCCGAGCCAGCTACGCGGCACGAGATTGCTTGGATGCTTCGTGGCTCCCGGCAGTTGCGTCACTCGTGCGCCTGGGGCGGGTTGCCCTTGAGGCGGTAGACCGCCCCCGTTTTCGTCGTGCCAAGGGCAACCCAGTCCTTCGCGACGTCCTGGAGCGCGAGAAAGAACCGCTCGCATCGCTTCATCGCGACCGCGTGGCGCTCGTTTGCGCGCTGAAACTTGCACTGGAACGCGAACTCACCCACGAGCGGCTTCTCGTCGCCGCGCGTCCGCCACACCGCCACGTTGGCCTTGGCTTTGATTCCTTTGCCGAATTTCAACCGGCCGATATCCAGGAGCACCTCTTCGACCGCCGTATGGTTCACCAGCTTGACCGTGTCGGTCTTCGAAGCGTGCAACGATCGGAGGGGCGGAAACATGCGCATCAGAGTCGCCATGGGCGTGCGATCGAGTTCTTTCGTCTGGCCGAACGAGAATTCCACGTTATGGGAGTACAGCAGGCGCATGCCGCCGATTTGATCCTTCAGGGGTAGGGCTTCCGCTTTGAATTTGATCTCGTAGTTGGTCTCGACCTTGGGCCGCACATCCATCTCCGCAGTTTTCTGCAAGTCCGGATGACGAAATTTGAAGACGAACTCCGGTTCCCCGACCGCAAAGCCGTGCTCGTAGCTCAGGCGCCGGCGCAAGATGAATGCGTTGTTATAGAGCCGAAAGTCTGCGGTGTCGAGGAACAGGACTTCCCGGATCTGCGGGAGTGCATCCTTGAAACCCTTTCGGGAGAAGTCAACGTCGGCCTTGTCCGCCGCGTCCCGCACCAACTTGGCAAACTCCCGGAAGCTGTCGACGGACGTAAAGCGGTCGCCTTTGAGGATGATCTTGGATTCGAGGTAGTGGACTTCGTCGAGCGGATGGCCGTCACTGTACACGCGCTGGGGCCGTGACTTGCGCCTCGACGTCCCTGATTTGGTCTTCATGCCTTGCTCCTCCACGTCCAGGTCGGCGACGGCACCTCTGTCCTACAGCCCAACGCCGGGCCACCACAGCAAGCCCACCAGGCGACGGATCGTACGCAGGTAGGCGAGGTACAGTCGAAGCAGGACATTATAGATCGTCCGGCTGCCGGGTCGCGTTTCTCCCTGAACAGAGACGAGAACAACGGGCCGTCTCGCGCGACCGGCCGTGTCCGCAAGACACGAGGAGGCACGGCTGATCAGTCGAGGCCTGGCGACTCCTGACCGTGTCGCTCGGAGGACCGGGGCGATACGTTGCGGAAGCGAGGGGCAGCGGGCCCGTCAGCTGCTGTAGGAGGACATCGAGCGAACAGTGATTCGTCCCGTCCGGTCAGAGAGGGCTAAGCCCGCTTCGTCCGGATTGAAATAGTGAGCGCCGGCAAACAGCCTTTCCGTCGTGCGGCGTCAACGATTGCCGGTGCCCGCAATGACCTACCGGCAAACAGGGCCGCAGGGTTCCGGTTGGACATGGCCGCCTAACACGAGAGAAGCTCTGGACTGTCCGGGCCGAGGGCCTGTGCGCGGCTGCTGACGTCGTGTCCTGACGGGCTTCAAAACCCGTGTGTTCGGTCCCCGCTGCGTCATGCTGGCGATCCGGTCCAGGCCTACGCAGGCCGCCGCGCCGTGGTCGGGGGAACGATCCCGTTCATGCGCAGATAGACGACGAGCTGTCCGTGGTGATTGCGAAACTGATAGAGCGGCCCCAGCCAGAACGTGAATCGGGTGACCATGCGGTCACCAAAGGGAAATTTCACCTGCTCGAGCAGCTGGGCATCGGTCAGCGAGCCGAGCGTGTCCTGTCCCGTCTGAAGCGTCTGCTTGAGCTGGGCGATGACTTCCGCCTTCTTCATGTCCTTGTGCGCGTGCCCGGGGTCGCTCTTGGTCCCCTTGGCGCTGTCGACGAAGCGTTGGGCTATGCCGGTCACGTGCACCAGCTGATCACGAAACGTCGAGACGTCCGGCGTCGGCTTGTACCCATACTTCTCCTCGGGCATCGCCTCGGCCACGTCGATCAGGTCGGCAGCGGCGCGCTGCCAGGTCGCCACGAGCTCCTTGACGATGGTCGGCGGCGCGGCTTGCGCAAAGGCTGAAGATGGGGCGACCGCCGCGGCGGCCGTGGCGCCGATGAACAGCAGGCAAGCGTAGACGACGCTTCTCATGATCGCCTTCCTTTCGATTCGTCAGAAGAGATTAACTGCAGTCCGAACCACCTCCGACCCGGCGATCCTGCCTCTGCGGCACGGCCGCCGTCAAGGGCCGCGTGCGCCGTCACCGGCACAGCCGCCGGTAGAGCGCTTCGTAGCGCGGCACGATGACCTCGGCGGAGAACCGCTCGCGGGCGCGGGCCTGCGCGGCCCGGGCGAGGGCGTCCCGGCGCGTCTTGTCGTCGATCAGGCCCTCGAGCGCGCCGGCAAGCCCGGCGACGTCGCCGAACGGAACCAGCAGCCCGCTCCGGTTGTCCTCGACCACCTCCGGAATTCCGCCCACGCGCGTCGAGACGCTCGGGCAGCCGAAACACATGGCTTCGAGGATGCTCAGGCAAAAGCTCTCCGAATCCGACGTGAACAGCCCGATGTCCGCGATCTGAAGGTAGTCCTCGACGTCGCTGACCTTCTCGCGGACGATCACGCGGTCGGCCAGCTTCTGGCGCCGCACGTGCTCGGCGAACGGCGCGAACGGCTCCCCCGCGAGAATGAGGAGCTTGAAGGCCTCGCGCGAGCGCACGCGGCCGACGGTCTCCAGCAGGAGATCGATGCGCTTCCCCGGGCGGAGATTGGAGGAGTGGAACACGACGACTTCCTCCCGCAGGCGGAGCTCGCGGCGCACCTCCTCGCGCGAGCGGCGTGGCGGGCGCGGAGTGAAAAAATTGTGGATGACCTCGATCGAGCCGTCGAAGTCGAACACCCGCCGGGTCTCGCCCTTCAGAAACTCGGACACTGCCGTGACCGCGTCCGAGCGGCTGAGCGCGTGCCGGATGGCCGGGGCGTACCCCGCATCGTGGCCGAGCAGCGTCGTGTCCGTGCCGTGCAGCGTCGTGACCACGCGAGGCTGCAGCTCCGGCGGGAGCATCGAGCGGGCGAGGATCGCGGCCGTCGCGTGCGGCACGGCATAGTGCACATGCAGGACATCCAGCCGGTGATCGCGGCTCACCTCGGCCATGCGCACCGAGAGCGGCAAGGTGTAGTCGGGATACCTGAACAGCCCGTAGTCGTTGATCACCACGGAGTGGAAGTGCAGCCGCGGCCCGTCCGCAGGCAGGCGAAACGGCCGCTCGTAGCCGATGAAGTGCACCTCGTGCCCCCTGCCCGCCAGCTCCTCCCCCAGCGCGGCGGCCAGCACGCCGCTCCCTCCAAAAGACGGGTAGCAGGTGATGCCGATCCGGAGCGTGTCGCCCCGAGCCCTGTCAGAAGCCACGCGCGCCTCGGCCCAGCCCGGAGAGGGAGCTGAACACGAGCCGGTCAGCCGGGAACAGCGCCGTGGCGTACTCGACCGACCCGCCGAGCCCGTGGAGCCGCGCCCTCGTGAGCTGCGCGTCCACGTACTTGCGCGCGCTCGTCTGAGAGCCGTGCGCCTCCATCGCCGCCACCCACGCGGAGACGATTTCCGGCCTCGAGATGTCGATGAGCACCGGCGGGATGTCGGCCGGCTCGGCTTCGCGCGTCGACGCGTAGAAGAGCAATAGCGCGATTGCGTGGGCCGGCCACCCCGCCAATTCCCGCACGCCGCCGTACCGCGCGAGCCGCGCCGCATCGCACACGAGCCGTCCGAGCCGCCAGTGATCCGGATGCTGGTTCTCGACGAGGCTCGGAGCGAGGACGACGCCCGGCCGCACCCGGCGCAGGACGCCCGCCAGCGTGATGGCGTGAGCCGCCCGGACCTCGAGGTGGGAGTCTCCATCGAGCTCGACGAACTCGATCGTCGCGCCGAGCAGCGCGGCGCCGCGCTGCGCTTCAGCGACGCGCTGCTCGGGCCGCCCGTGCGTGCCCGCTTCGCCTCGTGAGCACACGACGAAATGCGCCGCGCGCCCGGCGCGCGTCTCCTGTGCGATGACCCCGCCGCAACCGAACTCGATGTCATCGGGGTGCGCGCCGAAAGCCAGCACAGGCGCCGCGTCAGGGAGGGAGCTCAATGTAGGCCTCATCGGATCGCTCGATCACCTCCCGGACCACGAACGTGATCTCGGGCGCTTCATCCTGGTGAAGGTACGCCTGCTCGCCCGCGCCGGTGACGTAGTGGGTGCACCCGATGATCGACTGCATCCAGCGCAGGCGGCTATCCCGCGTGGGGCTGATCTGCGCCTTGGTGAAGGCGGTCGGCGGCAGCGTGACGAACGATTCTCCGCCCTCGTGCAGCTGGAGCGCGCCGTCGTGCATGCGCGCGCGGACGATCTCGCCCTCGTACGGCACGTCCACGAAGAACTCGCTCACCTCGCAGGCCCTGCGCCGCAACGCCGGGTCGCTCGACCGCGCGATGTCGATCCCGTCGAGCAATCCCATGCGGCGGTACATCTCGAGACAGAAATCCGCCACCGTGGCCGCGGAGGTTTTCCGGAACAGGTCGATCAGCGGGCCGTCCACGTAGTTGGGCAGCTGGAGCAGGGTCTTGCCGTGCCAGCCGGGCTGAATGCGCTTCACGTAGAGCGGCGAGAATTTTCGCTGGAGCTTCGTGCCGACCGCGAAATTGAGCTGCGCCACCTCACCGGTTGCGCGGTGGCGCAGAATGGTTCGCGTCTCGCGCGGATCGTGGTCGCTGTCATGACAAAAGTACACGAGCCGGCCCCCGATCTCCGCCTGCAGTCGCCGGGCTGTTCGAATCTTGGCGACGAGAAAGCGGCGGGGGAAGAACCCGCACGGCTGCTGGCCGAAGGCAATGACCGGCTCGGCGCTCATGCCGCGCGGCCTTCATCGGCGGGAGCGCGCGGCCCCAGGACCGCCTGCAGCAGCCTGCTGAAGGCGATGCACGTCGCGCAGCCGATGAGGTTGTACCAGAGATAGCCGATGTCGAGGGACAGGAACATCGCGATCACGAGGGTCTGCGCCGCCAGGGCCGCGAAGAAGACCGCGCTGCCGCCGACTTCACGGAGGAAGAACGCCACCAGAAAGATCCCGAGCACGACGCCGTAGAAGATGGAGCCCAGGATATTGATCGCCTCGATGAGGTTCTCCGCGAAGCCCACGAAGAGGGCGAACCCGACGGCGATGACGCCCCACAGGGCGGTGAACCGCTTCGCCACCCTGACGTTGCGCGCCTCATCGTGGGCGGCGAGCGGACGGATGTGCCGCCACAGGTCCATCGTCGTCGTCGTGCCGAGGGCATTGAGCTCCGCCGCCTTCGAAGACAATGCCGAGGCGAACATCACCGCCACGAGCAGGCCGACCGCCCCGTGCGGAAGCTGGGTCAGGATGAAGGTGATGAAGACGTAGTCGGAATCCTTCATCTTGGCGCGCGGATTGGCAGCCAGGACCGCGGCTTTGGCCTCGGAGCGAACGGCCGCCGCCCGGCGATTGGCGTCGAGCATGGCGGCGCGGGCCGCCGGCTCCGCCGCGGCGTCCCGGGAGTCGCGGGCGCGGAGCCAGGCGCGAATCGCCCTCTGGCTGTCCGCCGTCGCGACGACGTGTCGCTGCTCGAGCGCCCGGAACGTGCCGCCGCCCGGGCCCCGCGCGTGACGCTGCCACTCGGACTGGTTGAAGAACAAGGGCGAAGGCGAGAACTGGTAGAACACGAACAGGAGCGCGCCGAGCAAGAGGATGAAAAACTGCATCGGAATCTTCAGAAGGGCATTGAACATCAGGCCGAGGCGGCCTTCGCGCAGCGAGCCGCCCCCGATGTAGCGCTGCACCTGCGACTGGTCGGTGCCGAAGTACGAGAGCGAGAGAAACAACCCGCCGAGCAGACCGGTCCAGAGCGTGTAACGCCGGCTGGGATCGAACGACACGTCCACCGCCTGCAGCTTGCCCAGCGCGCCGGCGACGTGCGCGGCGCCGCTGAACCCGAGCCCCTCCGGCAGCTTGAGCAGCAAGACGACGAAGGCCGTCGCCATGCCGCTCCCGATCACCGCCATCTGCAATTTTTGCGTCAGGCTGACCGCCACACTGCCGCCCGTGACGGTGTACACGATGACGAGAAACCCGGTGCACACGATGATGAGATCCAGCCGCCATCCCAGCACGGTGGAGAGGATGATGGCGGGCGCGTAGATGGTCACTCCCGCGGCGAGGCCGCGCTGCAGCAGAAACAGCCCCGCGCCCAGCAGACGGGTCTTCCGGTCGAAGCGCCGGCCCAGGAACTCGTAGGAGGTGTACACGTTGAGCCGCCGGTACATGGGCAGAAACACGGCACACACGATGATGAGCGCGAGCGGAAGCCCGAAATAGTTCTGCACGAATCCGACGCCGCTCTCGAAGCCCTGTCCCGGGATCGAGAGAAAGGTGATCGCGCTTGCCTGCGTCGCCATCACGGACAGGCCGATCGTGCCCCAGCCGGTGGACTGGCTGCCCTTGAGGTAGGTGTTGAGGCTCCCGATGTGGCGCGTGCGCCACGAGCCATACGCGGCGATGCCGACCATGGTGCCGAGCAACACCACCCAATCGGCCGCGTTCACGAGAAGAACCGGCTGAACGCGGCCAGCAGGATCACCACGAGGACGAACCACCCGAGCACGAGCAGGTACACGCCGCGCCACGTGCGGACTCCGGGCACGCCGGGCGCCTCGGCATCGGATCGCTGGTCGGGTGGCGGCGGGCCGGTCACTTGCCCAGGGAGACGAGATTCGCAAACAGCCGATACGCTCCCGGCACTCCTTCAGGCAGCTGCCGGAACCACGCGAGGCTCGTGTACACGAAATACCCCTTCCCGTGCCGCGCCACGAGCAGGCCGCCGCGGAGCGGCGTCTCGCCGGGATCACCGGACGCGAGGATCGCGGTGAAGCGCTCGTCCCACTGGTCTGGAAAATACAGGCCGCGTTCCTGCACCCAGCCGTCGAAGTCCGCCTTCGTGATCTGATTCGGCGTGGTCAAGGACGGATGATCGGGCGCCAGGAACGTCACGGGCGCATCTTCGTCCGTCACCCGGTCTCGCGATATCCGGAGCTGGAAGGGCGCCAGCCAGTGCGCGCCCAGCCCGGTGGAGAGGTTGTACTGCGCGATCACGTTGCCGCCGGCCTCGACGTAGGCGAACAGCGCCGACACATGGTCGGCCAGATCCGTCCGTGTGTTGAAGGCGCGGATGCCGATGACGACGGCATCAAGCGGACGGAGCTTCTCCGGAGTCAGGTCAGCGCCGGTCAACTGCGTCACCGCATAGCCCATGCGCTCGAGACACCGGGCCACGTCGTCGCCCGCGCCCGGCAGGTAGCCGACGTGACGGCCCCGAATCGCCAGCTCGAGGGACACCGCCTTCTGGCTCGCGGCGGGCTGGAGGAGCTGGAAGGGAATGTGGTCGTAGCGGAGCTCGATGCGCTGCTGATTGAAGCGCGCGCCATTGATCTCCACGCTCGCCTCGAGCCGCGCCGTGGCGACCTTGTCCGGCGCCGTGACCATGAAGGTGAACCGGGCCTGCTCGCCCACCCGGGCCAGGCGAAACGGCTGCGAGGCGGGGGCGACCCTCCAGCCGGCCGGCGCCTCCACCTGCACGGTGCCGGCGGCTCGCGCTCGGGCGGCGGTCAGCTCAACCGTCACCGGGCGCGCGGCGCCGGGCGCGAACAGCTGCACAGCCGACGCGAACCGAAGCGACACGGGCGGGATCACGTCCACACGGCGGCGCGTGGTCGCGCTCGCAGGACCGGGCGCCGACCACATCGGCTCGCCCTGGATCGCCAGTACCTGGCGGCCGACTTCAAAGACGTACTCGATCGGGAACGCGGGCGGGTTGTCCGGCCGGCCGATGAGGGAAGGATCATCCACATGAAACAAGCCGGCCGTGCCTTCTTTGCGAAGCCAGTACGGCTGGCTCGGCGGCGTGGTGGCGGGCAGGACTTGCGTCGCGTCACGGAAGGCTGCCTGGTTCGCGCGGAGATCGAGCACCTTGGTGAGCGCGCGCTGGATGCTCGGGTAACGCACCGCCGTCCAGCGAACCGGGACGCGGGATCGCACGACCGCGCTGTGGTGCAGCTTCAACGTCTCGCCGGGCACGGCCTCGGGCCGATCCGCCGCGGTCTCCACCTCGAGACCGATGCATGCCTGGATGATCCGGTCCAGCTGCTGGCGCTTGTCGCTGACGACAGGGTCCGCTGGCAACGCGGACAGCCGGCTGCGGATCGCCAGCAGGGCGGGCAGGCTGGCCGCCGGATCGTCCGGGTTGAATTGCGCGATCGCTTCCGCGGTCAATCGTCCGATCTCCGCGCCACCCGGCACCCGGTTCCACGTCGTGTCCACGCCCTCGAGGATGTCCTGGGTCGCGGGCTCGCCGCCGAGCAGCAGAAAGGACTCGGTCTCCGACCTGCCGGCCCCCGGGCCGGCGTCCAGGTCGAAGCCTTGCGTCTTGTGCATGGCCCGGCTGCGGGCGGCGATCGAGGCGAACGATTCGCCCAGCGCCGGGTCGTTGCCGGCGACCTCCATCTTCACGGCGCCGGTCTCGTCGTCCCCGGGCGCGGCGGCTCCGCCGCCACGAATGCCGATATTGTGGAAAATCCGCGTCGGCCGCCACGGGGCCAGCTCGCCGAGCTGCTCGGGAAATGCGCGCGGATCGCCGGCGAGCGTGAAGGCTTCAACGGCGAGCACGGTGGACGCCGTGTGATGGCCGTGAGTGTTCCCCGGCTGCGGAGAGAAACGCGTCAGGATCACGTCCGGGCGAAACGAGCGGATCACGCGGACGATGTCGGACAGGACCGCCTGTCGGTCCCAGATCCGCAGCGTGTCCTGGTAGTCCTTCGAAAACCCGAAGTCCTTCGCGCGCGTGAAATACTGCCGCCCCCCGTCCAGACGCCGCGCGACGAGCAATTCCTGGGTGCGAGCGACGCCCAGCTGCTCGCCGAACTGGGGACCGAGCAGGTTCTGGCCGCCGTCGCCGCGCGTGAGCGACAGGTACGCTGTCCGGTATCCACGACCGCGCGCCAGGTAGGTGATGACCCGCGTGTTTTCGTCATCCGGATGCGCCGAGATGTACAGCACGCTGCCGACCGTGGCGAAGCTTCGCAGCTGCTGCTGGATGGCGGGACCGGCCGGAGGCTCGGCGGCCCGACCGTCCCCGGGACAGGCGGCCAGCAAGCTTGCGCCGAGGGCCAGCCTAACCATTTGATGACGCACTGCGATCTTGTACCACAGCTGACTGCGATTTACGAGCGGACGCGGGGCAGAGAGGCCGGGGACCTTCCCGCGGCGCTAGCCCTTGACGGCGCCGGCGGTGAGGCCGGCGACGTAGTACTTCACGAAGAAGGAGTAGATCAGTGCGACGGGGATCGAGCCCAGGAGCGCGCCGGCCATCAGCTGGCCCCAGTAGAAGGCGTCGCCGCGGATCAGCTCGCCCACGACGCCGATCGGCACGGTGCGCACGCTCGACTTGGTGAGGAAGAGCAATGCATAGAGGAACTCGTTCTGCGACAGCGTGAAGGCGAAGATGCCGGCCGACAGGAAGCCGGGCATGCAGAGCGGCAGGATGATCCTCGTCATGGCGCGCCAGCGGCTGGCGCCGTCGATCATGGCCTGCTCTTCCAGCTCCTTCGGCACCGTCTTGAAGTAGCCCATCAGGAGCCAGGCGATGAAGGGCACGAGCAGCGTCGGATAGGTCAGCATCACGGCGGTGAGCGTATTGCCCAGCTTCATCCGGCCGATGAGATCGGCCATGGGCACGAACAGCAGCGTCTG
>Ga0335084_10007788_pt1 | contig 10642 bp, 7 predicted proteins | sample Lox_Sample_44_FD_206721 | JGI IMG/M metagenome (GOLD analysis project Ga0335084, IMG submission 206721) | Soil microbial communities from Loxahatchee National Wildlife Refuge, Florida, United States - Lox_Sample_4.4 | ecosystem: Environmental > Terrestrial > Soil > Wetlands | place: USA: Florida...
CCTTCGAACCTTCCGTGCCAGGGTTGGTCCAACCGATCCAGAAGCCGGCCACCGCCGCCGCGGCAAGGCCGATCAGGTTCGGCATGATCAAGGGAATGCGCCAGCGCGGCCGCGCCATGGCCGGCGAACGACTATCGAGCGTCTCCTGCGGGCGCTCGCTGAGCCGTGCCGCCAGGCTGGCGTCGTCGAGATGCGGCGCCTGCGCCGGCAGACTGTCGAGCAAGCCATCGAGCCGGCGCGCCTCGCGCAGCAAGCGCCGCGCATGGGCGTCCTGCGCCAGCAGCACCAGCGCTTGGTCGCGTTCCGCTTCCGGCCAGCGCTCGGGCTTGGCGCCATAGGCCGCGAGAATTTGCTCGAGACGTTTCACGTTCATGTCAGGACTCCTTCCGTCCGGGCAAGATCGGCAAGCAGGCCGGCCAGGCTGCGGCGCGCGCGCACCAGCAGCGATTCGACCGCGCCGACGCTGATCTCGAGCGCGCCGGCGACTTCCGCGTTGCTCAGTCCTTCGTAGTAGCTCAGCACCACGGCCGCGCGCTGCCGGTCGGGCAGCTCGGCCAGCGCCGCCGCGACGCGCCGGCGGCGTTGCTCCAAGGCCAGGGTCTCGTCGGCGCCAGGTGCTGGATCGGGCATCTCGGGCGCTTCCTCCAACGGCACCGACCGGGCGCGCCGGCGCCGGTCGATGCAAAGATTGACGATCACGCGCGCGAGCCAGGTCGAGACGCGCGCACCGCCATCCTTTCGCCAGGTCGGCGCCTTCTGCCAGACGCGCAGAAGCGCCTCCTGCACGACCTCCTCGGCTTCGGCGGCGCTGCCGAGCATGCGCACGGCGATCGCGTTCGAACGGCCCAGATGGCGGCGTACCAGTTCGGCAAACGCCGCGCGGTCGCCACGCCCGCTTGCCAGCATCAGTTCTTCGTCCTCAGCCGGATCCATCGATACTCCGAAGGTCGCAGGGGCGACGCGGCAGGCGCGATCATCCCGCCACGGCACCACGGCTATTCGCGATTGGGCGGACAATGTCGCTCACCCGCAAGGCCGATATTCGGAATCCGGAACAAGGCGGGAAATCGGGGCCACCGAGGGCGCTCTCCATCAAGGTCACCGGCACTTGCAGCTATTCACGTGCCAAGATGCGAAGCCCTGCGGCCGGCCGGACAAAATTTCGCCGCGTTTGGCGGAAACCCCTGAGCCACAAGAAGAAACGGGATCGCCCGGGGGAGTACCTCCGGACGATCCCGCTGCGCGGAAATGGAAGGTCGTCTCAGCGCCGACATCTTGCTGGCCGGCGGTGCCGGTGGCGGCCCCCATCAGCCGGTCATCGCATCAGGCCTGCTTGTGCTCTTCCGCCGAGACGTGCTTTCCGTGGCGCGTAACCGGGGTGCAATCCTGCGAGTCCGGCAGGTTGCTGTAAGCACAGATCGGGTTCGCGACCTTGACCGTGGTGTCGGCCGGTGTCGCAGCGTCGGCGCCGGGTTGGCCCGCCAAGGCGATGCCAGCGGTTGCAAGACCCAGAGCAAGAGTGAACGCGGGAAGCAAAGTTGAAGTACGAATCATGATGAACCTCCTTGTTGCGACCGGGTTCCCCGGCGTGCGATTTGCCCCACCACGCAAGGTGGTGGATTCAATCGAAGCCTCAAGATTGAACGATCTGCCTGTATCGCATTTCACCGCACGGCCATGATTGCGTCGGTTGCTTCCTGAAAATGGCGGCGGCAGGACCGCGGGGGATGGTCCGTGGCCCCGCTCGAGCAGGGGCAAGTCCGCGATTCGACGGGGGCAGCCGGTCGGTCCTGTGACTAACCGCCGATCGCGTGCCCCGGCCTTTTTCCGCCGGTATCGGACCGGCTCTGGGAACAAAGCGGGAAGGGCAGGCGCTCCGGTTTCGGCACTCGACCGGAGCCGTCACCGGCTCCACGGCCACGGCCGGGACATCCTGGGCCGGTCCGGCAGGCGTCAGCCGGCGCCCGTCCTTTGAGGGTGTCGCACTCATCGGGCTTCCGCGCTGGCCTTGGGAGGCGGGTTCCTGTAGGTTCGGCTTCGGTCGACGCCAGGGAAGCCGGTCAAGTCCGGCGCTGCCCCCGCAACTGTGAGCGGCGAGGCCCGACGGCACATGAAAGCCACTGGTTCTTTCGGGAACTGGGAAGGCGCCGTCGGCCGACAACCCGCGAGCCAGGAAACCTGCTCGGCCGATCCAGAACACCGATCCTCGGAGGGAGGGGAGGCCTGATGCGCGTTTCTGCAGGGCTTCAATCGTCATTCTCGGGCCTGAGCCTCGCCGGCTGCACCCTGGTGCTGGGCGGTGCGCGTTCCGGCAAGAGCCGCTACGCCGAGGCGCTGCTCGCCAACGCCAGCCCCCGTACCTATCTCGCGACCGCCGAGCCGGGCGACGCCGAGATGACCGAACGCATCCGTCGCCATCGCGAGCAGCGCGGGCCCGCCTGGGCGACGCGCGAGGCGCCGATCGAGCTGCCGGAAGCGATCCGCGCCGAGACCGGGGCCCTTCTGGTGGATTGCCTGACGCTCTGGGTCAGCAATCTCATGGTGCGGAACCGCGACCTCGAGAGCGCGGCCGAGCAACTTTGCGGCGCGATCAGGCGGCCGGGCGGGCCGGTCGTTCTCGTATCCAATGAAGTAGGGCTCGGCATCGTGCCGGAGAACGCGCTGGCGCGCGCCTTCCGCGACCATGCGGGCCGCCTCAACCAGCGCGTCGCCGCCATCGCCGACCGCGTCCTGTTCGTGGCCGCGGGCCTGCCGCTGGCCCTCAAGGGAGATTTGCCGCAATGACCGCCAAAGAGACCCGGCGCATTCCCGCCACCATCATCACCGGATTCCTCGGCGCGGGAAAGACGACGCTGATCCAGAATCTGATCAGGACCGCCAATGGCCGGCGCCTGGCGCTGGTGATCAACGAGTTCGGCGAAATCGGTGTCGATGGCGAGATCCTGAAGGGCTGTGCCATCGAAGGCTGCCCCGAAGAGAACATCGTCGAATTGGCCAATGGCTGCATCTGCTGCACCGTCGCCGACGATTTCCTGCCGACGATCGAGGCGCTGCTCGATCGCCCGGAACCGCCCGAGCATATCGTGATCGAGACTTCGGGCCTGGCGCTGCCGAAACCCCTGGTCAAGGCCTTCGCCTGGCCGGAGGTGCGCGCGCGTGTGACGGTCGATGGTGTGATCGCGGTGGTGGACGGGCCTGCCGTCGCTGCTGGACGGTTTGCGGAAGACCCCGATGCGGTCGAGCGCCAGCGCGCGGCCGACCAGGCGCTCGATCACGAAAGCCCCCTGGCCGAGGTGTTCGAAGATCAGATCGCCTGCGCCGACCTGGTGGTGCTCAACAAGACGGATCTGATGGACACGGCGACGCGCGCCAGGGCGGAGGCCGCCGTCGCCGCCGAGCTGGGGCGCGCGGTGAAGATCCTCCCGGCGAGCTTCGGGCGGATCGATGCGAAGACCCTGCTGGGCGTCGAAGCCGCGGCCGAGGACGATCTGGCCGCGCGCCCGTCGCATCACGATCTCGAGGGCGAGGATCACAATCACGATGATTTTGAGAGCTTTGCTTTGAGACTGCCGGTGCTGCGCTCGCCCGAGGAGCTGCTGGCACGCCTCGCGCCCGTGATCGAGCGCCACGACATCCTGCGGGTGAAAGGCTTCCTCGCCGTCGCCGGCAAGGAGATGCGCCTCCTGCTGCAGGGCGTGGGCGCGCGGCTGCAGCATTATTACGACCGGCCTTGGGCCGCCAACGAGGCGCGCGACAGCCGGCTGGTGGTGATCGGGCTTAAAGGGCTCGACCGCGCCGCGATCGCGGCGGCACTCGGCGCCGCCTGAAACGGATCGAGGCGCGGTTGCCATGCATCTTCTCGCTGCACGTCCCGGGACCATCGCCGACGGCATGTCGGCGGTCGATCTGCGGCAGACGCCGGGCGAGATCATCCTGCTGTCCGCGGCCGACACCGAGCTCGCCTGTCTAGCGGAGGCGCACCGCCGGCAGGGGGCGGGCGCGCCGAGCCTCAGGCTCGCCAACCTGCTGTTCCTCGGCCACAACCTGTCGGTCGATCTCTACCTGGAGAACACGGTCGCGGAGGTCCGCCTCGTCATTGTTCGGTTGCTGGGCGGCGAGCGCTATTGGCCCTATGGGGTGGAGCAGCTGTCGGCGCTCGCTCGCGAGCGCAGCATCGCGCTGGCCCTCCTGCCGGGCGACGACAAGCCTGATCCGGAGCTCGCGCGCCGCTCGACCCTGCCGGTCGAGGTGCTGGATCGGCTCTGGCGCTATCTGGTCGAGGGCGGCATCGAGAATGCCGGCTCGATGCTCGACTATGCGGCGAGCCTGATCGGCGGCGCTCGCGAATGGCGCGAGCCGAAGCCGTTGCTGAAGGCCGGGCTCTATTGGCCGGGACTGAGCGAGCCGGGGTTGGAGGATCTGCGCGCGCGTTGGCGCGGCACGCGGCCCGTCGCGCTCATCGCCTTCTATCGGGCGCTGCTGCAGGCGGGCCAGCTCGAGGCCGTCGACGGGCTGATCGAGGCGCTCGATCGCGCCGGGCTCGACGCGCTGCCGGTTCATGTGGCGAGCCTCAAGGAGCCGATGGCGGCGGGCCTGATCGAGAAGCTCCTGACACAGACCCAGCCCGATGTGATCCTGAACGCGACCGCCTTCGCCCTGTCGCAGCCGGGTGCGGCGCGAAGTGCCACGCCCTTCGATCAGGCGGACTGCCCGGTTTTCCAGGTCGTGCTCTCCTCAGGGAGCGAATCCCAATGGCGCGAGGGCTCGAACGGTCTTTCGGCACGCGACATCGCCATGCATGTGGCGCTGCCCGAGGTCGATGGGCGCATCCTGACGCGCGCGGTTGCCTTCAAGGCCGAGGCTCGGCGCGACGAGGCGACCCAATGCGGCATCATCGCCCAACGTCCGGTCAAGGACCGGCTCGATTTCGTGGCCGATCTCGCGGCCGGCTGGGCAAGGCTGCGGCGCGCAGCGCCTGCTTCGCGCCGGGTGGCGCTCATCCTCGCCAACTATCCCAACCGCGATGGTCGCATCGGGAATGGCGTCGGGCTCGACACGCCCGCGAGCGCCGCGGGATTGATCGCGTCCCTGGCCGAGGCGGGATATGACGTTGGCGGCAGCCCTCGTGATGGTGCCGGGCTGATGGCACGCCTCCTTCAAGGCCCAACCAACAGCGGAATTCGCGGCGAATCCCAGATCCGCTGGCCCCTCGCCGACTATCGGCGGTTCCTCGAGAGCCTGCCACGCGCGGTGCGCGAGGCCGTTCTCGCCCGCTGGGGTGAGCCCGAGCGCGATCCCTTCTTCGCGGATGGCGATTTCCATCTGCCGGGATTTCGCGCGGGAAACATCGTCGTCGCGGTCCAGCCGGCGCGCGGCTACAACATCGATCCGGTCTCGAGCTATCACGATCCGGCCTTGGTGCCGCCCCACGGCTATCTCGCCTTCTATGGCTGGCTGCGCCGGGGCTTCTCCACCCATGCCGTGGTCCATGTCGGCAAGCATGGCAATCTCGAATGGCTGCCGGGCAAGGCACTGGCTCTGTCGGAAGAATGCTGGCCCGAGGCGGCGCTGGGGCCGCTGCCGCAGCTCTATCCCTTCATCGTCAACGATCCCGGCGAAGGCAGCCAGGCGAAGCGGCGCAGCGCCGCCGTCATCCTCGACCATCTGACGCCGCCGCTCGCACGTGCCGAAAGCTACGGTCAGCTCGAGGAGCTGGAGCGGCTGGTGGACGAGTATTACGAGGCCTCGGGCCTCGATCCGCGCCGCTGCAAGCTGCTGCGCGACCAGATCCTCGAGCTCGCGCGCCGGCTGGGGCTCGACAAGGATTGTGCCATCGCGGCCGACGAGGCGGCCGACAGCGCGCTGGTCAAGCTCGACAGCCATCTCTGCGAGATCAAGGAGCTGCAGATCCGCGACGGGTTGCATGTGTTCGGCCAGAGCCCGACCGGCAGCTTGCGCGACGCGCTGCTGGTGGCGCTGGCGCGCGTGCCGCGGGCCAAGGGCGAGGGCGCCGATCAGTCGATCTTGCGCGCGCTCGCCAAGGATTTGGATCTGGGCGAAGGCTTCGATCCGCTCGATGCCGATTGGGCAAGGACCTGGAATGGCCCGCGCCCGGCGATCCTGGCCGGCCCCGGCAATTGGCGCCATCAGGGCGATACGGTCGAGCGGCTGGAGCAGTTGGCGTTGAAGCTGGTCTCAGGCGAGATCGAGCCGGCGCCGGAGTGGCAACGCACGCGCGCCGTGTTGGATTTCATGCGCGAGGGTCTCGCGCCGCGCGTCGAGGCTTGTGGGTGTGCCGAGACTGCGGCGCTGCTGGCGGGCCTCGAGGGCCGTTTCGTGGCGCCAGGTCCGTCGGGTGCACCGACAAGGGGGCGCCTCGAGGTGCTGCCGACGGGGCGCAACTTCTATTCGGTCGATACGCGCTGCGTGCCGACGCCGGCCGCCTGGCAGCTCGGCTGGAAATCGGCCTCGATGCTGATCGAGCGTTACCGTCAGGAGCATGGGGCCTGGCCGACGACGCTGGCGCTCTCGGCCTGGGGCACGGCCAATATGCGCACGGGCGGCGACGATATCGCGCAGGCGCTGGCGCTGATGGGGGTGCGGCCGCGCTGGGATACGGGCTCGGGAAGGGTCGCGGGATTCGAGATCCTTCCGATCTCGTTGCTGGGAAGGCCGCGCGTCGACGTGACCATCCGCATCTCAGGCTTCTTCCGCGACGCCTTTCCGGCGCAGGTCGATCTCCTCGACAGCGCGGCTCGCGCGGTGGCGGCCCTTGAGGAGACACCGGTCGAGAACCCCTTGGCTGCGCGCGTCACGGCCGAGCGCAGCCGGCTCCACGCCGAGGGAGCGACAGCCGAGGCAGCCGAGCGGCGCGCGGGCTTCCGCGTTTTCGGCTCCCAGCCTGGCGCCTACGGCGCGGGGCTGCAGGCCTTGATCGACGAGCGCGGCTGGCGCGACAGCGGCGATCTCGCGCGCGCCTATGTGGCCTGGGGCGGCTATGCCTATGGTGTGGGCAGCGAGGGCGAAGCAGCGCACGGGCTGTTCGAGACGCGCCTCGCCCAGATCGAAGGCGTCCTGCACAACCAGGACAATCGCGAGCATGACCTGCTCGACAGTGACGATTATTACCAGTTCGAAGGCGGCCTCGCGGCGGCGGTGGCGGCATTCTCCGGCCGCAAGCCGGTCGTCTATCACAACGACCATTCGCGCCCCGAGACGCCGAAAGTGCGCCGCCTCGAGGAGGAGATCGCCCGCGTCGTGCGCGGGCGGGCCGCCAATCCCAAATGGATCGCCGGCGTGATGCGCCACGGCTATAAGGGCGCCTTCGAGATGGCGGCAACGGTCGATTACCTTTTCGCCTTCGCCGCCACCACCGGGGCCGTGGGCGACCATCATTTCGAGGCGCTCTACGAGGCCTACCTCGTCGACGACGAGGTCGCGGGTTTCATCCGCGAGGCCAATCCGGCCGCCGGCCGCGAGATGGCCGAGCGCTTCAGCGAGGCGATCGAACGAGGCTTGTGGCGGCCACGCGCCAACAGCGTCCATGCGCGGTTGGCGGCGATCAAGGAGGGCAGGGTATGAGCGGTGCCGAAGATGCTGACGCGATCCGGCAGGCGAACGAGAAGTCCGCCAGGCGCAAGGAAGCGCGCGACCGGATGATGGCGACCAAGACCCTCTCGAAGGGTCTGCTGATCGTCCATACGGGCAAGGGCAAAGGCAAATCGAGCGCCGCCTTCGGCATGGTGATGCGCTGCGTTGGCCACGGCATGAAGAGCGCCGTCGTCCAGTTCGTGAAGGGGAAATGGGAGACGGGCGAGCGCAGCGTGCTGGAGCGCTTCCCCGAGCTCGTCACCATCAAGGCGATGGGCGAGGGCTTCACCTGGGACACGCAGGACCGCGGGCGCGACATCCGCGCGGCCGAGGCGGCTTGGGCCGAGGCCAAGCGGCAGATGGCCGATCCCGAGCTCAAGATGCTGCTGCTGGACGAGCTCAATATCTGCCTGCGCTACGACCATCTGCCGGTGGCCGAGGTGGTGGAGACGCTGAAACGCAAGCGACCCGACCTGCATATCGTCGTGACGGGGCGCAATGCGCCGGACGCGCTCATCGAGGCCGCGGACCTGGTCACCGAGATGACGATGGTGAAGCACCCCTTCCGCGACGGCGTGAAGGCGCAGGCGGGAATCGAGTTTTGATGATGCTGGCGTCATCGCAGTGGCACCCCTCCCCCTACCCCCTCCCGCAGGGGAAGGGGGCGTGGATTTTTCTTGATCCACGTTCGCTCACTTCCTTGTCCCCTCCCCGCTTGAGGGGGAGGGATAGGGAGGGGGGTACCGCATGAAAACCCCTGCCATCATGCTGCAGGGCACGGGCTCCGACGTCGGCAAATCGCTGCTGACGGCGGGGCTGGCGCGCGCCTTCGCGAGACGCGGGCTCAAGGTGCGGCCTTTCAAGCCGCAGAACATGTCGAACAATGCGGCCGTGACCGAAGAGGGCGGTGAGATCGGGCGCGCGCAGGCGCTGCAGGCGCGCGCCTGCGGGGTCAAGCCCTCGGTCCATATGAATCCGGTGCTGCTGAAGCCGCAGAGCGAGGTGGGCGCGCAGGTCGTCCTGCAAGGTCGCATTTATGGCAAGGCCAGCGCCCGCGACTATCACGCCCTGAAGCCGGCCTTGCTGTCGGCGGTTCTCGACAGCTTCGAGAAGCTGTCGGCCGAGGCCGATCTGGTGCTGGTCGAAGGTGCCGGCAGTCCAGCCGAGATCAATCTCCGCAAGGGCGATATCGCCAATATGGGTTTCGCGGAAGCGGCCGATCTTCCGGTGCTGTTGATCGGCGATATCGACCGCGGCGGCGTGATCGCAAGCATCGTCGGCACGGCGGCCCTGCTGCCGCCAGCAGAACGCGAGCGCCTCAAGGGTTTCGTCATCAATAAATTCCGCGGCGATCCGACGCTCTTCGCCGAGGGCATGAAGATCATCGCCGAGCGCAGCGGCTTACCGGGCCTGGGGCTGGTGCCCTATTGGCCCCGCGCGGTGAAGCTTCCGGCCGAGGACGCGGTGGCGCTGCCGCGCTACGGCGGTAGCGCGGCTGGCGCCTTCGTCACCATCGCCGTGCCGATGCTGGGCCGCATCGCCAATTTCGACGATCTCGATCCCTTGCGCGCCGAACCTTCGGTGCGCCTCCTGATCGTGCCGCCGGGCGAGGCGCTGCCGGGCAATGCCGATCTCGTCATTGTGCCGGGATCGAAATCGACCGTCGCCGATCTGCGCATGCTCAAGGCCGAGGGCTGGGACACCGATCTCAGGGCGCATATCCGTCGCGGCGGGTGCGTGATCGGCATCTGCGGTGGCTATCAGATGCTGGGGCGGCATGTGGCCGATCCCTATGGCATCGAAGGGCCGCCGGGCGAGGAAGCGGGGTTGGGACTGCTCGATCTCGGCACGCAGCTTGGCCGTAGCAAGACCCTGACCGAGGCCGCCGGCCACGAGCGTTCCACCGGCGAGGCCGTGAAGGGCTACGAGATGCATGTCGGCACGACCGAGGGTGCCGACACGGCGCGCCCGATGCTCGAGCTCGAGGGCGGCCGTGCCGACGGCGCTGTGTCGGCGGGTGGTCGCGTCATGGGCTGCTACCTCCACGGCCTCTTCGCTGCCGACGGATATCGCCGCGCGCTCCTGCGCCGCCTGGTCGGGGGCAATGTGGCGCTGGGGCCTGATTTCGACGCCGAGGTCGAGGCCACGCTCGATGCGCTGGCGGACCATATCGCCGCCCATACCGATCTCGAACGCATCTGGGAGATCGCCCGTGGCGCGTGAGGCGATTACGAGAGCTTCAGGCCAAGGCCCAGAGCAGCGCCACCAGCGCCGCCTGGAGCAGGCAGGCGCGCAGATAGAGCGCCAGCGCATTGCGGACATCGGTCGAGGCGATCTCGCGCCGCCCCTCCGCATTGACCCAATGGCTGTCGCCGGCCCGCCCGCCGTAGTAGGTGCGAGGACCCGCGAGCGCGATCTCGAGCGCGCCGGCCATGGCGGCTTCCGGCCAGCCCGCATTGGGCGAGCGATGGCGCGGCGCGTCCTTGAGCATGGTCGCGATCGCCGCGCCCATGCTTCGGAACGAGACGATGGCGATCATCAGTCCGGAGAGCCGCGCCGGGATCAGGTTGAGCAGGTCGTCGAAGCGTGCCGCAGCCGAGCCGAAGGCCTCGTGCCGCTGGGTGCGATGGCCGATCATGCTGTCGGCGGTGTTGGCGGCCTTGTAGGCCATCATGCCCGGCAAGCCCAACAGCAGCCCCCAGAACAGCGGCGCCACCACGCCGTCGGCAAAATTCTCGGCCAGCGATTCGATCGCGGCCCGCGCCACGGCGGGGCGGTCGAGGCCCTCGGGATCGCGGCCGACGATATGGCGCACCGCCTCGCGGGCATCGACCAGGGTGCCAGAATCGAGCGCGCGGGCGACGGCGTCGACATGACGGTAGAGGCTGTTCTGCGCGAGCAGCGTCGCCATGAGCGCGGCCTCGATCAACCAGCCCCAGGCGAACTGAACGAGAAAGAAGTGGAGCACCAGGCCGATGCCGAAGCTCGCCGCCAGCAGAATCGAAAGCGCCGCGACGCCAGCGATGCGCCGGTGCAGATCCGGTGCCTCGTC
>Ga0335084_10007789_pt1 | contig 10642 bp, 8 predicted proteins | sample Lox_Sample_44_FD_206721 | JGI IMG/M metagenome (GOLD analysis project Ga0335084, IMG submission 206721) | Soil microbial communities from Loxahatchee National Wildlife Refuge, Florida, United States - Lox_Sample_4.4 | ecosystem: Environmental > Terrestrial > Soil > Wetlands | place: USA: Florida...
CTTGCAGGCAGGCGCCGTTGCCGAGCGCGCTCATGTCGTCGGGATAGAGCTCCAGCGCCCGCTCGGACCACGCGACCGCGCGTTCGGCCTGCCCCTCTTCGAGCAGGTACAACGCGCCGAGTGACATGGCCCGCCCGTCGAGAGGATTGAGCGCCAGCACATGCTCGGCGCGGCGAATCCCTTCCCGCCGCCAGGTGGAGGCGTCGTCGTCCTGGCCCATCATCTTCAGCGCCTGGGCGAGCAGGAACGGGCTCTGAAAGTCCTCGTGCCGGACGTCGGCCGCGCGCCGGAAGAGCGATGCCGAACCGGCCACGTCTCCCCGGGCGAATCTCGTTCGCGCATAGTAGTAGTAGCCGTCGAAGAGGTTGGGATTCAAGCGAATGGCTTCGTCGAACTCCCGCGACGCGTCTTCGTAGCGCTTCATGAGGGACAGGGCGCACCCGCGCGCGACGTGGGCTTCGGCCAGGTCCGGCGCGAGCTCGAGCGCGCGCTGGCTGGCGCGCTCTGCGCCGGCCAGATCCGCCTCGTTTGCGCCGAACCATTCGTACAGCGTCGAATGCGCCGTGGCGAGGCCAGCATGAGCCGGACCGTACCCGGGATCGAGCTCGATGGCCCGGCGAAACAAGTCGGCCGCCGACGTGAGATCGTCGTATCTGATTCGCGGAAGGTGCTGGCGCCCGCGCAGGTAGAGCTCGTAGGCCGCCGTTCCCGTGGGGGCGTGATGCGGGCGCTTCCCTCCCGGGCTCGTGCCGCCACGCAGCGACCTCGCGACGCTCTCGGCGATTTCGTCCTGAATGGCAAACACGTCCCTGAACTGTCCGTCGAACCGGTGCGACCACCGGTGGTAGCCGCTTGCGACCTCGATGAGCTGCACGGTGACGCGCAGGCGATCGTCGGATTTGCGGACGCTGCCCTCGAGCAGCGCCTCCACGTTGAGCTGCTGGCCCACGAGCCGGATGTCTTCGCCCTTGCCGCGGAACTGAAAGGACGCGGTGCGTGCGGCCACGCGCAGCCCATCGACCTGGGTGAGCGCGTTGATGAGCTCCTCGGCCAGGCCCTCACAGAGGTACTGCTGGTCCTGGCTCGGGCTCATGTCCGCGAAGGGCAGCACGGCAATCGAGGAGATGGCTCGCCCCGCAGCCGCCGGCGCCGGCGCGGCTTCCCGCGACACGGCCGCGATGAATTGATAACCCCGCCGATGGCGCGTCTCGATGAATTGCGGGTGCTTGGCGTCGTCGCCGAGGACGCGGCGCAGCTCCTGAATGCAGGTGGTCAGGGCGTCGTCGGTCACGGCAACGTCCGGCCACACGGCCGCGAACAAATCGGCCTTTGACACGGGCGTGCCCGCGTGCGAGACCAGCACTTTCAGCACGTCCGCCGCTTTCGGCGTCAGACGCACCTCGTCCCCGCGGAACCACAACTGGCCCGTGTCGAGCTGAAACTGGAATTCGCCGAAGCCGACGCTCTGGGTCATCGAGCGGCGGCTTCAGTATATTTCCGAGGGACTTCGCCCCGCCCGACTCCCTGTTACTTCTTCGGCGTGAACTTGAACTTCTGGCAAGGCCGCCCACGCCGAGCGCGGCGACAGCCGCAATCACGTCACCGGACCGCGTGCGTCCCGACACCGCGGGGCAAGGATGCGCCGACGAGCTGCTTCACCTCCCGCGACATGGCCCTGGCGAGCGCCTCGTGCAGAACGCGCAGTCCGCTCAAATCCCAGCCGAACGACGCTATTGCGTCGGTGGTTTCGAACACCTCCTCGCTTGCCGCATCTCGCCGTGCCTGGTAGTCGGCCAGCGCGTCGTCGGATCCGAGGTCGATCGCGTTGGCCAGGAGCTCCGCATCACGCAGCGCGTCTGTGATGCCGTGGGCGGTCAGCGGGTCCTTGAAGTATCCGGCGTCGCCGACCAGCGCCCAGCCGGGTCCGTGGGAGTGTCGATAGAACCCCGGTTCGCCGGGAAAGCCGTGAAGAACAGATCGGCCGGCCCGTCCGATCTGCTCGGCGACGCGAGGCGCCACCTGCGCCAGCAGTTCGAGGAAGGCTCGCTCAGGTTGGTGCGAGGAGAGGTCGGCGAATGCGCTGGCCGGCACGGACACGAACACGCAGACCTGACCGGCGTTCGTGGGAATGGCGCCCGCGCCGAGACCGGGGACGAAGTACCACTCGTACGCACCGACTTCGAGGCGGTCCCAATGTCCGTACATCGTCGCGGTGGCGTGCTGCCCCACACGATACGTCCGCGCGCCGACGAGCCGCGCAACGGCGGACCGCAGACCGTCAGCACCGACAACGACCCGCGAGGACACGCGACGAACCTGACCGGATGCGTCCTCGAGCACGACGCCGGTCACGCGACCGGCTTCAGACCGTTGAAGCCCCCTGATTCGGGTGCCATAGACGACGTCGGCGCCGGCGGCACTCGCCGCATCGACCAGCAGCCGGTCGAGGACGTGCCGTCTCGGTGCGTACAGCGCGTCGATTCCGTCGCGTGGCGCGACGGGCACGGACACGGGCTCGTCGCCGTAGAAGAAGGTGGCCTGCCGCACGGGCGTCGTGCCTGCCGCGATGACGGCCGGCAGGACATTCCACCGATGCAGCTGCACGACGGCGCCGCGCATGAGCGCGTGCGTTGACAGCGTGTCAGTGCCGTACCGGCCGCGATCGACCATGAGCACGCGGTGACCTGCCCGCGCCAGCAGCATGGCCGTGGCCGCGCCGGCGCAGCGCGCGCCGACGATCACGACGTCAAACGGCGAAGGCGGAATGGCGGATCGAATCATGTTGCCCAAGCCTGGCCGCGAGGTGCCGCGCCAGGACGCGCGCGTCGGCGCCGACGCCGTCAATGAAGGTCGACTTGCGCGTCCGTTGGAATCGCAGGCCGAGCGCGTAGACGCCGGGCCAGGGGGTGACGCCGCCCGCATGACGGAGTTCGCCCCGCTCGTCGAGCACGGGCAGCCTCAGCCATGAGTAGTCGCGCCGGTAGCCGGTGGCCCAGATCACGGTGTGGATGCCGGCGGCCTCGGTGTGAAGCTCCGTCGGCGCGTTCACGAACGCCGGCCAGAGCGGCTCGAACGGCTCCGGCTCGTCGACGAGCTTCGCGAGCCCGGTCGCGTCGGCCACGCGGTCCAGACGCGACAGCAGGCTCGCCAGCTTCACGTCCGCGGCGGCCGTCGTCTTGACGAGGTCGTCGTCGAACCGCAACCGGTGGCCATCGACGGCGATGAGACGCCCGACGACGAGCACGCCGGCGCGACGAAGACGGTCGAGGTTCAGCGTCGCGTGGTCGGGCCGTCCGATGAGCTGGAACGAGGGCGCCTGCCGCGACATTTCCATGTCGTGGACCGACTCTTCGGTCTCGTCCAGGATGCCAGCGCGATCGAGCCACCACATGATGTCCCGTCCGCGGTACCGCCTCGGGACGCGGAGATGGTGTCCGGCCGACAGCACGACCGGGCGGCCGCTGGCGCGGATCTCGTCGGCCAGCTGGATCCCGGTCGCCGAGGCGCCGACGATGAGCACGCCGCCGGCGGGGAGTGCCGCCGGGTGGCGATACTCGCGCGGCACGACCTGATGGACGCCTGGGCCGAGCCGGCTCGCCAGCGAGGGCACGAACGGGCGGTCTGAGTGCCCGGTCGCGAGCACGATGTTGCGCGCGCGCCACACGCCGGAGGTGGTCGTCACGAGGAACGCGCCGCCGGGCGCGCCGGTCGTGGACTCAATCGCGCCGACGGCAGCGTTCGTTTCAACGGGCGCGGCAAACGTGCCCGCGTACCGCTCGAAGAAGGCGGCCACTTCGTGCGTGGTCATGAACCCGTCGGGATCGGGGCCGTCGTACTGGAACCCCGGAAGACGGGTCATCCAGTTCGGGGTCAGCAGACGGAGCGAGTCCCATCGCTCGTGCCGCCAGCGCTCGCCCACCTGGCCGCGCTCGAGCACGACATGATCGATGCGCAGGTCGGACAGACAGCGGCTCATCGCGAGCCCTGCCTGTCCCCCGCCGACGATGGCGACGTCCGTTGTCGATGCGGGCGGCGTGGCCCCCGCGCGCCCGAGTACGCGCTCGGCCGCGGGGCGCGCTCGCTGAGCTCTGCTCGGGCGCATCGCGCTTCAGCCGGCGTTGACGGACATCGAGACCGGCACGCCGTTCGTCAGCACGTCGAACACCGCGGAGCGCGCGCGCGATTGCTCGACGATCTGCTGCAGCTTCTCCGGCGGTGCGTCGCCCTTGATCGAGAAGCTGGCGCGGATGCCTTGATAGCCGTTGCGGACGTCGCTCGAGAGCCCGAGGATTCCGAGCAGGTTGATGTCGCCCTCGATTGTTGACTCGACCTCGGTCAGCCTCACGCCGCGCGCGGCCGCGATGTTGGCGATCCCGCCCGTGATGCACGACGCGAGCGCGTGCAACAGATACTCGACCGGAAGCGGCGCGCGATCCTCGCCGACGAGAACCCCGGGATGGTCCGCGTGCACGGTAAAGGTCGTCTTGTGCGGGTGTTCTCCGCCCGCGCCGGCGAACGTGTCGATCGTGGTCTCGCTCAGCGTGCCGCTCTGCCAGCGGTTGCGGGCGCGGAACTGGAACTTGGCCAGCTCCGGCTGGCCCTTCACGACGTCGAGCGTGCCGAAGAGCGTGGGGGTGTCAACGCCGTTCAGCGGAAGCCGCGTGGGGCGTGGACGGGTCGTCGTCTCGGTTGGCATGTTTGTCCTCCATGACCACGCCCGCCATTGGGCGTGTCCGACCGGGGTTTGCGGTGTCCGGTCGCTGTCAGACAACAGTAGGAGGGGGGCCGGGTTGGAGTCCTGAGTGGCAGCCGGGATTTGTCCGGGAGTGCGCCGGGAGTGCGGCCCCGCCGCGAAGCAGCGTCAGAAGCGGCGCCGCAGCCATCGCGCGGCGTTGTCGGAGATCCCGCCGATCTTGTTCGTCGCCTGGCGGTAGAACTTGAAGTCGAGCTCGGTTTCGGGACGGGTGTCGCGGCGGCCCCGGAACGGCCGCAGCTCCGCACGGCCGAGACGGCGCCTGACGAGGGCCGTGCGTCGCACCTCGATGCTCACGCGCGGCGTCTGCCGCTCGACACCGCGCGCGAGCGGCACGGGCTTGGCCCGGGTCACCACACCGCGGGCGATCAGGCCCTGGCCTCCCTCGGTCTCGCTCGCGAATACGAAGACCTCGTTGCCCGCCGCGATGCGTCTGCCGCCGTACATCGTCTTCATGCGGGGAAACGAGAAGGTCCTCGCGCGTGGATCGCGGACTTCGGCCTTCGCGACGAATGAGGGCATGACGCGGCCTCCGGGTATCCATCTTGCCATGAGGTGCGCGGGCCTCAGCGCGCGACGGCCGTCTGCTGCCGCGTGTTGTCGATATACTGTCGCCCCTATGCTCGCCGAGATTCCACTGGGCGTGTTCATCGGCATCGTGCTGTTCTTCGTCGCGATGGCCGCCGTGATCGTCTTCGCCGGGCTCACGGCCAGGAAGCGCGCGGCACTCGTGAAAGCCACGCCGACCTCGCCCATCGGCATGGCGACCGACGGGTACCGCGAGTTCGAGGGCACGATCGAAGCGGTGCCGGGCGCCGCAGTCACCGCACCGCTCACCGGGTGGCCGTGCGCCTGGTATCACGCAAAAGTCGAAAAATACGCGCTCGGGAGCAACACGCGCACCGGGGCCTCGTGGCACACCGTCCATGAGTGGACGAGCAACGCGCCATTTTTCGTTCGCGACGCCACCGGCGTCGCCATCGTCGATCCGTTTCGCGCGGAGGTCACGCCGACCGACAAGAGCCAGTGGCAGGGCAAGACGGAGCAGCCGGCCGACCGCAACCCGGCGAAGGTCAAGCCGACGGAATCCGCGCACGGCACGTTCGAGATCGCGACGACGGGCACCTTCCGCTACAGCGAAGAGCGCATCTACGCGGGCGATCCGCTCCTCGTGCTCGGCGAGTTCATGACGCACACGTTCGACGCGGCCGACGAAGACGACGACGCGGATCCGGGCGCTGCCTCGCCGGAGACGGACCCTGAGGAGGCGCGCGACGAGGCGCTGCTGGCGGCGGCGCAGAAGGTCACGCGCGCGACGATCGGACGAGGATCGGGCAGGCAGCCGCTCATCATCACGACGACCCCGCAGGCCCAGCACATCGCGCTCAGCGAGAAAGGCGGGGTGGCGGCGTATGTCGTCGCGCTGGTCCCGCTCGGAATTGCGGTGCTGCTGCTGTGGGCCCGGTTCGGATGAGGGCGTCCCGCGTGGAGACGACGAGGGCGCGCCGACCATGAGAGTCAAGAGGCCCCTGAGAGAACCCGTACGCGACGCCCCGGGACCGAGGCTGAAGAACTACATCACGCCCGCGGGGCTGCAGCGCCTCAAGGATGAACACCGCTTCCTCATGAGCCGCGAGCGGCCCGCCGTCACGCAGGTCGTCGCCTGGGCGGCCGCCAACGGCGACCGCAGCGAAAACGCCGACTATCTCTACGGCAAGCGGCGGCTGCGCCAGATCGATTCGCGGATTCGCTTTCTGACGAAGCGCATCGACGCGGCCGAGGTCATCGATCCGGCCGCGCCCCGGTCGGGATCGGCGGCCGCGCGCGTCTTCTTCGGGGCGACCGTGACGTACAAGGACGGCGCCGGCCAGACCCAGGTCGTCAGCATCGTCGGCATCGACGAAGTCGACCTGAACCGCCGCTACATCAGCTGGATGTCGCCGCTCGCGCGCGCGTTGATGAAGTCGAGCCCGGGCGATCGCGTCGTCCTGCGCGCGCCGAAGAGGACGGAGCCCCTCGAAATCCTCGACGTCGAGTACGCGCCGATTCCGATGGAGCCGTTTCGCGAGCCGCCGGGCGCGGAAGCAGCGCCCCGGTCAGTCACTTCACGCTGAAATCCAGCAGCCGGACACTGCCGACCGTGTTGCGCGCGCGATCGGCCATCGGCTCGTAGCCGACCCGGACCGCCATGTCCTGCGCTCCGCACTTCAGCTCGGTCTGGACCTGCCCCGTGCCGAGTACACGAATCTTCAGTGGATCGTCGATCACGAGACGCAGCGTGCTGCCGTCGGCGACCACCTCGAGAATCGGCGTCGCGCCGCAGATCACGTTCTTCAGTCGGCCGACGGCCGTCAGCGGCGGCATGGCGACTGCGCCCGCGCTGTCGTGGCTGGCCGGCGACTGCGGCACATCCGTGGCGCTCGCGCCGGCGCCGGACGTGCTGGCTGGTGCGGCCGCGCCCGAGCGCAGCGCCTCCGACTCGGCCACACGAGCGGTGTAGTCGGCGATCGACTGCGCGAGCCTGGCGGCGTACTGCTTCTCGTCTGGCGTGCGCGCGTGATCCATGGCCTGACGCGCGGCGGCGCTGGCTTCCGGCCAGTGCCGTTCCAGGACGTGGGCGTTGGCGAGCAGCTCCAGCAGCCTGAACGCGTCGTCCGGGCCGACGTGCTTGACGGATGCAAGCGTCGCCAGTGCGTCGGCGCCGTGTCTCTCACGCACCTGCACGTCGGCGAGAAACAGGCGCACGCTGAGATCGGCGGGATCGAGGGCGATGGCTTGGCGAAGGAGCGGCTCGGCGGTCTCGAGCGGCAGCCCGAACCTCGTCGCGTAGTCGAGATACGCGGCGGGGCTCGTGCTGCCGAGGGCGATGGCCTGCTCGAAGAGCGCCCGTGCCGCATCCGTATTGCCGGCCCGCAGCTCGAAGTTCGCGCGCGCCTCGAGCAACCCCACGTCCTGCGGCTTCAGCCGGGACAGTTCGTCGAACGCCGCGCGCGCCTCGGCGGCCTTCGCCGAGTTGGCCGCAAGCAGGTTGGCGGTGACGAGGCCGGCCTCGAAACCGTCGGCCGGCCTCACCGGCGCTTTATCGCTGATCGTGGGCTCTTTGTATGGCGTCGTGAAGTACGTGTAGGTTTGTTTGCGGATGTAGCCCTCGAGATCGCTCTGCACGGCCGCGAGCGGCTTGCCGAACGCGGCCGGCAGCGCCGCGCGCGCGTCATCGCCGCGGCCGACGGCCTCCATGAACGTGTGGACGTTGGGCCGGTACCGCGCGTCGGTCATCAGCATGTGCACGAGCGCCCAGCTCTCGGAGTAGAACGTGCCGGCGTGCGCGGTGGTGTTGTACTCCGGGTCGCCGTGCTCGACGGCGAGGAGGCGCGCAAGCGGAATCAGGCGCGCCTCCGTATTGAGGTACTGCAGGCGGTCCAGCGGCACCCGGCCGACGGCCATCTTCGATCCCTGCGGCGCGATCGTCGAGAAGAACTCCGCCATGCCTTCGTTGAGCCACACGGGATAGTCCAGACTCGAGTGACGAATGATCAGGTGCACGTACTCGTGCACGACGACGCGCTGGGACTCGTCGTCGTATGAGGACATCACGATGTAGTCGCGGTCAGGACCGGGTTGGTAGTAGGCGCGCGCGACCGCGTTGGCGCGATACGGCTTGAACTCGTTTTCGCTGGAGAACACGATCAGCCGCGTCGGCCGCCCCGGGGCGGAAGACAGCCCCATGTAATCCGTGAAGAAGGCGTGCACGCGCTCGAACGAGACGAGCGCCTCGCGCGCGCGGCGGTCGCCGCCGGTGGTATAGACCTCGAAATGGTCGCTCGACGCGTACGTCCACTGCGGCGCGGCGGACGACAGGGCCGCCATCGCGAGCCAGGCTCCGACGACGAGTCTCGGCACGGCGGCTCATGATAGCGCGGCTGGGCGCCGCCAGAACGGCCGGGCGAAGGCTGCCCTGGTCGTGCCCGGGATGACGCTGACGATCGGCAGGTGCGCGGACGAGTCAGGGCCGTGGCGGTGACAGCTCCGCGGGCTCGTGAACGCGCGCGGCGGGCTTTTGCGGCTCATCACGCGGCACGGCGATGTTGAGGTTCGGCACGTGATCGCTCGCGCGGGTTCTGAGCGTGCCGGTGGTCGACATCGATTCTTCGCCGCCGAGCCATCGATTGAACCAGCGCCTCACGACGCCGAGCGCGCCGGGTGTGTCGGTTCTCGATCGTGGACCCGGCCGTCGCCAGCGGCGGCGCTCCTCCGAGGGCAGCCAGGCGGAAAGGAACGCGTAGCGCTCCGACGCGCAGACGGGACACTGATCGCCGACAAACAGCTCTTCGCAATCGAGACACAGACGCGCAACGCGAAGCTGCATACAGTTTTGAACCCGGCAACACCACCGGGTCCGATCGACGTATCGGCGCGGGCGGGCCGCCGCAGCAGAGACGCCGGCTGGCACGCGTTGACAGCACTACAGACGCAGCGCCTCGATCAACGCCGTGAGCGCGGCCGGCTGCTGCTCTCGGCTCGGGTAGTACAGAAAATAGCCGGGAAACGGCGGACACCAGGCCTCCAGCACGCGCACGAGCGCGCCGCTCGCGACGTGTGGCGCGGCGTGCTGTTCTGAGAGAAATGCCAGACCCGCCCCACCGAGCGCGGCGCAAAGCAACAAGTCCACGTCATCCACGATCAAGGGGCCGTTGACCGCCACGGTCACCGACCGCTTGCCCTTGTCGAACTCCCAGCGATAGACCCCGGCCGATCCGTGGCGAAAGTTGAGGCAGCGATGATCCAGCAGATCGCGTGGGGACTTCGGCTTCGGATGCCCTTCGAAATAGCCCGGGGCGCCGACGATCGCCGGTCGATGGTCCGGCGACACGCGGACCGCCACCATGTCCTGCTGAATGAACTCGCCGAACTGAATGCCCGCATCGAATCCCCCGGCGACCAGGTCCACCCGACTGTTGTCGGTCGTGATGTCGAGGACGATGTCCGGATAGTCGCGCGCGAACTGGCCCAGTTTCGGACCAAGCACGCCGATGGCCGCCGAGCGTGAGGCGACCACTCGAACACGGCCAGCCGGTTTGCCGCGGAGCCCTCGAACCCGGTTGAGTGCGCCCCGGATGTCGCCGAGGGCCGGCCTCACGTGCGCGATCAGTTCCTCGCCGGCGTCGGTCGGCGCGACGCTGCGCGTCGTCCGCGCCAGCAGTCGTATCCCAATCTGCTCTTCGAGCCCTTTGATGGCATGGCTGAGCGCCGACTGCGTCACGCCGAGCCGCTTGGCGGCCCGGGTGAAGCTCCGATCCTCGGCGACGGCCAGGAACGCTGACAGAACGTTGAGCTCGTCGCGAATCATTTATGACTCCTGCTCATCGGCCCTAGTGCACTTATCAGTCTACCCAGGCGGCCGGTCAGGTCGTACCGTGGATCTGTCGAGGAGACACCGATGGAGCACACACGCGCAGGAAGGGCCGGTCTCATTTCCGAAGGAGGCGGGTCATGACGGGAGCCGTGCTCTACGGACCGCGCGACGTGCGTGTCGAAGATCGTCCCGCGCCGACGATCGTCGAGCCGACCGATGCCATCATCCGCCTGTCGGCGACGTGCATTTGCGGATCCGACCTGTGGCCGTATCGCGGGGTGAGCCCCATCGCGGGGCCGACGCCGATGGGTCACGAATACTGCGGCATCGTCGAGGAAGTCGGCCGAGCGGTCCGGTCAGTCACGCCGGGTCAGTTCGTGATCGGATCCTTCTTCGCGTCCGACAACAGCTGCCCGCATTGTCGCGCCGGCTATCAGACGTCATGCGCCCACAAGGTCCTCGTGGGCGGCGCGCAGGCACCAATCCTGCGCGTGCCTCTTGCCGACGGCACGCTGGTGGCGACACCGGACGTACCG
>Ga0335084_10007790_pt1 | contig 10642 bp, 11 predicted proteins | sample Lox_Sample_44_FD_206721 | JGI IMG/M metagenome (GOLD analysis project Ga0335084, IMG submission 206721) | Soil microbial communities from Loxahatchee National Wildlife Refuge, Florida, United States - Lox_Sample_4.4 | ecosystem: Environmental > Terrestrial > Soil > Wetlands | place: USA...
ACTTCGTGCACGGCACCGACGAGCTTGCAGCGCGCGTGCGCGACTACGCGGCGGCGATCGCCGCCAACGCGCCGCTGACGATCCGGGCCGCCAAGGCCGCAGTGCGCGCGTTCGAGCGCTATTCGCGCAGCGACGATGCAGAGGCAGTCGACGAGCTCGTCAACCGCTGCTTCGACAGCGACGACTATCGCGAGGGCCGCCAGGCCTTCCTCGAGAAGCGGATCCCGCAGTTCAAGGGCCGTTGAATGAACCACCCCCGACGCGGCTTGGCGGCCGCCTACGCCTCAAGGGTGCAACACCAGCGGCCCGGCGACGCCGGTTCCGCGGTATTCGCTTGGATCTGGTCCTGGCAATGAGTACCCCGGAGCTGCGGATTGAAGGCAACGTCGCCACGCTGACGCTGCGCCGGCCGCAGCAGGCCAACCGGCTCGAGCCCGACGACCTGCTGGCGATCAGCGAGCACGTGGCGCGGGTCAACGCGACGCCCGACCTGCTGGTGCTGCGCATCGAGGCCACGGGGAAGACCTTCTGCGCCGGCTACGACATCGGCCAGATCGGCGGCACGCGGCCGGTGGCGTTCGAGGACATGGTCAACGCGCTCGAAGACGCCCACCCGGTGACGATGGTGCTGTTGCAAGGCGGCGTCTACGGCGGCGCGACCGACCTCGCGCTGGCGTGCGACTTCCGCCTCGGCAGCACCAGCACCGAGATGTTCATGCCGGCGGCGCGGCTGGGGCTGCACTTCTACCGCCGCGGCCTCGAGCGCTACGTGTCGCGGCTGGGCGTCGATCAGGCCAAGCGGCTGTTCCTGACCGCCGAGAAGATCGACGCTCGTGAAATGCAGGCGATCGGCTTCCTCACGCACCTGGTGGCGCCCGACGCGCTGCGCGCGAGCGCCGACCAGCTCGCTGCGACCTTGGCCGCGATGGCGCCGCTGCCGCTGCTGGGCATGAAGAAGAACCTCAACCGCATCGCCCGCGGCGCGCTCGACGTCGAGGACCTGCGGCGCGACATCGAACGCAGCGCGGCGTCGCACGATTTGCAGGAAGGCCGCGCCGCATGGGCCGACAAGCGCGCGCCGCGGTTCTCGGGGCGATGACGCGGGCGGGCCCACGCGCCGTCGTGATCGCGGTGCTCGGCGCCGAGAGCACCGGCAAGACGACGCTGGCGCGCGAGCTCTCGCAGAGCCTGTCGTCGCAGGGCCGCAGCGTCGCGCTGGTCGGCGAGGTCCTGCGCGAGTTCTGCGAGCACGCCGGCCGCACGCCGCGCAGCGACGAGCAGGCCGCCATCGCGCGCGAGCAGTCGCGGCGCATCGCCGAGGCGGCGCGCACGCACGAGTTCGTCGTCGCCGACACCACCGCCCTGATGATCGCCGTGTACAGCCGGCTGCTGTTCGACGACGCGTCGCTGCTCGCGGGTGCCGTGTCCGAGCAGGCCGGTCACCGGCTCACCTTGCTGACCGCGCTCGATCTGCCCTGGGTGGCCGACGGCTTCATCCGCGACGGCGCGCACGTGCGCGTACCGGTCGACGCGCTGCTGCGGCAGGCGCTGCACGAGGGCGGGGTCGGCTACGCGGTCGTATCGGGGCGCGATGCCGCGCGGCTGGCGAGCGCCGAGCGCGCGCTGGCCGCTGCGCTGCGGCCCACCCCGCAGGGCGCGACGCGCTGGCGCCACCTCTGTGCCGAGTGCGGCGAGCCCGACTGCGAGCGCCATCTGCTGCGGCGCGACGGCGTCAGTTGACCGACCGCGACCCCGGTGGCTGCTGGTGCGCGGCGACGAACACTTCGCCGACGTCGACCGCATCGAAGCGATAGACCGCGCCGCAGAAGTCGCACGCCACCTCGGCCTCGCCGCGCTCGGCGAGCAGCGAGTCGACCTCGTCGCGGCCGAGCCCGCGCAGCATGCCGGCCACGCGCAGGCGCGAGCAGGTGCACGCGAACCTCGGCTGCAGCGGCTCGAACAGGCGCACCGTCTCTTCCCAGAACAGCCGCTTCAGGATCTGCTCGGGCGGCAGCTTCAGCAACTCGTCGGCCGTCAGCGTGGCCGCGAGGTGCGCGATGCGGTTGAAGTCCTCGCTGCGACCGATGCCGTCTTCGTCGCCTTCCTTCCAGCCGCTGCCGGACAGGTTGGCCTCGCCCTGCGCCGACAGGCGCTGGATCAGCAGCCCGGCCGCGCAGTCGTCATCGGCGGCCAGAACCAGCCGCGTGTCGAGCTGCTCGGACTGCAGCATGTAGTGCTCGAGCACCTGCGCCAGCCGCTGCAGCGGCTCGCGACGGTCGCCGTGCAGCGGCACCACGCCCTGGTACGGCTGGCGGCCGGCGCTGCGTTCGCTCGGGTCGAGCGTGATCGCGCAACGGCCGTGGCCGTGCACATTGAGCATCGCCGCCAGCTGCGCGCCGGCGGGCACGTCGCCCACCACCTTGGCGGTGGCGCGAAAGCCGAGGTCGCTGCGCGCCTCGGCCACCGCGAGCTTGACCGGCCCGTCGCCGAACACCTGCAGGATCAGCGCACCATCGAACTTGATGTTGGCGTGCATCAGGCACGCCGCGGCGCTCATCTCGCCGAGCAGGTGGCGCACCGCGGGCGCGAACGCGTGGCCGCCGTCGCTGCGCGCGGCGCGGCGCGACAGCAGCTCGCGCCAGGCGCCTTGCAGCTGCACCAGCACACCGCGCACCGGCAGGCCTTCGAACAGGAACTTGTGCAGGTGGTCGGACAAGGGGCGCTGCGGCGGCAAGCGAGGTCGGCGCCGATATCATCGCAGACATGGAGTTGCGCGAGCGCGCCCTGCAGCTGCTGTTGCTGCGCGATCCCGCCGCCAAGGCGGCCGCGGTACGCGAGTGGTCGACGGCGCTCGCGCCACAGGCAGCGCTCGACGCGCAGGCCATGCTGGCCGAGCCCGCGGGGTTGCCCGCCTGGCCCGCTCGCCCGGCCCTGGTGGCGCCGTCGCGGCTGCCGCAGCGCAGCGCGCTCGACCCCGCCGGCCGCGCCGCGCTGCTGCACGCGGTGGCGCACATCGAATACAACGCGATCGCGCTGGCGCTCGACGCCGTGTGGCGGTTCGCCGGCCTGCCGCCCACCTACTACCTCGACTGGGCGCGCGTGGCCGGCGAAGAGGCGCTGCACTTCCAGCTGCTGGCGCAGCACCTGGCGACGCTCGGCCATTCGTACGGCGACTTCGACGCCCACGGCGGCCTGTGGGCGATGGCCGAGCGTACGCGCGGCGATGCGCTGGCGCGCATGGCGCTGGTGCCGCGCACGCTGGAGGCGCGCGGCCTCGACGTGACGCCCGCGATGCGCGAGAAATTCGCGCGCGCCGGCGACCTGCGCGCGGCGCAGATCCTCGACGTGATCCTGCGCGACGAGATCGGCCACGTGGCGATCGGCAACCGCTGGTACCGCTGGCTGTGCGAGCGCGCCGGCCTCGACCCGCTGCAGGCGTACCTCTCGTTGGCGCAACGTCACCGCGCGCCGCGCCCGAAGCCGCCGTTCAACCGGGAAGCCCGCCGCGCCGCCGGCTTCGAAGACGCCGAGCTGGCCGCGCTCGACGCGGCGGCTGCGCCGCCCGGCCCCGAACGCGCCGGGTGACCCGCTGCGCCGTGTTCGCAAGGGGACGCGCACGGCGCCGCCGCTGCGCGCACTTGAGCGCCGCCAGCCGCACTGCCATACTGCCTGCACGCTTTCAACCGGAGCGTCGCAGAGCATGTACGTTCCCCGCCCCGACGCGCTCAAGGCGGCCGACTGGCGCGCGGCGCTCGGCCTCGTCAACGATGTGGCGTCGGCGCTGGCCGACGACGGCGGCTACGTGCACGCGAGCTGCCAGGGCCTGCAGCGCCTGGTGGCGTCGGAGCTGACGACGCTGTCGATCTGCCACCTGGTGAGCGGCCGTCGCACGGTGCATGGCGACGTCGCCGGGACCATCGGTGCGGCCGAGCGCGACTGCTTCGACCGCCACTTCCGCGAGCATCCGCTGGTGCGGGTGCACGGCGAGCAGCGGCACCCGCACGTGCACCGCATCAGCGACTCGCTGTCGCCGCTGGCGTTCCGGCGCACCCCGCTGTACGCCGACTACTACCGGCGCATCGGCATCGATTGCGTGCTGGCGATGCCGGTCTACCAGAGCGACGGCTGGCTGGTCAGCTGGGTGCTCAACCGCCGCGGCCGCGATTTCAGCGACCGCGAGGCCGCGCTGCTCGACCAGGTGCGCGCGCCGCTGGCACGCTTCTTCCAGCGCACCGACTGGATGCAGCGGCTGGCGCCGTCGACTCACGACGCGCCGCCGCTGCGCGCGCTGTCGTTGCGCGCGCCACTGACGCCGCGCGAGCGCGAGGTGCTGCAGTGGGTCGCCGCCGGCAAGACCGACCGCGACATCGCGGCCATCGTCGGCCTCGGCGTGCGCACGGTGCACAAGCACCTGCAGCACATCTACGCCAAGCTGGGGGTCGAGACGCGCACGGCGGCGGTGATGCGCGCGCTGGCTTAGAGCGTCGGTGTGCCAGCGCCCGGCCCGCGGGCTTGCAAGCCCGCGGGCGTTCGGCAGGCGTGTGCCGGCACGCAGGCGCCGGCACTCGCGCGGCCTCACCCCCGCGGATGGTGCTGCGCGTGCAGCTGGCGCAGCCGCTCGCGCGCGACGTGGGTGTAGATCGTCGTCGTCGAGATGTCGGCGTGGCCGAGCAGCATCTGCACCGCGCGCAGGTCGGCGCCATGGTTCAGCAGGTGGGTCGCGAACGCGTGGCGCAGCGTGTGCGGCGACAGCGGCGTGGCGATGCCGGCCACGCGCGCGTGCTGCTTGACGATCTTCCAGAACATCTGGCGCGTCATGGCGCCGCCGCGCGCGGTGACGAACAGCGCGTCGCTGTTGCGCGGGCCGAGGATGGCGGCGCGCGCGCGCTCCAGGTAGCGCTCGAGCCAGCGCGCGGCCTCGGCGCCGAACGGCACCAGGCGCTCCTTGGCGCCCTTGCCGGTGACGCGCAGCACGTGCTCGGTCGCGCTCACGTGCACCGACTTCAGCGTCACCAGCTCGCTCACGCGCAGGCCGCTGGCGTACATCAGCTCGAGCATCGCGCGGTCGCGCAGCCCGAGCGCGAGGTCGGTGTCCGGCGCCTCGAGCAGCGCCTCGACCTGCGCCTCCGACATCGTCTTGGGCACGCGCAGCGGCTGCTTGGCCGACGCGATGCGCAGCGTCGGGTCGCCGGCGCAGACGTGCTCGCGCAGCGCCCAGCGGTAGAAGCGCTTGAACACCGTCAGCCGGCGGTTGGCGGTGGTCGAGCGCGTGTCGGCGTGACGCGCCGCGATGTAGCCGAGCAGGTCGGACTCGGTGGCTGCGGGCAGGCTGCGCGCGGCCTCGCTCGCCAGCCAGCGGGCGCACAGGTCGAGGTCGCGGCGGTACGCGGTGGTGGTGTTGGCGGCCAGGCCGTCCTCGATCCACAGCGCGTCGATGAAGCGCTCGATCTCGCTGCGGCTTCGCGCCAGCGCAGCGGCCTGCTCGCCGTCGTCCGTTGCGGCGGCCGCGCCGCCGTGGCCCCTGCTTGCGCTGGTGCGGGCCGCTGCGGCTTCAGGCATCGCGGTGTGCGGCGCGCCAGCGCAGCAGCTCATCCAGCTGCGACACGCCCGCGCGCTCCTGCGCCCACGCCTGGGCGATCGACGCCGGCGCGATGCCGAGCGCCTCGAGCCCGGGCACGCGGCCGGTCGCGACGCTGTCGACCTGCAGCGAGCGCAGGTTGTCGCGCGACATCAGCGTCGGCCCCGGCAGGTGCTCGAGCAGCCACGCCTGCGCTGCGGCCAGCGAATCCGGCAGCGCCCACACCGGCCGCGCGCGGCCGTCACGGCGGCCGGCCAGGCGCACCAGTTCGGCCAGCGTGAACACCTGCGGGCCTGCGGCCTCGTAGACCCCGGCCGCGGCAGCGCCGCGCGCGACGGCGATCCACAGCGCCTCGGCGACGTCGCGCACCCACACCGGCTGGAAGCGCGCGTTCGCGCCGGCCAGCGGGACCAGCGGCAGCAGTGTCTGCATGCGCGCGAACAGGTTCAGGAAGTTGTCCTCGGCGCCGAACACCACCGACGGCCGCAGCACCGTCAGCGGCAGCCCGATGTCGCGCAGCGCGCCCTCACCGGCCGCCTTGCTGCGCAGGTACAGCGACGGTGCCGCCGCATCGGCGCCGAGTGCGCCGACGTGCACGATGTGCGCGACGCCGGCGCTGCGGGCCGCGCGCGCGACGCGGCGCGGCAGCTCGACGTGAACGCGCTCGAAGTCGGCGGCGGCGCCGTGCAGGATGCCCACCAGGCTGACCACCGTGTCGGCGCCGGCGAACAGGCGCGCCAGCGTTGGCTCGTCGTGCACATCGGCGCGCAGCAGGTCCAGGCCCGGCAGCGGACGCAACTCGCTGCCGTTGCCGAGCTGGCGCGTCGGCACCGCCAGACTCACCGACAGGCCGTGCGCGGCGCAGCGCCATGCGAAGGCCCGGCCGATGAAGCCGGTGCCGCCGAGCACCACCGCGCGACGCACCATCGGGCGCCCCTTCAATCGAGCTTGAGTTTCTGGACCTCGACGATCTTCTTGTAGATCTCGAACTCGGCCTTGATCTGGTCGGCGAACTCCGCCGGCGAGTTGGCCACCACCAGCGAGCCGGTGTCCTCGATGCGCTTGCGCACGTTGGGATCCTCCAGCGCCTTCTTCGCCGCCGCCGACACCTTGTCGATCACGTCCTTCGGCGTGCCCTTGGGCGCGTAGATGCCGTAGTACGCCATGCGGTTGACCGGCTCCAGCCCCACTTCCTTGAACGTCGGCACGCTGGGCAGCGCCGCCAGCCGCTGCGGCGCGGCGACGACGATCGGCACCAGGCGGCCGTCCTTGATGAACGGCATCGCCGACGGCATGTTGTCGAAGATCATCGGCACCTGGCCGGCCACCGTGTCGTTGAGCGCCGGCCCGGCGCCGCGATACGGGATGTGGGTGATGAAAGTGCCCGACAGGTTCTTGAACAGCTCGGTCTGCAGGTGGCCGATGCCGCCGGTGCCAGAGCTGGCGTAGCTGTACTTGCCCGGGTTCTTCTTCAGCTCGGCGATGAAGGCCTTGTAGTCCTTGGCCGGGAACGACGGATGCACCGCGATCACGTTGGGCGTGGCCGCGAGGTTGATGATCGGCACGAAGTCGGTGATCGGGTTGTAGCCGATCCTCGGATTGATCGCCGGGTTGGCCGCGGTGGTCGACACCGTGGCCATGCCGAGCACGTAGCCGTCGGGGGCCGCCTTCGAGACCTCGAGCGCGCCCACCGCGCCGCCGGCACCGGCCTTGTTCTCCACCAGCACCTGCTGGCCGAGCGCGGCCGTCATGCGCTCGCCGACGATGCGCGCCACGATGTCGGTGGTGCCGCCGGGGGCGAAAGGAACGATCAGCCGCACCGGCTTGGTCGGATAGGCCTGCGCGGCGGCCCACGCGGGCGCCAGCACGGCCAGCATGGCCAAGCCACAGCGCAACGGTCGCAACATGTTAGAGCTCTCCTGCGGCAACGAGGCCGATCGAAACGCGCGCATTGTGCCGCGTCGCGCGACCAGCGCGCGCGAGGAGCCGCTCAGGCCGGGCGCGCGCCGAGCAGGCCGGCTTTCATCCCGGCGTCGACCGGCCGCTCGCCGATGAACACCTGCATCAGCGCGGCATAGAAGTCCTCGCCGGGGATGGGTGCGCTGCGGGCCGTGCCGTTGATGTGGATCGTCAGGCCGGCGGCCGGGACGAAGTCGAGGTCGATCACGTCGCCGTCGTGCACGGTGCCGATCGCACGCAGCCGCGCATCCAGGGTGCCCATGCGCTCGCTCAATCCGGCCTGCTGCGGCTCCGGCACGTTGCGCCGCACGAACTTGTGGATGGCGTAGACGAACACCTCGGTCGGCACGTCGAGCATCATCTGCATGCGCAGGCGCTTGGCCCCGGGCGCGCGCAGCGCCTGCTCGCCGCTGCGCGCCGGCTCCGCGAGGTACAGCGCGGCGGCGAATCCCTTGATGGTCGGCGACGCGCGCATGCCGACGCCGTTGAGCAGCAGCTGCTGGCCACCCACCTCGGCGCGCCCGCCGAACGACACCCCGCCGATCGACAGGCCGGCCTCGGCGCGCACCGGCGGCACGTGCACGGCAAGGGCGAGCGCCAGCAGGCTCACGCAGTGGCGGCGGCGCATGGTGGCTCGTGGAATCAGCACATCGCTCATGAGGCGGACAACGCGGCAGCCTGGCCGCGCGCCGACACGCCAGCCGCGCAGTGCTGGCGCGCCAGCCCGAAAGGGGGTCCCGGCGCGTGGCCTTTGGCACACTGCGCGGCTTGATCGATCCGCTCGTGCTGCTGCCGGACTTCAGCCTGATCGCGCTGGGCTGGGTGCTGTGCCGCTACACACCGCTCAACCGCGCGCTGTGGGACGGCGTCGAGCGGCTGGTCTACGTGCTGCTGTTCCCGGTTCTGCTGTTCGGCTCGATCGTGCGCAACCCGACGCCGTTCGATGCGCTCGCCCACCTCGGTGGCGTCGGGCTGGCCATCGTCGGCGTCGGCATCGCCTTGGCCACCGCGCTGCGCGCCTGGCCGCAACGCGACCCGAGCCTGCATGCCTCGGGCCAGCAGATCGCCTATCGATTCAACTCCTACGTGGCCCTGGCGCTGGCCGAGCGCATCGCCGGCGTGCCGGGCGTGGCCTGGACCGCGGTGCTGATCTCGGTGTGCGTGCCGCTGTGCAACGTGGCGGCGGTGTGGCCGCTGGCGCGCCACGGCGGGCAGCGCTACCTGCGCGAGCTGGCGCGCAACCCGCTGATCATCGCCACCGTGGCCGGGTTGCTGTGCAACGCGGTCTCGCTGCGCTTGCCCGAGTTCGCGGCCACCACGCTGCTGCGCATCGGCAACGCGGCGCTGCCGCTCGGCCTGATGGCGGTCGGCGCGGGCCTGCACTTCGGCGCGCTGCGCGAGGGGCCCGGGCTGGCCGCGGCGCTGCTGGCGATCCGTCATCTGGCGCTGCCGGCGTGGGCGATCGCGTTGGTGCTGTGGCTCGGGCTGCCGCCGGCACAGCAGGCGGTGGTGGTGGCGTTCGCCGCCCTGCCCACCTCGGCCGCGTCGTACGTGCTGGCCGTGCGCATGGGCGGCCACGGGGCTTACGTGGCCGGTCTCGTCACGGTGTCGACCCTGCTGGCGATGCCCGGATTGCCGCTGGCCCTGGGAGCGTTGTCAGCGCTGCGCTGACGCGCGTTGCCGCGACTGCTCGAGCGCCCACTCGACGTGCTCGCGCAGCAGCGCGTCGGCGCCGGGCAGCGCATCGCGCAGAGCCTGCTCGATCGCCTGCTGCGGCGCCACGCGCAGCGCATTGCCGAGCGCCACCGCCAGGTTGCGCCGCCAGCGCGCGAAGCCGATGCGACGCAGCGCGCTGCCCTCGGTGTGGCGCAGGAACGCTGCCTCGTCCCATTGCCACAGCGCGAGCAGATCGGCGTCGCACCACTGCGCGCGCGCGTCGAAATCGGGCAGCGTGCTGCGCCGGGCGTACTTGTTCCACGGGCAGGCCAGCTGGCAATCGTCGCAGCCGAAAATGCGGTTGCCGATCAGCGGGCGCAGCTCGGGCGGGATCGGCCCCTCGTGCTCGATCGTCAGGTATGAGATGCAGCGCCTGGCATCGAGTCGGTACGGCGCCACGATCGCGCGCGTCGGGCAGGCGTCGATGCAGGCGCTGCAGCTGCCGCAATGCGCGCTCGCCGCCTCGGTCAGCGGCAGCGGCAGGTCGACGTAGATGTCGCCGAGGAAGAACATCGACCCGCCGTCGCGCGACAGCGCCAGCGTGTGCTTGCCGCGCCAGCCGATGCCGCTGCGCTGCGCCAGCTCGACCTCGAGCACCGGGGCCGAGTCGGTGAACACGCGGTGCCCGAACGGCCCCACCGCCTCCGCCAGGCGATCGGCCAGCTGCTGCAGACGCTGGCGCAGCACCTTGTGGTAGTCGCGGCCGCGCGCGTACACCGACACCACGGCCTGGCCGGGCTGCCGCAGGCGCTGCCACTCGGCTTCGCTCCACGCGGCGGCGTCGCGCGGCAGGTAGTCCATGCGCGCGGTGATCACGCGCACGGTGCCCGGCACCAGCTCGGCGGGGCGCGCGCGGCGCATGCCGTGCCGCGCCATATAGCGCATGCCACCGTGGAAGCCGGCGGCCAGCCAGTCGCGCAGACCGGGCTCGGCCTCGTGCAGGTCGACGTCGGCCACGCCGATCTGTGAGAATCCCAACTCGAGCGCCCAGGCGCGCAACCGATCAAGGACATCAGCCCCGTCGATCGCACGCAAGACCGCACCGACCTCGTGACGCATCAGCCGATTCTAGAAAGCCGCTCGATTGCCTGGACCACGGAGTCCGAGTGCGCCGCTTTCGCCGAATCGCTGGCCCGCAAGGCAGCGCTGCGCGACGCCTTCATCGCGCTGGAAGGGCCGCTCGGCGCCGGCAAGACGACCTTCGCGCGCCACCTGCTGCGGGCGCTCGGGGTGAGAGGCCGCATCAAGAGCCCGACCTACGCGCTGCTCGAGCCGTACGACGTGGACGGCTTGCACGCGTCGCACCTGGACTTCTATCGCTTCGCCGATCCGCACGAATGGGTCGACGCCGGCCTGCGCGAGGTGTTCGAGCAGCCGGGGCTGAAGCTC
>Ga0335084_10007791_pt1 | contig 10641 bp, 12 predicted proteins | sample Lox_Sample_44_FD_206721 | JGI IMG/M metagenome (GOLD analysis project Ga0335084, IMG submission 206721) | Soil microbial communities from Loxahatchee National Wildlife Refuge, Florida, United States - Lox_Sample_4.4 | ecosystem: Environmental > Terrestrial > Soil > Wetlands | place: USA...
CGGTGCCGTAAATGTGAATACTCCCGACTCGAACCCGGTCGCGTTCACGACTTTCGCGGTATGTGTGGATCCGGGTGAGAGCGCATGGGGAAGCGTGCAGAGGAGTACATTGCTGACGAGAGACAGAGGGATCGGCCGGAATGGCTGTGAAGAACCTGAATACTGTGTGACGGTATCGGCGTCGACAACGACGATGGAATTGGTGGTGAACTTGTCCCCGTACAGTGTAAGCTCCTTTATCCCTTCGGCGACGTCAAATCCCTGAATGTCAGGAACGACGTTTGCGCCGGGTCCCGTCACCGCAAAGCTCACCTGGTTCGACACGAGGCTCCCCGATTGCACACTCACTTTGTGTGTTCCCGTGGAAGCCCCAACGGGCACGGTGAAGTGCAGCGTGCCGCTCAACCCGAGGCTGTTGCCGTTACGCGTTGAGAGCAAATTTCCGTCCCAGAGCACGTTCCCCCCCAGGCCGCCCTGGTTGAAAACCACTTCGACGATCGTCCCTCCCGGCCCGGACGCCGGTGAGATGGAAACAAGCGTCGGCGTCGAGCAATTGCACCCGCGAACCATCATCAGGCAGACGAAAGACGCCATGGCGACGATCAATGAGCGTCTCATGCTTGTCTCCCTTCTACAAATCAGTGGGACCTGAAAAGTGCGGAGAATCAAAACCCCTCAATTCATTCGCTTCCGCCGGGATACCAGGAGCACGAGAACCGTCACCAGCAGCAGGGCGAAAGCGATTATGGCGATCAGAGGGATCCCCCCCGTCCCGGGCTGCTCATCCGGTTTGGTGCCTTCATCAATCAGCAACGCGCCCACGCGCGCCGGCGTGGGAGGAGATTTCCGAACCATCGGGGCCGCGTTCGCCCCCGCAGGTGGCGTTTTCGTTCGTACGACCGTGGCGGTAATCCTGTCGCCTTCGTGCAGCTGATCCAGTGTCTTCACCGTCCCGTCGAGCGTGATCCTGCTCCCCGCCGGCACGCGGTACATCTTGTTCTCTCCCCCCCGCGTCCTGACGATCAAACTGCCGCCGAGGCTCTTCCACACAGTCCCTGCTTCGCCCACCTCCACCGTATCGACCCATGCGGGGGGATTTGCCGTGGTGATCGTCGCGGTCACTGCCATGCCCGGCAACAGCTCGTGCACAGATACATTCTTGCCGTCGATCATGTATCTGCTGCTGTCGGCAATCTCAAATAGCCTGACGTCGCCGTCCGTGAACTTCAGGACCACGTCGTTTCCCTCGACGTACACAACCACCGCGTTCTCAACCTTGGTCTCGACGTGCTGGGCCCGTGCACCATTGGCCGGCAGGAGGCAGACCAGCATTGAAGCAGCAGTTCGGAAGATGCGTAGGTGGTTCACGTGAAACCCCTTGGATGGGAAACTCCGTTGATATATTTGGCGTGAGAGAGTTTACCGGAAAGGACTTCAGGATGAATCGACGCAAAGGATGAAAAAGGAGCTAATTCCTCGTGGACCGGTGTGATATCTCAAGGGAAAGCCTCCGAATCCACCCCCCCGGCGTTACACCCCGGGGATGAGCTGCCTTATCGCCTCTGCCACGTCCTCCGGCTTCCACTCGTTCCCCGTGATAACCTTCACGAGCTTCCCCTCCGGGTCGATCAGAACGGTTCTCAGGTTATGGTCGATCAACCCTTCGTCTTCGGAATACTCCAGTCCCAGGCCGTCCGCCAGCCTCCGGATCACCGGACCCGCGGTATCAGGGTCGGTCAGGAAGTCCCACGTCGAGAAGTCGGCGCCGTATTCGGCTGCATAGCGTTGCAGCACGCCGGGCCGGTCGAACTTCGGATCGAAACTTACGGACAGGAGGTGCCATTTCCCGTTCAGCCCCGCGTCCCCCTGAAGCGACTTCTGTATCCGGGCAAACTGGTTGCTCATCCTGATGCAGAAATCGGGCAGCGGGCAGCGCGTGTATATGAATGTGAGCGCGAGAACAGAGCCTCTGAACGAGCTCAAACGGAGGGTCTTTCCGTTCTGGTTGAGAAGTGACTCGTCAGGGAAAATTTCTCCCGTTCTGAACACCTTTGCCGTGATGATCTGATCGGGCGTGAGCGGCGGCGGCGCATCACCTTTTCCCAGCACCGCGATCTGTTCGAGCCAGCTCTCCGTGTGCGACACTGCGAGCGTTGCCTGTATGCTGTCACCGACGGCGAGTGCCCGCAGCAGGCTCGCGTCATGCACTTTGAAAGGCATCGTCATCGCGTTCATGTAATCCGGGATCGCCTGGTGGGCGACGGTGAGCGTGAGCTTCACGCTGTCAATCCTGATGATCTCCCCCCGCAGGGGAAACGTCACAAGGTCCGTCTGTTTGTTCTTCGAGCACCCTGCTGTAAGAAAGGAGAGAAAGCAGATGCATGAGAGTGTAAAGGTTTTCATGCGAGGTCCGGGAGAAAGTCGGGATTCTGGCGGCTCATCCGTAACTTCGCAATACCGGTCCAACAAATCAACTGTGCGCGTGGACTCCCCGGTTGCCTTGATTTCACAACCCCATTCCCGTACATTATGAAACGATGGCATTCTGGCTGCTGAAAACCGAGCCCTCAGAGTTCTCCTACGGCGACCTCGAGAGCGGGAAACGCGTGGTCTGGGATGGTGTCAGGAATAACACCGCCCTGATGCACATTCGTGCGATGCGGAAGGGGGACAGGGCGCTGATGTACCATTCGGGAGGCGAGAAATCGCTTGTCGGGCTCGCGGATATCATTTCAGACCCGTACCCCGACCCGAAAGCGGGCAACGGAAAGATCGTCGTGGTGGATGTCGCCCCTGCCGGACGGCTGGCCCGCCCTGTGTCTCTCGGCGCCATAAAGAAAGAGAAGGAACTTGCTTCCTTCGCACTCGTCCGTTTCTCCCGCCTCTCGGTTATGCCTGTGCCGGCACCTCTGTGGAAGAAGCTTCTTGCCATGGCAAATTGAGTGTTCCGACAATCCTGGTATGACTGTTGATGTCCGTCCTTCTTGAAATAGCCGGCGTGGGATGTCTCATCCTGCTGAACGGCCTGTTTGTCGCCGCGGAGTTCGCCATTGTCAAGGTGCGCTCGACACAGATCGAGCCGCTTCTGAAATCCGGGCAATCGCGGGCAAGGCTCGTCCAGCATATGATCAACCATCTCGACCGGTATATCTCGACGACGCAGCTCGGCATCACCGTGACAAATCTCGCGTTGGGCTGGCTGGGAGAGCCGCTTGTGGCGGGGTTGATCGAACCGGCCATGGAGCTCATCGGCCTTACCGGCAAGGCGGCCGTGGGGACGATCGCTCTGGTGCTCGCCTTCGGGCTGATCACGTTCCTCCAGATCGTCGTCGGGGAACTGGCGCCGAAACACCTGGCCATCCGGCGTCCTCAGAGGATCGCCCTGGCGCTTGCCCGCCCGCTCAACGCATTTTTCCTCATATTTCGCCCTTTCATCTGGATCCTGAACGTCTCCGCCACCGGTTTACTCCGGGTCCTTTCGATCCATCCGGCACGCGAAGGGGACATCGCTCACTCCGAGGAAGAGCTTCGGCTCCTTCTGGGGAAGGGAAAGATGTTCTCGAGCACGGGGAAAGACATTCTCCTGAAAGCAATGGAGATGCACAAACGGTCCGTCCGCGAGATCATGGTGCCGCGCACGGGCGTTGTCTTTCTCTCGACCGGCAGGAGCCTGGAAGAGAACATCGCCCTGGCGCTGGACAGCCAGTTCACGCGGTACCCGCTGTGCGAAGGTGATCTCGACAACGTGCTCGGCATGGTCCATATGAAAGACCTCTTCCGGCTCAACAATCAGCGGGGAGACGGCTCGCGCCTTCTGGAGATCAGGCGGGAGATGCCGTTCGTACCGGAAACGATGCCCCTGGAGAGAATTCTCAACACGTTTCTTGCCAGGCGCACGCTCATGGCGATCGCGGTGGATGAGTACGGGGGGACGGCCGGACTCGTGACCCTGGAAAACGTCCTGGAGGAGCTTGTGGGGGAGATCAGGGACGAGTTTGACGTGGAGCAGCTCCCCGTGCAGAAAGTGAGCGAGGACGAATTCCTCGTCGACGGCGGGATGCCGTTGCATGATTTCGCGCGGATGTTCAGCATAGAGCCCGATTCAAAAGATGTCGTTACCGTGAGCGGGTACGCAATTCATATCCTGGGGCGGGTCCCGGAAAAAGGGGCGCAGATCAGGCTTCCCCGCTGGGCGGGGACGGTGGAAGCGGTTGAGGGGCGGCGTGTCAAAACGCTCCGTCTGAAAAGAATTCCCGTGGAGGATGAGCAGCATGCGTAGGGGACCGGTGCGTAAGCTCTCGTACTGTGCGGCGGCTGCGTTCGTTCTTTCGTGTGTCGCGGGTGAGGCCACCGCGCAGTACAGCGAGCCGGTCCGGACGTATTCCCCCTCGGAAGTCCGGTTCTTCGACGGCGGCATATTTGCGCGGGAATTCAGCCCGCGGCCGGGCAACACCGAGCCTGAATCCCTTGCAGTGTCGTACAGGTGCGTGATGCCGCTCGTCGGGTTCCGGCAGGGTCCCGTCGATTTCCTCTTCGGATACACAACGTATGATCAACACGGCGTGTCCTGCGCGGGGATCTTTTTCGGGGCCACGTTCACGGGCGAATACCTCCTTGCGGGGAGCCGGGAGCAGGCGCTCATACTCCCCTTCCTTGTTGCGGGGGATTTCACGAAATCGGAATCCGCTGGCGGCCTGCATGATAACTTCAACGTGGGGAGCATCGGCGTCGGGACAGGTCTGAAATACCGCATGAGCGGCGAATCGGTCGACCTCTCTCTGCTGGCCGCGGGGCTTATACACTACAGTTTTGACGGCTACGGCCTCGATACGGGATCCTCCCCGGCTGCTGTGGGCGAGGTTCTTGTCCTCCTGCCCGACGTCGGCGTGCTCAACGGGCTGGCACTCGGCTACCGGTTCCGCTACCAGTCCTGGAACTTCGGGAACGGGCGGTATGACTACAAGACCGTCAACAACGGGGTGTTCGTCGGGGTCATGTTCTGAACTGCCCCCCCGCAGGGCTCAAAATTCAGCCCTTTCTGCCCTCGGGCTATTGCAATTTGCAATCTGACTGCCTACATTTGCAGATAACGGCTTAACCGCTGAAGGCCCTTCTCGGATGGGCCTGTCCCGCTCAAAACACGGCGGACAGGCGCCTCCTGCGTCGCGAAAACGACCACGATAACCCAGCGAAGCTGCGATCGACCCAACGGCTCTTGTTCTCTGACCCTTGACTTGCCGGGTTGCACCCCTGCTGTGAGTTATCCTCGGACGTCTGCGGGGGAGGTGTCAGAATCCCGGCGCATCCACGCACTCAACCGTTCAGATATTCGGAGGTAACATGGCAGTCAAGACGACTACACTACAGGAAGGCAAGATCGGAGTCATCGAGGTAAAGGGCTCGCTTGTGGGCGGTGAGGAGACTGATGAGCTCCGCAACGCAGTGGCCGATTTTGTGCAGCAGGGGACCAAGAAGCTGATTATTGACCTGAGCAAAGTGACTTATCTGAACAGCACGGCGATCGGGGTTCTGGTGTCGGCACACACGACATTCTCCAAGAACAAAGGACATGTCAAGGTGTGCGGGATCAACAAGAATATCAACAACATATTCGTGATCACGAAGCTGACACTGGTGTTCGACACGTGCGAGACCCGGGAGGATGCGATCGCGGGCTTCGGCAAGGAAAACTAATCCCACACTCAACAAGCAAAGGAGTTCTCGATGAAGCAGTCTGTCTTCCTCTCGTCGGTCGTCGTGATCACTGCCGTGGTCGCGATATGCATATACTGGTTTATCCTGGGCAATCCGAGCAACTTCCGGAACGGTGAGACGCGCACCCTGTCCAACAACCTGCTTGGCACCGTGTACACCGGAGGGATCGTCGTGCCCATCCTGATCACGCTGACGCTGATGGACCTCACGCTTGTGTTTGAGAGGCTCTTCTCGCTCCGCAAGGCCAACGGGCGCTCGTCGATCACCATGTTCCTGAAAACGGTCCAGAACAACCTCATGAAAGGGAACATCGACGAGGCGATAAAGGCCTGCGATGCCCAGAGGGGCTCGGCGGCGAACATCATCCGCACGGGCCTCGAACGGTACAAGCTGGTGACAGCGGATAGAAAGCTCGATGCGGAGAAGAAGCTGGCCGAAACCCAGCGCGCGATCGAAGAGGCAACGAGTCTCGAAACGCCGTTGCTGGAACGCAACCTGATCGCCCTTTCCACGATCGCCTCCATCGCCACCATGTTCGGGCTTCTGGGGACGGTGGTCGGGATGATCCGTGCCTTTACCGCCCTTGCCGCGGTCGGCGGGACGCCTGACGCCATCCAGCTTTCGATCGGAATTTCCGAGGCCCTCATCAACACGGCTCTCGGCCTGCTGGCCGCGATCATCGGTATCGTCGCGTACAACTTCTTCGTGACAAAGGTGGATAACTTCACCTACATGATCGATGAAGCCAGCTATAACGTGGTCCAGATTCTCCACGCGCGGACGAACGACTAGGAAGGGGGGGAGAGGCTCCCATGCCCAAATTCAAGCCAAATCGACAGAGTTACCGTATCGACATGACTCCGCTGGTGGACGTCGCGTTCCTGCTCCTGACATTTTTCATGCTGACGACGACGTTCAAACCCACGGAAGAGGTCACGATCGTGCTCCCTGCGTCCCATTCGGAATACAAGCTTCCCGAATCCGATGTGATGACGATCAATATCAGCAAGGACGGGCGGCTGTTTGTCGGCCTTGACTCCCAGATCCTCCGCAGGAGGCTCTTCGGGGCGGCCAACGAAAACAAGGCCAGCGTCGAGGTACCGAAGGAGCAGCTCGCGAAATACCTGGTGAATGCCCGGACGGCGAACCCCAAGCTCCGCACCGTCATCAAGGGGGACAAAGAGGCTGAGTACGGGATCACGGAGGACGTCATGAACATCCTCCAGGATACCCAGATAACCCGTTTTAATCTCGTCACCGAGCTTGCCCGGTGATCTCAGGAACAAAACGTAGCTTGAGGAGGTACAACCTATGTCCGGCGGAGACGTAGCTGAGAGAAAATCGCACGGCGGTAAAGGAAAAAAGAGGAAAAAAGGGAGAAGATTGGGGATCCGCATCGACATGACGCCGCTCGTGGACGTTGCGTTCCTGCTTTTGACCTTCTTCATGTACACGACGTCCATGTCGCGGCCGCAGACGATGGAGATCAATCTCCCCCCTGACAAAAACATCAAGGTGGAGATCGCGGAGTCCAATCTGATGACGCTGCGGGTCAACGACAAGGGGGCGATCTACTGGAACACGGGCCTCGACGCGCCGAAGCTCATCGAGTTCAAGGATCTCCGGGCGTTCCTCATCGACAAACAGACGGCGATCCCGAAGCTCACGGTGGTGCTCAAGATTGACCGGCAGGGGAAGTACAAGATGATGGTGGACCTGATCGATGAATTCAATCTTGCCCGGGTGCAGCGATTCAGTCTTGCGCCCCTGGGGGATCCGGACAAGGCGCTGATGGCAAAGGCGCAGGGTTAACGAACGGAGGGAGAATATCATGGCAACAGCTGTCGCTGCTGGCGCAGTACACTCGGGGATAAACTACGGCGCCGTAGAGCTCAAGGCCGTATATTTCAAGTACCGCTGGTGGGGTCTCGCCATTGCGATCGCCATCCACGCGGCGATCATAGGCTCGTACTACATGGTCGGCCTGCTCCAGAGCGAGGAACCGCCGATGGTGCAGGTCAGGCTCCTGAAGTACAGCGACCTCGGTCCGCCCCCGTCGATGACGAGCGCCAATACGCCGCCCCCGATTTCGGTCTCCGCCCCGACGGCGAAGCCGAGCGTCGGCGCGCCCGTTCCGGTCCCCGATGCGGAGGTGAGCGCGGAACAGACTCTTGCGACGCAGGCTGAGATGAGCCAGGTGACGCCGATCGGCGATGCAACCGGCGCCGGGGAAGTCGCGGTCCAGCAGGACATCAAGATCGACGACGATGCTCCTCCCGCCGACTTCGTGGCGGTGGAGAAGGAACCGGTTGTCGTCAAGAAGGTCGAGCCGAAATACCCCGAGCTTGCGATGCGCGCGGGACTCGAGGGAAAGGTCTGGGTGAAGATCTGGGTCGACAAGGAAGGGAAAGCGAAACAGGTTGTCATCCTGAAAAGCGACGCCGAGATCTTCAACGAACCCGCGGTCGAGGCGGCGAAGCAGTTTGTGTTCACCCCCGCGTACATGAACAACGGGCCGGTCTCCGTGTGGGTCTCCGTGCCGTTCAAGTTCAGACTCGCGGACAAGAAGTAATCTGACAGGGAAAAAACCCGGTGCGGGGAGGGATCGAATTTCTTCCCCGCGCCTGTTCCGGGCATTCCGGATATGACGGTCGATAGGATCGTTCGGTACACGGTCATGATCCTCGCCGCGGCTGTTGCACTGGCGGGGATTCTTGTCATGGCGGGTGTCCTGATCAATGTTGCGATCACGGGACAGGTTCGCATCGTGATGGGGGCGGTCATATTCCTTTACGGTCTGTACAGGTTCACGGTCGCGTATTTCCGGCGGCCGGAGAGAAAGGACTCATGAGACGCCTTCTGGTCCCCGGCTGCGCGCTCGTTCTGGCGGTTCTCCTGCCTGTCCTTCTGTTCGAAGGCTGCCCGGGGAAAGAGCCCGGATCGGCTTCGCTCACGAAAGGGTCCTTCCGGCTCGGAGTGGATGAAGCCGTTCTCCCGGTCATGCAGCATGAGATCCGGGAATTCACGAGCCAGTACACCGGTGCGCAGGTGACGGTGCAGGATGCGGAAGCCCGCGAGATCATCGCGCAGTTCGCGGCGGACAGCATAAGGACGATCGTCTGCGCCCGGGAGCTGAACCGGGAGGAACGGGAGGCGCTCGCCGCCGCCAAAGTCTCGATTCAGGAGTACCTCGTTGCCCGGTCGGCTGTCGCCGTCATCGCGCACAGGAGCGTCCCTCTCGGCCGGCTCCGTGTCGGGCAGCTCGACACGATATTCAGCGGGGGGATCACCCGCTGGCCCGGCAGGAGCGGCATGATGATCGAGCTGGCCGTGTGCGGTCTCAACTCGAGCGTCAACGAGGTGTTCAGGAAAAATGTCCTCAGGAGCGGGGGGTTCGACCCCGCGGCAAAATCATTCTCCTCGGGCGCGGACCTGCTCAGGTATGTCGCTGCAACCCCCGGGGCTGTCGGCATCGTTGCCCTCAACTGGCTTGGAAGCTCCGGCGAGGGAGTGACCGTCATTCCCGTTGCATCCTCTGCGATGCGTCCTGATTCCACGTATGCCCCGGGCGAATACTATTCGCCCCATCCGGCATACATATTCCAGGGATATTATCCGGTGAGCGCGCCGGTGTATGTGTACACCCGCAATATTGAACAGGACCTCAGCATGGGGTTCATTGCCTACCTGACGAGTGTCGCGGGTCAGAAAGTGTTCCAGAACGACGGACTGGTCCCGGCCACGATGCCGGTGCGGCTGGTCCACCTCACATCACAGCAGGTCAATTGAGAATGAAACGCCTTTTCCTCCTCCCCGCAGCTCTTTTGCTCATTCAATCGGCGCGCGCACAGGATCCGTTCGACAGGGCAAAACAGTCGCTGGCCGCCCGCGACACCAATGCCGCGATCACGTATTTCAAGGAGGCCGTGAAAGCGGGCCGGAAGCCGTCCGAATCGAACACCTACCTGGGGGAGATTGCCCTTGCCCGTCACCGGACCGACGAGGCGATTGCCTACCTTCAGGCGGCGGTCGAGCGCGACAACGAGAACTCCGGAGCGTTCGGCCACCTGGGCTATGCCTATCTGGAAAAGAAGGACATTCCCTCGGCGCTTACCCAGTTCCGCAAGGCGTTGAAGCTCGCGCCGAAAGATATCTCCATCAGCGAAGGATTCGGAACAGCGCTCCTTGCGGCGGATTCGGTTGATGCGGCGATCGTTCAGCTTTCCCGTGCGAAGGAATCCGCGCCGGACAACGCCTCGCTGTATGTCCTCCTGGGTGACGCGTATCTGAAGCAGAACGTGTTCGTACTGGCCGTTTCAAATTACCAGAAGGCGATCGATCTGGAGCCGAAGAACATCGTCACGCGCGCCAAGCTTGCCCGTGTCTACTTCAAGAGCAAGCAGTATGTGGAATCGGTGAAGCAATGGGAGGGGATTGTGGCGATCGACTCCACGCTGCCGGAGCCCTATCTCGAGATCGGCCGCACGTACCTCCTTGCCAAACAGTACCGCAATGCGGTCCGGCCGCTCTACAAGCTGACGCAGCTGCAGCCGAAATCGGTCGAGGGCTGGGCGATGTACGCGAGGACGCTCTTCGGCGGCGACGATTTCCCCGATGCGGCCAAAGCGGCGCAGACATCTCTGAAACTCGATTCAACGAATGTCGAAATCTGGCGCGTCTCCGCGCGGTCTCTCACGAAGACGAAGGACTGGAACGGGGCGCTGGCCTCTTTTGCCGGCCTGAAACGGCACGGGGCAATGAATGCGGAGGACCTCGGCGATTACGGGGCGGCGCTGCAGAGCGTGGGACGTGAGGAGGAGGCGATCCAGGTGCTCCTCGAAGCCGTGAAGGCCGATTCCACGAACTGCGAAGTGTACTTCCCCCTCGGATTCATATACATGAAGCGGCATGATTACGAACACGCCG
>Ga0335084_10007793_pt1 | contig 10638 bp, 7 predicted proteins | sample Lox_Sample_44_FD_206721 | JGI IMG/M metagenome (GOLD analysis project Ga0335084, IMG submission 206721) | Soil microbial communities from Loxahatchee National Wildlife Refuge, Florida, United States - Lox_Sample_4.4 | ecosystem: Environmental > Terrestrial > Soil > Wetlands | place: USA: Florida...
CCGACGAACGCGGAGAGCTTCCCGATGAACGCGAGCAGGATGCAGATCACGCCGGCGGCGATCAACGCCGGGCCGGAGTAGTTCCGCGTGATCGCCATCAGCGAGTTGTTCTCGCCGTAGTTGGTGCCGGCGGTCGCGCCGAGGAGCCCGTGCAGGGCGTCGCCGATCCCGTCGAGCATCAGGTTGAAGCCGACGTTCCGGTCGAGGTGGTACTTCGGCCGCCCCTGCTCCTCGGCGAGCCGGTCGACGTAGAGGCTCATCTGGTACAGGTGCGCCGTCGACTCCGGGATGGTCGCGATCGCCATGATGCTGATGCTGAAGATCGCCGTTGCGACCAGCGGCCCGCTGAAGCTCGGCCAGGTGAGGTGCGGCGCGGCGAACACCGGCGCTTCCGCGAGGTTCTTGAAGCTGATCTGGTCGGGGGCGACGGCGAGCGTCAGCACGTAGCCGACGATCGCGCCGAGCAGGATCGGCAGCATGCCGATGAAGCCCCTGCCCTGCAACAGGTACGAGAACGCCACCGTCGCGATCAGGGTGACGAGCGCGATGCCCCAGTACCCGGGCACGACGGTGAACGACATGTCGAGCGCGGCCTTCGCGAGGCCGATGCCGATCACGCACGCGACCGAGCCGGTGACCACCGGCGGGAGCACGCGGTCGAGCCGCTCCTTGCCGAGCTTCTTGATGACGAAGCCGACGACGATGTTGAGGATGCCGGTGCCGATGATGCCGGCCTGCATCACCGAGATCACCTCGTCGGGCGATGGCACGCCGAATTTCACCGGGTGGCCCAGCGCCTCGGCGAGGCCGAGGTACGCCGCGATGTAGCTGAAGCTCGAGCCGTAGAAGAGCGGGATGTACATCCCGATCCCCTTCCGCGACAGCACGAGCGCGACGATCGTCGACACGCCGGCCCCGAGCAGCACGGTGCTCACGTGGAAGCCGCAGAGCAGCGCGACCAGCACCGTCGCCGGGAACATCGTGATGACGTGCTGGAGACCGAGCAGGACGAGCCTGGTCGGTTCCGGCCGGTCGTTCGGAAGATAGCCTGGGACGCTGGTTGCTGCGCGGGTTGCCATGGGTGCCCCTCCTTGGTGTGGGTATCGGACTGCCCTTCCAGCGCTGCTCGCCCCGTCCCCGGCTAGGGAACGGGACCTGAAACTCAGGATCCGGCCCGGGCGAGCTCCCACAACCGGCTCGGGCCAAGCGGAATCTCCAGCAGCTCGACGCCCTGCGACGGCAGGCCGAGGGCGTCTTCGAGCGCCTGCGCAAAGAGCGGTCCCACGGGGATCGCGCCGGCCTCGCCGACGCCCTTGATCCCGAGCGGATTCAGCGGCGAGGGTGTGACGGTGTGCGCGAGCTCCATCCGCGGCACTTCCAGGGCGGTCGGAAGCAGGTAGTCGGCGAAGGTCGCGTTGAGGAGCTGCCCTTCGCCGTCGAACACGAGCTGCTCGTAGAAGGCGTTGCCGATGCCCTGCGCGACGCCGCCGTGCACCTGCCCCTCGACGATCAGCGGATTGACGATCGTGCCGCAGTCGTGCACCACGACGTACTTCAGGATCTCCGGGATCATCGTCTCCGGGTCGACCTCGACGATCATCGCGTGGACACCGCTCGAGGTCGCGCCGCTCTCGGGGCCGAAGTAGCTTGTCGCCTCGAGCCCCGGCTCGGTGCCGGCCGCGACCGCTCCCCGCATCGGGTTCGCGAGCACCGCGAGCTCGCCGAGCGCGATCGAGCGGCCGGGCACGCCGGCGATCGCGACCCGCCCGTCCGCGATGACGAGGTCGGCCTCGGCGCACTCGAAATGCTCCGCCGCCGTGCGCAGGATCTTCTTCCGTACCGCAACCGCGGCCTGGCTCACCGCGTTCCCCGCGACCACCGCCCCGCGGCTTGCGAACGTCCCCGCCCCCCAGTAGAACTGGTCGGTGTCGCCGGTGATCACCTCGACGTCGGCGACGCCGACGCCGACCTGGTCGGCGACGATCTGCGCGAAGCTGGTGTAGTGCCCCTGCCCCTGCGTGCCGATGCCGGTGAGGACGGACGCCTTCCCGTTCGTCTGCACCTGCACCTTCGCGCCCTCGTACGGCCCGATGCCGGTGCCCTCGACGTAGCAGACCACGCCGATGCCGACGTGCCGGCCCGCGGCGCGAAGCCGCGGCTGCTCCTCGCGGACGAAGCGCTCGTAGCCGACGAGCTCGAGCGCCTTGGCGAGCATCGGCGCGTAGTCGCCGCTGTCGTAGGAGAGCCGCGTGAAATCCTGGTAGATGATCTCGTTCGAGTACGGGAACGCCTCCGGCGGGATGAAGTTGCGGCGCCGGATCTCGGCGCGGTCGAGTCCGAGCTCGCGGGCGGCGATGTCGAGGAGCCGCTCGATCACGAACACGCCGTGCTGGCGGCCGGCCCCGCGGTACGGCGTGACGATCGGCGTGTTGGTGAAGACCGCGGTGAAAGTGCTGTCGTAGTTCGGCACGACGTACGGTCCGAGCAGCGTGCACTGGCTGTTGATCGGCACCGTGAGGCCGTAGGGGTCGTACGCGCCGGTGTCGTGCAGGAAGACGTCCTTCACGCCGAGGATCTTGCCGTCTGCCGCCACCGCGATCTCGGCATCGTGCAGCTGCCCGCGCTCGTGGGTGGTGGCGACGAAGTGCTCGGCGCGGTCCTCGATCCACTTCACCGGCCGGCCGAGCTGCACCGCTGCCCAGGGGACGAGGACCTCGTCCGGGTAGAACAGCATGATCTTCGGCCCGAACCCGCCGCCGATGAACGGCGCGATCACTCGCACCTGCCGTTCCGACAGCCCGAGCATCCCGGCGAGCCCGTTCCGGATCGCGATCGGCGCCTGCGTCGTGTCCCATACGGTGAGCCGCTCGCTCCCGGCGTCCCATTGGGCGACGACGCCGCGGGTTTCCATCGGCTGCGCACAACCGTGGTCGTAGGCAAACCGGCGCTTGATGATGCGGTGCGCGCGCTTCGCCGCCGCGGCGTAGTCGCCCTTCGTCTGCCGGACGTGCGCGGCGAGGTTGTCCGGCAGGTCATCGTGGACGCGTGGGGCGCCCGGGGCGACCGCGGCGGCGAGCTCCGCCGCGACCGGCAGCGGCTCCCAGTCGACCACGATGTCCGCCGCGGCGTCCTCGGCGACGTAGCGGCTCGTCGCGACCACCATCGCCACCGGCTCCCCGACGTGCCGCGCCGTGTCCTTCACGAGCGGCACCTGCGTGCGCTCGTTGAAGACCGCGCCCTCGACCGGCGGCGGCGGGACGATCAGCGGGCCCGGCCGCCAGTAGTCGCCGAGGTCCTGCGCCGTGTACACCGCGACGACGCCGTCGCGGGCAAGCGCGGGCGCGACGTCGATCGACTTCAGCCGCGCGTGCGCGTGCGGGCTCCGCAGGAACGCCGCGTGGAGCATCCCCGGGAGAGTCAGGTCGTCGATGAACTGCGCGCGGCCAGCGAGGAGACGCGCATCCTCGTTGCGCTTGACCGCTTCGCCGAACTGGCGGGTGCTCATGCACGAGCTCGCTTCGCCGCCAGCATCACCGCATCGACGATGTGCTGGTAACCGGTGCAGCGGCACAGATTCCCCGACAGCGCCTCGCGCACCTCGGCCTCGCTTGGCGACGGATGTTCGGCGAGGAACGCCTTCATCGTCATCAGGATTCCGGGCGTGCAGTAGCCGCATTGCAAGCCATGCGCGTCCCGGAACGCCTCCTGCAGGGGGTGGAGCCTCGTACGATCGGGCGCGAGTCCTTCGACCGTCTCGATCGCACGGCCGTTCGCCTGCGGCGCGAACATCAGGCACGCGCGCACCGGCAGGCCGTCGACCAGGATCGTGCACGCGCCGCAGACGCCGTGCTCGCAGCCGACGTGCGTTCCGGTGAGACCGAGTTCGTGGCGGATGAAATCCGAGAGCAGCATGCGCGGCTCGACCGCGCGCTCGTGGCGCGTGCCGTTCACCGTCGTCGCGATCAGGACCCGCTCGCCGCTCATCGCGCTTGCGCCCTCGCCACCGCGCTCTGCAGCGCACGCCGCGTCAGCACTTCGGCCAGATGGCGCCGGAACGCGGCACTCGCGTGGACGTTCCCCGGCGGGTCGATCTCGCCCGCCACGGCGCGAGCCGCTTCGCGGATCTCGCGCTCACCGGCGCGCCGGCCGACGAGCGCTGGCGCCGCTTTCGTCGAGCGCACCGGCGTCGAGCCGGCATTGCAGAGCGCGAGCCCAACCGCGGTGCACGCACCGTCGTCTCCGAGCGTCACGACGCAGGCAACTCCGAGCAGCGCGTAGTCGCCACGGCGCCGCGCGACCTCCACGAAACAGGTGCCGGACCGGGGCGGCAGCGCCGGCAGGGCGATCTCCACCAGCATCTCCTCCGGCCCGAGCGCGGTCGTGAGCGGCCCCCGGAAGAACGCGGACGCCTCGATCCAGCGTTCGCCGCGCGACGATCGCGCGCGCAGGCGCGCACCGAGCGCGAGCATCACCGCGGGCAGCTCCGACGCGGGATCGGCGTGCGCGAGGTTTCCGCCGAGCGTGCCCCGGTTGCGGATCTGGGGGTGCGCCACCTGCCGGACTGCCTCCGCCACGAGGGGAGCGTGCTGCGCCACCAGCGCGTCGCGCTCGAGCGTGCGATGGCGCGCGAGCGCACCGATGCGCAGGCCGCCGTCGCCCGCCGCGCGCACGTAGTCGAGCTCGTGCAGCGGGTTGATGTCGATCAGCATCGCCGGCCGCGCGAGCCGGAAGTTCATCGCCGGGACGAGGCTCTGGCCGCCAGCGAGGAACAGCGCCTCGCTCCCGCCGGCGACCTTTGCGGTCAGCGCCTGGCCGAGCGATTCAGCCGCGACGTACCGGAAGGGTGCAGGTTTCATCCCGTTCCCAGCCCCCGCATCTTCGCGGCGTCCACGAGCTTCCCGTTGCTGATCACATGCGCCGGGGGGGCGTGCTCGCGCAGCGCCTCGAGTATGTCGGGGGCGTCCAGGACGACCAGATCGGCCCGGTTCCCTGCCGCCAGCCCGAAATGCCGGAGGTTGATCGCGCGTGCCGCGTCCACGGTCACCATGTCGTAGAGCCGCTCCATGTCGGTGCGCCTGGTCATCCACAGGAGGTGGGCCGCGAGGAAAGCCACCTCCAGCATGCTGTTCCGGCCGAACGGATAGTAGGCGTCGGAGATGTCGTCCTGGCCGAGGCATACGGTGACGCCTTCGGCAAGGAGCTCGCGCACCCGCGCGTGCAGCGGCCCGGTATGCGGGTCGGAGACCACCGCCACCCGGGCCTCCCGCAGCAGCACGGTGAGCGAGCGGACGTAGTCTGCCGGATACAGCGCCATCGCGCGACAGTGATGCGCAAGCGCCCGGCCTTGCCAGCCGCGAGTGAGTGTCGCGCGCGCCATCGCCTCCAGCGTCCGCGAGCCCGCATCGCCGGTGTCGTCGAGCAGCATCGACACGTCCCGGTCGAACTCGACCGCAAGGTCGAAGCAGGTCTTGATGTGCGCGGCCACGTCGGCTGCGCTGCGCTCGATCCAGGGGATCCCGCCGACGACGTCAGCCCCTAACGCCATCGCCTCGCGCATCAGCTCCGCCGCGCCGGGCTCGCGCACGATGCCCTCCTGCGCGAAGGCGACCACCTGGACGTCGACGACGCCCCGGAACTCGTCGCGCACCCGCAGGAGCGCTTTCACGCCCTCGAGTCGCGCCTTGGTGTCGACGTCGGCAAAGGCGCGGATGTGCAGGTTGCCGTGCAGCGCGGCGAGCGCGACCGCGCGGCGCGCGTTCGGCGTGATCCAGGACTCGTCGTACTTCGCCTTCACCGGGGCGGCGAGGTCGATCGCGCCGGCGGCGTTCGCCATTCCGTCACCGTGATAGGCCGCGAGCGCCGCGTCGTCGATCATCGCCGCGGTCCAGACCTTGCAGAGGTGGAGGTGCGGATTGACGAAGGACTCGGTGACGAGCCTGCCGCCGGCGTCGATCTCGGTTGCGGCCGCGCCGTCGAGGCGATCGGCGATGGCGGCGACGCGTCCGCCCGCGACTCCGATGTCCGCTGCTACGCCGGGGCGTCCCCGCAGCGCGGCGCGACGGATCAGGATGTCGTACCGCTCCAATCGTCTCCTCCTGGTGCGGCAAGGCAGCCGCCGCGCGCATCCGCGTAGCGCGCGATTGTGCACCAGCGGTGCGACCGCGTCCGGTTGCGGGCGGTCCGACCGGTCGCCTCAGCCGCGCCGGGCCGGCTTCCGCTTCGCGCCGCGCCCGCGGCCAGCCTTGGCGACGGGCTTGCGCCCTTTCCCTCGCGTGCGCTTCGGCGCGGGCCGGCGCGGCTTCGGACGCTTCTTCGCGGCCGGCTTGGTCGCGGTCTTCGCCGGCCGGCGCTTGACCCTGCGCACGGGATTCGCAACGCCGCGACCGGGCGGCAGCACCACGCGCCCGGCGGCAAAGAGCGCCTCCCAGTCGATGTGCGGGTCGGGCTCGGATGCGAGCAGGCGCTCGAGCCCGGCGGCGTGCGCAGCCTCTTCCGCGGCGAGCTCGGCCGCGAGCCGGCGGACGTCCTCGTCGGCGCTCGCCGCGGCGAGCTCGGCGAAGAAACCCTGCGCGCGCCGCTCGGCCTCGAGCGCGAGCGCAAGCGCCTCGCGCGGTCCCATGAGCCGCAGGAGCCACTCGTGCGCGGCCGCCGACGGCGGACCGGCTTCGAGCCAGCGATCGGCGGTTTCGATCACCGGCGGCGGACCGGACGGGCCGAGCCGCTCCTCGAGCGCGCGTGCGTGCTCGCCCTCGAGGCGGGCGAGCTGGGAGAAGAGCGCCGCCAGCTCGTCGCGGTCGTGGTCCGCCATGAAGCGGGCGAACTCGGCGTAACGGTCCGCGGCCTCGCGTTCGATCGCGAGCGCGCGCGTCAGCAGCGCGGTGATCGTGCCGGCGGTCGCTGGCGAACCCATCGTCTCCTCCTGTCTGGGCACAAGGTCGCGATGATGATGCGCCCTGAGCCCGGCGCCGGCCTGATCTCGATCAAACGCCGCGCGCGGGGTCGGCGGGGTGTGACGCTGCGGTAGAATCGATCCATCCCCCTGATCTGACTAAATAAACCGTCGATGTCCTCGCCGCCGCCCGCCGCCAGCAACTTCATCCGCGCCGTCGTCGAATCGGATCTCGCGACCGGCAAGTACGCCGCGCGTACCTGGCGCGGCATGCCCGGCCCGGCGAGCGCGCACTCCGGCGCGCCGAAGGATCCGGCCCGCATCCGCACGCGCTTCCCGCCCGAACCGAACGGTTACCTGCACATCGGCCACGCGAAATCGATCTGCCTCAACTTCGGGCTCGCGCGCGACTACAGCGGCGCGTGCCACATGCGCTTCGACGACACGAACCCGACGAAGGAGGAGCAGGAGTACGTCGATTCGATCCTCGACTCGGTGCGCTGGCTGGGATTCGACTGGGGACCGAATCTCTTCTACGCGTCGGACTACTTCGACCTCCTGTACGAGTTCGCGGAAAGCTTCATCGAGGGCGGGCTCGCCTACGTCGACGACCAGACCGCGGACGAGATCCGCCGCGCGCGCGGCACGCTGACCGAGCCGGGGACGAACAGCCCCTATCGCGACCGGCCTGCGGCCGAGAACCTCGAGCTCTTCCGCCGCATGCGCGCCGGCGAGTTCGCCGACGGCGCGCGGGTGCTGCGGCTGAAGATCGACATGCAGTCGCCGAACCTCAACCTGCGGGATCCCGTCGCGTACCGCATCCGGCACGCGCACCACCATCGCACCGGCGACAAGTGGTGCGTCTACCCGCTGTACGACTACACCCACGGGATCTCGGACGCGCTCGAGAACATCACCCACTCGATCTGCACGCTCGAGTTCGAGGACCACCGGCCGCTCTACAACTGGATCAACGAGCGGCTCGCCGACCTGGGCTCGCTCGCGCGCCCGCTGCCGCAGCAGATCGAGTTCGCGCGCCTCAACCTGACCTACGTGGTGCTGTCCAAGCGGCGCCTGATCCAGCTCGTCGAGGATCGCCACGTCGAGGGCTGGGACGACCCGCGGATGTCGACGATCGTGGGCTTTCGCCGGCGCGGCTTCACGCCGGAGGCGATTCGGCTGTTCGCCGACCGGATCGGCGTGTCGAAGGCGGATTCCTGGATCGACATGACGATCCTCGAGGACTGCCTGCGCGAGGATCTCAACGAGCGCGCGCCGCGCGCGACCGCGGTGCTCGATCCGCTGCGCCTCGTGATCGACAACTATCCCGCGGGCCAGGTCGAGGAGATGGAGTCGCCGGTCCATCCCCAGAAGCCGGAGATGGGAAAGCGCAAGCTCCCGTTCGCGCGCGAGCTCTGGATCGAGCGCGAGGACTTCATGGAGTCGCCGCCGAAGAGCTACTTCCGACTGTACCCGGGGAACATGGTGCGGCTGCGCTACGGCTACGTCGTCAAGTGCGTCGGCGCCGACAAGGATGCGACCGGGAAAGTGACCGCGGTGCACTGCGAGTACCTGCCCGATTCGCGCTCCGGGACGCCGGGCTCGGACAAGTACAAGGTGAAGGGCAACATCCACTGGGTGAGCGTGCAGCACGCGTACCAAGCGGAAGTGCGCTTGTACGACCGGCTCTTCGCGGTGCCGTTTCCCGGGTCGCGCAAGGGGCGGGGCGAGGCCGCGCAGGCGCCCGTCCAGGGGCACGCTGGGGTCGTCGACGACGACACCGGCAAGGCCCACGCCGCGGAGGTGCCCGCGGAATGCAACTGGCTCGACGATCTCAACCCGAGCTCGAAGAAGGTAATCACCGCCTACCTCGAGCCGGGTCTGAAGCGCGCACAGCCCGAGGACCGCTTCCAGTTCGAGCGCCATGGCTACTTCGTCGCGGATTTGCGCGACTCGAAGCCCGGCAAGCCGGTGTTCAACCGCGCGGTGACGCTGCGGGATTCGTGGGCAAAGCAGGCCGACCGGCCCTAGCCGGCCGGGGCTGCTACCCCGCGCTTTCCACCGCGCGCAGCAGGCGCGCGCCGCCGGGCTCGAAGACCGACGCGAGCGCGACGTCGAGTTCCCGGTCGACGACCGCGCCGGTCGCGCGCACGAGCGCGTTCAGCGCGCGGTCACTGTCGTCGCTCCGGATCGCGGCCGGATCGAACACGATCTCGCGGTAGACCTCGGCGAGCCTGATGCGCTCGGCGTCGCGGCGCAGCACCCAGCCGCTGCCGGCCACCTTGCACACCCAGCCGGCGCCCTCCAACCGGTCGAGGAGCGGCTCGGTGGCCTCCCAGGAAAACCGGAGCGAGCGCGACAACTCGACGAGGCTGAGCACCTCGCCCTTCTGGTGCGCCGCGGCGAGGAGCTTGAGCAGCTTGACCGCGCCGACGAACTGGCTCGCGGGGTCGCGCCCGGGGGAGAACCCGCGCGCGCGCCAGTTGGGCAGCGCCGCCGTGACGATCGCCCCCCCCAGCACCACGAGCCACGAGACGTAGATCCACAGCAGGAAGAACGGCAGGGCTGCGAACGTGCCGTAGACCGTCTGGTGCGTCGAGAAGTGCGCGACGAACTCGGCGAAACCGAGCTTCGTGCCCTCGAACGCGAGCCCGGCGAAGATCCCGCCGACGGCCGCATCGGCAGGGAGCACCTGGCGGTTGGGCACGCTGCGGTACAGGAGCGCGAACGCGAGCGCGCTAAGCGCGATCGGGACGAAACCGAGGACGAACGCGGTCGACTGCCACAGCGGCCGCCACAGTCCGAGCGACACGAGCATCCTGAGCAGCCACGAGCTGAGCGCGAGGCCCCCGCCGATCAGGATCGGGCCGATCGTGAGCACCGCCCAGTAGATCAGCACGCGCGCGGCAAGCGACCGCGGCCGCTTCACGCGCCAGATCGTGTTGAATGCGCGGTCGATGGTGAACGCGAGCATGATCGCGGTCACGGCGAGAAACGCGACGCCGAACCCGGTCAGCCTGGCGGCGTTGTCCGAGAACTGCGGGAGATAGACGGTGATCACCCGCGCGGCCGCCTCCGGCACGAAGTTGGCGACGATGAACTCGCGCAGCGCCTGCGAGAGGGAAGCGAACGCCGGGAACGCGGTCACCACCGTGAGCGCGACGGTCACGAGCGGCACGAGCGCGAGCAGCGTGGTGAAGGTGAGGCTGCCCGCCACCTGGACGCAGCGCTCCTCGCCGAAGCGGCGGACGACCAGTGCGAGGAACTCCCATTCGGCCGGTACGGTGGTGGCGGCGCGCCTGAGCGCGCGGAGGAGACGCAGGCTGATCGGGCTTCCCGGTTGGTGGGGGAACGCGGACATCCTACGCGGCCGATCCGCCTCCTCCGGCCCCGGGCAGCCGGCCGATGAGGGGAAATTCCGCTTCTCGGCGCGCACGCACCCGATACGATCCGCCCGTACAAGATCCGTGCCCGTTGCTCTGGCGAAACGCTGACAGCGGGGCTGGGATAATGTCTCTCATGGCCACGCTCAAGACCGCGGTCGTCGTCGGCGCCCTTGGCGTCATCGGTCGCTACATCGTCGAGAAGCTCGCGAGCCTCCCCGACTGGCAGGTCATTGGGTTGTCGCGCCGTACCGGCGAGCCCCGAGAGCGCGTCCGCTACCTCTCCGTCGACCTCACCGACCGGAAGGACGCCGAGGCGAAGCTCTCCGGCCTGAGGGCAGTTACGCACGTCTTCTACGCCGGCTT
>Ga0335084_10007794_pt1 | contig 10637 bp, 8 predicted proteins | sample Lox_Sample_44_FD_206721 | JGI IMG/M metagenome (GOLD analysis project Ga0335084, IMG submission 206721) | Soil microbial communities from Loxahatchee National Wildlife Refuge, Florida, United States - Lox_Sample_4.4 | ecosystem: Environmental > Terrestrial > Soil > Wetlands | place: USA: Florida...
GCGCTATTGGAAGGCCGGCCGGACTAGGATAACAACCATTGCGAGACCCGTCGCCCAACAGGCCGAGCACAGAACGGACAGAGTTTAGATTACCGAGCAGTGAATAGGGCGAGGAAATGAGTTCCGCCGACGGTAGCGCTGCCAATCAACCCTTAAGACGAAGCGGGCGAATTGTGCGTCGAGTCCCCATCGTGCTGGTGGGACACAACGAAGAAGGGCACACCTTCGCGGAACAAACCCACACGGTGATGTTGAGCCTGCACGGAGCAGGAATCCTCTCGACCCGGATATTCGCGCCAGAGCAAGAATTGACATTGCGAGTGGAGGAGTCCGGCCGCGAAACGGTAGTGCGCGTGGTGGGCGAAATCGCCAAGGAAGGAGACCTGCACACGTACGGTGTCGCCTTCCTCGATGAAGGTCTGGATTTCTGGCAAACAGAATTTCCACCAGCGCCGGCGCAGGATGTTGCGCCCATGGCCCTGACGTTGGAGTGCGGTTCGTGCGGGCAAAGAGTCGAAGTGAGGAGCGGCCAATTTGAGTATGACATCAGCCAGATTCATGGAGGGCTGACGCGGAATTGCGCGGAGTGTGGCGCGCTGACGGTATGGAGACGCGCGACTGGCAAGGGGGCCAGCGTTGCCGACGAGGACAACCCGCCGCAAGCGCAGAACAAAGCCGAGAGCGAAGTTGTTGGAGAGGAAAAGAGATTTGTCCGTTCTGAGACCGGGTTAGCGAGCGGATCCCGATCAGACGCGCCCAGCGATCCCTTTTTTCAGCACCACAAACTGACCACGGGCGCTCAGAAGTCCGGGTGGCGCGATGAGCTTTCGGGAGTGGAGGAGGCAGGGGTTCCCCGGACAGCGAAGAATTTCTCGGGACTGGCACAAGACAAGGACGTGGAGGTGCCTGACCGGATTCCGGCATCAACGATCGAAGAAGATCTGGGGGAACCAGAGTCGCCGCCGGTTCTCGAGCCTGTGCGGGACCCTACGGTGGAGAGGCGAGGCCGAGCGCGAGCACGAGTGAACTTTTTTGCCTGTGTGAAGACTCCGCAATTCGGACCGGATATCGTCACTTGCCTCGATATGTCGAAGGGCGGGGTCGGTTTTCGAAGCCGAAATGCGTACAGGAAAGACATGAAGATCCAGATCGCCGTGCCCTATTCTCCGGAGGCGAAAGACGCGCCAGCCATCTTCGTTGCCGGACGCATCGCCAACGTGAGAAAAGCGGAAGGCATGTGGAGGTGCGGGGTGGAGTTCGTGAAGTGAGCAGTGAGACCGCGATCGGGGAATGGACCGGATGGGCTGAGGAGAGCTTCGAGTTTTCCGCTTAAGTCTAAAGTGTCTTGTCGAATCAAATCAGAGTACAGGCTGTAACCTTACGGATACGGGCAGCGTATAGAATCAGTGTATGAGGATTCTCCTGTTTAGCGGAAAAGGCGGGGTAGGCAAGACCAGTCTGGCGGCAGCCACAGGCATGCGACTGTCGGAACTGGGCTACCGCACGCTGGTGATGAGCATTGACCCAGCGCACAGTCTGGCGGATTCGTTCGACCTGGAAGTGGAGCTGTTTCACACCCGCACATCGGACCCGCTTGCCATCCAGGATAAGCTCTCGATTTTCGAGTTGAATATCCAGAGAGAGGTGAAGCGCCACTGGGCGCAGATCTCCTCCTATGTCATCTCGGTCTTGCGCACCACGGGAATCAGCGACGTGGAAGCGGAGGAATTGGCGATCCTTCCGGGCATGGAAGAGTTGAGCGCCATGATGTACATCAACCAGTACCGCCGCGAAGACAAATACGACGTGGTGGTGCTGGACGCGGCGCCGACGCCGGAATCCATGCGCTTCATCAGCATGCCGACGACCCTGGACTGGTACATGAAGCATATCTTTCCGTTCCAGCGGAACCTGATTAAGGCGGTGCGGCCGATCGCCAATCGCGTGGCGCCTTTCGAACTTCCCACGGACAGCTACTTTGCGAATATCCGCGACCTGTTCTCGAAGCTGGAGGGAGTCGACGAAATCATGGAGGACCCGCGGCAAACGTCGGTGCGCCTGGTGACCAATCCGGAGAAAATGGTGCTGCGGGAGACGCAACGGGCGTTTGTGTATTTTTCGCTGCATGGATTGACGGTGGACACGGTGGTGGTAAACCGGGTACTGCCCAGCGAAGTGAAAGACGTCTGGTTCAACGAATGGCACAGTTCGCAGGACAATGTGATGCGAGAGCTGGAGGAGTATTTCGCGCCGGTGCCGGTGCGGCGGGTGCCGTTGTTCTCGCATGAAGTGTTGGGAAAGCAGAGGCTGCACGAACTGGCGGCGTCGTTGTATGCTGAAGGCGAAGACCCGTCGACGGTGACCCAGACAGAGAAGCCCTATGTATTCGGAAAGCGAGATGGGATCTACGAGGTGCAGTTGAGGCTGCCCTTCGCGACAAAAGGCGAAATCGGGCTGTTCAAGAAGGGCGACGAACTGGTGATCGAGGTCGGCACGTTGCGGCGGCACATCGGATTGCCTCGTTCCATGGCGACACTGGTGCCGGCGCGAGCGAGGCTGGAGAATCGGGTTCTGACCGTGGAATTGAAGGAGGCAACATGACCGAGCAAGAAACGGCCCAGACGGCAACGCAACCTGTGGCGCAGGAGCGCTGCTTGTGCCGAGAAGTTGTCGAAACGTTTCGGGAGCAGTTCAAAGTGCCGAGCGAAGTGCAGGAACACTTCAAGAACTCGCGAATTGAATTCCTGAAAGGGATTCGCGCGATGATCGACAGCCGGATCGAGAAGCTGTCCAGCGCGAGCGAGCGTGGGGCAAAGATCGCGGTGGAATAGCCTGGGGCTGAGGAAAGCCCAGTGATGGTCTGGTGATGGGAGCCAGACACGCTCGTCAATGACATGCAGCGCGAACTCGAAAGGCACGTCGTCGCACCGTCCCAGCGCCTGGCCTCCATCGACGCCCTGCGCGGCTTCGATATGTTCTGGATCATGGGCGGAGGCCCATTTGTTCAAGAATTCCTGAAGATCTTCGCTAATCCTCTGCCGGCTTGGCTCGACCGGCAATTTGATCATGTGGAATGGGAAGGTTTCGTCGGCTGGGACCTGATCATGCCGTTGTTTTTGTTTGTGGTGGGCGTGTCACTTCCCTTCTCCATCGGCAAGCGGATGGCCATGGGTGAAACGCGCGGCCAGATTTACCGCAAGGTCGCCACGCGTTCGCTAATTCTGTGGATACTCGGCATGATTGCGCAGGGCCACCTGTTGGAGTTCGATGCGCACAACCTCCAGTTTTACAGCAACACGCTGCAGGCAATCGCCGCCGGCTACGTGATTGCGTCAATCGCGCTTGTCGAGCTGAACCGTCGGGGCCAGGCAATCCTCACCATCGTGCTTTTGACCGTGTATGCGCTGTGCCTACTTTTGATTCCGGTGCCGGGGATCGGCGCGGGCCATCTGACGCCCGAAGGCAATGTTGCGATCTACATTGATAAAGCGATTCTCGGGCGCTTTCAGGACGGAACGACGTACAGCTGGATTCTCACGAGCCTGGGCTTCGGGGCGACAGTGCTGATGGGCGTCCTCGCGGGGCAGTTGCTGCGTTCCGGACTCAGCGGAATCCGCAAGGCGCAATATCTGGCTGCTGGCGGTGTGGGCTGTCTCGCCGCCGGCTGGCTCGCCAGCTTAGTTTTGCCGATCATCAAGCACATCTGGACCAGCTCGATGGTTCTCTGGTCCGGAGGACTCTCTCTTTTGCTGCTGGCGCTTTTCTACTGGCTGATTGACGTCAAGAGTTACCGACGGTGGGCGTTTCCCTTCATCGTGATTGGGGCAAACGCCATCGTCGCGTACATGGCCGATTTGTTTCCGTGGAAGGAAATCAGCACGATTCTGTTCGGCGGACTGGCTCGTCACTTCGGCCAAGTGGGGAATGCGCTGGTCGCGTTTGGCGCGTTCTTTATCCTCTGGAGTTGCCTGTACTACATGTATCGCAACCGCACCTTCATTCGCATTTGATGGCTGGCGGGACGACGCGCGACAACAGTCGTCAGGCCGTGGGCCTGTCGGGGACGGGTTGCGAGGCGAGGAAGTCGTTGACGAAGCGCTGGGAGTAGGAGGCGAGTAGTTGTTCGATGCGGTCGGCGGAGGGCGAGCGGAGGACAAAGCCGGCGTGATGGAATTTGTGGAGGCGCTCGGCGATTTCAGGATCGGTGTACGAAGACGTGTCGGGCTCTTGCTGGCGCGAGAGCGAGATGATGACCCCGGAATAGTCCTGGCGCGGCTGCGGGAGCTGGTAGGGCGTCTTGCCGGCTGAAATTTCGAGGTGGGCCCACTCACGCCAGAGGTTGATGCCGGTGGCTTGCTCGACCAGGTTGGAAATGTAGGCGCCGCCGACGCGTCCGGCGATTTCGAGGAAGTAGAGGCGAGAGTCGTCGTGAGCTTTCAGGAATTCGGCGTGAGTGACGCCGCGAACGTAGTTCAGACCGCGAATCACTCGTTCGTTTAGCTCCTTGAGCACAATGGTATCCGGCGCTTCACGCGGCAGGGTACGCGTGGTGAACACACCGCCGAGGTGGGAAGTGTCGAGTGGCGGGGTGCCGTAGGCGTGGGCCTCGGCAAAGACCGGGTGGCGTTCGCTGACGACACTGTCGACGTGAAACACACAGCCCGGAATGAAGCGCTCGAGCAGATATTCGGACTGGCGGTCGCCGAGCTGATCGAGCCAGGGCCAGAGCTCGTCGGGCGCGTGAATCTTTTTCATGCCGATGCCGGAGGCCTGCGAGCGCGGCTTGAGGAGCCAGGGAGGCGGGATGGTGGCCATGAAATCGCGGAGATCGTCGTAGTTCAGCACATGGATAAATTCGGGAACGAGGATGCCGGCTTCCTGGGCCTGGGCGCGCATGGCCAGCTTGTCGCGGAAATAGCGGATGGTGGTGAGGCCGATGCCGGGGATGCGAAGATGTTCGCGGATCGAAGCGACGTGCTCCATGTCGAATTCGTCCAGGGCCACGACGCGGTCGATATGGCGCGAGCGAGCCGCGTAACTGACGGCCTTGAGAAGATCGGCGACGGGCAACTCCTCGGGCATGAAGAACGATTCGTCGATGGAATCGTGAGGCCACGCGGCATTGCGCAGCTTTTCGGTGGTTAGAAGGTACACAATGCAGCCCAAGCGCTTGGCGGTGCGCATGAATTCCTGCCCCTTCTCATAGGAAGAGACACAGAGAATGCCGATGGGGCGGTTGACGTGCATGGATTTGGAAGATGCTGGGCGGATTATATATGCGATTGACCGGCCGGAAAGAGGAATTCGAGGAAAGGGCCGACGCGGGCCGCCCAGGCAGCTTCGTTGTGTTCGGCGCCTTCGACGCGCTGGTAAGAAAGATCGCGGCCGAGTTGCCAGCCTTTGCCCAGCAGGACGTCGCGAAAGCGTTCGACATCGTCGACAATGCGCGGGCCTTCACGCGTGCCGATGTCGAGCCAGATGCGCGGAGCGGGATCGACAGGTGCGGCTTCGGCGAACCTTAGAATGATGCGCTGATTCCACCACACCGAGGGCGAAAGCGCGGCGATCCTGCCAAAAACATTGGGCTGGCGAAGGCCGAGGTAGAGAGAAACAAGCCCTCCGAGGGAAGACCCGCCGATGCCGGTATTCTCCGAGCCCCTCAAAATGCGGTAATTCGCTTTCACCATGGGTTGAACTTCTTCGAGCAGGAACTTCGCGTAGCGGTTGGCGCGGCCGCCGCCGAGTTTCGGCGCGCGCGTGGGCGTGTATTCGCTGAGACGCTGTTTTCCGGCGTTGTAGATTCCGACGATGATGAGTGGCGCAACCCGGCCGCTGCGGATGCAGTCATCGGCAGTCTGGCCGACATGCCAATCCATCCCGGGAATGAAGGAAGTGGCACCGTCGAAGAGGTTCTGGCCGTCATGGAGATAGAGGACGGGAAAATGGCGCTCGGACTGGTCATCATAGTCGGGCGGGAGGTAGACGATGAGATCGCGCTGGTTGCGCAAGAAGCGCGACGGAAACTGCTCATGCTTGATGAGGCGCGGGCTGCTCACGGAGCGATGACGACCAGAAGATCTTTGGCTTCAACGTGCTGCCCGGGGGTGACAAGCAGCTTGCTCACTTTGCCGGCGATCGGCGCATAAATGTTCGATTGCATCTTCATCGCTTCCAGGGTGAGCAGTTTAGCACCGCGCTCGACAGGATGATGCAGGTGAACAGCGATACTGCTGACGAGCCCGGCGGTGGGAGCGCCAACCTGGCCGGGTTCTTCGGGGTTGGCCTTGGGATGGGTGCGCTCCTGAACGCGAAGAGCGCGATCCCGGACGTTGACTTCGCGCGGCTGGCCGTTGAGTTCAAAGAACAGCGTGCGCGTGCCGTCGGGATGCGCATCGCTGATGGTCAGAAATTTGACGATCATGGTTTTGCCGGACTCAATCTCGATGGTGATTTCCTGCGCGGGTTTCAGCCCATAGAAAAATGCAGGCGTCGGCAGCACGCTGACATCGGAATAAGCCTGGCGGAAGGCGTTGAATTTCAGGTAGACCTCGGGATAGAGCAGATAGCTCAACAGGGCGTCCCGCTGGACGGGGTGATTCACCTTGCGCTCGAGCTCGGCCTGTTCACGTTCGAAATCGGCGGGGGCCAGGTTGGCGCTCGGCAGTCCCTTCAGGGGAGCGGCGCCGCGAAGAATGATGCGCTGGAGCTTCCGGGGCCAGCCGCCGGGAGGGACACCGAGCGCGCCCGAAAACATTTCCACGACGGAGTTGGGGAGAGCGAGATCGTGATGCACTTCAAGTTCGAGCAGATCGGCGGGCTTGAGTTCGTTGGCCAGGAGGAAGAGCGCCATATCGCCGACGACCTTGCTGGAGGGGGTGACTTTCACGATGTCGCCAAAGAGCTGGTTCACTTCAGCGTAGGTCTTTTCGACTTCGCGCCAACGATGGCCGAGACCCATGGCGGTGGCCTGTTCACGGAGGTTGGTGAATTGGCCGCCGGGGATTTCGTGTTCGTAGAGCCGCGCGGTGCCGGCCTTCGGTCCGGAATCGAAGGGCAGGTAGTAGGTGCGAACGGTCTCCCAGTAATCGGAACATTCATTGAGGGCGGCGATGTCGAGGCCGGTGTCGCGCGGCGTATTGCGCAGGGCCTCGACCGCGGAATTGAGATTGGGCTGGCTGGTGCCGCCGCTCATGGAAGCGATGGCGCCGTCGGCGACGTCAACACCGGCGTCGGCGGCTTTGAGAAGCGACGCGCAATTGATGCCGCTGGTGTCGTGGGTGTGGAAGTGGATCGGTATTCCGACTTCTTCGCGCAGTGTTTTGACGAGGGTATACGCGGCGTACGGCTTACAGAGGCCGGCCATGTCTTTGATGGCCAGGAAATGCGCGCCAAGCTTCTCAAGCTGTTTGGCCATTTTGAGGTAATAGCTCAATGAATATTTGGGGCGCCGCTCGTCGAGGATATCGCCGGTGTAGCAGATAGCCGGTTCGCAGATGGCGCCGGTTTCCAGGACCGCGTCGATGGACACGCGCATGTTGTCGATGGAGTTCAGCGAGTCGAAGATCCGGAAGATGTCGATGCCCTGCCGGTGGGCCTCGCGGACGAACGCCACGATGACGTTATCGGGGTACGACGTGTAGCCGACGGCGTTTGCGCCGCGAAGAAGCATCTGGAAACAGATGTTGGGAATCCGCTCACGCAACTCGCGGAGGCGCTGCCAAGGGTCCTCGCGCAGAAAGCGCATGGAGGTGTCGAATGTGGCGCCGCCCCACATTTCGAGGCTGAACAGGTTGGGCAGGCGCTGCGCCACGGCGTCAGCGGTGGCCAACAGATCATAGGTGCGGACGCGGGTGGCCATGAGGGACTGGTGCGCGTCGCGGAAGGTCGTGTCGGTGAGCAGCAAACGTTTTTCTTTGCGAGCCCACGCCGAGAATTTCCCCGGGCCGAGTTTTTTCAACAATTGCCGGGTGCCCGGCGGCGGCGCCATCCCTGGAACGGACGGCAGCGGGGCCTTCTCCAGTTCTTCGGGGGCCTTCTTCCCTTTTACTTCAGGATTGCCGTTCAGAATGACGTCGCCGAGATAAGAAAGCAGCTTGGTGGCGCGATCCGCGCGGCCGGAAAAGCGGAACAGTTCCGGCGATTCGTCGAGGAAGGACGTGGTCACTTCACCGGCGCGAAACTTCGGATGATTGACGACGTTTTCGAGGAACGGAATGTTCGTTTTGACGCCGCGGATGCGGAATTCGCGGAGCGAACGATCCATGCGCTGGCAGGCTTCCGGGAGATTGAGACCCCAGGCGGTGACTTTGACGAGCAGCGAGTCGTAGTAAGCGGCGAGCAGGGCTCCGGCGTAGGCGGTGCCGCCATCCAGGCGGATGCCGAAGCCGGCGGGCGAGCGATACGTGGAGATGCGACCGTAATCGGGCGCGAAGTGCTTTTCCGGATCTTCGGTGGTGACGCGGCACTGGAGAGCGGCGCCGTAGAGCGGCACATGGTCCTGCGTCGGCAGGGAGAGCGGGTCTTCATGGAGCTTGTGGCCCTGTGCGATCAGAATCTGCGAGCGCACAATGTCCAGGCCGGTGACCATCTCCGTGACGGTATGCTCGACTTGAATGCGCGGATTCACTTCGATGAAATACCACTTGTGGGAATCGACATCGTAGAGAAACTCGACGGTGCCTGCATTTCTGTAGGAGGCCTGGCGAGTAAGAGAGACCGCCGCATCGCAGATTTCCTTGCGCACGCCGATGGGAAGATTGAGTGCGGGAGCGACCTCGACCACCTTTTGGTGGCGGCGCTGGACGGAGCAGTCGCGTTCGTACAAGTGGAGTAAATTGCCGTGCTGGTCCGCGAGGATTTGAACTTCGATGTGTTTTGTGCGCGGGAGATATTTTTCGAGAAAGACGGAAGCATCGCCGAAAGCGGATTTGGCTTCACCCTGCGCTTCTTCCAGGCGCGCGGCAAGCTGATCGGGATCTTGGACGACGCGCATACCGCGCCCGCCGCCACCCATGGCGGCCTTGACGATCACGGGGAAGCCAATGTCCGCGGCGATCTTGTGTGCCTGTTCGGGCGACGAAATGGGATTCTCCGTGCCCGGCAGCGTGGGAACACCAGCAGCGGCAGCCAGGCGGCGCGCGGCCGTCTTGTCGCCAAGAAGTTCGAGCAATTCGGGCGTGGGGCCCACGAAGGCAATCCCCGCTTTGGCACAGGCGCGAGCCAGCGCGGGATTCTCGGCGAGGAAACCGTAGCCCGGATGAATGGCGTCCACATCATGGGCTTTGGCGACGGCGATGATGCCGGGGATGTCGAGATAGGCCTCCACCGGCCCTTTCCCGATGCCGACTTGATAGGCTTCATCGGCCTTGAACCGGTGCAAGGCCAGGCGGTCTTCCTGGGAATAGATGGCCACGGTGCGCAGGCCCAATTCCGTGGCGGCGCGGAAAATGCGTATGGCGATTTCGCTGCGGTTGGCCGCAAGCAGTTTACGGAAAGTGCGGTGATTCTTCATGCGCTGGTGGCCGTCGACTCCCTCAAGGCAAACCAAAATTCTACATGGGTTTGAGCAAGAAACCGAAACGGAGTTCGAAAATCGGCCAGCGGAATTCGCATGAAAGCGAGCGAAAAAACAAATTCATAACTGCATGAACCGCAGGCAGTTCCGGTCGGCATCTTTCACGTACATCTCGCGGCTGCCCCAGGTTTGGTCGACGGGCGGCAGGTCGATGAACACGTCGCGAGAGAGGAACTCGCGGTGCAGAGCGTCGACATCATCCACAACGACATTGGCGACACCGCCGGCAACACCGTCGCCCGGAAAGGACGAGAGGTTCAGCCAAATGCCGTCGCGCGAGATGCCCATGTAACACGGATCCGCGCTGACACCATCTGGGCGGTGCGCAAACTCGTTCTTAAATCCCAGTTGCCCACAGTAGAAACGCTCGGCATCAGCAATGCAGGAGACGTGCAACAAAGGAACAGCAACCTTGAACATGCGGCGCCCTCAGTGTTTCAGCAGCGGAGTGGCGTAGCGGACGGGAACCCCGAAATTGGAGCCTCCAAAACCGCGAACCACGGCAAAAGTGATGCCGATGACGCCGCCCTGGCTATTGAGAATGGGCCCGCCCGAACCGCCGGAAGTCATTTGCGCGTCGTAAACGATTTTGTCCGGCAGCACGTCGCCGACATGGCCTTGTGTGACCAGGGGACGAATCAAGTGGCGGGTGGCGAGTTCGGCAAGGACCAGTTTTGGGTCGCCACCGGTGACGGTGACAATCTGCTTGACGGCGTCGTCGCCGGCGCGAGCGAGAATGGCGTCGAGGCCGGTGGCATAGCCGAGGCTGATCATGGGTTCGCCGCTGACGGCCGCGTCCTTGCGGGAATCGAGCTTGAGGACGGGCCGCTTCAGGACCGACAAGTCGCCATGGATAAGCGCCAGGTCCGCCTCATCCGAAATTTGTGAAATGCCGACAGCGATACCGTTCTTTTCCCCGGGGAAATAGGCGGTCATTTCCGCGATGACGGGATTGAGACCCTGCTGGAGGATGGGGGCAAGCTCGTCGTTCTGCCACCACGGCTGAACGACGTGATGATTGGTGATGATTTTGCTGTCGCCAGCAATGAAGCCGGTGCCGAAG
>Ga0335084_10007796_pt1 | contig 10636 bp, 10 predicted proteins | sample Lox_Sample_44_FD_206721 | JGI IMG/M metagenome (GOLD analysis project Ga0335084, IMG submission 206721) | Soil microbial communities from Loxahatchee National Wildlife Refuge, Florida, United States - Lox_Sample_4.4 | ecosystem: Environmental > Terrestrial > Soil > Wetlands | place: USA...
GCCGGTGTCGGGGTCGACCGGTGCGAACGCCGCCTCGATCGTGGGGCCTCCGGTGAAAGTCTGCAACGCGCGCACCGTGGCGCTGGCGGCCGCCGCGGCCGGTGCCACCGTGCCGGTCACCGTGCCTGGCGCCGACGCGGCCGCGGCCGGGGCCAGCGGTTGAGCCTGGCTGTTGGTGTAGGTGTACGCGGTGGTGACCACGGGCACGGCGGTCATCACCGAGGTGACGCGCCCGCCGGCACCGATCACGAGGTCGTAGGTGCCGACCGGCACCGGGTACAGCACGAAGCGCCCCGTGGTCGGGTCGGGCACCGTGGCCTTGACCGGCACGCCCGAGGCCTGCACGGACACGCTGGGCGCACTGGCCGCGATGGCTGGCGCGATCCAGCCGACGATGCGCAGGCCGGCGTCGGACAACACGCTGGTCACGCCGATCACCGGCTTGAGGTTGTAGCGGCCGGAGTTGCCGCGCTTGACCACCGACTTGCAGGCGTCGAAGTCCAGCACCACGTCTGCCACCTTGTCGGCGGGGACCTCGATGTGCGTGTTGAGCTTCAACCCGCTTTGCTGTGCGCTGGGCGTGTCGAGCGCCACTTCCGTTCCGACGTTGCTGGGTACCACCGCATTGGCGAACGGAGCCGAGGCGCCGTTGCTCGCGAGCACCAGGCGCAACTGGGTGTAGGTGCCCGCGGGCAGCAGGGTCTGGCCGAGTTCGTCGAGCACGCCGTTGGTGAGCGAGAGCAGGTCGATGCGGCGGGGCGGATTGAGCGCGATCTCCGACCAGCCCGGGTCGCCGTCGGCCGCGTTCGCGCTCTGGTGCACCCGCACCTTGTCGACGGTGACGAAGACGGCGTCGTAGCCGCACGACGGCGCGTCGGTGATCGACACGCGCATCGTGCCGAGCGGGGCGCCGGTGCCGCCGATGCCGCCGCCACCGCCGCAAGCCATCAGTCCGGCCGCGAGCACCCAGGGCGCCAGGCGGCGAAGCGTGTTGAGAGTCATGTTGCGTCCTTGCCCGGTTTGCGACTCGGCGTCGAGACGAGTCGCTCTTCGAAGTAGTAGATGCCCATGCCCACGCGTGCCCTCGGGGTGTCACGCGCGTCGAGGGCCGGCTCGGTGTCGTGGTCGGCCAGCCAGTTGTCGAGGCGCTCGAGGAGCGCTTGCGCCTGCACCGCGCTGAGACGGCGAAACGCAGGCAGCGCCTGCGCGTCGATGCTGTGGTACATGACCTTGCGCTGAAAGCGCGGGTCGTGGCTGCCGTGCTGCAGGTTGTGGTCGATGGTGTCGATCAGGTCGGCGACGTCGTTGCCGAGGATGTTGAGCTTGTCGATCGCACCGCTCGTCGGTACGTAGGCACGCGCGACCGGCTCGTAGAGGCCGTCGTCGCGTCGACGGACGGCACCGACGCGCATCAACTCGTCGAGCACGGCCCGCGTGGGCATGTCACCGCTGTGGCGGCGCACCAGCGCACCGAAGCTCAAGGCGCCTTCGCCGGCGAGCGCGCGCGGCTTGCCGCTGGCGTGCAGGAAGTCGGGATCACGGATCCACGCCGTCAGCACCCGTGCCGCCCGGTTGTAGCGCTCGCCAACTTCGGGGCTGGTGTCGGCCGGCTGGCCGACGAAGCCCTGGACGTCCTTGCGCGTGAGGCCGGTCAGGATGGATACGCGCGAGATCGACGGCTTCTTGTCCGGCAGCGCGAAGTCGTGCCAGGCCGCCTCGACGTACACCCGCTTGGCCAGTTCGCAGAATGCCCGGTACGGCACCGCATGACGGATCAGCATGCGCACCAGCGGCCGCAGCAGCCGCGCGATGGCGGCATCCAGCGCACGCCGTGGGCGGTGATCGACATCCATTTTTGGGATGATTCTCCCAAATTGTGGTGGTGTCAACGGCCGGCCCCGAGGGATCCAGGCGACGCAACCGCGACCGGATCGGCCTGGGCCACGGCCTCGGTGTCGAGCGTAAGCTTGGTGCATGAAGACGAAGACGAAGATCTCGCTCGGCCTGCTGGCCGCGCTGGTGGTGGCCGGGGTGGCGGGCTGGTTCAGCCTCGACAAGGAGACGCGCGGCCTGCTGGCGACGCTGCCGACCAACCGCGACGTGCTGTTCTGGAGCCAGCCGCAGCGTGACGCGGCGTTTCGCGCGCTCGACCGGCTGCCCGTCCTGGCCAAGTGGCACGTGGTGCCCGCCGGCACCGCACCGCGGCCGCTGCCACCGGGGCCGCCGCTGCAGCTGCCGCTCGACGTCGACGCCTACATGGCCGGCCAGCACGGCGCGGCACTGCTGATCGTGCACGACGGCAAACTGCGCCTCGAGCGCTACGGGCTCGGCTTCGACGCGCAGGGGCGCTGGACGAGCTTCTCGGTGGCCAAGTCGATCACCTCCACGCTGGTGGGCGCCGCGCTCAAGGACGGCTTCATCCGCAGCCTCGACGACAAGGTCAGCGACTACCTCCCGGAGCTCAAGGGCTCGGCTTACGAGGCCGTCAAATTGCGCCACCTGCTCACCATGACCTCCGGCGTCAAGTGGAACGAGGACTACGGCGACCCCAACTCGGACGTCGCGAAGTTCAACAACCACAAGCCCGATGACGGCGTCGACTCGCTGGTGAGCTACCTGCGCCGCCTGCCGCGCGAAGCGCCTCCGGGCACGCGCTGGCTCTACAGCACCGGCGAAACCAACCTCGTCGGGTTGGTGCTGGGCGCGGCGATCAAGAAGCCGCTGGCGGAGTATCTGTCCGAGAAGATCTGGGTGCCTGCCGGCATGGAGCAGCAGGCCACGTGGATCCTGAGCCGCAGCGGCAAGGAGATCAGCGGTTGCTGCATCCAGGCTGCGGCGCGCGACTTCGCGCGCTTCGGCGTCTTCATCCTGAATGGCGCGCGCGGCGCCGACGGGCGCAGCGTGGTGGCCGACGGGTGGCTGGACGACGCCACCACCGAGCGCACCGGCATCAACCTCCCGGGCCGCGGCTACGGCTACCAGTGGTGGACCTACAGCGACGGCACCTTCGCCGCGCGCGGCATCTTCGGCCAGGGCATCTTCATCGACCCCAGGCGCAAGCTCGTCATCGCCTCCAACGCAGACTGGAGCGAAGGCGCCAGCGATCGCACCGCCAGCGAGGCGCGCGAGGCCTTCTATCGTGCGGTGCAGAAGGCCATCGACGACGAGGCCGCGGGCAAGCCGGCCTCTTCGTCAGGCGGCTGACGGCGCCGCGCGGTGCACAATCCGCGCACCTCGCCCAGCCGCCACCGCCATGCAGATCCCCACGCTCGAAAACAACCCCACGTCGGTCATCCACCTCATCGGCGGCGAGAAGGGCGGGGTCGGCAAGTCGATGGTGGCGCGCGTGCTGGCGCAGTACTTCATCGACCACGAATGGCCGTTCGTCGGTTTCGACACCGACCGTTCGCACGGTTCGCTGCGCCGCTTCTACGCCGACTACGCCTCGGAGGCGCTGGTCGACCAGTACGAGGCGCTCGACCGCATCGTCGAGGCGGCTGTGGCGCGCGCCGGCATTCGCGTGCTGGTCGACCTCGCGGCGCAGACGCACGAGCCGCTGGTGAAGTGGATGGACGAGTCCGGTGTGCTCGACATGGGCAACCTGTCGGGCTTCACGCTCAAGTACTGGCACGTGATGGACAGCGGCCGCGACTCGATCGACCTGCTGGCCAAGCTGCTCGACCGCTTCGGCCACCGCGTGCACTACGTGGTGGTGCGAAACCAGCTGCGCGGCACCGACTTCGGCATGCTCGACAAGTCGGGCCAGCTCGAGCGCGCACTCGGCTACGGCGCCAGGGTGGTCGATCTCAAGCAGCTGCACGGCCCGCTGGTGCAGAAGATCGACGCCCGCAACAGCAGCTTCTGGGCCGCCAAGAGCGCCGCGCAGAGCGCGAGCGGCCCTGTGCTGGGCATCATGGAGCGCCAACGACTGAAGCTGTGGATGAACCACGCCTACGCTGAGATGGAGAAGGCAGGGCCTTGATGGGCCTGCGTCGACAGCTGCTCGCGGCCCTCGGCACCTCTGCTGCGCGCCGACGGCGTCGTCGGCCAGTGAGCCCGAGCGCGCCGCCCGCGGCCGCGCTTCACACGATCGGATTGCGCAGTGCCGTCTCGCCGCGCCACAGCCGCTCGAGGTTGTCCAGCAGGATGTCGATCACCGCATCCTCGTAGCGTTGCGTCTCGCCGGCGCTGTGCGGCGTGATCAGCACCTGGGGCATCGACCACAGCGGCGAGTCTGGCGGCAACGGCTCCTCTCGCACCACGTCGAGGCCGGCGGCGGCAATGCGCCGATGCTGCAGTGCCGAGATCAGCGCGGCCTCGTCGACCACCCGGCCGCGCGCCACGTTGATCAGATGCGCCGTCGGCTTCATCGCCGCCAGCGCCGCCGCGTCGACGAGGTGCTCGGTCTCGGGCGTCAGCGGGCAGGTGAGGGCGACGACGTCGGCCTGTCCGAGCAGCGCGTGCAGCCGGTCGTGCCCGTGCACGGCGTCGGCGCCGCCGCCGTGCGACGAAGGGTCGCGCTTGGTGCCGACCACGCGCATGTCGAACGCCTTGGCCAGGCGCGCCAGCCGCTCGCCGATGCGGCCGAGGCCGACGACGAGCAGGGTCTTGCCGCCGAGCTGGTCTTCGCGCGCCGCGATCTCCGAGATCATGCCGCGCCAGTGTTTGGCCCGCTGGTTGTCGCGCGCCTCGGGCAGACGCCGGGCCAGCGCGAGCATCAGCGCCATCGCGTGCTCGGCCACCGCCTCGGCGTTGACACCCGCGGCGCTGGCCAGGCGGATGCCGCGCGTGCGCAGCAACGTCCGGTCGTACTGGTCGGTGCCGGCGCTGATCGACTGGATGAAGCGCAGCTTCGGCGCGATGCCGGCCAGTTCGTTCTTCCACAGGCCGGACACCACCAGCACGTCGGCCGCGGGCAGCTCGCGCGCGAGTCGCTCGGCCGAGCGCACTTCCACGTGCGCGATGCCGGTGTCGCGCAACGCGAAGCGCTCGGCCAATCGGTAGGCGCTGTGCGCGAAGCAGATCGTGAGCCGATCGCGCGCCGGAAGCATCGTCACGGCGCGCCTGCGACGCGTCGACGGCCAGACCGTGCCCGAGGCCGCCCTTCAGCCGGGCAACCCGCTGGGCGCTGCCGCCATGCCGATGGTCCGGCCGGGGAACGGCCGCCGGCGCTCGATGCGAGAGCGCTTACGCTCGTCCCACGTCTGCGGCCCCGCGGCCTCACCGGGGTCGACCAGCGCGGCGGCGGCCGTGCGCGTGAGCGTGCGGTGCGGCGGCACGCGGCCGCGCAGCAGCGACCAGCGCGCCGCGCCCGGCAGCGATGACCACGCGACCCGCCGCTCGCCGACCCAATAGATGCAGTTGCGTCGCGCCCAGAAGGCCTGCCGCTCGAACAGCACCCGACCGGTGATGCCCGATGCCGCGCCGAGCACGACGGCGCGCTCGGCGAGCTCGAACAGCGCCGCGCGCACCTCGCCCGGCGACTCGCCGTCGCCGGCGTGGACCAGCGTCACGCGCTCGATGTCGTCTGCGTGCAGCCGGTCGATCAGCACGCGACCCCGGGTCACGAGGATGTCCTCGCCGTGCCAGCAGGTCTCGACCGGCGCCGGCGCGGTCCTCGGCAAGCTCCAGCTCTTCATGTGCGCTCTCCATCGCCACGCTCGTGCCGGCGCACCGCGGGGCTCGCGTACGTCCGGCCCACCATCGCGCGGGCGAACAGGTAGTCGGTCCTGGCGCTGTCGCTCAATGCGTCGAGGTCCACATGGCCCTCGCGGTCGCACGGAACCAACAGGTCGAGTCCCCGCTGCAGCAGCGAGCGGAAGTGCATCAGGAACTCGGGCTCCAAAGGCATCGAAACGGTCTGCGCCATGTTCGACCCTCCGTTGACGGGGGAGCGCCATTTGCGCGCTGACGGCTCGGGCTGACTACCCCGCGCCCATGGGGATACGAGGGCTTGTGTTGCCCGATCACGACGCCGGGCGCAGGCTGCCGCAGCGCGCGCGCAACGCGTTTGTCGTCTGTGCCTACGACGAGTGTCCTTCGGCCGCCGGCCGAACCCAGCGCGGAAAGAACTTCGCCACCTGCGGGCCCGACGCCTTCAGGGCGTGGCAACCATCGATGCTGAAGGGCTTCTCGTCGGGGTTGCCCGTCATGTCGTCCCACAGCGCCTGCAGCGCGGCGCTGCCCATCACGCCGGCCAGCTCGTTGATGTGGGTGCAGCCCGCGGTGCGTCCGAACAGCTTGCGGATGGTGTCGCGGTAGCCGCGACCGATGCGCACGCCGGCAAGCTGGGCGTAGTCGGGCGCGATCGTGCCGCAGGCGGCGCCGTAGGGTCCGGCGTCGGTGACGGCCTGCGCCGCGACGATGGTGGCGGTGCGGTCGACCGTGAAGCGCAGCCACATCGAGTGCATCGGCTCGCCCGCCGGCAGCATGCCGCCGGCACAGGGCACCGGATGCGGCCAGGCGTCGGTGAGGTGCCCTTCGATGTCCCACAGCCCGTCGCTGCGGGCGTAGGCACGGATGGTGATGGAGCGCGTGTGCGACGCTTCGCGCACGCAGGTGGGCGGTGGCAGTGGCATGGGGTGAACTCGTGGTGCGGATCGGTCGTGGCGATGCCAAGACTACACCGCGGGACGGGTAAGCTCGGGCCGTCGACCGGAGACGATGCATGGCTGGAGGTCCGTTGCGCGCCGCAGGGGCCGCGTGGTGCGCGGCACTGCTGCTGTGGCTGGCGCCCGCGACGGCGGCCGAACGCGGCCGCCTGGGCTTCACCGTGTACGTCGAGGTCGACGGCAACTACGTGACGCCGATCCTGAAGTCGGTGCGCGTGCAGGAGATCGAGCCGGGTTCGCCTGCCGAACTGGGAGGCCTCAAGGTCGAGGATCTGATCCTGCGGGTGCAGGGCAAGCCGCTGACCGGCGCCAACGCGCGCGAGGTGGCGGCGATGGTGCAGGTACCGCCCGGCGAGCGGCTGCGCCTGCTGGTGCGCAGCCTCGACGGCGCCGAGCGCCACGTGACGATCGTCGCCGGGCCGCCGGTGCGCAAATCGCGTCCGTGAGCTCACCCGTGAGCGCGGCGGTCGCGCCCGCGCTGCTCGCGGCCGCGCGCGAGCTGTCGCGGACGCTCGCCACGCAACGCTTCGCGCCGCCGATCGCGCACGTGTACGACCCGCTGCAGTACGCGTGGGCCGGCTACGAGGCGTACGTGGCGCGCTTCGGGGCCACGCGCAAGCGCGTGGTGCTGCTGGGCATGAACCCGGGCCCGTTCGGCATGATGCAGACCGGGGTTCCGTTCGGCGAGGTGGCGGCGGTGCGCGACTGGATGGGCCTGCGCGCGCCCATCGCGCGCCCGGCGCACGAGCATCCGAAGCGGCCGATCGAGGGCTTCGACTGTGCGCGCTCCGAGGTCAGCGGACGTCGTCTGTGGGGCTGGGCCGCGCTGCGTTTTGGCGCCGCGCCGGCGTTCTTTCACGACTGGTTCGTGCTGAACTACTGCCCGCTCGTCTTCCTCGAGGCGTCGGGGCGCAACTTCACGCCCGACAAGCTGCCGGCGGCGCAACGCCACGCGGTCACGCAGGCGTGCGACGTGCATCTCGCGGCGGCGCTGGGCGCGCTGCAGCCCGAGTGGGCCATCGGCATCGGCGCGTTCGCCGAGCGCTGCCTGCGCGCGGTGCTGCAAGGCGAGCGCGTGGACTCGGCCCTCGCGCGCCGCGTGAAGGTGGGGCAGATCCTGCATCCGAGCCCGGCGAGCCCGGCCGCCAATCGCGGCTGGAGCGATGCGGTGGACCGCGCGTTCGCCCATCTCGGCGTGCCGGTGCCACGGCGCGCGGCGTCGTGAGCCGGCCACGGGGCCTCGTCGCGCTCGCGACGCACAGGCCCCCACGGCGCGCGTGCAGCGGGGCCAGCCGCGGCCGTCAGCGCACCACCTTCACCACCTGGCCTGCCTGCGGGTCGCTACCGCCGGCGTAGACGCCGTTGATCAAGCGCAGCTGTGCCTCGGCGCGCGCCGGCGGCAGCGACGATGACCTGGCCAGCTCCCCGAAGCCGCCGCGCGGCAACGGCACGGTCTGCACGCGCCACGGCCGCGCGGCGGCGCGGTCTTCCGCTGTCAGCGCGCGAAACGACGACTCGGCTTCCTGCAGCCCCGCCTCGGCGCGCTGACGCGCCGCGGCGTCCTTGGCCGCGTACTGCAGCCAGTAGATGCGATCGTTCGGGCCGCTGACGAGCGTCATCGTCAGCGGCCGGCTCTGCCCCTGCGCGTTGCGATAGGTACCGCTGAAGTGCGTGGCGTCCAGGCCGTGCAGGGTGCGCTTCTCGGTGCGGCCATCGGTGGGCTTGACGACGTTCTTGATCACGTCGTCGTGCGTGGTGCCGGCCTTCGGCGGCACCAGGCGCACCAGCAGCCCGGCATCGCCCGCGCCGTTGACCAGCACGATCGCCTGCTGCGAGTTCTGCACCTGCCAGCCCTGCGGCGCGGTGAGCGCGATGCCCAGGCCCTCGTGGTAGAAGTTGCGCCCACGCACGACGCCCTGCGCGCGGCTGTCGCCGAAGTCCATGCCGTCGATCGCCTGCAGATAGCGCGCGCGGCCGTCGTCGGCATAGCCGCCGGCCTGGCCCCTGTACTTGGCGGCAAACGCCTTGATGTCGGCCAGCCGCTTGTCGTTGGCCGGGTGCGAGGCGAGCCAGCCGCCGCTTTGCGGCGCGGGCTTGCCTTCGGCCTTGGCGGTGTCGATCGCGAACTGCTCCTGGTTCTTCAGCGCCTGGATCACGTCGACCATGTTCTGCGGGTCGTAGCGGTTGCGCGCCAGGTACTCGGCGCCGAGTTCGTCGGCCTGCGATTCCTGGTCGCGGCTGTACGAGGCGATGTAGCCCGCCGCCGCGGATTGCGACACCTGGCTGGCGATGTTGGTGGCGCCGCTCACGCCGGCGGCCTCGATCACCGCGCCGAGCACGGTGGCCGCGATGACGCCGATGCCGGCGGTCTGCTGGCGGGTGGCGCGCTGCGCGCCGTGGCGCGCGGTGACGTGGCCGATCTCGTGGCCCATCACGCCCGCGAGCTCGGCCTCGTTCTCGAGGTACGCCATGATGCCGCGCGTCACGTACACATAGCCGCCGGGCAGCGCGAAGGCGTTGATCTCCGGGCTGTCGAGGACGGTGAACGTCCATTTGAGGTTGGCACGGTGCGACTGCTTGGCGAGCTTCTGCCCGAGGTCGTTGACGTAGGCCTGCACCTTGGCGTTGTCGTAGGCGCCGTACTCCTGCAGCACCTGCTGGTGCGCCTTTGCGCCCTCCGCGATCTCGGCCGATTCGTCCATCACCGTGCGCTCGGCCTGGCCGGTGACGGGGTTGACGACGGTGGTGCCGCACGCTGCGAGCAGCATGACCATCAGCAGCAACGGACGAATCGGGTGCAGGCTCATCGTGAAACTCCATCGGGCAGGCCGTGCCGCGCCGGATGGCGAAGGGTAATCCGTCTGCCCGGCGGGCCCGCCAGCTCGCGCCGGCGGATTGAGTTCCAATCGGCGCTCCGCGAAAGGAATACCCGATGCTGTTCGATCCTGCGCGCCACGAGCCCTTGCAGGCGCTGCCGTGGAGCGAACCGCGCGCCCGCGACGCGATCGACTGGATCGTGCGCGAGACCCAGGCGGCGTACGTCCCCGGCCGATACTGGCCCACGCACCCGAAAGACCTCGAACCCGGCGACGACCCGTCGGCGCTCGCGACGTCGCTGTACTTCGGCGCGGCGGGTGTCGTCTGGGCGCTGCGCTACCTGCATGCGCTGGGCGCGTGCGGCGCGACGGTGGCCGAGCAGGTGGATCTCAGCCGCCTGCGCGACGACAACCGCGCGTGGTTGCGCGCCGCGGGCTTCGAAGACTTCGGCTCGTACCTGATGGGCGACCTGGCCATCGAGTTGATGGCCTGGGGCCACGAGCCGGGCGCCGCACGCGCCGACGCGATCGCCTGGCTGATCGGGAGCAACCTCGACCACCCGGCGCGGGAGCTGATGTGGGGATCGCCCGGCTCGCTGCTGGCGGCCACCTTCCTGCACGAGCGCAGCGGCGACGTGCGCTGGGCCGATCTGATCCGGCGCCTCGCGGCCCAGCTGCGCAGCGAGCTGCAGTGGTCCGACGAGCACGGCTGCCACTACTGGTTGCAGCATCTTTACGGCCAGCGCTGCTCGTACCTCGACGGCGTGCACGGTTTCGTGGCCACCGCGCACGCGCTGACCCGTGCACGCGACGTGCTCGGACCCGACGAGTGGGCGTTCTGGCAGCGCTGCATCGCCGACACGGTGACGCGCAGCGCGACGCGCGAGGGCGATCTCGTCAATTGGCGACCCGAGCTCATCGTGCCCGCGGGCCGGCAGCCGCGCTGGCTGATTCAGTTCTGCCACGGCGCCCCGGGTTTCGTGATCTGCCTGGCGCACTCCCCGCCGGACGAGGTCCTCGATCCGCTGCTGTGTGCGGCCGGCGAAACCATCTGGCGCGCCGGCCCGCTCACCAAGGGCGCCAACCTGTGCCACGGCACGGCGGGCAACGCGTATGCGTTCCTGGTGCTCCACCAGCGCACGCGCAATCCCTTGTGGCTCGAGCGTGCGCGCGCTTTCGCGATGCATGCGATCGCGCAGGCGCAGTCTG
>Ga0335084_10007797_pt1 | contig 10636 bp, 12 predicted proteins | sample Lox_Sample_44_FD_206721 | JGI IMG/M metagenome (GOLD analysis project Ga0335084, IMG submission 206721) | Soil microbial communities from Loxahatchee National Wildlife Refuge, Florida, United States - Lox_Sample_4.4 | ecosystem: Environmental > Terrestrial > Soil > Wetlands | place: USA...
CACCTGGTCTTCGACCTTCATCGTGAGCGGGCTGGGCGCCGGCATGGCGCTGGGCGGCGCCCTCGCCGAGGCCGCGGGGCCGCGCCCGCTCTTCGCGGCGGCGAGCGCGCTGGCGGGCTCCATGGCGCTGCTGGCGCTCCTCATCAACGCGCCGCACCCGGCGCAGGCCGCGCGCGCCGCGGACTAGCGCTTCTTCTTCTCCTGGAATGCGGCGAGCATGCCGCGCAGGAACTTCACTTCCGAGCGCTCGGGACGCGCGCGCCCCATGAGGCGCCGCAGGCGCTCCATCAGGCGCTTGGGCCGTTTCGGGTCGAGGAAGCCGCTTTCCACCATCGCCGCCTGCCAGTGCTCGAAGAGCGCTTCCACCTCCTCGACCGTGGCCGCCTCATGCGCGGGCCCGGCAGGCACCGGGTGCGAGGCTTGCGCCGTCGCGAGCTCGTAGCAGGCCACCTGCACCGCCGCCGCGAGGTTGAGCGACGAGTAGCGCGGGTTGGCCGGGATCACGCAGAGCATCTGGCAGCGGCCGAGCTCCTCGTTGGTGAGGCCGAAGGTCTCGTTGCCGAACACGAGCGCCACGCGCTGCGAGCGCGCGGCAGCGAGGATCGCGCCCGCCGCCTCGCGCAACGCGAGCGCCGGATGCGAGAGGTCGCGCGTGCGCGCGCTGAACCCGACCGCGAGCCCCGCGTCCGCGAGCGCCTCCTCGAGGCCGGGATAGGTGCGCGCGCCCTCGAGCACGTCGAGCGCGCCCGAAGCGAGCGCGCGCGCCTCGGGCCCCAGCTCCCGTTGGGGCGCCACCAGCCGCAGGTCCGCGAAGCCCATGGTCTTCATGGCGCGCGCGGCGGCGCCGACGTTGCCCGGATGGCTCGGGCGCGAGAGCACGACCGACACGCGCGCGAGAGCGGAAGGGGTGGCCATGGCGCGATTCTGCCCGAGCGCGGGCGCGGCGAAGAAAAAACGGGGCGCCGCTCGCGCGGCGCCCCGCCTGCACCCCACCTCCACAACCGGCACCCCTTCCACGCCCACGACTGCCGGCGCGTGCGCGGCGCGGGGTGCCTTCGCCTAATATATCGCACTACGATAAGTTGTCAAAGCGGGCGGGTTGCCAAAGCTTGCCAAACCGTTGTGCAATCCACGGCAAGGAGGGCCGAAATGGCGTCGCGGAGGACGAAACGCCCGGCCGGGGAGCTGGGCCCGGCGGACTACGAGACGCTCGCCGCGTGGCGCTTTGCCCTGCGCCGCTTCCTCGCCTTCAGCGACGATGCCGCCGAAACCGTCGGCCTCACGCAGCAGCAGTACCTGGCGATGCTCATCATCAAGGCGAGCCGCGAGCCCGTCACCATCGGGCTGCTCGCCGAGCAGCTCCTCGTGAAGCACCACAGCGCCGTGGGCCTGGTCGACCGCCTGGTGCAGCTGGGCCTGGTGCGCCGCGACGCCTCGAAGCTGGACCGGCGCAAGGTGGCGATCCGCTTCACCGCCCGCGGCGCGCGGGTGTTCGCGCGGCTCGCGGCCATGCAGCGCGGGGAGCTGCGCCGCATCGGGCCGGACCTCGCGCGATTCATGGATTTCTTCTCGCGGGCCTCGGACGGGAAGCCGTAACGCTTCATAGTAGAATCGCCGTCCCCCATGCATCCGATGCTCAACACGGCGGTCAAGGCCGCGCGCAAGGCGGGCGCCCTCATCACGCGCGCCTCCTTCGACCTCGACAAGCTCACGGTGCGCAGCAAGCGCCAGAAGGACTACGTCTCCGAGGTGGACCACGCCGCCGAGGAAGCGATCGTGGGCGTGCTGCGCGAGGCCTATCCCGACCACGGCATCCTCGCCGAGGAAAGCGGCCGGCACGAGTCGGAATCCGAGTACGTCTGGGTGATCGACCCGCTCGACGGCACCACGAACTTCCTGCACGGCTTCCCGCAGTACTGCGTCTCCATCGGGCTGCTGCACAAGGGCGCGCCCACGCAGGCCGTGGTGCTCGATCCCAACCGCAACGAGCTGTTCACCGCCACCAAGGGCGTGGGCGCCTACCTCAACGACCGGCGCATCCGCGTGAGCAAGACCGATCGGCTGGAAAGCGCGCTCGTGGGCACCGGCTTCCCGTTCAAGGAAGTGGGCCACCTGGACGACTACATGCGGATGCTGCGCAACATGATGCTGGGCGCCTCGGGCGTGCGCCGCCCCGGCGCCGCCGCCCTCGACCTCGCGTGGGTCGCGGCGGGCCGCATCGATGCGTTCTGGGAAATCGGCCTTTCGCCGTGGGACATGGCGGCGGGAGCGCTGCTGGTGCGCGAGGCGGGCGGGCTCATCGGCGACCTCGACGGCAACGACGGCTTCCTCGAGACCGGACGCGTGGTCGCCGCCAACGCGAAGCTCTTCTCCGCGGTGCTGCAGGCGCTCGCGAAGCGCTGAGCGGGGCCGCATGAGCGCGCCGCAGCGCGTCGTGATCGTGGGCGGGGGCGCCGGGGGCCTGGAGCTCGCCACGCGGCTGGGCGACCGTTACGGCCGCGGCGGCCGCGCCCACGTGACGCTCGTCGACCGCACGCGCACCCACCTGTGGAAGCCGCTGCTGCACGAGGTCGCCGCGGGCAGCATGGACATGCACCAGCACCAGCTCGATTACCTCGCGCAGGCGCGCTGGCATCGCTTCACGTTCGTCCTGGGCGCGCTGAAGGGCCTCGACCGGCGCGCGCGCGAGGTCGTGGTGGAAGCCGTGCACGACGACGAGGGGCGCCAGATCCTTCCCGAGCGGCGCGTGGGCTACGACATGCTGGTGGTCGCGATCGGCAGCGAGTCCAACGACTTCGGCACCCCGGGCGTGCGCGACCATGCGTTCACGCTCGACAACACGTGGCAGGCGCACCTCTTCCACCGCCGGCTCGTGAACGAGTGCTTCCGCGCCAACTTCGCCGCGAGCGGCGAGGTGGTCCGGATCGCGATCGTCGGCGCCGGGGCCACCGGCGTGGAGCTCGCCGCCGAGCTGCACAACACGATTCGCGTGCTCGCGGCCTATGGCCTGGAGAGCTTCGATCCGGCCAGGCAGATCCGCCTCACGCTGATCGAAGCGGGCCCGCGCATCCTGCCGGGCCTGCCCGACCACGTCGCCGAAGGCGCGCTCGGCACGCTCCAGTCGCTCGGCGTGGACGTGCTCACGGGCGAGCGCGTGGTGGAAGCGCGCGCCGACGGCATCCGCACGGCCTCGGGCCGCGAGGTGCCCGCGACCTTCATCGTGTGGGCCGCGGGGATCCGCTGCGCGGAAGTGCTGAAGGACCTGGACGGCCTCGAGTCGAACCGCATCAACCAGCTCGTCGTGCGCCCCACGCTGCAGGCGACGCGCGACGACGACATCTTCGCGCTCGGCGATTGCGCGGCGTGCCCGTGGATCGAGGGCCGGCTCGTCCCGCCGCGCGCGCAGTCCGCGCACCAGCAGGCGAGCCTCCTCGTGAAGACGTTCGCGCGCCGCCTCGCGGGCAAGCCCCCGCAGCCCTACCGCTACCGCGACTTCGGCTCGCTCGTTTCGCTCGGCAACTACGAGACGCTCGGCCAGCTGATGGGATTCATCGCGAGCGAGAAGTTCCGCGTCGAGGGCTGGCTCGCGAAGTTCTTCTACATCTCGCTTTATCGCCAGCACATCTGGGCCCTGCACGGCTTCTGGCGCATGGCCCTCGACACCCTCGCGCGCTGGATCCGCCGCCAGACCGAGCCGAAGGTGAAGCTCCACTAGGGACCTGCAGGGCAGTTGACGCGCCTCAAGGCCGCCGGCGCGAAAGCGGCGCATGTTGAAGCCATGAGGACTGCATGGCTTACCGCCGCGCTGCTTGGCGCGGCAATCACGACGAGCGCGGGCGACCCGCCCGCGGCACGCCTTCTCGACGCCGATCGCGGCGGCCTTCTCTATGAGCAGGCGTGCGGCGCGTGCCACACCACGCAGGCGCACTGGCGCGAGAAGCACCTCGTGCACACCTGGCCGGAGCTGCTGTTCCAGGTCGAACGCTGGCAGCGCGTCGCCGGGCGCGGCTGGACGCGCGAGGAGATGGAGGACGTCGCTGCCTACCTGAACCGGCGCTTCTACAGCGTTCCATGCGAGGCGCCCGGCTGCCTCGCCCAGCCCACGTAGGAAGGTTGGGCGCCCGTACAATACGGGCGATGAAGCTGGAAGCACCGGGCACTACCCACACCCCGATGATGCAGCAGTACCTCGCCCTCAAGGCGGAGTACCCCGACATGCTGCTCTTCTACCGGATGGGCGACTTCTACGAGATGTTCTACGCGGACGCGGAGCGCGCCGCGAAGCTCCTCGACATCACCCTCACCTCGCGCGGCCAGTCGGCGGGCCAGCCGGTGCGCATGGCCGGTGTCCCGTTCCACTCGGTCGAGCAGTACCTCGCGAAGCTCGTGAAGCTCGGGGAATCGGTCGCGATCTGCGAGCAGGTGGGCGACCCGGCGACCTCGAAGGGCCCGGTGGAGCGCAAGGTCACGCGGGTCGTCACGCCCGGCACGATCACCGACTCGGCGCTTCTCGCCGCCTCGCGCGACAGCCTCATCGCCGCGGTGCACGCGCAGGGCGACGAAGCGGGGCTTGCATGGATGTCGCTCGCGAGCGGCGAGCTGCGCGTGATGCAGGTGCCGTTCGCGCGAGCCGCCGCGGAAATCGAGCGCCTGGCACCCGCCGAGCTCCTCGTGACCCACGAGCTCAACCTCGCCCATCGCGTGGCCGCCGTGAAGCGGCTCGATCCGTGGCAGTTCGACGCGGTCGCCGCGCGCCGGGAGCTCGCCCGCCAGTTCGGCACGGCGGACCTCTCGGGCTACGGTTGCGAAGGCATGGACGCTGCCATCGCCGCGGCGGGCGCGCTCGTCGCGTACTGCCGCCACACGCAGCAATCGGCGCTCCCGCACGTGACGGGGCTGCGCGTCGAGCGCGAAAGCGAGCTCGTGCTGATGGACGCGGCCACTCGGCGCAACCTCGAGATCACCGAGACGCTCGCCGGTGCCGAGGCGCCGACCCTCTTCTCGCTCCTCGACCGCTGCGCCACTTCCATGGGCAGCCGGCGGCTGCGCGACTGGCTCCACCACCCGCTGCGCGACACCGCCGCCCTCGAGGCGCGCCTCGCGACGATCGACGCGCTCGTGGACGCCTCTTCGCGCGTGCGCCATCCCCGGGTGAAGGAGATCTTCTCGGGCTGGTCCGACGTGGAGCGGATCACGGCGCGCGTGGCGCTTCGCACCGCGCGCCCGCGCGACCTCGCGGGCCTGCGCGACACGCTCGCGATGCTGCCCGCGCTGCAAGAGGCGCTGTCACAGTCCGGCTCGCCCGTGCTCGAATTGGCCGCCCAGGCCTTCGCGCCGCTGGAGGACGTGCACGCGCGCCTCGCCGCCACGCTGCAGGACGAGCCCGCCTCGGCGGTCCGCGACGGGGGCGTGATCCGCGCCGGTTTCGACGGCGAGCTCGACGAGCTGCGCGCCATCCAGGCCAACTGCGGCGCCTTCCTCGCCGAGATGGAAAGCCGCGAGCGCGCGCGCACCGGCATCGCCAACCTGCGCGTCGAGTTCAACCGCGTGCACGGTTTCTACATCGAGATCACCCAGGGCCAGCTCGACAAGGTCCCCGTCGAGTACAAGCGCCGCCAGACGATGAAGAACGCCGAGCGCTTCATCACGCCCGAGTTGAAGGCCTTCGAGGACAAGGCCCTCGCCGCGGGGGAGCGCTCGCTCGCGCGCGAGAAGGCTCTCTACGACGCGCTCCTCGAGGACCTGAACGCGCACATCGGGCGGCTGAAGGCCGTCGCCGACGCCGCGGCCGCGCTCGACGCGCTGGCCGGCCTCGCCGCCTCGGCCGAGATCCTCGCGCTCGCGCGCCCCCGCTTCACGGCCGAGGACTGCATCGAGATCCGCGAGGGCCGCCACCTCGTGGTCGAAAGCCAGGTGGACGACTTCATCCCGAACGACACTACCCTCGCGCGCTCGCGCCAGCTGCTGCTCATCACCGGCCCCAATATGGGCGGCAAGAGCACCTACATGCGGCAGGTGGCGCAGATCGCGCTCCTCGCGTATTGCGGCAGCTTCGTGCCGGCCGCCGCGGCCACGCTCGGCCCCATCGACCGCATCTTCACGCGCATCGGCGCCTCCGACGACCTCGCGGGCGGCCGCTCGACCTTCATGGTGGAGATGACGGAAGCCGCCGGGATCCTCAACAACGCGACGCCGCGAAGCCTCGTGCTGGTGGACGAGATCGGCCGCGGCACCTCGACCTTCGACGGCCTCGCGCTCGCCTACGCCATCGCGCGCCACCTCGCCGAGAAGGTGCGCTGCTACACGCTCTTCGCGACGCACTACTTCGAGCTCACGCAGCTCGCCGCCGAGCTGCCGCACGTCGCGAACGTCCACCTCGACGCGATCGAGCACAAGGACCGCATCGTCTTCCTGCACCGCCTCGAAGGCGGCCCGGCGGATCGCTCGTACGGCATCCACGTGGCGCACCTCGCGGGGATCCCCAAGGACGTGGTGCGCGCCGCGCGCAAGCACCTCGCCCAGCTGGAGGACCAGCTTCGCCCCGGCGGCGGCCAGCCCGACCTCTTCAGCGCGCCGGCCGATGCCGCGGCCGAGGCGGCACCGGATGCGCTTGCCGAGGCGCTGAAGGCCATTCGGCCCGACGAGCTTTCGCCGCGCGAGGCGCTCGAGGCGCTCTACCGGTTGCGCAAGATCGCCGATGACGAGGATTAGCGCGGCGCTCGCCGCGCTCTCGCTCGCCGGCGCGTCGTGCGCCGTAGCCCCTCCCCCGCCCGAAGGCTTCGTGTTCGGCGTGATGGGCGACACGCCCTACACCGCCCGCGAGGAGCCGCGCTTCGTCGAGATGATCGCCCGGATGAACGCCGAGCCGCTCGCCTTCGTGATCCACGTGGGCGACATCAAGGCGGGCGGCGGCTCGCCCTGCAGCGACGAGCTCTACGAGAGGCGCCTCGCGCAGTTCGACACCTCCGGGCACCCGCTGGTGTACACGCCCGGCGACAACGAGTGGACCGACTGCCGGCGCAAGAGCAACGGCGCGCACGACCCGCTCGAGCGCCTCGCGCGGCTGCGCGAGGTCTTCTTCGCCGGGCGAAGCGCGCTGGGGCACGGGCACCTCGACACCGTCGGTGAGGATGCGGCAGGAGGATGCGGCGCCTATCCCGAGAACCGCCTGTGGCACTACCGGGGCGTGCGCTTCGCGACGATCAATGTGCCGGGCGACACCAACAACGAGGGCATCGACGCGGCTTCGGACGCCGAGGCCCTTTGCCGCGACGCGGCCAACGCACGCTGGATCGACCATGCCGCGGACCTCGTCGAGCAGCACGGCGATCGCGCCCTGGTGATCGCGACGCAGGCCGATCCCTGGCTCAACCCGAAGACGCGCGAGTTCCATGCGCTCACCGCGCACGTGGCGGCGGTCGCGCGGCGGCTACGCCGCCCGGTGCTCTTCGTGCACGGCGACACGCACATTTACCGCTACGACACGCCGTTCAAGGACTCCTATGGCGAGCCGGTCCCGAACGCGCTGCGCCTCGAGACGTACGGGAGCCCCTTCGTGGGATGGGTGCGGGTGACGGTGGACCCGGACTTCCCGGGGGTCTTCATCGTGGAGCCGAAGCTGGTGGCGGTGGCGCCGTAGGGGTTGGCGCTACGCCGCGTGGGCGCCGAGGTCTCCGTGCGGATGTCCGTGCTGCAACTCCTCCGCCGTAGCCGGCCGCACGGCGCTCACCTTTCCTTTGAACCAAAGGCGCTCGCCGGCGAGCGGGTGGTTGCCGTCCACGACGACGGACTCGGCCGTGATGTCGGTGACGGTGTAGATGAGCGCTTCTTCCTCGTCGTCGCCGGGAACGCCCTCGAAGCGCATGCCCACTTCGAGCGCCTCGGGAAAGCTCGCGCGCGGCTCCACGCGCAGCAGCTGCGCGTCGTAGTCGCCGAACGCATCCTCGGGCTCGAGCGTGAGCGCCAACTCGTGGCCCACGTCCTGGCCTTCGAGCGCCTCCTCGACCTTCGGGAAGATACCGTCGTAGCCGCCGTGCAGGTATTCGAGCTGGGCGCCCTCGTCCTCGAGGAGCTCGCCGTCGCAATCCTTCAGCTCATAGTCGAGCCGGACCACCATCCCGCGCTTAATTGGCATGCGCCTTCTGGAGTCCCTTGCAGACCTTGAGCACCTCTTCGACATGGGCGCGCGGGTTCACGTCGCGCAGGATGTGCCGCACCACGCCCTTCTTGTCGATGATGAAGGTGGAGCGCAGGAGGCACGCTTTCGGATGGCCGTCGACGATCTTGTCCTCGATCACGTCGTAGAGGCGGCAGACTTCCTGGTCCGTGTCGGCGAGCAGCTGGACGGTGAGGCCGTGCTCGTCGCGGAACGCCTGGTGCGAGAGCACGTCGTCGCGCGAGACGCCGAACACCACGGTGTCGAGCTTCGAGAACTCGCCCTCGCGGTCGCTGAAGCCGATCGCCTGGATCGTGCAGCCGGGCGTGCCGTCCTTCGGATAGAAATAAAGGACGACGTTCTTCTTCCCCTTGTAGCTGGAGAGATCCATCATCTCCATGCTGGAGTCTGGAAGCTGGAAAGACGGTGCTGGCTGTCCTACGTGTAGCATGGCACCCGCAATCGCTCGACGGTCGAATCGATTCTAGCTGATTTTAATGACACGCAAGCCCTCCCTGGGATTCGATCGCGCGGCCTTCATGCGCAGGTATTGGCAGCGCGCTCCGCTGCTCCTGCGCGGTGCGTTCCCGCGCTTCGCCGATCCGCTTTCGGTGCGCGACGTGCTCGCCCTCGCGGCGAGCGACGAGGCCGAGTCGCGCCTTGTCGTGCGCCGCGCGGGCCGCTGGTCGCTCGAGCGCGGGCCGTTCGCGCCCTCGCGGTTCAAGCAACTTCCACGCCGGGACTGGACGGTGCTCGTGCAGGACACCAACCATTTCTCGCCGCGCGCCGACGCGCTCCTCTCGCGCTTCGATTTCATCCCGCACGCGCGCATCGACGACGTGATGGTGAGCTATGCCGCGCCCGGCGGCGGCGTGGGACCGCACGTGGATTCATACGACGTCTTCCTCCTGCAGGGCCTGGGGCGGCGGCGTTGGCGCATCTCGCGCCAGCGCGACCTCTCGCTCGTCGAAGGCCTCGACCTCAAGATCCTCGCGCGCTTCCGGCCCACCGACGAATGGGTGCTCGAGCCCGGCGACATGCTCTACCTGCCGCCCGGAGTCGCGCACGAAGGCGTGGCGCTCGACGAATGCCTCACATGGTCCATCGGATTCCGCGCGCCCGCCGACGCGGAACTCGTGGAAGGATTTCTCGATTTCCTGCGCGACCGCCTGCGCCCCGGCGGCCAGTATCGCGATCCCGGCGCCACGCCCGCCCGCCACCCGGGCGCCATTGCGCCCGCGATGGTGGAGCACGCTTCGCGCGTGCTCGCCACGATCCGCTGGACGCCACGCATGGTGCGCGAGTACGTGGGATGCGCGCTCTCGGAGCCCAAGGCGCACGTCTTCTTCCGCCCGCCGCGCAAGCCGCTCGCTCGTGCCGCCTTCGAGCGCCTGGGCAAGCGCAGGGGCCTCGCGCTGGATTCGCGCGCGCGCCTCCTCTTTTCTGGCACGATGTTCTTCCTGAACGGCGAGCCTGCCCACGTGCCGCGCCCCGCGCGCGCCGTGGCGCGCCGCCTGTCGGACGCGCGGCGGCTGCCCGCGCCGCTCGCGGCGCCGCGCGGTTTCTGGGACATCGCGCACGCGTGGTACCTGCGTGGCTTCGTGGGGATCGGGGAGGAAACATGAGCGACAAGGAGCATCCGAAGGCGAGCTACCGGGCCCTCTTCGGCACCGCCGAATCGCAGGCGGCCATCGACGAGGTGATCGGCGCGGCCGAAAAGGCGCTGAAGATCTTCGACGTCAGCCTGGGCAACCGCGGCTTCAACGCGCCCGCGCGCGCCGACAAGCTGCGCGAGTTCCTGGTGCGCGGCCGCGCGCACCGCCTGCAGATCGCGCTGCACGAGACCGACGGCCTCGAGCGCGACTGCCCGAGGCTGCTCGTGCTGCTGCGCCAGTTCCCGATGTCGATCGAGATCCACCGCACGATCGCGCAGGCGCGCAACGCGTCCGACCCGTTCGTGCTCGCCGACGACCACAGCGTGTGGCACCAGCAGCACTACGAGCAGCCGCGCTCGATTGTTGCACTGCACTCGCCGCAGGACGCGGTGCCCATTTCGCAGCGCTTCGAGGAGATCTGGGAGCTTTCCGAGCCCGCGGTATCGGCCACCACGGCCGGTCTTTGATGCGGTGCAGCGTTCCCGTATAATCGTGGGTTGGCGATTGCCGCCACCAAAATTTCCCACCCCCGATATCTCCAAGGAACAGGAAAAAATGAAATCCGCTTACCTCCTCGCCGCCCTGCTCGCCCTGGGCGCCGCCGCCTGCAGCAAGACCGAAACCGCCCCGCCGCCCGCGCCCAAGGCCGTCGAGGCGCCGAAACCCGCCGAAGCGCCGGCCGCGGCGCCCGCTACCGCAGCCGCTCCCGCCGACGCGGCGAAGCCGGCTGACGCCGCCGCCGCACCCGCGACCCCGGCTGCGCCCGCCGCCGCTCCCGCCGATGCGGCGAAGCCCGCGGAGCCCGCGAAGAAGCCGTAATCCCGCG
>Ga0335084_10007798_pt1 | contig 10635 bp, 10 predicted proteins | sample Lox_Sample_44_FD_206721 | JGI IMG/M metagenome (GOLD analysis project Ga0335084, IMG submission 206721) | Soil microbial communities from Loxahatchee National Wildlife Refuge, Florida, United States - Lox_Sample_4.4 | ecosystem: Environmental > Terrestrial > Soil > Wetlands | place: USA...
CACGCCAGCAGATCGCGCCAGGGCCCTGCTCCGCCCGCGCTTCTCGCCGTCCTTCATCTCCTGGCTTCAGGCCGGGCCGATGATGCTGGTGTTTTTGGCCTTCTTCCTCGTTCCGCTGGTCTTCGTCGTCATCGTCTCGTTCTGGGACTACAACGAATACCAGTTGCTGCCCGCCTTCTCCGGCCGCGGCTACACCGACACCTTTGAGGGCTGCATCGCACAGCTGCCCGAGCTCTGCACCATCGGCCGGACCTATGTGAAGACGGTCGAGCTCTGCTTCCTGGTCTGGGCGATCACGCTCTTCATCGGCTTCTGGGTCGCCTACTTCCTCGCCTTCCACGTCAAGTCCAAGACCTGGCAGATGGGCCTGTCGCTTCTGTGCACCATCCCGTTCTGGACCTCAAACGTCATCCGCATGATCGCCTGGATCCCGCTGCTCGGCCGCAACGGGCTGGTGAACTCGGCGTTGGTCGGCGCCGGCGTGGTCAATCAGCCGGTGGAATGGCTGCTCTATTCCGAATTTTCGGTGGTGCTCGCGCTGGTCCACCTCTTCACCTTCTTCATGGTGGTGCCGATCTTCAATTCGATGATCCGCATCGACAAGGCGCTGATCGAGGCCGCCTATGACGCCGGCGCGTCCGGATTGCAGACGCTGGTCAACGTCGTCATTCCCCTGGCCAAACCCGGCATCGTCATCGGCTCGATCTTCGTCATCACCATCGTGATGGGCGACTTCATCACCATCGGCGTGATGGGCGGCCAGCAGATCGCCGCCGCCGGAAAAATCATCGAGACGCGGCTGAACGCGCTGCAGTTTCCGGCAGCGGCGGCGAATGCCGTGATCCTGCTCGCCATCACCTTCCTGATCATCTCCATGATGTCGCGGATCGTCGACATCCGGAAGGAGCTGTGACCATGAAGGAGGGACGCTCGCGCGGCTTTTATGTGCTCGCCGCCTTCTTCGCGGCCTATGTGCTGTTCCTCTACGGCCCGATGCTGGCGATCTACATTTTGTCGTTCCAGGGGCCGCAGGGCGGCCTCACCTTCCCGATGAACGGCGCCTCGTTGTTCTGGTTCTCAAAGCTGACGCAGGGCACCGGGATCGTCGATCTCGGTGCGGCCTTCCGCCGCTCGCTGGCGCTCGGTTTTGTCGTGATGGCGCTCACCGTCGTGCTGTCGGTTGCCGCCGGCATGGCGTTCCGACGCAAGTTCAGGGCACAGGGCATCCTGTTCTATTCGGCGATCGCCAGCCTCATCGTTCCCTCGATCATCACCTCGCTCGGAATTTCCCTGGAATTCCGCATCGTCGACGACCTGATCAAGGCACACTGGAACGACAGCTTCGAAACCTCGATGGGCCTGTTCACGTCGGGGCTCGGCGCGCACCTCACCTGGACACTGCCGTTCGGGCTCCTGATCATGTTCGCGATCTTCAACCGCTTCGATCCCCGCCTGGAGGAGGCCGCGCGCGACCTCGGCGCGACGCCCTGGCAGGCGTTTCGTCATGTTGTGCTGCCGATCATTTTGCCGTCGGTGATCGGCATCGGCCTGTTCGGTTTTACGCTATCCTGGGATGAACTCGCCCGCTCCAGCCAGGCGATCGGGCCGGTCAACACCCTGCCGCTCGAGCTGCAGGGCCTCACCACGACTGTCACCAAGCCCGACATCTATGCGCTGGGGACCGTGATCTCGGCGGTCTCTTTCGCGGTGATCACGCTGGCGCTCGGCACCATTCATCTGATCAACAAGCGGCAGGCGGCCAAGGGCTCGGATGCCGGCAAGGGACTGGTGTGACCGGGGCCGATAATCAGAGCCAGGTCGGCTGGTGTTCGACCCGTGCCGGGTACATCGTGACGTACTGGACGATGCGCGGGCGCCGGGCGCGATTGGGGCGGCTGCCATGCGGCAGCGCGTCGTGCCAGATGATCAGATCGCCGGCCCTGCCCGGGATCGGCCGCGAGCCCAGCGCGTGCAGGTCCTGCCTGCGCGGATCAGCGCCGGCTGGCAATCCCGCGAGCCAGACTTCAAGCCTGCGATGGAAGCCCGGTACGCAGGTGAAGGCGCCCTGCTCGGCCTCGGTGTCGGTGAGATACAAGATGCCCCCGACACCGAACGGGACAGGCGGCGCGATGCTCGCATCCCAGTGCAGGTCCGGCCCGGGAAATTGCCAGCCTGGCCGCTCCGGGACGTTGAAGCCGACCCGGTCCGTGCTCACCCAGAGGTCAGCGGTGTTCCAGAGTTGGACGAAGGCCTTGTGAATGCGCCGCGCGTTTCGGATCGCCGTGAACGCCGGATGCTGGAAATATTGCACCATGATGCGGTTGGCGCGGCCGGTGTACCAGGTCTTCGGGTCATCGGCGCTTGCGCCGAGATGCGTGAGGATCGCCGACACGGCCGCCTCGCGGACGCCAGGCGGCACGGCATCGGTGACGACGACGTAGCCTTGCTCGTCCCAGAAGGCGAGGTCCTCTGCCGACAGGACGGGCGCAGCGGCCGCGATCTCGGCGAGACGGCGCCTGATCTCCTCGGGATAGTCGCGCCCGGCCTCGGCCGCATTGATACGCGCAACCTGCAAGGCTGTCGGCGCGCCGGCGGTGGCGATGATCCAGCGCTCGAATTCCTCGAACGTTGGCGCGGAGTGTCCGACATATTGCATCGCCTGCTCGAGGCCGACGCCGAGCGCATGGAGTATCAGGCGGTCGAGATGGAACGCGGCGGGGTCATGGTGCGGCCGTCCATGTCTGATGCTCGACCAGGCTTCCCTCAGCCGCAGCACACCGAGCATCCCGGGATCGTTGGCGACGTCCATAGCGACTTTCGACGGAGGGCTTGTCTCCGCGCGCAACCAGAGCGCGCTTTGATCGGCGGGTCAAGACGCGCCTCAGCGCGCGGCCCACAGCATGCCGCGCGTCATCAAGGTGCGGATTTCGGGCACGTCGAGCTCGTAGGCGCGGTGGCCGAGCGAGGAATAGAACACCCGCCCCTCGCCAAAGTGCTTCTTCCATACCACCGGCATCACCACGCCCCTGGTCCACGGCGCATGCTCGCCGGAAAAGGTCGTGGTCGCCAGCACCTCATTGGCGGGATCGACATGCATGTAGTACTGCTCCGAGCGGTGCTCGAAGCTGGCGAGGCCGGCCACGATCGGATCGTCCGGCCTCGTGATGTCGACCTTGTAGTCGATGATGTTTCCGGGATGGGCGACCCATTGGCCGCCGCACATGAACTGGTAGTCGACCGCCTCGCGGAACGCATCGCACATGCCGCCGTGATGGCCGGCAAGCCCGACGCCGCCTTTCACGGCCTCGCAGAGCGCGGCGGCTTCGACCTTCTCGATCTTCGCCATGGTGTAGATCGGGATCACCAGCGCGTAGCTCGCAAGCTCCGGATCGAGGAAGGCCGAGGTCTGCGTCTCCAGGCGGACTTCAAACCCTTCCGCGGTCAGCCAGCCGCGGATCATCGCCGCGCACAAATCTGGGTCATGGCCGGGCCAGCCGCCCCATACGATCATCGCCTTCCGTGTCATTTGCTATCCCCTTCAGTCCAATTGCCCGTCCGAAAGCCCCGCCGGCAACATCGCCGGACGTTCGACCGTCGTCTCCAGCTTGATGCGAGCGCCCCTGTCGGACGAGACCTGGAACGCCTCCATCGCCTCCAGTGCGTGCAGCGCGAGCGCGCCGCTGGTCCGGTGCGGACGGTTGCCGATGATGGCAGCGGCCATGTCGGCGACGCCGATCGAGCGGAACTCGCCTTCGGTGTGGGCATGGCTATGCGGCTGCGTCTGCCAGTCGCAACCGGTCTTCGCCGTCAGCACATTGCCGCCAAAACGGTTGGGATCGGGAACCAGCAGGCTGCCCTCGGTGCCGTAGATCTCGATCGGCGCATGCATGTGCTTTGGCACGTCAAAGCTCATGCAGATCGAGATCACAGCGCCGGAGACGAACTCCAGCGTCCCCGCGACATGGGTCGCGACCTCCACCGGGATCGACGTGCCCTTGAGCGGGCCGTTGCCGATGATGCGTTCGCTCCGCGGGCGGCTCGCCGATCCCGTCACGCTCGCGACCGGGCCCAAAAGCTGGATCAGATCGGTGATGTAGTATGGCCCCATGTCCAGCATCGGTCCGCCGCCGCGCAGATAGTAGAAGCCGGGCGCCGGATGCCAGCGCTCGTGGCCCGGGCAGCCGAACATCGCTGTCCCTGCCACGGGCGTACCAATCGCGCCGTCGTCGATCAGTTTGCGCGCGGTCTGGTGTCCGCCGCCGAGAAACGTGTCCGGCGCGCAGCCGACCCGCAAGCCCTTGCGCCCGGCAAGATCCATGACCTTGCGCGCTTCCACCATGTCGACGCCGAGCGGCTTTTCCGAATGGACGTGCTTGCCGGCATTGAGCACGGCGAGGCTGACGTCGGTATGGGCGAGCGGCACCGTGAGGTTGACGACAATCTCGATGTCGTCACGCTTCAACAATTCGTCGACCCGCATCCCCGGCACGCCGAATTCGCGGCCGCGCTCCTGCGCCGGCGCCGAGCGCATGTCCGCAACCGCCTTCAGCTCGATCTGCGGAAACCGCTTCATCGCGGTCATGTAGGCCTTGGAGATCACTCCGCAGCCGATGACGCCGACACCGATTTTTCTCATTGGATCTCCGTCGTCAGAAAAAATGCCTCGGGTGCCCTAGCCTTTCACCGCACCGGAGGTCAGGCCGGCGATGATGTGTTTTTGGGCGACGAAAAACAGGAAGATGGTTGGCAGGATGGTCAGCGTGATGAAGGCCAGCAAGAGGTGCCAGTCGGTCGAAAATTCGCCCTGATAGACCATGATGCCGAGCGGCCAGGGATACAGGCTGTCGGTGTTCAGCATCACCAGCGGGACCAGATAGGCGTTCCAGGAGTGGACGAAGATGATGGTGCCCACGGTCGCCAGGATCGGTCGCGACAGCGGCAGGATGACGAAGCGGAAGAAGCCGACATAGCTGCAGCCGTCGACCAGCGCGGCGTCGAGCAGCTCGTCCGGCAGGTCCTTGAAGAAGCGGCGCAGCAGCAAAATGCTCATCGCGAGGCCAAAGGCGACCTGCGGCAGCACGACCCCAAAGTAGCTGTCGAGCAGGCCGAGGTCGCGCACCTTGATGAACAGCGGCAGGATCGCGGTGGCCGCCGGAAACAGCAGGCCCATGGTCATGTAGTTGAGCAGCAGCGCGCGGCCGAAGAAGCGGATATGCGAGAACACGAACGCGGCCATCGAGGCGGTGATCAGTGTCAAGAACACGGTGAGACCCGAGATGATCAGCGAGTTGCGCATCAACACCCAGTAGCGCGCCGTGGTCAGCATCCCGATGTAGTTCTCGAACACCCAATGCTGCGGCAGGCCGAACGGGTTGGTCCTGAGCTCTCCGAGCGACTTGAAGCCGCCAAGCACGGTCGCCACCAGCGGCGTCGCGACGAAAACGGCGACGGCGGCGAGAAACAGCACCTTGAACAGGCCCACCCCATCGAGACCTGGGCCTTGGGGCAATGCATCGTCACTCATCGCGCAACACCCAGCGCTGATAACTGAAGGCAAACGCGACGCAGATGACGAACACGATCACGCCCACGGCCGAGCCAAAACCGACGCGCATCCGCATCACGCCAAACGTGTAGAGGAAGCTGACCATGGTCTGCGAGGAATCGGCCGGGCCGCCGCGGGTCAGCGGCATCACGAGGTCGAACAGTTGCAACGAGCCGAGCACGGCGAAAAACACCGACAGGCGGATAGTCGGGTAAAGCAGCGGGACCACGATGTGCCGCAGCACCTGCCAGCGGCTCGCGCCATCGATGCGGGCGGCTTCCTTGAGGCTCGGGTCGATCCCCTGCAGGGCGGCGATGAACAGCATCATGTGAAAACCGAAATATTTCCACACGATCACGATCAGGATCGCCAGCATCGAGGTCTGCGGGCTGGCCAGCAGGTACGGCGGCTCCGCGCCAAAGCTCCGGAAGATGCCCGCGAGCAGGCCGTAATCGCCGTCATAGACGAAGCTGAAGATCAATCCGGCCGCGACTTCGGCCAGCACATAGGGCATGAAAAACAGCATCCGCAGCGCCACGGCGCCGCGAAACCGGTCGGCCAGGATCAAGGCGAGCGAGAGCGCGAGCGGCAGCTGGATCAGCAGCGAGACCGCGATGATCAACAGGTTGTTGCGAATGGCGATGCCGAAGGCGCGGTTGGCGAACACGGCCCTGAAATTGTCGAGACCGACCCAGTTGGTCGGGTTGCCAAAGCCGTTCCAGTTGAAGACCGAATACCAGGCCGCCTCCCCGACCGGCACCACCACGAACAGCGAGAACAGCAGTAGCGCCGGTGGCAGGAACAGGAGGATCGCCGTCCATTTGCCGGCGTCGAAGGTGCCGGCCGAAGCCGGCCGCGTGGCCGAGGCCCGCCGCGCGAGGAAGGCAGCGGGCCGGTGGTCCCGTGTCACCTGATAGGGCATGATGAGGTGCGAACCTCAATTGCCTTGCGCGTAGGCGTCCTGGATCGCCTTGGCGGCCGCCTTCGGCGTCATCGTCCCGCCGGCAATTTCCGCGGTCGCGTCGTTGACGACCCGGCCGACGCTGGGACCCAGATCCTGGTCGTAGAAATTCTGGTGATATTTCGAAGCCGCCAGGTTCTTGGCGATGTTGCGCATGAACGCACTGCCGAGCGCGGTGTCCGCGCCAAGATAGGTCGGCACGATGTAGTTGCCGGCCGCGAGCTTCTTCTGCACGTCCTCCGAGACGAACGCTTTCAGGAATGCCACCGCCTCCTTCGGGGCGTCCTTGGTCACCAGCCAGCCGTTGATGCCGCCGAGCGTGTCGGACGCCTCGCCCGCGCCACCCGGAACCGTCGGGAAATTGAACCAGCCGATCTTGTCGTCGGGCACGCCGATCTTGTCCGCGGCCAGCGCCTTTTGCGTGTGATAGAATGAGGAGATGGCGAGCATCATCGCGGCCTTGCCGTCGCCGAACATGCCAACCGCCTGCGGATTCTTGGCGCCCAGAAAACCGTTCTGGAACGGCTGCAGGTCGACGAGCTGCTTGAACAGCTCGCCCGATTTGACAAAGGTTTCTCCCTCGAAGCCGCCGTTCTCGCCCTTCAATGCCGCCTGGAATCCAGCCTTTCCGCCGATGCGTACGGCCAGATAGGTCCAGTAGAAGTGCAGCGGCCATTTGTCCGCGCCGCCCACGACGATCGGGGTGACATTCGCCGCCTTGAGCTGCTTGACGGCCGCCAGCAGGTCGTCCCAGGTCGCGATCTTCGATCCGTCGACACCCGCCTTCGCAAACAGCTCCTTGTTGTACATGAAGCCGACCTGCGACATGTTGTAGGGCACGCCGTAGACCTTGCCGTTCACGGTGAAAGCCGCCACCGAAGCGGGTGAGAGTTTTGGCGTGAGGTCGGCGACGTCTTTGGTGATGTCCTCGAGCACGCCGGCCTCGACCTGCGATTTGAGCACCCCGCCGGCCCAGCTATAGATGATGTGCGGGCGGTCCTTCGATTGCAGCAGCGTCGGCGCCTTGGCCTTGTAGGCCTCGTTCTCCAGGAACGACATCTCGACCTTGACACCGGGATTTTTGGCTTCGAAGTCGCGCGCCACCTCCTCCCAGAGTTTGACCTGGTTCGGGTTGACCTCGATGTGGAGCCATTTGACGGTGGTTTCCGCCGCGGCAAAGCTGGCGGACAGGGCCAAGCAGGCAAAAGCGGCGACGGCACGCCGGATCATGCTCATCATTTTCCTCCAGGGAGTTTGTTCGTTGGCCCCAGTCTAGGCACCTCATTTGAGGTACGCAACTCATTTTGAAGGGATGGAGCCATGCCAGGCGCAGGGGCGCCGCCCATACCGACAGCCGAAGCGCGCCACTTGCCTGTTGGGGTTAGACGGCCTTGGTCAGCGCGCCGTCGATGATGAGGTTGGTGCCGGACACGCGGCTCGCCACTGGACTGGCGAGGAACACCACGCCGGCCGCGACCTCCCGCGCGGTGCCCATCCGCCCGGTCGGGTTGAGCGCCATCGCCGACTTGAACAGGTCGGGCATGCCGCGCTCGATGTTCTGCCAGATCCCGCCTTCGAAATAGGTGTTGCCGGGCGAGACCACGTTGACGCGGATGCCCTGCGCGATCAGCTGGCTGCTGAGGCCCTTCGAATAGTGGATGAGGGCCGCCTTGATCGCGCCGTAGGAGCCGGCAGCGAAATCGACCTCAAAGCCCGATACGCTGGAGACGATGATGATCGACGCCGATTTCGATTTCTCCAGATAGGGTTTTGCGGCCGCCACCGAATTAACCGTATGCATCATGTCGGTGCGGAACGACTTTTCCCAGCTCTCCGGCGTGTCGCCGACCGCGAGCGCGCTGACATTGCAGACGATGCAGTCGATGCCGCCGAGCTCCGAGGCTGCGCCATCGATCCAGCCCTTCAGCGCCGCGCCGTCGGCGACGTCGATCGCCTGCCCCCACGCCTTGACGCCCTTCGCGGCCAGCGCCTTGGTGGCGTTAGCGACCTCATCGGCGTTGCGCGCGCAGATCGCGACATTGGCGCCTTCGTCGGCAAACAGTTCGGCGATCGCACGCCCGATCCCCTTGCTGCCGCCCGTCACCAGCACGTTCTTGCCCTTCAGTCCCAGATCCATCGCTGCCTCCCTCGGGGTCGAGCGGCTGGCCCGCCGAGGCGAGCCAGCCGCGGTGTCGCTACATCTTCGTCCAGTCGCCCGTGCCCTCGAACGCGGCCGCCGCGCGATAGATGGTCGGCTCGTCATAGTATTTGCCGATCAGCATCAGCCCGATCGGCAGACCGTCGCTCATGCCGCAAGGCAGGCTCATCGCCGGATGGCCGCTGGCGTTGAAAGGCGCCGTGTTCGGCACCATCTCGAAGGCGCGTTGGATATAAAGCTCGCGCGGCGCATCGGGTGGCGGCAGCGGCGTCGCCTTCATCGGCAAGGTTGGCATCAGCAGCAGATCGTAGCTGCTAAGTGCCGCATCATAGGCTGCGCGCAGCTTGCGGTTCAGGTTTTGGGCCTTTGCATAGAAATGCCCGCGATAATGCTTGGTGAAATACTGGCCGAGCAGCATCGTGATCTTGAGGCTGTCGGAGAGTTCGTCGGCGCGGTGTCGCCAGGCCGAATGCGCGTCCAGCAGCGTGGTGTTGTAGAGACCGCGCCAGTTGGTGCCCATGCCGTTGCCCTTCATCATGAACTCGGTCGCACCCTCGGCCGCGATCGGCAGCCAGATGGCGGGCGCCGCCAGATGCATCGGCACCGATATTTCATCGACGGTCGCGCCGAGTTTCCTGAACAGCTCCGCCCCCGCCTTGACCTTGGCGTCGACGTCAGCTTCCGAGCTCGCATGTCCAAAACCTTCCCGGACGACGCCAATGCGCAAGCCCTTGGCGCTGCCGCCGAGCGCTTCGGTATAGCGCGACACGACCGGCGCACCCTGGCGCGGGTCGAGCCCGTCGGCGCCCGCGAGCACTTCCAAAAGCAGCGCGTTGTCGCGCACATTGCGCGTCATCGGCCCGGTGTGATCGAGCGTGAGCTCGATCGGCATCACGCCGGTATAGGGCACGAGACCGTAGGTCGCCTTCATCCCGTAGATCCCGCTGAAGGATGCGGGGATGCGGATCGATCCGCCCTGATCGCCGCCGATCGCCATGTCGGCCTCGCCGGTCGCGACCACCACGGCGCTGCCCGACGACGAGCCGCCGGCGGAATAACCCATCTTGTGCGGATTGTGGACCGGGCCGGCCGCGCAGGTATGGCTGCCGCCGGAGAAGCAGAAATACTCGCAATGCACCTTGCCGATGATGGTGGCACCGGCATCGAGCATGCGGGTGACGATGGTGGCATCGGTGTCCGGCGTGTAGCCTTCGAGCGTGGAGGCGCCGTTCATCATCGGCACGCCGGCAAGGCTGATATTGTCCTTCAGGGCGACCCTCTTGCCGGCGAGCTTGCCGGACGGCGCGCCCTTGACCTCGGTCTTGACATACCAGGCGTTGTACTTGTTCTCCTCGCCTTCGGGCCGATAGCCCGGCGTGCGCGGATATTTCACGGCGGGCACATAGTCAGCCATCGCGTCGACGGCGTCATAGGCCGCGTAATTTGCCTGCAGCAACGCATCATAGGATTTGAGCTCGTCGTCGCCCATGTGCATGCCGAGCTCCTCGGCGACGCTGCGCAATTGGTCGAGCGTGGGTCGTCTCACTGCCATGGCTTCTCTCCTCGCTTTGGTCCCCTGCCGCCCTCAATCAGGCTCAGGTGGTGACACCGATGAACTCGCCGACGACGCTCGCATCGTGCAGGTCGTCAGGCTTGACCTCCTGGGTGATCCTGCCTTTCTGGATGACGAGGATCCGCTGCGACAGCGCCGCGATGAAATCGAGGTTCTGTTCGACCAGGATCATGGTCAGGCCGCTTCTGGCGCGCAGCCGCTGCAGCGTCTCGACGATCTCGTCGATGATCGAGGGCTGGATGCCCTCGGTCGGCTCGTCGAGCAGCACCAGGCGCGGCCTGCCGCACAGGCAGCGTGCGATCGCCAGGAGCTGCTGCTCGCCGCCGGACAGCGCACTGCCGGGGCGGTCGAGCAGCCCCGTCAGCCGCGGAAATTCTTCCAGCACGTTCGCGATGGTC